>Ga0187892_10007315_pt1 | contig 15800 bp, 15 predicted proteins | sample MA1701073metaG_FD_139345 | JGI IMG/M metagenome (GOLD analysis project Ga0187892, IMG submission 139345) | Bio-ooze microbial communities from a basaltic lava cave in the Kipuka Kanohina Cave System on the Island of Hawaii, USA - MA170107-3 metaG ... | reverse complement strand
TTCACCGCGTTCACCGAGAAGTGCGAGCCCCATCCCGACCTTCCCCCAGCGGGGGAAGGAGGCATTCAAAGGAGACGCGAAAATGACACATGTGATGTCGCGCCGCACGATGCTGCGGTCGGGTTTGGCGGGGGCGGCGTCCGCCCTTGCCCCGGATCAAGCCCCTGGCGCCGACATGGACGGAAAATGAAGGCCGATGCCGCATGCATCGGCTTCGCGGAGAAGACCATGAGCACGGATGAAACGACTTTCAGGCCCCTGGACCCCGGGCGGATCGACCCGCTCGACGCGGAGGACATGGTCTACTGGTGCCGCGAGTTCGGCTGCACCCCGGCCGAGCTGGAGGCCGCCGTCGCCCAGGTCGGCGAGCACGTCGCGGCCTTGCGCGCGGAACTGGAGCGGGTGGCCGCAGGACGACCCGCGAGTTGACGGAACCAGCCCAGGGGGCGCACAAGCACCCTCGTGCGCCCCTGGGCCAGGACGGCTTGCTTCGGGATCAGGCCAGCCGCCACTCACGCATGGGCGCCGGGACGGATGGAGGGCACCTCGCAAAGCCGCGCCTCGCTGGCGCTGGTGTGACAGGCCGCGGCCAGTTGCACCCCCTGCGCTGCCATGAAGAAATCCCAGGGAAACGCTGCGCCGGTCAGGACATGGTCGATGAACGCCTGCCACTGCGCCTTGAACGCGTTCTCGAACAGCTGGTTGTCCGGCACCGGGCGCCAGTCGGCGAGATAGTCCGCCGCTGTCTCGCTGTCGGGGTTCCACACGGGCTTGGGCGTGAGCGCCCAGGGTTGCACCCAGCAGTCGCGTGCGCCGGCCACCGCCGAGCCCTGCGTGCCGTCGACCTGTATCGTCAGCAGATCGTCGCGCCGCACCCGCGTCGCCCAGGACAGGTGGATCTGCACCGGAATGCGCTCGTCGATCAGCCCCGTGACGAAGGCCATGTCCTCGGCCGTGGCCTCGTAGGGCCGCCCGCTCTCGTCCCAGCGCCGATCGATCGCGGTGGACTTCAGGCAGTGCACCCGGGTGACCTGGCCGACCAGGCCGGCCAGCATGTAGTGCCAGTGGCACATCAGGTCCAGTAGGATGCCGCCGCCGTCCTCGGCCCGGTAATTCCATGACGGGCGCTGCCCGGGCTGCGCATCCCCGTCGAAGATCCAGTAGCCGAATTCCCCACGGACCGACAGAACCCGGCCGAAATAGCCCGAGCGAACGAGGCGCTGCAGCTTGACCAGGCCGGGCAGCCACAGGTTCGACATCACCACGCCGTGCCGGACGCCGCGCTGCTCCGCCAGGCGACCGAGCCACAGCGCATCCTGGGGATGCTCGGCCAGCGGCTTCTCGCAGTAGACATGCTTGCCCGCTTCGATGGCACGGGTGACCAGGCCCTGGCGCAGCCTCGTTGCCGCGCACTCGAAGAACACCTGGTTCGAGGGGTCGGCGAGCGCGCTGTCCAGCTCTGTGGTCCACCGGGAAATGCCGTGCGCAGCCGCCACCTCGGCCAGCTTCTGCGGGTCGCGCCCCACCAGGATGAGATCGAGCTCGACCTGCCGGCCGTCGCTGACCCGCAGCGGGCTGCGCCGCAGCACGTCGAGCGCACGGCCGAGGTGCTGGTTCACGCCTATGCGGCCGGTCGCGCCGTACAGGATGATGCCAAGCCGTTCGCTACCCACGGTGCGCTCCTACAAAGGCCTGAGGCCGAAAAACGCCGCGATGATCTCGGCCTGGCTTTCCAGCAGGTGACGCCCCAGATGGCATCGGTGGCCCAGCGCCTGGGCCTGCTCCAGCAGCGGCGTTCGCTCCGGCTTCATGATGAGGTCGGCCACCACCGTGCCCCGCTCCAGCCGGCCGATGGCAAACGGCAAGGGGTCGCCGGCCGCCATGCCGCAGGGGGTGGCATTCACGGCCATATCGACACCACTGGGCTCGAAGTTGCCCGCAGCGATGTCCAGCGCCGGATAGAGCGCGCGCAACTCTGCCACCAGCGCGTCCTGCTTGGCCGCATCCACGTCGACCAGGCGCAGCGAACGCACGCCGGCCGCGGCCAGCGCATGGGCGACGGCCTTGCCGGCGCCGCCCGCGCCCGCCTGGAAGACCTTCATGCCACTGGGCGGATGCCCTTGCTTGTTCAGGCCGAGCACGAAGCCTTCTCCGTCGTACATCTCGCCCACCCACTCGCCCGACGCGTCGCGGCGCATGCAGTTGATCGCGCCGACCCGTTGCGCAATGGGCAGCAGGCGGTCGACCTGCGCGGCCAGTGCGACCTTGTGCGGGACGGTCACCACGATGCCGTCGAGGTTGCGAACGGCCTTGAGGCCCGCGATCGCCGTCTCCAGCGATGACGACGGAATTTGCATCGACACGAGGACCGCATTGACTGAAAGTCTCAGGAACAACTCGTTGAAGACTTTGGGCGAACGTGCCTGGGCAATCGGATCGCCGACGATCGCGAACAACCGGGTGTCCCCGGCAACATGGGCATTCAAGGCTTGGCTCATGAGGTCCTCAGCAGGTTGGGTGGTGAAAGACGGGTCGGGGCGTTGCTGCGCGAGGACTGGATCAAGGCGTCGATGAGCAGGTGCACGTCGAGCGCGCTGCTCAGTGGCGCAATGGGCTCGCAACTGCGGCGCGCCGCATCGACGAAGTTGGCGAGAACGGCCTTGTGCGCGCCGTGCGAGAAGTCCATGGGGTTGGCGCCCGCGCCCAGGGCTTCCTCCTCGCCCTGCTCGATGCGCGTGCCGTTGGACAAGTTCACCTGGAGCTTGCCCGCGGACAGGACGGCCGTGCCCCCGGTGCCCGACAACTCGATGCGCTCCGCAAAGCCCGGAAACGTGGCCGTGCTGGCATAGATCGAGGCAACGCATCCGTGGTCGAACTTCATCGCGCCGACCACGGTGTCTTCGCACTCCATCCGGTGCGCGGGGCTGGTCATGGCGTAGGCGAAGACCTGGACTGGGCGGCGCAGCAGCCAGAGAAACAGGTCCAGCGTGTGGATGGCCTGCGTCATCAGCACACCGCCGCCATCGCGTGCGCTCGTGCCGCGACCCGGCTCGTCGTAGTAGGACTGAGGGCGCCACCAGGGCACCGCCACGCTCGCGCTGTAGATGCTTCCGAGCACGCCTTCCTCGATCAGGCGGCGCAGCCGCACCGACGCGGCGCGCACCCGATGCTGCAGCACGGCGGCGGCCACAATGCCCCTGTGCTGGCAGATCGCCACGAGTTCGCAGGCCTTGTGCGTCGTCACGTCGATCGGCTTCTCCACCAGCAGGTGCTTGCCCGCATCGGCGATCTTCGTGCCCAGCGCCAGATGGGTGTCGGGCGGCGTCAGCAGCAGCACGCCCTCGACCTGGCCTTCGGACAGCACGCGGTCGAGGTCCACGCCCGCCTGGGCATGGGGCAGTCGCTGCGCGATCGCACGGGCCCGGTCCAGCGAGCGCGCCACCACATGCCGCACCGTCACCCGATCCTGCAATTCCAGCAGGCTCGCCAAGTGCGGGGCCGAGGCCATGCCCGCCCCCACCACCGCCAAATTGAACGACTCGTCATCCATCGCAAGGCTCCTGTTCGTTGGATTGAATTAGATCGATCTATTTTTTATCTGGCAACCAGGGTAAACCCTTGAATTGGCAAACCTGCGCAGAAGGAGATTTACCTATGAATCAAGCAGGAGTGATTCATGAAATCACGGCTCTTGCTTGACGAATACAATTAGATCGATCTATATTTCATGCAGACACCACTTCAGGAGATAGCCCCATGACAGCCAGCCCCACCCCTTGCATGGCCGACGGCGACGACCGCTACGCCATGATTCGCGAGGCCGCGCGCGCCTTCGCCGACGGAGCCATCCGGCCGCTGGCCGCCGAGCTCGACGAAACCGAGCGCTTCCCCGCCGAGCTGTATGCAGAGATGGCCCGCCTGGGCCTGTTCGGCATCACCGTGCCCGAGGCCCATGGCGGCGTCGGCGGCGATGCCCTGATGTATGCCATCGTCATGGAAGAGCTGTCGCGCGGCTACGCATCCGTCGCCGACCAGTGCGGCCTGGTCGAACTGGTGGGCACGCTGCTGTCGGAGTACGGCACCGACGAGCAGCGGCGCAAGTACCTCGGCCCGCTGCTGCGCGCCGAGAAGCGCTGCGCCTACGCCATCACCGAGGCTAATGCGGGTTCCGACGTCTCTGGCATCAAGACCATCGCGACCGAGGGATCCGAGGGCTGGACCCTCCAGGGCCAGAAGCTCTGGATCCACAACGCACCCGTGTGCGACTTTGCCGTGGCCCTGGTCCGTACCGACCCCGAGCAGGGCAAGCGCGGCATGAGCATCTTCATCATCGATGCCGAACTGCCGGGCTTCCGGCGTGGGGGTCACGAACACAAGATGGGACAGCGCGGCTCCCCGGTTGGCGCCCTGTTCTTCGACGACGTTCAATTGCCGGCGTCTGCCCTGCTGGGCCCGCGCGGGCGCGGCTTTCACATGATGATGAGCGTGCTGGACAAGGGCCGCGTGGGCATAAGCGCGCTGGCCGTCGGCATTGTCCAGGCGGCCCTCGAAGCCTCGATCGACTACGCCAAGGTCCGCAGCCAGTTCGGCAAGCCCATCGCCGAGTTCCAGGCCGTGCAGTGGATGATCGCCGACATGGCCAAGGACGCCGCAGCCGCCCGTCTGCTGGTGCAGGACGCAGCCCGAAAGATGGCGCAGGGACAGCGCGCCACCGTAGAGGCCTCCATGGGCAAGTGCTTCGCCAGCGACGCCGCCGTCACCCACACCGCCAACGCGGTCCAGATCCATGGCGGCAGCGGCTATGTGCGCGGCGTGGAGGTCGAGCGCCTGTACCGCGACGCCAAGATCACCCAGATCTACGAAGGCACGAACCAGATCCAGCGCATGATCATCGCGCGCAACCTGCTCGAGGCTTGAACACGCCTTCACCGCACCCATCCCAAACAGAACCCTTCAGGAAACCCTCATGTCAACCCTGCTCTCCCGCGCGTCGCGGCCCGCTCTGACCGCCCTCGCCGCCTTCGCACTCTGCTTGCAGTCCGGCATCGCCACGCAGGCGCGCGCCCAGACCTACCCGCAGCGCCCGGTCGAACTGCTTGTGCCCTGGGCCGCCGGCGGCGGCAGCGACGTCGTTGCCCGCGCCTTCGCCGAGTCAGCGGCCAAACATTTCCCCCAGCCGCTGGTGGTGGTCAACAAGCCAGGCGCGGCAGGTGCCATCGGCCACTTCGAAGGCGCCAACGCCAAGGCCGACGGCTACAAGGTGACGGTGGTCACGCCCGAGATCAACCTGGCCTTTCTGCAGGGCATAGGCAAGGCCAAGTACCAGGACTTCACCTACGTCTCACGGATCAATGCCGACCCGATCGCGCTGGTGGTTGGCAACGACTCGCCGTTCACCACGCTCGAGCAGTTCGTGGCGCACGCCAAGGCCAACCCGCACAAGCTGACCCTCTCCAACTCGGGCGTCGGCGCCACCTACCACCTGGCGGCGATCGCGTTCGAGGACGAGACGGGCGCGCGCCTGAACAATGTGCCTTACCAGGGCGCCGGTCCGGCCGTCATGGGGCTGCTGTCCGGCCAGGTCGACGCCACGATGGCGACGACGGCCGAGGTCGGCGTGCATGTGCGCGCCGGCCGGATGCGGCTGCTCGGGGTGATGGCGGAGCAGCGCATCAAGGACTTCGACACCGTGCCCACCTTCCGCGAGAAGGGCATCCACCTGAGCCTGGGCACGTGGCGCGGACTGGCGGTGCCCAACGGCACGCCGCCCGAGGTGGTCGCGTCGCTGAAGGCGCTGGTGGACAAGGTGTCCCGCGAGCCGCGCTACAAGGAGGTACTCGAGCGTCAGTTCGCCGGAATGATCAACGAGACCGGCGAGCAGTTTCGCGCGGCAGTCGAAAAGGAATTCGACACCTACCAGAAGATCGTCGTGAAGTACAAGTTGAACGTCCAGAAGAAGTGAGGGCCAGCTTCTTGCCCGGCGGCGACACCGTACGCATGGCCGGCGCCGGCCGGGCACCCGATCTGCCAGGCGCGGCTCAGCGGAACGCGCCGCAAGTCTTGCGCACCACCAGCGAGGGCTCGAGCACGATCTGGCTGACCAGTCGCTGCCGGTCGTTCATGCGCTGAATCAGCAGTTCGGCCGCCGCTTCGCCGATCCGGTCCTGCGGGACCTGGATGGTGCTCAGGGGCGGCTCCCAGAGCGAGGCCTCGGGCACGTCGTCGAAGCCCATGACGCCGAAATCCCTGCCGGGCTCAAGCCCCAGGGAGCGCAGGCCCAGCATCACGCCGAAAGCGATCACGTCGTTGCCGCACACCGCAGCCGTCGGCGGGTTCTTCTGGCGCAGCAGGTCCATCACGATGCGCTTGCCCTCGTCGCGCGTCAGCCGCGCCGGCACGATCAGCCGGTCCTCGCGCTTGATCTTGGCCTGCTCGAGCGCCACCAGGTAGCCTTCCAGGCGGTCACGCCCGGTCGAGGCGCGCGTGTGCCCGCCGATCATCGCGATCCGCTTGTGGCCCAGACCGATCAGATGGCCGGTGGCCAGGGCCATGCCGCGCCGGTTGTCGATGCCGGCGTAGTCAACCTCGACCGAAGGCACGTAGCGCGAGGCGAACACGCAGGGGATGCCCCAGCCCAGCAGCCGGCGCACATCCGAGGCCGCGGTCGACTCCGCAGGGCAGACGATGATGCCGTCGATGTTGTGCTGACGCACGGTCTCGAGAAACCAGGTCTGGCGCTCCACCGATTCGTCGGAGTTGCTCAGGAAGGTGATGAAGCCGAGTCGACCCAGGCTGGCCTCGATCGACCGGATCAGGGTGGCGAAATAGGGGTTGGTGATGTCGTTGACCACCACCCCCACGGTCTGCGTGCGGTTGCTGCGCATGCTGGCCGCATGCCGGTTGTAGACGTAACCCAGCGCCTCGAAGGCCTCGAGCACGCGCTCCCTTGTGGCGTCGGCCACGCGCGGGCTGTTGCGCAGGACCAGGGAAACGGTCGCCCGAGAAATCCCGAGGTGGTTGGCCACATCCAACAAGGTCACGGCGGGATTCGGGCTGGGGCGAGGCATGCGTGGTGCACCTTAGAGCGACCTACTGGGCACCTCCGAAGGCGCCAAAGGTCTTTGGCAGGAACAGGAAAACATCAGGCAGAAGGATGACGGCCAGGAGCACGAGGAGCATGGGCACCAGCATGATCATGACGTCCTTCAGGACGGCGGAAATCTTAACATTGACCGCCGCGCATGAAATCAGGAGGCACAGGCCGTAAGGCGGGGTCACCAGGCCGAACGCCAGCGCGGTGATGCTGACGATGCCGAAGTGCACCGGGTCGACGCCTGCCGCCTGGGCCAGCGGATCGAGCACGGTCCCGACGATCACGATGGCCGGGATCGCGTCGAGGAAGCAGCCGACCAGCAGGAATACGCCCGCGATCAGGGCCGCCGTGCCCAGGCTGCCCAGATGCAGGCCGGCCAGCGAGGACACCAGGGTCTGGGGAATCCGGTAATAGGCCAGCAGCCAGCCGAAGACCGCGGCCGTGCCCAGGCAGAACAGCGTGACGGAAGTCAGCTTGCCGGTCTCCAGCAGGGCGTCGCGCAGCTTGGGCCACTGCAGCTCGCGGTACAGTAAGGCCACCAGCGCCATCGAGTACAGCACCGCGACCGCTGCCGATTCGGTGGCGGTGAACCAGCCGAAGATCTTGCCGCCGACGATGATGGCCGGCGTCAGCAGGGCCGGGACGGCCAGCCAGCCGGCGCGCAGGAACTCCCCGAAGCTGGCGCGCTCGTAGCGCGGGTAGTTGCGCAGCCTGGCATAGCCGTAGACGGTCGCCATCTGGGCCAACGCCAGCAGGATGCCGGGCAGGAGCCCCGCCAGGTACAAGGCACTGATCGAGGTGTTGAGGGTGCCGCCCCACACGATCATCAGGATACTGGGCGGGATCACCACGGCCAGCACCGAGGACACGGCCGTGACCGCGACCGAGAAGCCCAGGTCGTAGCCCTCCTTGACCTGGGCCTCGACAAACAGCTTGGACTGGCTGGCCGCATCCGCGGTGGACGAGCCCGAGACGCCCGCGAACAGCACGCTCAGCACCACGTTGACCTGGGCCAGGCTCCCCGGGAAATGCCCGACCATGGACCGGGTCAGCGCGAACAGCTTGTCCGTGATGCCGCCGCTGTTCATCAGGTGGGCGGCCAGCAGGAAGAACGGCACGGCCAGCAGGATGAACGAATTGAACATGCTGAACGCCTGGGTCACCAGCACGGTCAGGTTCAGCGTGGGGTCCAGCACCAGCGCGGGCACGCAGGCCAGGCCCAGCGCGAAGGCCACCGGGATGCGTGCCATCAGCGTGAGCGCCAGGGTGGCGAACATCCACCATGCGACTGAAGAAGCGTCCATGATTCAGAATCCCTGCTTGTCGAAAAGCACCGTGAGTGCGTCCTGTATGTGCCCCAGCTGGTACGCAATCCAGCACGCGGCGCTCAGTGGAAAGACGACATAGAACCAGCCCATCGACATCTCGGTCATCTCCGACATCTCGTTGCGGCCATCGGTGAACACTTCCCATCCCGCCCAAAGGAACAGGCTGGCGAACAGCAGGATCGCCAGGTCCACGACCAGCAGCGACGCCGCCTTCGATCGTGCGGTCCTTGGCTCGGGAAGCAGGTCGATGTCGAAATGGGCCTTCTCGCGCACACCGATGGCGGCGCCGATCATGATGGCCCAGACCAGGCAGAAGCGCGCCACCTCCTCGGTCCAGAGTTGCGGCGGCAGGAAAGGGGTGTAGCGTGTGATGATCTGCAGCGTGACCGGGACCAGCATCACACCGACCAGGACGATCAGTGTGGCGCTCAGCAACCCGTCCACGCGGCCCAGCAGGCGGTGGTACATGTTGGGAACTCCTGTGGCTTACTTGACGGCGCGAACGGCAGCCAGGATGTCCTCGGCGCCGATTTCCTTCGCATACTCGGCCCACACCGGCTGAGCCAGTTGCACCAGCTTGTCGCGCTCCCCGAAGCTATGGACGCGCAGCTTCCTGTCGGCAGCCAGCTTCCTCAGCTTGTCGTCGTCCTCCGTGACGTCGAGCACCCGGTGATAGGCCGCGGCTTCCTTGCCGGCCCTGCGGATGGCCAGCTGCACCTGTGGCGGCAGCGTCCTGAACCGCTTGGAGCTGAACAACAGAGGCCGCGCGGCAACGACATGCTGGGTCTGGCTCAGCTCGCCCGCGACCTCGTAGAACTTCATCTGCTCGATCGCCGGCGACTCGTTCTCCAGACCGTCGACCACCGCCGACTGGATGGCGTTGAAGGTTTCGCTGTAGGCAATCACGCTCGGATTGACGCCGAAGGCGGCGAACATCTTCGCCTGGATCGGCGCGCCCAGCACGCGCATCTTCAAGCCCTTGAGTTCGGCGAGGCTGCGCACCGGGCGATTGGCCACAATGTTGCGCACCGCGCCGCCCCCCAGGCCCAGCACCATGATGCCCGATTGCCTCTCGACGATCTCCGCATACGTGTCCAGCGCCCCGCCTTCGGCCGCCTTCCTGAAATGCTCGCGGTCGCGGAACAGGAAGGGTACGTCCACCAGCGGCGCCACCTTCGACACGTTCGACAGGTTGGACGCCGCCAGCATCGCGAAGTCCACCGAGATGCCCTGGCCCATGAACTTGATGTAGTCGCGTTCGTTGCCGAGCTCGCCATTGCCATGGATGTCGACCTTGACCTTGGCGCCCGAATACTGCTCCACGAGCTCGCCGAACTTCAGCATCGCGCGGTTGAAACTGTGGTCGTTGTTGAAATAGGTTGCCCCTTTGAGGACGATCCGCTCCTGTGCGAAGGACGGCGCGGACAGGACCGCCGCGCCTGCGGCGGCCGTCTTGAGAAAGTTGCGGCGATGGATGGTGGTGCTCATGGCATGTCTCCTGTGGTGGTTGAAAGTGATGACCGAGGTGCCCGGCGTCGGGCACGTTGCGGGACACGAGCTCACTTGACGAAGCAAGCCCGGTCCATCTCCCTGAGATGCTCGCTGACGCGCAAGTCGACTTTAGATCGATCCAATATATCTTTCTTGAGATCGATGCCGGGCGCGACTTCGGTCACCGTCAGCCGGCCGTCCAGCAGCTTAATGACGCAGCGCTCGGTGATGTAGGTCACATCCTGAGCGCGCAGACCGGCCATGCGCCCGCTGAAGGTCACATGCTCGACCTCGCTGACGAACTTGGGGAGGCGGCCTTCGCTGCGGATCACAAGCCGCCCGTCGTCGACGTCCAGTTGCAGGCCGCCCGCCGTGAAGTAGCCGAGGAACACCAGCTTGCGCGCGTGCGAGGTGATGTCCACGAAGCCGCCGCAGCCGGCCGTCACATGCGGCTTGGCCGACAGGCGCGACACGTTGACGTTTCCCGCGGCATCGACCTCCATGAACGACAGCAGCGAGCAGTCGAATCCGCCGCCCTGGAAATAGGTGAACTGCTGTGGCGAAGGCAGAATGGCATCGGCGTTCGCCGCGCAGCCGAACGCGAAGCCGGTCAGCGGCACGCCGCCGACGGCCCCCTGCTCGATGACCCAGTTGACCGCATCCGCCTTGCCCTGGTCGATCAGCACTTGCGGCACGCTCGCCGCGATGCCGAAGCCGAGGTTGACGACGCTGCCGTCGCGCAACTCCTGCGCCGCGCGCCGGGCGACGATGAGGTCGGTGGACCAGGGCTGCGACTCGAAGTCCGAGAGCGGCTTGCGGGTTTCGCCGCTGATGGCAGGGTCGTAATCGGTCTGCGTGGTCTGCTTCTGGTCTGGATCGACCACCACGTAGTCCACCAGCGACGAGGGCACATGCACGCGCTGCGTCGGGATCGCCCCCTTGGCCGTGAGCCGCTTGACCTGCGCGATCACGATGCCGCCATGGTTCCTCGCCGCCAGGGCCTGTTCGATCACCCCGAGGTAGGCCCCCTCGTGCTCCATCGAGAGGTTGCCGTACTCGTCGGCCGTGGTGCCGCGGATGATGGCGACGTCGGGCGCGATGTTCTTGAGGTGCAGCCACTCTTCGCCGTTGAAGGACACCACGCTCAGGATGTCCTCGGTGGTCGCCGCGTTCATCTTGCTGCCGTTGCGACGCGGGTCGACGAAAGTGTCCAGGCCGACCTTAGTCAACACACCGGGGCGCTTCGCCGCCACTTCGCGGTGCATGTCGTACAGCAGGCCGCTCGGCACGTTGTAGGCCTCGACCTCGCCCTGGTCGATCATCTGCCAGATGCGCGGCGACGCCATGCTCGACGGCCCGCTCGGATACGAGCCGCCGATGATGCGCTTGAGCAGGCCCTTGCGGGCGATGTGGTCCACCCCCTTGATGCCGTACATGTCACCCGCGGCAATGGGGTGGATGGTGGTGATGTTCCAGGGATGGCCCCACTGCGCGTAGCGCTCCCCGATCGCGGCCAGCACCTTGTCGGGGCAGGCCAGTCCGCTCGACGAGCTCACGGTGACCACCGCCCCGTCCTTGATCAACTCCGCTGCGGCTTCTGCCGCAATGACTTTCACTCCGCGTGCCATCACGTTCTCCTTTGGCGTTTGCACTGTCGAGCTCGCTGCCTTTCGTGGCCGAAACCCTTGTCAGGGCCGCTTTCAGCTGCTAAGCTTTCACAAAAATTAGATCGATCTAACTTCACTTTACTTTTCAGGACACGAAGGTGTCAAGCAATATTTCCAAGGAGCCATCCATGTCGCACCATCAAGGCCTTCGCGCCGATACACAACGAGGGCGCCCGATCGCGCTGGTCACCGGCGCCCGCCGGGGAATCGGGCGGGGTATCGCGACAGCCCTGGCGTCCCAGGGCTTCGATCTGGCACTCGCGGACCTGGTCCTCGACGAGGAGGCGCAGCGGACGCGACAAGAGGTCCAGGCCCTGGGCAGTGCCGCCGACTGCTTCGAGCTGGACGTCGCGGACCTGGAGCAGCACGGGTCCTTGCTGGACCGCATCGAGCAAGGCCTCGGCCCTATCGATTGCCTGGTCAACAACGCCGGCATCAGCGTGGACAAGCGCGGCGACCTGCTGGAAGTCACGCCCAGCAGCTTCGACCGCCTGTTGCGGGTGAACCTGCGCGGCCCCTTCTTCCTCACCCAATCGGTCGCGCAACGTTTTCTCGCGCGGGCTCAGGCGCCGGCCTACCGCTCGATCATCAACGTCTCCTCGGCCAACGCCTTCGCCGCCTCGACCAACCGCGGCGAATACTGCATCTCCAAATCCGCCATCACTATGGCCACCCAGCTGTATGCGGCCCGTCTCGGCGAAGCTGGCATTTCCGTGTTCGAGATCCGGCCCGGCGTGATCCGTACCGACATGACGCGGGTGGCGGCCTCGGACTACGAACAGCGCATACGCGACGGACTGACGCCCATCCGCCGTTGGGGCGAGCCCGACGACATCGGTCGCGCCGTCGCCGCCCTGGCCTCGGGCGCCTTCGCATTCAGCACCGGCGACGCCTTCCACATCGATGGCGGCCTGCACATTCAACGACTCTGACCAGGAGCTTCCATGACCACGATCCGATTGCCCGACAACTCCGGCTCGCCCAAGACCTACGCCTTGCGCGGCGCCCCCTGCTCGCCCCAGTTCGATGGCCAGCCGCTCAGCCGTGTCGCCTACTCCGCCGCGCATGTGGTGACCGCGCCCTTTGTCGAGCACGATCCCTGGCTGACCCCCGCGATCGACTGGGACGCCACCCTCGCCTACCGCCAGTATCTCTGGGGCCTCGGCCTGGGCGTCGCAGAAGCCATGGACACCGCGCAGCGCGGCATGGGCCTGGGCTGGCGCGATGCCAGGACGCTAATCGAGCGCACGCTAGCCGCGGCCAGGGAGCACCCCCATGGACGCGTCGTCTGCGGCATCGCCACGGACCAATTGCCCGAGAAGGCGTCCTACAGCCTGTCCGAGATCACCGATGCCTACCTGGAGCAATGCGCCTTCGTCGAGGAGCGGGGGGGGCAGGCCGTGATGATGGCCAGCCGCGCCCTGGCCGCGACGGGCCGCTCGCCTGATGACTACCTGCGCGTCTACGACGCCGTTCTCAAGCAGGCGAAGCGCCCCGTGGTCCTGCACTGGCTGGGCGACATGTTCGACACCAAGCTTCGAGGCTACTGGGGTTCGGCCGATTTCCAGTCCTGCCTCGGGACGGTTCTGGGCCTGATCTCGGATCACGCGCCTAAGGTGGAGGGCATCAAGCTCTCGCTGCTCGACAAGGACAAGGAAGTCGTCCTGCGTCGCCGCCTGCCTGCCTCCGTCAAGATGTTCACCGGCGACGACTTCAACTATGCCGAACTGATCGAAGGCGACGCCATCGGCTTCAGCCACGCCCTGCTCGGGATCTTCGACGCGATCGCGCCCGCGGCCTCCAACGCACTGATCGCCCTTGCGCGAGGCGACACCCCGCGTTTCCGAGAGGTCCTGGAGCCCACGGTCCCGCTGTCGCGCCACATCTTCAAGGCGCCCACCCAGTTCTACAAGACCGGCGTGGTGTTCCTGGCCTATCTAAACGGTCACCAGCGGCATTTCCAGATGCTGGGTGGCTTGCAGAGCGGCCGCTCGGTCGCGCACCTGGTCGAGCTCTTCCGTCTGGCCGATCAGGCCGGCGTGCTGCGCGACACCGATCTAGCCTGCCACCGCATGCGCATCTACCTGCAGTCGGTCGGCTTCGAATCATGAGCACGCCCCCTCCCCTGACAACGATCGCCCGGCCCTGGCTCGAGATGCGGGCGGAAGGCCCGATTGCATCGCTGGTCCTTGGCCGTCCCGACAAGCTCAACGCCCTGACGCTGGAGACACTGGAGGCCCTCGACCAGTCCTGCGCCGCCATCGAGCAGCAGCGCGAGCTGCGCGTCGTGGTCCTGTCGTCGAGCCATGCCAAGGCCTTCTGCGCGGGAGCGGACATCGCCGACTGGGGCGCCCTGCCCCCGGTCGACATGTGGCGGCGCTGGACCCGCATCGGTCATCGCATCTTCGACCGGCTGGCACAGCTGCCGCAGCCCACCATCGCTGCCATCGACGGATTGGCGCTTGGCGGCGGGCTGGAACTGGCGCTCGCCTGCGATCTGCGGGTCGCAGGCGCCTCGTCCCGTTTCGGACTGCCGGAAACGAAGATCGGCGCCGTTCCCGGATGGGGCGGGACCGCCCGCCTGCAGGCCGTGATCGGCATCCCGCAGGCCAAGCGCCTGATCTTCAGCGGCACGCAGATCGACGCGCACGAAGCCCTGCGCATCGGCCTGGTTCAGGAGCTGGCCTTGTCCGAGTCGGCCTGGGCGCGCGCGATGTCACTGGCTGCCGAGATCGCCGGCAATGCGCCTTTTGCCGTCCGCCTGACCAAGCAGCTGCTGGACACCCAGGCCGGCGGAATGCCGGTCGAAACCATCGCGGCCGGCCTCGCGGCGCTGCTAGAGGACGGCCAGGAAGGGGTACGCGCCTTCCGGGAGAAAAGAAAGCCGGTGTTCCAAGATGCGTGACCTCCACCAGCGATTGGACCTTTGCTCCATCAACACGGCCACCCTGGGCCACCGCCTGTCCATCCACGACACGCTCGATGCGGTCGCCCGGAGCGGCTTCGGCTTCGTCGCGCCCTGGCGCAAGGAAGTGGAGGCCGCGAACCTGCGCGACGTGGCCCGCCAGTTGCGCGCCCTGGGCCTCAGGCTGAGCGGTTACGTTCGGTCGACCTTCTTCGCCGGCTCGTCGCCCGAGCAGTTCGCGGCCCATATCGAGGACAACCAGAGGGCGCTGGACCAGGCCGCCGAACTTGGCGCGCCCTCGCTCATCGTCGTCGGCGGCGGCCTGCCGCCGGGCACCCGCAGCCTGGCCGACGCGCGAGCGCGGTATCTCGAGGGCGTGGCCCGGCTCTGGGAGTATGCGCGCAGCGTCGGCGTGGGCATCACGCTGGAGCCGCTTCATCCGATGTACGCGGCCGAGCGCTCCTGCGTCGTGACACTGGACGAGGCGCTGGACATCTGCCACGCCGTGGACCCCGGCCAGACGGGCGGCCTGGGCATTGCCGTCGACGTCTACCACTGCTGGTGGGATAGACATCTGACGTCCCACATCGAACGCGCGGGGCGCGAGCGCCGCATCGACGCCTTTCACGTGTCCGACTGGCTGTCCCCCACGCGCGACATGCTGCTTGACCGCGGCATGATGGGCGACGGCGTCATCGACCTCAAGGGGATTCGCGCCCAGGTCGAGGCGGCCGGCTACGCCGGTGCCGTGGAAGTCGAAATCTTCTCGCAGAGCAACTGGTGGCAGCGCGACGCCCAGGAAACCCTGCAAGTCTGCGCCGACCGGCTGCAGACCGTTTGCTGAAACCCGCTCCCACAGAGCAACAGCCTCAGGAACCCATCGAATGAAAATCCTCGTCCCCGTCAAGCGCGTGGTCGACTACAACGTCAAGGTGCGCGTCAAGTCTGACGGCAGCGGCGTCGACCTGGCCAACGTCAAGCAGAGCATGAACCCCTTCGACGAGATTGCCGTCGAAGAAGCCGTTCGCCTGAAGGAAAAAGGCGTCGTGACCGAAGTCATCGCCGTCTCCTGCGGCGTCACGCAATGCCAGGAAACCCTGCGCACGGCCATGGCCATCGGCGCCGACCGCGCCATCCTGGTCGAAACCGCCGAGGAGCTGCAGCCCCTGGCCGTCGCCAAGCTGCTGAAGGCCCTGGTCGACAAGGAGCAGCCCGGCCTTGTGATCCTGGGCAAGCAGGCGATCGACGACGACTGCAACCAGACCGGCCAGATGCTGGCGGCCCTGGCCGACCTGCCGCAGGCCACCTTCGCCTCC
>Ga0187892_10007314_pt1 | contig 15801 bp, 8 predicted proteins | sample MA1701073metaG_FD_139345 | JGI IMG/M metagenome (GOLD analysis project Ga0187892, IMG submission 139345) | Bio-ooze microbial communities from a basaltic lava cave in the Kipuka Kanohina Cave System on the Island of Hawaii, USA - MA170107-3 metaG ... | reverse complement strand
TGCTCAATCAGGCGTCTGCTCTCCTGGGCCGTGTTCCGGCGCGCTTCGATTACCGCTGTACCGCGCCGCTCATCGGCGGCTCTGCAGCCACGGTGACAACGCGGCGAAGTGGAAACGGAGCCACGGGCCGCGTCGCGGACCATGGCGGTGTTGTTACGGCCGAGGCAAGATCTGCCTTTTGACTCAAAGAACCCTCATCCGCCCTTCGGGCACCTTCTCCCACGCTATCCGCGCGGGAGAAGGCACAACATTGAAGCGCCTTCTCCCGTGCCGAAAGGCATGGGAGAAGGTGGCCGAAGGCCGGATGAGGGCCTTTTGTCTAACCACGCTCTTGCTTGACCCGATCAAGGATGGCGCGCGCCAGGGGACGTTGCGCCAGCTCATCAACGGAACAAGACAGGCGCCGCCGCCAGTTGGGGCGCTCAAGGTCCGTTCCCGGTACATTGAGGGGCTCGGTTTCTCCCGCCAAATCGTCCGCCTGCACCAGCATCACCACGGAGGGCGCGGCGGCGAGGAAGCCATGGGCGGCAATGCATGCGGCATCGTCATCGCCTCCCGGCAGGCCGGTTGCGGCATCAAGCAACCTGGCTTCCTCAGCGCGTAATTTCAGCGCCGGCGAAGTGGCGGCGTCATCGATCAAGCCAAGCTCACGCTCGATTTCGATATCGCGGCTCCGACGCCAGCCCTTGAATGTGGGCAGATCGTGCGACGACAAGCAGGTGAGCGCCAGTTTCGGATAGGTGGATGAAGGCTTGAAGCGTTGGCCTTCGCGCTCGAACCACAGGACGCGATAGGAGAGAATATCGGCGGCCGCGAGCGGGGGGCGCAACTCATCGGGAATGGTGCCAAGGTCTTCGCCGACGATCATGCAGCGGGCGCGCTGGCTTTCGATGGCGGTGATGGCGATCAAAGTGTCAAGCGGAAAGCGCACATAGGTTCCGCTGCCGCCTTCGGCGCCCTCCGGCACCCAAAATTGGCGCAGGAAGCCGGCGACGTGATCGATGCGGAGCGCCGCCGCATGGCGCATGTTGGCCTTGAGGATGGCGCGCATGGGTTCATAGTTGGATCGAGCCAGCGCCAGGGGTGACAACGGCGGCAGGTTCCACACCTGTCCTTGACGGGCAAAGGGATCGGGGGGTGCTCCCAGCGACACGCCAGAGGCGAAATGCTCTGGCGCCTCGGTAATTTCTCCGCCATCGAAAGCGGAACCCACAGCAAGATCGCGGTAGAGATTGTTGCATTTGGCGGCGCGGGCGAGCTGGCGCTCGGCCAGCCATTGCAGGAAGGCGCGGTAGCGGTGGCGCTCGGGATCGGGAGGTTCACCGGCCTTTCGCGTTTCAAAGGCGCAATGGCGATCCAGGTTTTCGCCACCGTCCGCGATGAACGCATCAAGGTCCCGGTTGGGTTTGAACTCCGCGAAGGCCTGTTGCAGCAGGGCGCTTTTGGCGCGCCAGACCTCGGGGTAATCGACGAAGGGCAAGGCTTCGAGCGTGGCGAAAGCGGCGCGCATGCTGTTTGCGAGTTTTCGGGTTTTTGTCAGCGGGAAGGCGTCGAGGAGGGCCGCGATATTGATGTAGATGGGATCGATGTAGCGCCGATCCGATGGCTGGTAGGGGCTGGCGCGGGTGCGGTCGGAAGGAAACAAATGATGCAGCGGATTGATCCCGGCGAAAGCGCCGCCGCGGGAGGCCGTGACGTCCGCAAAACGGCGCAAGGTCTCGAAATCGCCGAAGCCGCCGTCGCCATCGTGGCGCAATGCGTAAAGATGAGAGGCGAGCCCGAAAACCCGGCCGCCATCGGCGATGATTTCCGGCAGAAAACATTTACCGGGACTGACGATGAGCCGGCGCTTGGCGTCTTCAGGCCCGTCGGCCCACACATCATAGTAGCCCATGGCGAGCTCTGCTGTGGGAACAACACCGGGGGCTACGTCGAGGGCCGTGACAGTGCCGTTTTTGGCGATGATATTGAAACGCCGATGGCGGGTCGCGGCTTCACCAAGAGGTATGGATTTGCCTGCGATACCCAGAAGCGGCGAGCGGATTTCGCGCAAATCTTGCAAGGATGCCTGAGCCTCGTCCGCCGTGGCGTGGGGAACGCGGAGCGCCGTCAGCATCGCGCGCAGGCTTTCCGGCGAGACCTTGTGGTGCGTGCCGTCGATTTCCCACCACTCCCGCTCGACACCAGCCGCCGCTGCGAGTTGCAGCAAGATTTCATCTGAAATGACCGCCTGCCGTATGTGCCGTTCGGCGAACAACGATACCGAGAAGCCGGGAAGCTCGGGACCTTCGGCGGAGCAGAAGACGCGCACCCAGGAATAACCGTCGCGCGGCTGCAAGGGAGGATTGATGGATGGGGCCGCGCCATTGACCCAGATTGCCAGCCGTTCTTCATCGTGGGTCAGGAGCAAGCCCAACACACGGGCATCGCTATTGTTCCAATCCATTGGCCCACCATCGGCGCCGAGCCATGTGGCATCCTCGTCCGTCAGAAACCCACCGACCGCGAGGAGTGGATAGGTTTTGCGCAGTTCCACAAGTTTGGCGGTGAAAGCGATGAGACCGCGGCCGGCACTTTTCCAATCGAGCCAGGTCGTGGCGTTGTCTTGGGCATAGGCATTGTTGTTGCCATTCTGGCTGCGGCCAAATTCATCGCCTGCCGTCAACATTGGCGTGCCGCGCGACAGGAACAGCGTGGCGAGGAGCGCCCGAACATCGCCGCCGGGCCATGTCACCTCGTGGCTATTGCCATCACGGTTTCCTTCGCCATTGGCATGATTGTTTTTGGTTTCATAGGTGACGGTGTCGCGTAGCGTGAAGCCGTCATGGGCGGCCACATAGTTGATGCCGCGCGACGGGCTCCTGCCGTCAAAAATATCGGAGGAGCCCGCAAGCCGCGTGGCGAGATAGCGCACTGTGTCATGGCCGCCGCGCCAGAAACGGCGCACATCGTCGCGGAAGCGGTCGTTCCATTCATGCCAGCGGGGCGGGAACTGCCCCAACCGGTAGCCCTTCGGGCCAACGTCCCAAGGCTCAGCGATCATGATGAGCTTGGAGAGCAGAGGGTCTTGTTCGATGGCTGCCAACAGCGGCGCGTTTATGAAAAAACCGTTTTCGGTCCTGCCCATGACGGTCGCGAGATCGAAGCGGAAACCGTCAATGCCGGTGCGGTCCACCCAATTGCGCATGGCGTCAACAACAAGCTGAACGACCGGAGCGCGGTCCAGCGCCAGCGTGTTGCCGCAGCCCGTGTGATTGACCAGCCGGCCATCGGCATGGGCGTAATAGAGCGCGTTGTCGAGGCCGCGCAGCGAAAGCGTGGCGCCCTCTTCGTCGCTTTCTCCGGTGTGATTGAAGACGGCATCGAGAATGACCCTTGGGCCAGCGCTATGAAGTGCCGCTACCGTTTGGCGGATTTCGGTAAAGCCACCGGGCGCCAGGCGAGGATCTGGCGCCATGAAGGTGACCGGGTTGTAGCCCCAAGCATTGGCCAATCCCAAAGCCGGCAGGTGACGCTCGTCGATCCAGGCGGCAAGGGGCATGAACTCCACCGTGTCGACGCCAAGCTTGATCAAATGATCGATGATCGCCGGTTCAGCGAGGGCCGCCACGGTGCCGCGTTTGCCGGGCGGCACATCGGGGTGCAGTTGGGTGAATGACTTGACCTGAAGTTCATAGATGAAGCCCAGCATCGCGGGCGGCAGAGGTTCCACAGCGTCGAAAGGCGCGGTGACGATTGATTTGGGAACAAATTGCGCCGTGTCGAAACCGCGCTGGAGCAGTTGCCGAGTATGAGCGAAGGGGCGATCGATGGCGCCGGCGTAAGGGTCGGCAAGCAGTTTCGAGGAATCAAAGCGATGGCCCTGAGATTCATTCCAGGGACCTTCGGCGCGGAAGCCATAGCGGGCGCCGATGCCGGGGCCTGCAACAAAGCCGAAATGTACATTGCCATCACGCTTCGGCAGCGGCAACCGATGGATTTCCTTGTCTCCATCGAACAGGCAGAAAAAGATGCGCGTGGCATTTTGCGAAACGACGGCGACGTTTAGTCCGTTTCCGCGCGCCACGACGCCAAGCGGAGATGGCGTTCCCTGCCTCATCGAGAGTTTGGTGTTCAGGTGATCACCGTGGGCGCTGCACGGCCAGTGCGGATTTCGATTTCCGCCAAGGCGCGCGACAGGGAAATAAGGTCGGCAAGTGCTGCTTGGGTTTCAATTCCGTGTAAAGTGAGATCAGGTTCGAAACGTTCGATGTACACGCGCAAGGTGGCGCCTTCGGTGCCGGTGCCTGAGAGCCGGTAAACGATGCGCGAACCGTCCTCAAACAGGATGCGGATTCCCTGGCCCGCGGTCCGTGATCCATCGACGGGATCGTCGTAGGCGAAATCGTCCATGGCCTTGATGTTATGGTGACCCGGCAGCTTGCTCATCCGGCCGTGCAGAGCTTTCATCAGTCCGTTGGCGGCGTCCGCATCCACTCCCTCATAATCATGACGCGAGTAGAAGTTGCGGCCATGGTCACGCCAGTGTTCGCGCACGATCCCGGCTACGCTCTGGCGCCTGCTGGCCAGAATATTGAGCCATAATAGAACCGCCCACAGCCCATCCTTTTCGCGCACATGAGTAGAGCCGGTTCCGGCGCTTTCCTCGCCGCATATGGTGATCATGCCGGCATCGAGAAGATTGCCGAAATATTTCCAGCCCGTCGGCGTCTCGTAGCATTTGATGCCGAGCTTTTCCGCGACACGATCCGCCGCCGCACTGGTGGGCATGGAGCGAGCGATCCCGGTAAGGCCCATGGCGTAACCCGGCGCCAGATGGGCGTTCGCCGCCAGCATGGCGAGCGAATCCGATGGAGTCACGAATTGTTGGCGTCCGATGATGAGGTTGCGGTCGCCATCGCCATCGGAGGCGGCTCCGAAATCGGGGCCGTCCGCGGCCATGAGAAGATCATAGAGTGCCTTGGCATGGACGAGATTGGGATCAGGGTGATGGCCGCCGAAATCGGGAAGGGGCGTGCCGTTGACCACGGTTCCTTCGCCCGCGCCGAGAGAATCCTCAAGAATGGCTTTGGCGTATGGGCCGGTGATGGCGCTCATGGCATCAAAGCGCATGCGGAAGCCGGACTTAAAGAGATCGCGGATCCGATCGAAGTCGAAAAGCTCTTGCATGAGCGCCGCATAATCCACGACCGGATCGATCACCTCCACCGTCATGCCGGCGATTTTTGAAATACCGAGCCGCCCCAAATCCATTGCCGGCCCCGGGGTTATTTTGTAGGACGAGATCGTTTTCGTTTTTGCAAAGATCGCATCGGCGACCTTGTCCGGCGCCGGTCCGCCGTTGCTGACGTTGTATTTGATGCCGAAATCGCCGCCGGGGCCGCCGGGATTGTGGCTTGCGGAAAGGACGATGCCGCCGAAAGCCTGATGCTTGCGGATGAGATTGGACGCCGCCGGGGTCGAGAGAAGCCCATCCCGGCCTACCAGCACGCGGCCAAAACCGTTGGCGGCGGCCATGCGGATGGCCGTCTGTATGACTTCGCGATTGAAGTAGCGGCCGTCACCGCCAATCACCAAGGTCTTGCCTGTAAAGCCATCGAGAGCATTGAAGATCGACTGGATGAAATTCTCCGCATACTGCGGCTGACGGAAAACCGATACTTTTTTGCGAAGGCCCGAGGTGCCGGGCTTTTGGTCCTCGAAAGGTTTCGTTGGTATCGTCTCTATCACGTCTGTCAACCTGAAGCTCCGAGTAGATCGCGATAAAGCGATGCATAAGCCAATGCGCTGCGTTGCCAGGATACGTCCGTCTGCATGCCGCGCTTCTGCATCCCCGTCCACAGGGCGCGGTCTTCGTAGAGGCGGATGGCACGGATGAGCGCGGATTCGAGGCTGGGGCCATCCACCGGCGTGAACTGGAAGCCCGTGCCGGAGCCCGCCACAAGGGCTGCATCATTGGCATCGATGATGGTGTCGGCAAGACCGCCGGTGCGGGCGACGACGGGCAGGCAACCGTAACGGAGCCCGTGGAGTTGGGTCAGGCCGCAGGGTTCAAAGCGGGAGGGAACGAGAATCGTATCGGCACCTCCCTGTATGAGGTGGGCGAGCTTCTCGTCATAGCCGACCACGACGCCGATCCGGCCCTTGTGACGTCGCGCGCTCACAAGAATTTCCTTCTCGATTGCAGCTTCCCCGGTGCCAATGAGGGCAAGCCTGGCGCCGGATGCAACCAGTCCATTCAGTGAACCGGCAAAAATATCCATACCCTTTTGCCAGGTGAGGCGGCTCACCACGCCATGGAGCATGCCGTCCTCCGCATCGAGGCCAAAGCGCTTTTCAAGGGCGCGCTTGTTGCTAATGCGCTTGGCAAGCGAGGCCGCGTCATAGGTCGCGGCGAGAGCAGAATCGGTTTGCGGATTCCACACCGCCGTATCAATGCCGTTGACAATCCCTACGAGAGCGTTGCGGCGCGAGCGCAGCAGGCCGTCGAGGCCCATGCCGAAATCCGGTGTTTGTATTTCATTGGCATAGGTCGGGCTCACGGTGGTTAAGGCATCGGCGCATTGCAATCCGCCCTTGAGGAAACCGACCTTGCCGTAATATTCGACGCCATCGATAGCGAACGCTGTTGCGGGCAGGCCGAGCGATGCAAAGAGCGAGGCGGGAAATTGGCCCTGGAAAGCGATGTTGTGGATCGTCATCACCGTCTTCGGGCCGCCTTCGAATTTCACATAGACCGCGGCGAGTGCCGCCTGCCAATCGTGAAGATGCAAGATATCGGGCGCATAGCCCTTGATGGCGCCACGACCCACATCGGCGGCGGCGCGCGAAAGGGCGGCGAAACGCTGGCCATTGTCGGGCCAGTCCTTGCCATCGGGGCCGAGATAGGGATTGCCCGGCCGGTTGAACAAGTGCGGTGCGTCGAGGACGATGATGTCGAGGCCCTTCGCTTTCGCCCCAACCAGTGTTGCCTTGCCGCTGAAGAGATCGGCGTAGCGATGGAGCGCCTTGCGGTTTTTGATTTCAGCCAGCACGGCGGGATAACCGGGAACAAGTGTCCGAACGGACATTCCGTGCTTGAGCAAGGCGGATGGAAGCGCGCCGGCGACATCGGCCAAGCCGCCGGTCTTGACCAGCGGATAGATCTCCGAAGCGACAGCCAAAACCTTCATGCGTCAAGCTTGTCGATCATCGGCTGGGTGATGAGGCAGATGCCGTTGGCGGTGCGGCGAAAGCGCCTGGCGTCGAGGCCGGGATCTTCTCCTGCGACCAGTCCTTCCGGAATGGTGACGCCACGGTCGATCACCACCTTTTTGAGATGGGCGTTGCGCCCGATCTGCACATGGGGCAGCACCACGGCGTCTTCGACCGTGCTGTAGGAATTGACCCTGACACCGGTGAACAGCAGCGACCGGCAAAGGGAGGCGCCGGAGACAATGCAGCCGCCGGAGACGAGCGAGGCTACGGCCTGGCCGCGGCGGCCTTCCTCGTCATGGACGAATTTGGCGGGCGGCGTTACCTCGCCATAGGTCCAGATCGGCCAGTTATGGTCGTAGAGATCGAGTGCCGGCGTCACCACCGTGAGATCGATATTCGATTCCCAATAGGCATCGATGGTTCCGACATCGCGCCAATAGGCTTCCGACTCATAACTCGAACGCACGCAGGAACGGGTGAAGCGATGCGCCACTGCCTTGCCATGCTTGACGACGTGGGGAATGATGTCCTTGCCGAAATCGCGGCTCGATGAAGAATCGGCGACATCGCGGCGCAGCTGGTCGGCGAGGAAACCCATCTCGAAGACATAGATGCCCATGGAAGCCAGCGCCGTGTCTGGTTTGTCCGGCATGCCGGGCGGGTCCTTGGGCTTTTCGAGGAAGCTCGTGATACGGTCCTCGTCGTCCACCGCCATGACGCCGAAGCCCGTTGCGTCCATGCGCGGCACTTCGAGGCAGCCGACGGTGACGTCAGCGCCGCTATCGGCGTGTTGTTGCAGCATCAGCTCGTAATCCATTTTGTAAATGTGATCGCCGGCGAGCACGACCATGTATTTGACGCCGTAGCTCTCGACGATGTCGAGGTTCTGGTAAACGGCATCCGCGGTGCCCGCATACCATTGGTCCTCCGAGACGCGCTGGCTGGCGGGAAGAATGTCGAAACTTTCATTGCGCTCGGGGCGCAGGAAGTTCCAGCCGCGTTGCAGGTGGCGGATCAGGCTGTGGGCCTTGTATTGGGTGGCGACACCCATGCGGCGGATGCCGGAATTGAGCGCGTTCGACAACGCGAAATCGACGATGCGAGATTTGCCGCCGAAGGGCACCGCGGGCTTGGCCCGCTTGTCGGTCAATTCCATGAGCCTGCTGCCGCGCCCGCCCGCCAGCACATAGGCCATGGCATCGCGGGCGAGAGGCGCATGGCTGCGGGGGCCGTTCATTTGTCAAAAACCAAAAAAAGTGTCGCTAGCGGCGGCAGGGAAACGCGGGCGCTGGCGGGTTTGCCGTGTGAACTTTCAGCTCTGGCCACCACGCTCCCCATATTGCCCCGGCCGCTGCCGCCATAGATTTCGGCGTCGGTATTGAGAATTTCACGCCATTGCCCGGCCCGTGGCAAGGGAAGAATGTAATTGTCTCGCGGCACCGGGGTGAAACTGCTGACGACGGCGACCGGGCGTTCTCCGCTGCCCGAATGGCGCACCCAGGCGTAGACAGAATTGGCGTGGTCTTCGGCCACCAGCCATTCGAAGCCTTCCGCCTCGCAATCGCGGGCATGGAGGGCCGGATAGTCGCGATGCAGCCGATTGAGATCGCGCACCAGCGACTGCACGCCCCGGTGTGGCGCGTGATCGAGCAATTGCCAGTCGAGACTCCGGGCTTCGCTCCATTCGGTCCAGGGCGCCATTTCCTGGCCCATGAATAGGAGCTTCTTGCCGGGATAGCCCCACATGAAACCGTAATAGGCCCGGAGGTTGGCGAATTTCTGCCAATCGTCGCCCGCCATCTTGGCTAGCAGCGAACCTTTACCATGCACCACTTCATCATGGGAAAGCGGCAGCACGAAATTTTCCGAAAAGGCATAGAGCAGGCCGAAGGTCAGTTCGTGGTGATGATGCTTGCGATAAACGGGCTCGCGCTTCAGATATTCCAACGTGTCGTGCATGAAGCCCATGTTCCACTTGAAGCCGAAGCCGAGGCCGCCGGTGTGAGCAGGTTGCGACACGCCGGGAAAGGCGGTTGATTCCTCGGCAATGGTGACGACACCCGGCGTGTTGCCATAGGCCTCGCGGTTCATGCGCTGGAGAAAGGCTATGGCTTCGAGATTTTCGCGGCCGCCATGTTTGTTGGGCAGCCACTCGCCCTCTTTACGCGAATAATCGAGATAGAGCATGGAGGCCACGGCATCGACGCGCAGGCCATCGAGGTGATAGCGCTCGAGCCAGAATAGCGCATTGTTGATGAGATAGCTTTCGACCTCGCGGCGGCCGAAATTATAGATCGCCGTGTTCCAGTCCGGATGGAAGCCGCGACGCGGATCTTCATGCTCGTAAAGGGCCGTGCCGTCGAAGCGGGCAAGACCGTGCTCGTCGGTGGGGAAGTGGGCTGGCACCCAATCGAGAATGACGCCAAGCCCCGCTGCGTGCGCGCGATCGACAAAGTGGGCAAAGCCCACGGGATCGCCGAAGCGGGAGGTGGCGGCATAAAGTCCGGTTGGCTGATAGCCCCAGGACAGATCGAGGGGATGCTCGGTTATGGGGAGCAATTCGATATGGGTGAAACCCATGTCGCGGGCGTAGGGAATTAATTGCTCCGCCAGTTCGGCGTACGATAGAAATTCGTTGGTGGCCGTGCGCTTCCATGAGCCGAGGTGAACTTCATAGATCGACATGGGAGCGCGGCGATGCTCACGGGCAGCGCGCTCCGCGAGGTAAGCCTGGTCGCCCCAAGTGAAATCGCCGGTGACGGCAATGCGCGAGGCATTCTTTGGTCGAAGTTCGGCGGCAAAGCCATAGGGGTCAACCTTGAGGGGCAGAAGTTTTCCGTTTTGATCGAGGAGCTCGAACTTGTAGCTTTGGTCCTCGGCAGCGCCGGGGATGAAAATTTCCCACACGCCGGAACCCAGTCGCTTGCGCATGACATGGCGGCGGCCGTCCCAATCATTGAAATCGCCGACGACCGAGACCCTTTGGGCATTGGGAGCCCAGACGGCGAAATGCACCCCGTCCGCTCCCTCATGATGCATGGGATGGGCGCCAAGCCTGTCATAGAGGCGAAGATGGGTGCCTTCGGCGAAAAAATAGTCGTCGAGGGGCCCCAGCACCGGGCCCAGAACATAGGCATCGATGAAGGACCAGGAATCGCCCCCGCGCGTGGCCTCGTAGCGGATCGCCTGGCGCTGCTTGAGTTTGATCCTGCCTTCGAAGAAGCCTGCGTCGTGGCGCCTTTCAAGCGCGCCCAGCGGCTTGCCCTCGAGACTGAGCGCCCTCAGGGTTTCGGCGCCCGGAACGAACGCCCGAGCGACCCAGCTTCGCCCGATCTTATGGATGCCCAGTAGTTTGAACGGATCGCCGTGCCGCCCGGAAACGACCGCCGCTATTTCAGCCGCGTCCGTTTTCCACAGGGGCTCGGCCATCGGTCGTCAGCTCCCGAAGCAGATGGGCCGCGCCGAGTTTCTTTTCCCCAAGGGGCCCTCATCCGGCCTTCGGCCACCTTCTCCCATGCCTATGGGCACGGGAGAAGGCGCATCGATGTTGTGCCTTCCCCCGCGCGGCACGCGTGGGAGAAGGTGCCCGACAGGGCGGATGAGGGCCTCTTCGATCAAAACAGTATTGCTTCAAACAACGGGTACGTTCCAGATGTCGCGGGCATATTCCTTGATCGTGCGGTCGGAGGAGAACCAGCCCATGTTCACCGTATTGAGAATTGTCTTCACCGTCCAGTCCTCAGGCTTTTGCCAAATCTTGTCGACATGGCGCTGGGCCTCCGCATAGGCGTCGAAATCGGCGGCCACCATGAACCAGTCATGGTGGAAAAGAGAATCGGCGATTGGCCGGTAACGGTCATGATCCTCCTGCGAATATGAAGGAAGAGCGTCGATAGCGCCCTTCAGGGAAGCAGAGGCCTCAATGACGGCGCCGGGATCGTGACCATCGCGCCGGCGTTGCTCGACCTCATGCGCTTTAAGCCCAAAGATCATCATATTGTCCGCGCCCACGCGCTCAAGAATTTCGACATTGGCGCCATCAAGCGTGCCGATGGTGAGAGCGCCGTTCAAGGCGAATTTCATGTTGCCGGTGCCGGAAGCTTCCATGCCCGCGGTTGAAATCTGTGCCGACAGATCGGCGGCGGGAACGATGGTCTCGGCGAGGCTCACATTGTAGTTCGGAATGAAGGCAACCTTGAGCAGGCCGCGAATCGAAGCATCATTGTTGATCACCCGGGCCACGTCATTGATGAGCTTGATGATGAGCTTGGCCTGCGCGTAACTTGCCGCGGCCTTGCCGGCAAAAATTTTCACGCGCGGCACCCAGGACCGGCCGGGGTCGGCGCGCATGGCATTGTAGAGGGCCATCGTTTCGAGAATGTTGAGAAGCTGGCGCTTGTATTCGTGGATGCGCTTCACATGGACGTCGAACATGGCGTCGGGATCGACCGGAAGCCCGATGTGTTCTGAAACGAGATTGCCAAGGCGCACCTTGTTCTGGCGCTTGATGGCGGCGAACCGTTCCCTAAAAGCAGCATCCTGAGCGAAGGGAATCGCGTCGCGCAACGTTTCTGCGTCGTCCAGAACCCTGTCGCCAATCGCCTCGCGCAACAGGCCCATGAGAGCGGGGTTGGCGCCCAGCAGCCAGCGGCGCGGTGTTACGCCATTGGTCTTGTTGCTGATGCGGCCCGGATAGAGCGTGTTTAAATCCTTGAAGACGCTTTCCTGCATGAGGCGCGTGTGCAGGGCCGAGACGCCGTTGATGCTGTGCGAGCCGGCGAAGGCCAGTTGCCCCATGCGCACACGGCGGCCGTTGTGTTCGTCGATGAGCGATATCGACGCCATAAGTTCGGAGCTGGCGTTGGGCGACTGCTTGGCATCGGCAAGTACCTTACCATTGATGGCAAAAACGATCTGCATGTGGCGCGGCAGCAACCTCTCGAACAGCTGCACGGGCCAACTCTCCAACGCCTCGGGAAGGAGCGTGTGATTGGTATAGGAGGTAACGCTACGTGTAATATCCCAAGCGTCCATCCACGTGACATTATGGACGTCTATGAGGAGCCGCATCAATTCAGCCACGGCTATCGCGGGATGCGTATCGTTCAGTTGCACGGAGGCTTTGCCGGCGAGCGAGCGGATGTTGTTGTACTGCTGCATGTGGCGGCGAAGAATGTCCTGCAGCGAAGCAGAGGTGAAGAAATATTCCTGCCGTAACCGCAGCTCTTGTCCAGCGAGGGTTTCATCGGAAGGGTAGAGACCGCGGGTGAGGATTTCCGCCCTGTTGCTGTCGCCGAGCGCTCGGGCAAAGTCGCCGCTGTTCACCGCGTCAAGGCGTATGGGGTCGATGGCACGCGCCGTCCACAGGCGTAGCGTGTTGACGTGCCTGCCGCGCCAGCCCACCATGGGCGTGTCGCAAGCCACCGCAAGAATCTTTTCATTGGGGCGCCAATGATTGTGTGGCGTGCCGTAGGCTGTAGCCTCAAGCGTCACCGTGCCGCCGAAACCCACTTCATAGGCCGCTTCGCGGCGCTGGAATTCCCAAGGGTTGCCGTTCTCCAGCCAGTTTTCGGGGAGTTCGCGCTGCCAACCATCGACAATCTCCTGGCGGAATAGCCCATGATTGTAACGGATGCCGTAGCCGTATGCGGGGATGCCGAGGCTCGCCATGCTTTCCATGAAGCAGGCGGCGAGCCGGCCCAGGCCGCCATTGCCGAGCGCTGCATCGGGCTCAAGCGCCTCGATGAAATTGAGATCAACGCCGAGCTTGTCGAGCGCCGACTGGAAGGAGGCCGTCAGTTCAAGGTTGCCTAGGGCATCGCGCAGCAGCCGGCCGATGAGGAATTCCAGCGACAGATAATAGACGCGCTTGGCTTCCGCCTTGTAGGCGGCGCGAGTGGATTCCATCCAGCGGTCGATAACGCGGTCGCGCAGCGCCAGAATCGTGGCGGCAAGCCAGTCATGCGTTTTGGCGACAATAGGGTCTTTGCCAATTGCGTAGGCGAGTTTTTCGAGAATCTCGACGCGGATGCTTTCCGCATCGGTGGCGCGGGGCTTCGGCATGGTTGCCCTGTCTACGTTATCAGTTGCGGCATGGATGGCTGGTTCGGAAAAAACTCGCATTGTCACCTTTTCGAATCGTGGTCAGGCCAGAAGGAATTTTGCATGGCTTAAGGAAAGCGCCGATGCAAGCTCGCCGTCGGGAGTTGTGTCGGAAACCAGCGTGGTGGCGGGCGACCACGAGCCATAGACGGACAGCGAGGGATTGTTGAATTTCGTCCGGTCGGCCAGAATCACCGTGTGGGCTGAACGGCGCATCATACCACCATAGATAAGGCCGGGACCGACACCGGCATCGCTTGGCCCTTCCGCTGTTAATCCGCTCGCACCCAAGAAAGCCGTGTTGGCGCGGAAGCGTTGCAGCGCCTCGATGGTGTCGGGGCCGTGGATCAGGCCTTCGCGGCCGTCATATTGGCCGGGCAGCATCAGCACCTTGTGAAGCGGATTGCTGGCGAGGACCATGGCGACGGGAAAGGCGTGGGTGATCACCGTCACATGATTGCGTTCAGCCGCCAGCCTCCGCGCGAAATGCAAGGTGGTAGCGCCGCCGCCGATCATCACGATGTCATTGGGCCCAACCAGCTTCACCGCGGCTGCCGCGATGGCTTCGCGTTCTGCCACCATCAGGGATTCACGTTCGGCGAGCGCGGGCTCGAAGGCGACGGGCCGCATGGCGCCGCCATAGGTGCGGTTGATGAGGCCGCGCTCATCAAGGTCGGCCAAATCGCGGCGCACAGTTTCGGTGGAAACATGAAGAAGAACAGCCAATTCGTTCACCCGCAGCGCCGGCGACGCGCGCAGTTCAGCGACGATGCGGGCTTGGCGATCGGACTTGTTCATGGCTCACTCATGCACGGGCTTTGACCGGGCTCCAACCGATAATCTTTTTATCGGTCAAAAAATGACCGCTTGACAACAGAATTCTGTTGTGATTGCATATAAAGATATTGCAAGTCGGTCTATTCATGACCGAAGGAGCAAGCATGTACGATTATGGCCTCTTCCGCTTTGAATCGAAGCAGGATCTTTTCGATAAGGCCATCCGCTACTGGAATCCCGACAAGACCAAGTTTTGGCAGAAGGCCGGCATCGATCTGGTGATCGACCGGCGGGAGGGTTATTTCCTCCACGACATGTCGGGCCGAAGGCTCATCGACCTGCATCTCAATGGCGGCACCTATAATTTCGGTCACCGCCATCCGGAGCTGGTTGAGACCCTGAAGGGTGCCCTCGACTATTTCGACATTGGCAATCACTGGTTTCCCTCTGTGGCGCGGGCCGCCCTTTCCGAACAGCTCATCAGGGTTTCACCGGGCATGACCTATGCGGTGTTCGCCCCCGGCGGAGCCGAGGCTGTCGACATCGCGATCAAGAGTGCGCGCTATGCCACCAAGCGGCGCAAAATCGTCTCGATCCTGAAAGGTTATCACGGCCATTCGGGCCTCTCGGTTGCGACGGGTGATGAGCGCTTCACTAAAATTTTTCTGTCGGATCAGCCCGAAACATTCATCCAGGTTCCTTTCAACGACATCGACGCGATGGAGCGTGCGCTCAAGGGCAATGACTGCGCGGCGCTCATCATGGAGACGATCCCCGCGACCTACGGTTTCCCGATGCCGCGCGAAGGCTATCTCAACGCCTGCAAGGCGCTGTGCGAAAAACATGGCGCCATGTACATCGCCGACGAAGTGCAGACGGGCCTCATGCGCACGGGGAAAATGTGGGGATGGCAGGCCTATGGCGTGCAACCCGACATTATGGTGACGGCGAAGGGGCTCTCGGGCGGGCTTTATCCGATCAGCGCCTGCTTGGTGAATGACAGGGCTGGCGGCTGGCTGAATGAGGATGGCGCGGCTCACATCTCGACATCAGGCGGTGCTGAGCTTGGCTGTGTCATCGGGCACAAGGTAATTGAGATGCTGCTGCGCCCTGAACTTGCGGCGAATGTGGAATTCGTGACCCGCTTCATGGCGGAGAGCATGAAGGACATGATGCAGCGACATGGCGATATCTTCACGGGCGTTCGCCAGAAGGGCGTGATCCTGGGACTTGAATTCAATCATCCGGAGGGCGCCGTGTTCGTCTCGCGTGCGCTCTATGAGCATGGCGTGTGGGCGATTTTCTCGTCGCTGGACAAGAGGGTGTTGCAGTGGAAACCGGGCGTGCTGCTGACGGCGGACTTGTGTCAGGAAATCATCGACCGTTTCGATGCCGCCATGCCGCGCGCGCGTGAACTCCTGCGCGATGCGGTGAAAGTGAATTGAGGAGCGTTGCCCATGGCTGAGACTCTCATGAAGGTTCCCGACGCCCAATATGAACAGGCGAAGATGATGCTCGACCGGGCGCGCTGGGCCGCAGCCAGGCTTGCGAAGATGGGCCGCGCGTCAATCCTGCGCATCGCAGAGGCCGTTGCCAATGCGGGCCACAGCAAGGCGCAGCATTTCGCCGAATGGGCGGTGCGCGAAACGGGCATGGGCGTAGTCGAGCACAAGCGGATCAAGAACGAGGCGTGTTCGCGGGGCATTTATGATCTCTACAAGAACG
>Ga0187892_10007313_pt1 | contig 15806 bp, 11 predicted proteins | sample MA1701073metaG_FD_139345 | JGI IMG/M metagenome (GOLD analysis project Ga0187892, IMG submission 139345) | Bio-ooze microbial communities from a basaltic lava cave in the Kipuka Kanohina Cave System on the Island of Hawaii, USA - MA170107-3 metaG ... | reverse complement strand
TGGCCCATCAGGCCGTATCGGTCAGGCTCGTTGCTCATGGGGCCCTTGGTGTAGATTGGCGGCCAGTAATCCCCGCGCGCAATCCCCGGTCTTATACATGACTCGTTCTCGCGACGGAACGGATCGGCAGCGTCGTTTCGGCGACCTGTGCAGCGCCCTGCGACCGGACTTGTTCCGTTTCGCGTTCTGGCTGAGCCGCGACCGCGCGGTGGCCGAGGACGTGGTCCAGGAAACGCTGTTGCGGGCCTGGCGGGCGCTGGACGACCTGCAGGACGAGCGTGCGGCACGCCACTGGCTGCTGACCATCGCCCGTCGCGAGCACGCCCGGCTGTACGAGCGCAAGCGCCTGGAGGTCGTGGATGTCGACGATCTGATCGAGCGTGAGGAGCCGATGCTCGCCGCCGCCGCGGAGGACGAGCTGGCGGACCTGCGCCGGGCGATCTTCCGGCTGGATGAGGACTATCGCGAGCCGCTCGTGCTGCAAGTGCTGATGGGCTATTCGACCGAGGAAATCGCGCGGCACATGGGCCTGAACGCCGGCGCGGTGCTCACGCGGCTGTTTCGGGCGCGCAACCGGTTGCGCAAGGCGTTCGCCGAGCGCGATGCGGGGAAGACGGGGACCTGATGAATTGCCTGGAATATCGCCGGCAGATGGCGGCCGAACCGCGCAGCGAGAGCGCCGAGCTGCTCGCGCACGCGCGCAGCTGCGCCGCCTGCGCCGAGTTCACTACCCAGATGCGCCAGTTCGACCAGCGCATCGAGGCCGCGCTGCGCATCCCCGTGCCGCTCTGGTCTTCGATCGGCTCGATCACCGAGCGTTGGCCTCGTGCCCCGCTCGCGCTCGCCGCCAGCCTGCTGCTCGCCGTCACGGTCGCGGCGATTCTCTGGATGCTGGTGCCGCGCAGCTCGCTGGCGGACGACATCGTCGACCACATGAAGCACGAGCCATACGCGATGCAGGCCGGGGGGACCGTCTCCGCGGAAGCCCTGGCGCATGCCATGGGAGGCAAGCCGATGCCCGCACCGGCGTCGCTCGGCCGGGTGACGTACGCGCAGAGCTGCTGGTTCCGGGGCAATTTCGTGCCGCATCTCGTGATCGACGAGGGCGGCGAGCCCGTCACCGTGTTCCTGCTCGCCCACGAGACGGTGAAGGAGCCGGTGCAGTTCACCGAGGACGGCTACACCGGTGTGATCGTGCCCGCGGGCGAAGGCGCGATCGCCGTGCTCACCTGGAACGAATCGCAGCTGGCGGCGATCGCCAAGCGCATTTCGCAGTCGATGGCCCCGGAGGGCGCGACGAAGTGAGTGCGCGCGGGAGGAAGGACGCCGTACGGTCGGCGAACGCCGGCCGGCACGGAATCGTGGCGACCACACCCGATCACCGCCTGGACATCAAGGCGGCATTCGTGCCGGACGGCCGCAGCCGCTGCGGCTGGGTCTCGAAGGGCAACGCGCTCTACTTCGACTATCACGACACCGAATGGGGCGTGCCGGTGCACGACGACGGTCGCCATTTCGAATTCCTGATTCTCGAAGGCGCGCAGGCCGGCCTGAGCTGGTCGACGATCCTCAACAAGCGCGAAGGCTACCGGCGCGCGTTCGCGGACTTCGACCCGCGGCGCGTGGCGCGTTTCACGCCGGCGCGCATCGCGCGCGTGCTGCGCGACCCGGGCATCGTGCGCAACCGCCTCAAGGTGCATGCCGCCGTCACGAACGCGAGGGCGTTCCTGGCCGTGCAGAAGGAATTCGGCAGCTTCGACGCCTACGTCTGGCGCTTCGTCGGTGGCAAGCCCCTGAAGCGGCGGCGGCGGCGCATGAAGGACGTGCCGGCCGTGACGCGCGAATCCGACGCGCTGTCGAAGGATCTGCTGAAGCGCGGCTTCAAGTTCGTGGGCTCGACGGTGATCTACGCGCACATGCAGGCCGTCGGCATGGTGAACGACCACGAGGTGCGCTGCTTCCGCCACTCACCTTGCGCGGCACTGGACTGACGCTGCACGGCCGGCCGGTTCAGTTTTGTACCGGACTCCGCGCGTTCAGTTTTGTACCGGACTCCGCGTGTTCAGTTTTGGACCGGACTCCGCCTGTTCACATTTTCACCGTTCGGGCACCAGCCAGCGCAGGCCGTGCCGGCTCTTCGGGTCGTGCGCCAGCAGCGCGTGCATCTCTGCGACCGCGGCGCCGAGCACTTCGTCGCTCTGCCAGGGCGGATTCACGATCAGCACGCCTGCACCGTTCAGTGCCGCCTTCGAGTCGTCCTGATAGACACACAGCTCCGCCGTCAGTGTCGGCGGCGGCTCGAGCGCGGCGAATGCGTGCTGCCAGCGATCGACTTCGGCGCGCAGCTTGATCGGATACCAGACGCAGTAGACGCCAGTCCGCCAGCGGCGCAGCGCGTCTTCGAGCGCAGCGAGCAGACCCATGCTCTCCTGCTGCTGTGTCTCGTACGCGGGGTCGATGAACACCAGGCCACGCCGCTCGCGCGGCGGCAGCGACCCGCGCATTGCCTCGAACCCGTCGCGGCACTCGACGTGCACGCGTGAATCGCGGCCGACGGCCTCGGCCAGCGCCGTGCACTCGCGGTCCTGGATCTCGCAGAGCAGCGCACGATCGTCGGAGCGCAGCAGGCGCTGCGCGATGAGTCCCGAGCCCGGGTAGGTCCCGATCTTCCGATCGATCGCCAGCCGCGGCTCGAAATCCGCGAGCAGGTCGAGGTACTCGCGCAGTGCCGCGCTGCGGACGTTGGCCGCAACCACGCGCTGGATGCCGTCCTGCGCCTCCCCGGTCTTCAGCGCTGCCTGGCCGGCGAGCGAATAGCGGCCGCGTCCAGAGTGAGTGTCGAGAAAGAAAATCGGCTTGTCCTTCCGGGTGAGCGCGCGCAGCAGCCACACCAGCGCGGTGTGCTTGAGCACGTCGCCGAAGTTGCCGGCATGGAAGGCGTGGCGGTATTTCATCGCGTCCGGGTGCAGCGGCGGATTCTGTCACGTCGGCAACCCGACCCGTTGGCCGCGGCGCCGCGTTTACCGCATAGTAGCCCGCCCGGAGGCGCCGCAGGCGTGCCCGGCTCATCCAGTCGAGGACAGGACAACATGCGCAATCAGTGGTTGAGGGCCGGTAGCCTCGCGGGCTGCCTGATCGTGGCGTGCGGATGCTCCGGCGCCACGCGAGACAGCGCGGAAGAGAGCGCCCGGCCACCGCCGGCACCCGGCAGCGAGGTGCACGGTGCTCCGGCACCGGCGATCACCCCGGCACCAGCAGGCACGGCGGCAGCCGCGGAGAAGGTGGAGTCCATGACCGCGAACGCCACGGCGCCTGCCAGCGCCACCAGCCCCGCGCGAACCGAACCAGCGGAAGACGACGCGGCTTACGCGCCCATCGTGCAGCGAGCGCGCGAAGCGCTGATCGCGGCCAAAGTTACCGGCGCCGCCGATGCGCGCGCCACCTCGGTGGCGCCGCACGAGTGGAGCGACTCGAGCCTCGGTTGCCGGCGCAAGGGCGAGAGCTACCTGCAGATGATCACCTCGGGACACGTCGTCACTTTCGACATCGGCGGCGTGCCGACCGTCGTGAACGTCGCCGGCGATGCTGCGGTGTATTGCGGACAGGGCGGTGGCGACGTCAGGCCGCCGAAACGCCCGAACTACCCGGTGCGCGCGGAAACGCTCCAGAAGGCCGTGACGCAGGCGCGCGAGGATCTCGCGGCGAAGCTCGGCGTGCCGGTGGACGAGATCAAGGTGGTCGCGACGGTGCCGTTCATCTGGGAAGACGGCAACTTCCGCTGCGGCTCAGCCGCCGACGCCGCGCAGCGCGTGCGCGGCTACAAGCTGCAGCTGACCCGTGGCATGGACAGCTACACGTACCACACCGACTTCAAGTCGACGTTTGCTTGCCCGGCGGTGGAGACGGAGTAGGACGAACGAGCGAAACGGCAATTCTGGCCGACGCGGGCGCTCAAGGCTCTCCTCGCGCGCGAGGTCTCACTGATCGAGATCGGACCTGATCGGCGCCGTCGATCACATGTGGACCGCGGGAAGCAGCAACCGCGCGCGGAAAAGCCCAGTCAGGCTGAATGTCAGGAACGCCGGGAATACCGCGACTGACAGTCCCGTCACGATCAGGAGCGCAAGGTCTTCGCCGATCGTAGCCCGAAACAAGGTCCAGGAAAGCACAACAGCCAGGAAGAACGTGTAGTCGTATCTGCTCATGAATGACCGGCCCGCGATCGTGCTATTCACCGGGAAATCGAGCACATCGTGTGCCGTTGCCCAGGTCCGCCGGGCTCTTAGGTAGCCACGGTACGCGCTAATCCCGGCGGTTATTGCAAGGACGACCTGACTCCAGCCCCCCAGGGATTGCTCCCGTAACAGGAGCCCGATCAGGCACGCAGACAGCAGAATGAGAAAAAGTCCGACGGTGATTGCTCTGTAGAAAAGCAGGTGGATCAGGGCTTGCGTGGAGAGCGCTTCGCTCCTGGACGGGCGCAGCACCGCAACATGAAGGAATGCGTAGAGAGCTATCGCAGCGAGCAGCAGGGTCAACGCGTACCAGGAGCGTACGACCAGCCAGAACAGCCCCATCATCCCAATCAGCACGAAGCACAGCTTTCGCGCCAGCTGGTTTCCCTGCAGCTGTATCGGATCCAGTCGCACGCTCTACCAGCTGAAGACAGGTTCGATGATGTTCCGGTTCGCATAGTCCACGGTCGTGTTGTAGTAGCCCACAACGCGACTGAAGGTCGGATGCGTGAATACGGGTTCGATCACGTGCCTGCTCGTGAAGTCAACCGCCCGGCTGTAGGCAGGATACACGTCCCTGGCGAGTTCGAGCACACCGGGGCGTAGTTCGCCAAACAGCTGGCTCAACGCGACGTCGGTTCCGACAGCGGCGAGGGTGCCCGCTCCAACTGAGACGGGTGCACCATAGACACTCAATGCCGCCAAGGATCCTACGCCGACACCCACGAGTGTGGACACGCCGGCCTTGGTTACGCCAACGGCGGCGTCGTAGCCAACCGCGACGTAGGTTACGAACATGTCTTCAGGGGTCGGGTCATACAGCGAGTACTTGCCTTCGGCGAACTTCACGCCCACTTCCAGAACGCCGCCTGTAACCTTGCCACCCAGGATCCTGGCTGCACGGGCGAGCGCCGGGTTGATGGACCCGGTCGTCCTCGTGACGCGTTGCCGGACTTCAGATTGCTCTATCGTCGAGGAAGCTGGTCTGGCCCGACGCATCGTCGACGCGGGTGAGCAGCGCACCGGTGTACGTGTACGTGACCGCGTTACCGTCGGTGTCGGCCGATGCGATCAGCCTGCCATTCACATCGTACGTCTCAGTCGTGCGGCCCGAGCCGTCGGTCCACGTCCACTGCTGCGTGGTCGCGTTGTAGCTCAGCGTGTCGTGTGCACCGTCGCCATCGGTACTGGTGTAGATGGTGCCGTCGTGTCGGTAGACGACTTCCGCGCCGTCGCCGAACACCTTGACGATCGTGCTGTCGGTGGTATTGACCGTGCCTCGCAGCCCGAAGAGACGCTGGTGCACCCCGAGGCGCCAGTTGTCGCCGTTGTCGTCAGTGAGCTGGCCCTGCGAGTTGTAGGTGCGCACCAGCGCGACATCGAGGCCCGCGGCCGCGAGGAACTCGTCGCGGCTCTGCAGCACGAGGTTGCCGGTGGCGGAGTTGACGTAGATGCGCTCGCCGTTGCTGCCGCCGCGGGTGGTTCCCGCCGAGCCGACGAAGCCGAGACTGGAGAGCGAGGAGGCGCCGAGCCCGAGCCCGGTGCCGCTGACGACTGCAACCATATGTATCCCTCGGAAATTCTCGCGACGCCGGTCGCGTTCCCTGTTTCCTCGGCCGCAGGTCGTCGTGCGACCTGATACGAGCCGTACAAGGGAAATCCGGGGATCGAGGAGGCGGTTTAGGTTCGGACGTCCGTGCGCTGCTGACGGCTACTCAGGGACGAACAGCCGAAAAAAAGCGGGGCCACGTTGCCGTGGCCCCGCTGTGTTGCTCTGGTTCGAAACGAAGCGAGTGCGGCTAGCAGCCGTTACTCGTCGCCACCTTCGTCACCTTCCGGGCACTGAGACGCGACGTGCGTGACGAGCGCGTCCTGGTACCACTCGTTGTTGGTCGGGAACAGCCACAGCATGTCGCCGCTGTCCGGACCGCAAACGCTGATCTTCGCGGACTCGCCCTTGGCCAGGCTGAAGCTGTTCAGGTCCGGCACCAGCTCGTTGGCCATGTTCACCGAACCCGTCTGCGTCGACGTGTTGCCCTGCCGGTCGTTGAACACCATCCGGTACGTGAAGCTCGCGGGCACGAGGCCCTGGAACGGCGCCGGATAGGTGGTCAGCGAGTAGGGCAGGATGATCACGCGGTCGTTGTAGTCCCACGACGTGATCGGCAGCCAGTCGATGAAGCCACGGTTGCTCGGGATCGTCGGGAAGTTGTTCGGAATCAGCCACTGCGTCGTGGCGTAATTGCCGATGATTCCGTTCGTCCGGTGCGTGGTGTCGTCGCGGCCGCTCAGGCGGACGTCTTCGACGCCGTCACCGTTGGTATCGAGGAAGATGTCGACGTCGAGGTTCGAGAGGTGTTCGACTCGCGAATCGACTGCGATACCGAACTCGACCACGTCGCCGCCGTACACCGCCGGATCGCCCAGGCGCACACCGACCTTCGCGATCGAGCCGTACGAGCCCTCGGAACCGGTGCTGCCGATGCCGACGAGCGTGAAGCCTTCCGCCCAGCCTGCGGCCGGACCGTTGTTCTTCACGCTGACGCCGAACGAGCTGCTGCCCGGATTGGCCACGAGGCCGGAAGCCGGGTCGACGACCGCGAGGTACGCCACGCGCAGCGAGTCGGTGCCGTCGTTGAGCACGCACCAGCCGGACACTTCGCGCTGGCTGATCGTCGCATTGTCGGAGACGCCCGCCGCGGCGCTGGCCGCCGGATCGAACCGCAGCTTGATGCTGGTGTTCTTGAATCCGTACGAGCCGAGCGAGACCGGGCTCGGGCACGTCACCGTCACGCCCGGGAGCGCGAACTGCGGAACGTGCGTGACATTGAAGGTCCGCGAGCCCTTGCGCAGGTTCTCGACGTACAGCGTCTCCGTACGCGTGGTGAGCGCGGTCGGGTTGATGTGGCCGAAGGACACGCCGCCGGGCAGAGCGAAGCTCGACAGTGACGCCGAACGGTCGATGCGGATCGAGCCCACGCCGTTACGCGCGATGCTGTTGTCGCCCGAGGCGTTCGCATCCGTGGTCCCGTTCTGCAGCATCGCCTTGATGGTGTACGGCTGCAGTTTCGGGTGGAGCTGGCGCATCAGGGCGGCGGCACCCGCAACGTGCGGAGACGCCATCGAGGTGCCCTGGTTCGGCGCCGTGCCGGTACCCAGGGAGCGGCCGGTGGACACGATCGCGACGCCCGGAGCGGCGAGGTCGGGCTTGAAGTTCGAGCCTCCCTCACCAGGACCGCGCGACGAGAACACCGCGATGCGATCGGCCTTGGACGGATCCGGGCCGAAGCCCAGGGTCGCCGTCACCGGGCTGGCCGCGTCGGTGGTCGCCTGTGCCGCGAGCGCGAGACCGTCGGGGTTGCTCACCATCACGCCGGGAATCAGCGCGGTGATGGCGCCCATGACGATCGGATCGCCCGCCACGTTGTTGAACGCGATCATCGCGGAAGCGCCCGCATTCAGCGCGTTCTGCGCTTTCACGGCGAACGCGCAACCGGCCGGAGTGCCGGTGGGCACGCCGCCGCGCTGCACGAGCACCATCCTGCCGGCGATGGCCGCCGCATTCGTGAACGGCGTGCAGCCGTCGAGCGGAGCGCCTTCCACGACCGTGGCGCTGAGCGGAGCCACGGCGGAAACGCGCCGCGGGCTCGAGCCTTCTTCGTTGAACTTGAAGCCGGCGACGCTCGCCGGTGCGGTGATGTTCAGCGTGGCGAAGTTGCGTCCGCCCGGAACGTTCGCAGCCGTCGAGATGGCGCCGTGAGCGGCACCCGGCGATCCCGTGATGTACGGGACGTTGCCTTCATTGCCCGCCGAGGTGACCACGATGATGCCGGACAGCGAGGCGTTGTGCGCCGAGATCGCCGACGGATCGTTGGGCTCGCCGAACGGCGAACCCAGGCTCATGTTGATCACGTCGAGGTGATCGCTCATGTCGCCGTCGCCGTTCGGGTCGAGCGCCCACTCGATGGCGAGCGAGGTCAGGTTGGTCGAGCCGCCGCCGTCGCCGAACACCTTGAGGGCGTACAGCGTCGCGGCCGGGGCCACGCCCGCGCCGAGATTGGTGGCCGCAACGCCGATGCCCGCCGCGGAACCGGCGACGTGGCTGCCGTGACCGTTGCGATCGACCGGATCGGGATCCGGAACCGCCACGCTGCCCGCGATGTTCGCGTTGTACGTGCGGCCGGCGAAGTCGAAGCCGCCGACGACCTTGGCCGTCGGGAACAGGCCATCGAGCGTCGTGCTGCGGACGTCGGCTGCGCTGGTACCGGCAGCAGCGACGTAGTCAGGGCTCGGCGTGCCGGGAGTGCCCGGTCCGCCGAAGTTGGCATGCGTATAGTCGATGCCGGTGTCGATCACGCCGATCGTGATGCCCTCGCCGCGCACGCCGAGGTTGGTGTGCACGTTGGTCGAGCCGATCCAGGGGACGCTGGTGATGTTGTCCGGCGTGTGACGCTCGACGCGTCCCACGGTGCGCACGCCCGGGAGCGCACGCAGCGCTTCGAGCTGGCTGGCGTCGACGCTCACGCGGAAACCGTTCGCGCCGACGCGCTGCGCGGACAGTTCGGTTGCGCCGAACGACGCGAGTTGGGCGCGGAACGCCGCCTGCTGCGCATCGACGAGCGCGGCCTGGCGCTGCTGCGCTGCGCGGCTGGCCAGCTGACGGGTCGAGTTGTAGCTCGCCGCGTTGATCTCGGCCACGGAAGGAGTGTCGAGCTGAATGAAGTATTCGACGTCGCCTTGCGCTGCTTCTTCGACTGCAGCGCTCTCTTCTTCCTGGGCCAGCGTCACGTTCGACGCCGCAGCCACGATCGCTCCGATGGCGAGCGCGAGCGCACGCCGCCGGAACGGGCTTGGAGTGAATTTCATGTGTTGCATCCCCTGAGGTTCGTGTTGAGGACACGCAACTGCAGGCGAGGACGCGCCGCGCGAACTTGGCAGGCGGGACGGCATCAAGCGGAAGGCTCGCGGCCGTTTCCTTCTTGTTCTCGGTGGCTCGCTTCGTCGGCTGCTGAAACATCGTCGGCTTACGCACGGGCTGTCCCCCGACAGCGCACGAAGCCGATGAGTCCGGCGCCGCCGTCTCGCGACGGGGCGCCCGTGTCCGTTGGTCCCGGTGGAAACTAACGCCTGCGGTCGGGGAATTCAATCCCGCAAGAACGGCTTCCGGTCCCTCGTTGACATAATGAGAGCGTGGTCCGAGAGCGGATGCAGCGCAGTGGAGCGTGCAGAAGTTGACCCCGCGCGGCGCGGCGTGGCGTTTCACGCAGAGAACAAGAGGCGGCCGCGCGCGCCGGCGAAGCGAGAGCGAGCTGAGAAAGTGCGCGGAGGAGGCGGATCGTGAAGGTGTTTTTGCAGGCGTCGATGATCTCGCTCGCGATCTGCGCAGGGACGAGCGCCCACGTCGCCGTCGGCGTGCCGACCGCCGACAACGATGTCGGCCAGGCATCCGACCCGCCCGCGTCGCCGACGACACCAAAAGCGACTCCAGCAAAGTCCGCCGAGCCGACTGCCGGAGAGGAACCCCGGCGCATGACGCAGGAAGATCGCGCGCGCCTGCAGAAGATGAAGCACCTGCCGCAGCCGGCGGTCGCGACGACAGAGCCGCAGACCTGGGCCGAATCCACGCCGCTGCCCGACCACATCCGATCCTTCGTCCTCGCCGACGCCGCGAAACGCACAGGCACGCGCAGCGGCGATCCTGCAATCATCGAATCCGTCGCCATCACCTGGCCCGACGGTTCCCTCGGTTGCCCCGAGCGCAACATGTACTACCCGCAACTGCCGACCGCGGGCTATCGCGTCGTGGTGCTCGGCGACGGCAGAACCTACGACTACCGCATCGCGCTCCCGCCGGGCGCCGCGAACCGCGCCACCGCAACGGAAGGAGCGCACCCAGCGTCCACCAACACGACCGCGCCCATCGAGTCGCTCCAGATCCGCCTGTGCGATCCGATGCACGGCCTCGACCCGCTCGGCAAATAGCTCGAGAACCCGGCGCGAAGGACCCGGCGCCCAGAACCAGCCCAGGCAAGAACCGAGCATCATTCGGTAAATCATCCTTGGACGGCTGCGCCAGCGCAGACGTCGCAACTCTTCGGAGGGTCCTTTTTTCCTGCTCGAGCGTCCCCGCGTCGAGCAGTCCGGGACAGGACGTGCCGGGTGGTCGGGCCCGTTCCGTCGGAGGTGCTGCGGTTCCCCTTCGCAAGGCGCTCTTCGCGACCAGGCTATTCCGCTGAGGAAGCGCCAAAAGCGAACGACGGGCGTCGTTCGCGTCGCGAACTTCAGCGACGTCGCACAACAGGCGACAGTGGACTGCGGCACCCTCTTCGATACGCCCCTGCCATTTTTCGAAGCAAGGGCCCGACCCACCCGGCACGTCCTGTCCGTGCAGGCGCGTCGAAGCGGGGACGCGAGAGCACTGGCAGAAAAAAAGGGCCCCTCCGAAGAGGGGCCCCGTATCGAGTGGGCTCAATCGTCTATGGATCGATGATCGCGCCGGGTGGTCCGAACGTGATCGCTTCAGTCGCCTGGGTCGCGCCGCCGCGGCTGGCGGCACCACGATCGCCGTTGGTGATCAGCAGAATGCCCGTCTCTCCGGTCGTGCCGGGGAACTGGCCGAAGTCCACCACCACCATCGAGCCGTCGCTCTTGGCCGCCACGTCGTCCGGCAGGCCGAGATAGCGCTCGAAGAACGGCGCGATCGTGAACGGACCGACCGTGTCGCCCGGACCGCCGAAGTAGAAGTCCTGCGCGAGCAGGCTCGCGTTCACGAGCCGGCCGGCCAGGACCTGCGGTCCCGTGATGCCGACGTGGTTGGTGCACAGGTACAGCACGGTGTTGCCCGTGTTGGTCGAGTGCTCCGCGCCGAAGAACGCGTTCGCGACCTGCAGCGTCGGGTTGAAGATCCAGGTGAGGATCCGCCCGTCGGTGACGTTGTTGAACGAGAAGTCGCGGTTCAGCACGATGAAGTCCGTCGTGCCGTTGCGATCCGTGTCCAGGCTCACCTGGTGGCTCACACCGATCGGTGTCGCCTGTCTCTCGTGCGTGTTGATCGCGAACGCCCACAGGAACCCGCTCGAGCACACGCCCGTCGGCACCGAGAAGGTGTTGACGCCGAAAGCACGAATGTCGGGCGTGGGCGCCTGCGCGCCGCGATCCCCGCTCGGGATGTCCGGGCTCACCGCCAGCAGCGCGTACGCATCGTTCTGCGCCGCGCCGACGCCGCGATTGCGCAGCGTGACGGAAGCCAGGCCCGTGCCCGGATCGAACTGCAGGCGCCGGCCGCCCGGCGTGCGCACGTCGGCCGCCTTACGCGGCAGCACGTGCCACGGCAGGCTGAACGACTGGCCCGAGCCCGTGAACTGCAGGTAGCCGTCGTACTCGTTCAGCGTCAGCGGCACCGGATCGTCGCCGCCGCCGGCGAACTGGCCACCGCCCAGGCCCGCGCTCATCAGGTTGTTGCGCAGGTTGTTGCCGTTGATGGTGAAGCGGACGTTCACCACGCGCGTGGCGTGCGGACCCAGGTTGATCGACGAGGGCACGCTGACGCTGACGGCATTCGTCGCCGCGTCGTTGGCGTAGCGCATCACCGGCGTGATGGTGACGGTCTTGCTCTTGTTGCAGTTCGCGTTGATGCAGTTGTCGACGATGACGATCTGGCGGCTGATCGTGACCGTGTCGGTCGACACGTCCACGAAGCCGAGGCCGAGGCCGCCCGAGCGCACCGCGCCGATCTCGGGATCGATCGGATACACGCTGATCTCGGCCAGGGCCGCGCGATCGACCCGCAGCTCGCCGCCGCCGATGCGGCTGACGGGCGCGAGCTGGTTCGGTATCACCGACGCCACGGTGGCGGGAGCCGTCGTGGTGTTGTCGGCGTTGTTGATCAGCAGCTGCTTGACGCGATCGGGCGTCAGCGTCGGATCGAGATGCAGCAGCTGGGCCGCCGCGCCCGCCACCATCGGCGTGGCGCCGGAGGTGCCGCCGAAGGCGGCGGTGCCGTTGCCGGTGCCCGACTGCGCGGAAACCGACTGCCCCGGCGCGCCGACGTCCGGCTTGATGCGGTGATCCTCGTACTGCGGGCCGCGCGAGGACGTGGCGACCATCGAGCCGACCAGCGCGAAGCGGTTGTTCGGATCGAAGCGCACGGTCTGCCCGCCGCGGATCGCGTTGGCGTCCGCCAGGTTGATCGCGAACGCCGGAATCGTCGGGGGCACGCCGCCGCCGAACGCGAACGCGAAGGGCGCGTTGCCGTCGACGAAGCCGATGATGCCGAGGATGCCACCCGCCGCCTGGATGTTCTGGATCTTCACGCTGGCGTTGCAGACGCCACGGTCGACCATCACGACCCTGCCGGCCAGCGAGCCGGCGGCGAACGGATTGCAACCGAGAGCGTTCGCACCGGCCGGATAGAGCACGGCGCCTTCGATCGTGGCTGCGAGCGCACCCGACCACGTCTGGAACACTGCGCCGCGGTTCGCGGGAGTGACCGGCGGGGACACGATGGTCATCAGCTGAGCGTTCGAGAGCGGAACGTGCGTCTGCGCGACGGAGATGGCCGTCTTGGCGCCCGCCGGACTGCCCTGCACATACGGCTTGTCCGAACCGTTGCCGGCAGCGGCGACGGTGAGCACGCCGAGAGTGGTGGCGTTGTCGACCGCAGTGGACAGGTCGTCATCGAACGGCTGGGCATAGTTCGAGCCGAGCGACATGTTGATGATGTCGACCGCATCTGACGTATTGCCGTCCTGGTTCGGATCGACGGAGAACTCCATCGAGCGGATCAGGGCGATGCCGTTGCAGTTGGGCGTCGGCGTGGCGCAGGCCTTGTACGCGTACAGGCTCACACCCGGAGCGACACCGGTGTTGCCACCGATGATGTGCGCGACGTGCGAGCCATGGCCACCGAAGGTGGTCAGGTCAGGACCCGGGATGGGATCCGGATCTTCCGTTCGCAGGCCGTTCGGCCAGAGTTCGCCGACGAAGTCCATGCCGCCCACGACCTTCGCTGTCGGGAACAGCCCGTCGGTGGTCGTGTTGGCGGGATGCCCGGCGCTTGTACCGTACGCTGCTTCATATGCGGCGAGCGTGCCCGCGCCCCCGAGATTCGCGTGCGTGTAATCCACGCCGCTGTCGATCACCGCAACACGCACGCCCGCGCCGGTGACGCCGAGGCCCTGCAGGGCGGCCGCGCCGACATAGGGGACCGTGGTGGCCAGGTCGGTGTGGTAGTCGCCGACTTCGGCGACGCGCGCCACCGCGACGTCACGCGAGATGGCCGCGACCTGCGCGGCATCCGCCTCGAGGAACACAGCGTTCAGCACGAGCTGTGTGCTGCTCAGGACCTGAACCTCGGGCATCGCCGACTGGATGCGAGCCACGAAGGCGGCCTGCTCGGCGATGAGCTGCGACTTGGTGCTGCCGCGGCCTTCGCCCACCGCGGGCGAGCGCAGGCGCGCGATGATCTGCACGGGTCCCTGCGCGCTCTCCGTCACGAGGTTCGCATTGGCGACCTCGCGCGGCGCGGACAGCATGATCGATTCCAGCCGCTCCGCCGACAGCGATGCGCGGTCGGGCGACGCGCTGGCGGCATTCGCGCCCAGCACGACTCCGATCGCGGCGCTGAGCAGCGGCGCGACTAACCTCTGGCTTCTGGATTTCATTGCGGTCGTCCCCTGAATGTTCGGTGTGGTTCTTCACCGGCCGCGGACGCCGCGATGACGGACGCAGCGCGGACGGCAGTTCGTGCCCGATCGCGCGTTCGCGTACGTCGTTGCGTGCTCGAAACCGGCACTCGCAACAAAACATCGACGAAGGAGTTCGCCAGCGATGCCCGCCTCACGGCGGGGCTAATTGTTGGTGGTCCCCTGTGCGATGAACGTACTCCGCGACTATTGCGAATTCAATCCCGCGCCCGAGGCGTTTCGTCCCCGAAATTGCAGGGTTAGACATAACCTGTGTGCGGCGCGTCCCGCCGGTTCTGCATCCGGAAATTTCTGCAACGGCGTGGGTGCCGAAGGCTTCGCGGCGCCGCGCTGTTGCGCGTGCGTAGCAACCTTTTCGCGCTGGAGGGGTACCCACGGCGTCGCGGCGACGCCAGCCGGCGGCGTGCCCATGCTCGTCGAGGTCGCAAAGCCGGACCCGAGGTCCGGCGAGGCGCTACTTGCGCGTCGACTTCGCTTTGCGGGCGTGGGCCTTCTTGGCGGGGCCGCTCTTCGCCTTGGAACCTTTGGGTTCCGGAGCCTTCTGCAGGCGCGCGGGCGCGTCGGCGCGCACCGGTTTCGCCTTCGCTTCGGCAGCCGGCGCCTTCGCTTCGGCAACCGGCGCTTTCGCCGCGGGCTTGCCTGGCGGTCCGCTTTTTTTCTTCGATCCCAGCTTCGCTCCCGCGCCCTGGGCACTCGCAGCTGCACCGGCCACGGCTGTGCCTGCCCCTGCAGTGCCCGTCGCCGTGGCGCCTGCGGCTGTCGCGTCGGTGGCCGCCGGTTGCTTACCCCGGCGCCAACCACGCCCCGTTCGAACGGGCGCGGCCGCCAGGAGCTCTTTGCACTCTTCGAGCGTCAGCGCCTTCGGGTCGCGATCCTTCGGAATCTTGGCGTTGCGCGTCTTGTCGGTGACGTACGGGCCGTAGCGACCGTTCAGCACCTGGATGCCTTCCTCGGCGAAGTCGCGAATGATGCGATTGGCGTCGGCGATCTTCTTCAGCTGGATCAGCTCGAGCGCGCGGTCCAGCTGCAGGGTGTACGGATCGTCGGGCTCCTTGAGAGAAACGTACTTCGCGCCATACTTGATGTAAGGGCCGAAGCGTCCGACGTTCGTCGACACCGGCTCGCCATCGGCCGTCTCGCCGAGCGTGCGCGGCAGCTTGAACAGCTCGAGCGCGTCGGCGAGCGTGATCTTGTCCATCTTCTGGCCGGGACGCAGCCCGGCGAAGCGCGGCTTCTCCTCGTCGTCCTTCGTGCCCATCTGCACGAACGGACCGAAGCGTCCCATGCGCACGCTGATCGGGCGGCCCGACGCCGGGTCCTTGCCGAGGTCGCGTGCCTGCGCCACTTCGTCGCGCGAGACGTTCTTCTCGGTGTGCTGCACCTGGTGGATGAACGGCTCCCAGAACTGGCGCATCAGCGGCACCCAGTCCTCTTCGCCGCGCGAGATCGCGTCGAGCGAATCCTCCATGCGCGCGGTGAAGCCGTACTCGACGTAGCGGTGGAAGTGGCGCGTGAGAAAACGGTTGACGATCTTGCCGATGTCGGTCGGCAGGAAGCGGCGGTTGTCCATCTCGACGTACTCCCGGTCCCTGAGCGTCGAGATGATCGACGCGTACGTCGACGGCCGCCCGATGCCGTGCTCCTCGAGCGCCTTCACCAGCGAGGCTTCCGAATAGCGCGGCGGCGGCTCGGTGAAGTGCTGCTCGGGATGGATCGCGAGCAGGCGCACGCGCTCGCCTTCCTGCATCGGCGGCAGCACGTGATCGCTCTCGTCCGCGACCGTGTCGTCCAGGTCCTCGTGGTACACGGCCATGAAACCCGGCTTCACCATCGTCGAACCGTTGGCGCGCAGCACGTGGCGCTGCGG
>Ga0187892_10007312_pt1 | contig 15808 bp, 12 predicted proteins | sample MA1701073metaG_FD_139345 | JGI IMG/M metagenome (GOLD analysis project Ga0187892, IMG submission 139345) | Bio-ooze microbial communities from a basaltic lava cave in the Kipuka Kanohina Cave System on the Island of Hawaii, USA - MA170107-3 metaG ... | reverse complement strand
CGGCGCTCAGCACGTTGGTCGAGTCATCACGGTTCAACCGGCCGCCGTTCGAAATCATCACGGTCCGGTCCGGAAGGATAGTGGCATTGACGTACATCTTGCCTAAACCGGGCAGATCCGGTCCGGGTTGATAGGCCGGTGTAGCCTGTTTCAGGTCGATGATGTCGGTCAGGTTAATAGCCGGGTTAGCAGTGTTGATGTTACCGCCGCCAGTTATCAGTACTTTCTGGTCTTGGGCGGGTGGCAGCAGCATCGATGCCGACTGGTCGCGCATGTCTTTCTGACGCAGGCCTAGCACATCGGCAATCGTACCGGCCCCAGGGTCGTAAATCGAAGCGCCGCTACCTGGCAGACCGTTACCGAAGACGTGCCCGCCGCTGTAGAACAGCCGGCCGTCTTGCATTAGGAACATATGCGGGTACAGGCCCCAGAACGACCAGGTTTGTGGTACTTGCGAAGTCGGCAGCCACTGGCCGGTCCCAGTGTCAAAACGCTCGGTGTTGACCGCACCTGTAGTATCTTCTTTCAGCCCGCCGGCCATCCAGACATCGCCGTTACCGAGCACCGTCAGGGTCGGGTACCAATGGCCTTCATTGGCGAAGTTGGTGGCCGTGAAGGTGTTGTTGTCAGGGTTGAATATCCAGGAATCTTTGAGGCCGCCATAGTCGGCACCTGCGGGTGTGGACGGATATGATTTAGTACCGCCCTGAATAAGCACGCGGCCGTCCGGCAACGTGACATGGCCGGCACAGAACATGTCCTTCGGGGCGTCAATCGTATTGAAGACACCGCTGACAGGGTCAAATACACTGGCCTTGAACGAGCTGGCTTCGAAGTTCGCGACACTATTACCGGAACCGGCAATCAACAGGATCTTGCCATTCTTAAGCACGGTCGAGTGCATGGCACGTATCGGCATAACGTACTCAGACACGGCCCACTGGCCCTGCGTGGCTGGTCCGTCAGTCGGCGGCAGCGGAGCATCCCCCTTCTTCGTGGTGGAATAATCATCAGTCACCAACGTGCCGTCACCGTAGATTGATATACCCCAAGCTATGGCATCTACCCCGGCAGGGATTGCCGACGTCTCAGCGGTCACTTTGGTCCAGTCCGCAGCCGCCGGGAGCGTCTGGACGTCTGTCCAATAACCCCAACCAGAGGCGGTGTGCGCGAAAATCGTCAGACTATTGCTGGCAGTGGTAGACTTGTACCAAGCTGATAAATTATATATAGCACCCGGCTGCACCGCTGGTGCCGCCGCCTCGGTTGGCAGCAACTTGTAATCTCCCTGAGTGCGTCCGCTCAAGGTGATAGAGTAGGCACGGCTGCCGCTATGCGCATCGTTGACTACACCACTATTTACGGCCGCGTTGCCCCAGCCGGCCAAAAACCAGTCGGCTGGCGGATTACCGCCGTCTTCCAAACCTGGGTTTTTAGTAAGCTCGGTTCCCGGGGCAGGAATAGGTCCGGGATCCGGAACCGGCGGCGCGCCGATCTTGACCAGGTTGTAGTCATCGGTAATAAGCGTGCCGGTGCCTGATAAAGAGATGCCGAATGATAACTGGTCGGTGCCTGCTGGAATGATTGGCGTAGTAGCCGTAGCCTGGGTCCAAGCGGCAGATATCGGCAATGTCTTTAGGTCGGTCCAGTAGGCCCAGCCTGCAGTAGAATGCCGGAAAACGGTAAGCGAATTCTTGGCCGAAGTAGACTTGTACCAGACGGACAGGTCGTATTTCTCGCCAGGCGTGACAGCCGGGGCGCAAGCCGCGCTCTCCTTGATTATCAGCTTGCGGTCACCGCTAACATAATTGGTGATTTTCACTGACTGGGCTTTAGTGGGTGAGTGCGCGTCAGCTGAAATTGACCAGGTTACTTTGTTATTTCCCCAGCCTGACCGGCTGAAACAGTTAGGTACACCACCCGTTACCAACTCAAGGTCGGGGTTAACGACCCCGGCCGGTGCGGCATGGGTTGTCGTAGCCGGCAGTAGCGGCGTCAGGGTCACACCAATGACCAGCCCGGCGATGGCAACGTACATCATTCTCCTACTAGCATTATCACTAATAGCCTGAATACGACTTAATACGGTTTTTATTTTAGTCCCGAGTAACATGTAATTATTAAAACAGTATATATAGACAGTGTCAAGGTAAGATGCCCGGCATTCACGACAACTGTGAGGTTCATTACATTTGGCTCCGGAGGTCGGATTTATTCAAACGACCTCCGAGACTCAGATCTTCAGACCGGCTATAAACACAGCTACGTGTTATTTATCACTGCCCTTAAGAGCCGATTCAATTACATCTCTAGGCAATGTCGCTGCTGAAAGCAGTGCGTCACGGACTTTTTGGCCAGTATCGCCACCAACGCTCGCCGCCGCATCCATTGCTCCACCGACTGCCGCTTTGGCAGCTTCTGCGGTATCGGCTCCTATATTACCAGCGGCTTTAATTGATCCCTCTACGGCCGACACTGCGGCAGCGCCAACATCACCGCCAGTTTCGGCAGTGGTCTGCACTATACCTTTAGCACCGCCTCGTATGGCGGAAATTACATCACCGCCTACCTCGTTGGCACCATTTACCACGCCACTCATAGTACTGTAAATTACCTCGGTTAGCGAAGCTCCTACTTGACCTGCCCCTTGTATGGCCCCGCTGGCCACTGAAGCCACCATATCAATACCCGCAGTGGATACTTCACCAGTACCTTTTAGTACATTGACCACTTGGTTTTTAACCGTACCAGTGACAGCGCCAAGAATATCATCTACTCCTTTGACCGCAGTCACCACTGCATCTGTGGTTTCGTTAATGATTTCTTTTAACATCCGTGCCTCCTTTTATCCCTATAACTCTATAATATTAGTATAACAGGAGCTCGGTATTTTCTTTGACAAATAATGGCTCTCAGAATCAGATTCGAATGACCACCTCCCCAAGAGGTAATTTCATCCGCTTTCATCATAGCAAAAGAAGTTGAACAAGGAAGTCAGCTCTATCAACCAGTCCATGATGTCAAACATAGGGCATAGTATTGGGCTCCGCCTCTATCAATCCATGCCCGGCATTGATATGCCAGCTATGGAGCATTAAAGTATTAAGATGGGCAACAAAGTATTTTATGCAATCATAGCTATACTCGTTATCGGCTTTACAGGATTCGTGGTAGTAAAAAATAATAATACCCGACCCGCGACAAGACTTGGCCAACAACAGCCAGATAAGGGCAGGCAGCACCTTGAGGCAGGCGCAACTTATCCATATGGGACCAATTTTCCAACCTCTGGTCCACACTCGGCACAACCAGCACCTTGGGGTGAATACAAGCAAGAACTACCTAATGAAACTGTAGTCCATAATATGGAACACGGTGGCATAGTTGTGACCTATAGTTCTAGCTTGCCAAAGGATTCAGTGACTAAATTAGAACGTCTATTCACCAAACCTTTTTCCAACCCAAAATTTATACCAAGCAAAGCAATTGTCATGCCGGGTAGTAAAAACGATAAACCTATTATTATCAGGTCCTGGAATCGGATTATGAAGTTAGATTCTTTCAACGAAAAAACTTTGATAGATTACTACCTTACTAATGTTAATAAAAGCCCAGAGCCAGCGGCAAGTTAGAACTAACGTTCGTATATTCTTGCTGAATTTGTGAAGTCTGTGACTTCGGAGAGTGTTTTGTTAGGAAAAGCTTCAAACTTAAATTTTCGGGGGGCGATAAGTTGAACTAACACAGTTCCTTTTGCATACGCACCGGGGCGGCCTTTGACATCGTTGTAGGGCCGCATCCTATCCCATGACTGGTTAGTTGAGGTGCGATAGTGGTCCACTTGAACCAGCTCATATTTAATTTTTTCGCCTTGGCCAACCTTCGCAGGATCGGGCGCGTTGCCCTTAACTGCAAACTGCTCGGGCTGTCCCGCGTAGTCGCCAATTGATACTATTATCATCTCCGGATCTAGAGAATCGTAAACGATAGATAAGTGAGCTCGCCAGGGTGCAGGATTGCGACCGCCGGTGTCGCCAAAGCCATTATTGCCTTCCCTAAACCATGTCCCGACTAGCTTGCCGTCTATGTCATAATCAAGTTTGCCTTCCCTTGGCTCAACTTGCCGGGGGTTTAAAGCCAATAGCTGCGACCGCAAGGGCTCTTTGAAATATTGAAATGGATCAACAACGTGAAGTTTCCATGACTCGGCTAAATAATGCTCAGGCACAATGAACCCAGGCAGGATTTTAGTATAGTCATAGACCGCAAAGTCTAGCGTCTGGCCGCCGATCCGGCCAACTACCTCACCCCCTTTGACTTTGATTTGCACATTGGCGTACCCGCCGTTTTGCTTTTTAGCATCAAACTCAGCCTTAAGCCGAGGCGATAGGCTGGTTATTAGGTCGTAGTAGCTAGCAAAATCACAGGTATACCAGAACTTCATCTGGTATTCGGCCTCTTTAGGAGTACCGTTGTTAATGTCAGTTACGTTCTGGGTCCGTTCGCTGATGGTCGTGATCAGTCCATCGGCCATGGCTCGTACTTCATAAGTATCGCGTGGCGAATTAAAGACAAATGGCGCAAAATACATATGGTCAATGGGAGTAACGTGTGCCCCCACCATCCCACCATACGGCAAGATTACACCGACATCTTTAGGATCCATCGGACTAGTCCCAAACTCCACCGGTCCGGATCCACTGCAGCCTTGATTGTCGACTCGTTCACCCTTAACTAGATTTAAACCTTTTGTCTTGTCACTTTTAAAAATGGCCGGTATGCCGTCCTGACTTTTCCAAACACGGGGTAGCCAACAAATCCAACTGCAGCCAGCACAACAGCTATAAATAAAAGCAAAAAATGGGCAAAGCCATCAACAGAGGGTTTTCTTATATGCATAAAGCCAGCATATCACGCTTATGCTTGGCCCCCCCTGGTGAAGAAATCCAGAGCTACCTGGCTGGGTTAGCAGCGTCTTGAATTTGGTAGAGACTTCCGGTACCAAAATCGGCCACATATACTTCGCCTTGGCTGTCTTCACCGAAAGTGCTGAATTTGTATGGAGTCTTTGCAGCAAGCGTTGGTTGCCATTTAGTATCCTTCTTCTCCGCCCAGTAGAGCTCCCCGTTACAATAATCCCCATACAGGTATTTTCCATCCAAAGCCGGGTATTTTTGGCCTCGGTAAGCATATCCACCGGTAATTGAGCAACGACCGTCGTTATGATCATACTCCACGACCGGAAAAACATATTGTTCCCGAGATTTACAGTCGCTTAAGTTGTAATCCAGGTTGCCCTCAAAGCACCGCCAGCCATAATTATTACCGCCTTTGTTACCGGCGGGCTCGACGTCTATTTCCTCAACCTTTCCTTGCCCGACGTCAGCTATATACAAATCATGAGTCTTACGGTCAAAACTGATTCGCCACGGATTTCGCAAGCCGTAGTCCCAAATCTCTGGAGCTTTACCGGCTTGGTTTACAAACGCATTAGTGGAGGGAATTTTATAAGGCAGCGAGCTAACATCCAGTCGCAAAATTTTTCCAAATAAACTGTTCAAATTCTGAGACCTGGCTTGTGGATCACCAGCACTGCCACCATCGCCAAGCGACGCGTATAGATAACCATCACTTCCAAAGACCAAGTCTCCTCCATTGTGATTTGGATATGGCTGCTTGAGGGTTAAGACAGTCTGGCTACTGTCGGCATCAGCTATATTGGCATCGGCCGACACCCGGTAACGGGCAATAACGGTATTCTGGGCCTTGTCAATATAGTTTATAAAGAAGTTTCCATCCTGCGAATAATTTGGTGAAAAAGCCAGGCCCAGCAAACCCATCTCGCCATCTGACAACACTTTACTAGTTATATCTAAGAACGGCTTTGTGGCTACGCCGTCGCCCCGATTGACTATTCGGATAACGCCGTCTCGATCTAGAACAAACAACCGATAATCTTTTGCTTGCTTAGTTGAAGCTATGCCGGTCGGGTTTGGTAATCCCGTTGCGTATAGGGCCAGGCGAACATTCGGTGTTGCAAATGAAATCACCGGTGTGGGCGGGTTATTTGTCTTAGGTATGGAAGTGTCGCGAGATAAGACCCAGTAAATAATTCCAAAAATAAGTCCGATATGCACTAGCGCTCCAAAGATCAGAACCTTTTTGTTTAACTTTTTCTTTTCCTCCGGCTTTGGAAGCTCTGGATCCATGCCAATATATTAACAAACAATGCTTATGCTTGACTCCCCGTAGCGCTGGAAGTTGGGACTAAGATTTACCGTTTAAGTACTTACTAGCAACGCTTAGTGCAAACGAAGTCAGAATGATGAAAACAGTACTCATGAAGAGCTTAGTTATGACTAGGTCAAAGCCGGTGCTGTTCTCATCTGGATCAGTTCCGGTCAGGACCATGAAAATTCCGAGGATGCCAAAAACAATTGATGAGTAGATAAATCTTCTTGTAGCGATTTTTTGCACAATTTAAGTATAACAAAGCACTTCTTTCAGTGTGTATCTGCAAAGGAGGTTTCTTGATAGAAAAATATAACCTGAGGTAGTATGAATTTATGACCAAAAATGCGATCGCCGGCGGCGCGGTGCACAGAGTGCCCGCTGATTTAAGAAAAGCTCTTCTATCTAGCCCTAAGGCGCTGGCAGCATGGGAGGATATTACACCACTCGCGCGCAATGAGTGGATTTGCTGGACTGTTACTGTCAAACAAGCTCAGACAAGAAAAAATCATATCGAGCGGACTATCACAGAGTTGCAGGAAGGAAAGCGCCGCCCTTGTTGTTGGATGGGATGTATGCATCGTATAAAAAGCGGTAAAGCTTAGCTCGCTTATGAACATGTTTGCTAAAAATTCCGCCAGCACTATCAAAGAATATATAGAGAATGCGCCAGAAGGTAGAAAAGAAACTATTGAATTTCTACATGACTTCATACAAAAAGCGGCACCGAAACTAAAAACACACTACGCCTCAAATATGCTAGGCTATGGGTCATTTCAGTATCTTGATAAGAGAAAAAATGAACCCAGAGAATGGCCAATTATTGCCTTAGCTAACCAGAAAAACTATATCAGTATATATGTATGTGCTTTGGAAGATGGGCAGTATGCTGCTGAAAAACATAAGTCCAAACTTGGCAAAGTCAGCGTCGGTAGAAGCTGTATTCGGTTCAAAAAGCTTGAAGATGTTAATTTGGATGAGCTGAAAAAAGTTATCGAAATCGGTGAAACGTCGCCCGGGCTTGTTGGAGCGGCTTCAGTAAAAGGCTAGAAGACGAATCTTCAGCCTGCTTGCCTCCCCTAACGGACGTGCTGAGAACTAAGTACTAGTGCTTAGGCTTGGCTCCGGAGGCCGGACAGTTCTTGCAGAACACGCAGACAGCGGCATCGAAGCTAGCTTCTGCTGGCGCTGTCTTGGCGTCCGTACCGGCAACTAGCATCACTTCGTGCTGCGTTGCCTCACGAGCCGGCTTCGAACAATGAAAGAGCCCGCCCCAGGAGGAGCGAGACCTTTCATGGCTCCGGAGGCCGGACTCGAACCGGCAACCATCGCCTTAACAGGGCGTTGCTCTACCATTGAGCTACTCCGGAATGGCGCCTTCGGCTTACTTAGAGACAACCCATGGTTTTCTCTCATCAGGCCTTCCGAAGTAAATTCGGATTCGCCTTGCGGCGAAGCGGCACTGCTCTCTTTCCTTATGAAGCCTCAGGAACAGATTGATTATAGATGGGTGTAAGTGCCAACGTCAACGCTGGTAGCCGAGTTGCTATACTTAAGTCACCTATGGAAATACTCCAAGCTATACTCCTGGGCGTCATCGAGGGACTAACCGAATTTCTGCCAATATCCAGCACCGGACACCTAATTATCGCCGAACAGTACATAGACTTTAAGGACACGGCCAAGATTTTTACTGTTTCTATCCAATCCGGCGCCATTGCCGCCGTAATCTGGCACTATCGCCGCGATCTGCTAGATAAAACACGGGGCTTGTTTGGGAAAAATAAAACCTCGGTCCGATTTTTTAGCAACATACTGATTGCCAGCATACCGGCGGGCCTACTAGCTCTGGGGTTGGAAAAGAGTTTTGACAAATACGCTACGCCTAAAACGGTAGCTACCGCCCTAATTGCTGGTGCGTTTATCCTGTGGTGGGTGGACACCAAAATCGCTGCCAAAGCCATAGGTCGCGAAGTCACAATCGACTCTATAAAAACAAAACAAGCCTTGATTGCCGGTCTGGCTCAGTGCGTAGCGTTGATTCCAGGCACCTCTCGCAGCGGAGCGGCTATAGTCGGCGGCTTGCTGGGCGGGCTTAACCGGGCCACCGCCACCGCCTTTTCTTTTTATATGGCCATTCCGATTCTGCTGGCCGCCGGCGGCTACAAGCTGATAATCGGACGCCATGACCTATCCAGCGTGGACGGTGGAGTAACCAGTATTGTGGTGGGCACAGTAGTATCGTTCATTGTGGCGCTGACGGCCATATCATGGCTGCTGCGATACATATCCACCCACAACTTTAAGCTATTTGTTTATTACCGGTTAATACTTGGGGTTTTGGTTTTGCTGCTACTGGCTTGGTAGACAGCTGCGTGACTCTTTTTTAAGAGTTTATGCTTTATCGTGCGCCAGACGGCTGACTACTGCCGGTTTTTTCTGTAGACCGGCGGGCAAGTCATAAACAACTGGTACTTCTGACATTTCCGAAACCTTATTGGCCAGGTCATCCATCATTAGATGGACATCGTGGGGCTTGATGATTCCATAAGGCCTCATTATCTGCCAGTTGGGATTTTCGGAGGGGTTATCTTGGAGCCACATTGGTATCGGCAAAACGTAGGGCAGGCGTTTTGTTACAATGTGGGTCATCGATTCACTTATCCGCGGGATTACGCGCGACGCCGAACCGTCGGGCAGGGCCTTTTCTTTAGCTACCGTGTCAGAAAGCGCTCTATGCAAAACAACTCCCTCTTTGAGGAGCTTGAGCAGCTTCACACCCATTGGCCGGTTCACATGCTCGACTATGGATTGGGAAAGACCAGCACTTTGGGCACTCTCGGAAAAGGGAATGCCGATAAATACTCGGCCCGAGCGAGCCAGAATATTGGTTACTGGCTCATCGTTAATAGCCAGCCGACTCATAAGTTTATTGGTAATTAAAGCGTTGCTGGGGGCAAATTCTGCCTGCTCAGCAGCGCAAAAAGCAGCGTTATGCGTCAGGGCTGTATCAAGTACGCTCCGGGCGTGCGCCGTAGCGACCAGCACATTTTGTCTCACCGCCACTCGACCGAGCATCACATTGATTAGATTTTGCGGTGGCTCTTTTAGAGCCTCAACCAAACCATCATAGGCTACTTGTCCGAGCGTGGCCCGCCCGTAACCCGCGGCAACTTCAACCGAAGGCTCCAGGGGAGCAACATCCACGGTGTCAATTCTTTGATGCGGGTATTTTTTGGGGGCATATGGCAGGGCAGTTAGTCGGCCATTTGTGTGACTCACAAGCCAGGAATCGAAGGCTCTGTGCATGGCTTTCTCGGATTCTAAGTCTCTGGGCATCTACATCAATATATCAAAAGAGCGGACGGCGAACTGGAGCTAAAAATACTACATGCCAGCCTGCCAGGACGTGTTAACATACATGAGCATTAACAATAAAACTGCTGGAACCCCGTGTGAATCGGGGACTGTGCCGCAACGGTAATACCGCTCATTTCCTAAAGAGGGAAAAAGAGCAGCCCGAGCGTCGGATTCATTCCGCGCCCGGCGCGATGAGAAAAAACCACTGGTTTTGTCTCATGGTTTAGTCCGACACAGCAAGTTAAAAGTTCACCCGCCTAAAATTTCAAAGAAGTTTTGGAGGGTAAAGCTCCCGAGCAGGAGAAATACTTGACTAGTTAAGTAATTTTAGCCCTTGCCGGCGAGCAGGGGTATTTTTTTGGAAACAATCGAGCAAATCAAAGCCGGTCCTACTTTCGAACAGCGTTACTTCGAGGCGCACCGGCGCACAAAATTGGCTCCAGAAATCGGCAACCTTGCTGTGCATGCGGTCCTAGAGAAAGGGCTTGAAAAGAGACAATACGAAGAAATCACCAGTGGGCTGGCAGAAGCCTTGCCGGGCATAGTCAGTACCGATTATCCGTTTGAGCTAAAGGAGGGCAAGTTGGTAGCGAGTGATGATGAAGCAATCGAAGAACTTCTAGCTAACGCGCTGCGTAAAGACATAAAAACAGCCAGCGACGATGAATTTTATGCGCGGTTTTTACCGCAAAGATCACGCCATGAGCTCGACGAATTCCGTGAGCAGCAAGCTATGGCAAACGAGCAAGCCGATTTTAATACTATAGTTACCTTTTCGCCCTACAGCCAAGAATACGATACCCCACAGACCCGTCTGAAATTAAAGCGGGCCGCCCAGGAACCGGACTGGCAACGCGGCATGATCCGTGTCTCACATTGGAACGGTCGGCAACTGCACGTTTTTACCCGTTCGGTAGATAATTCAAGCGTCAGTATCTTGCGCGAAACGGCCAAACGTCAGCTAGGGTACGAATTTGAAGCCGAGGACTCCACGGCCATGCTGGGTGAGCGTATTCATCTTAATATCGCCGGCGAGTCATGGCACGGTTTAGCTGACTCATTGGTCAAACACGCAGATGATATTTTGGCCGACCAGCGCGGCGGAAAGTGGATTCAAGGCCGGCCAGCCGGCGAAGCCATTGACACTCAAAAGTACGTCCAGTCGCGTCAGGAAATCGTCCAAGCTCTGCTGGGCAAAGGCCAGTGGCTGGCCGAGCGGTGTGAAGATTTTGAAAGCTACAAACAGGCCTTTGACAAAGAGATATATAACCACATCGCCCTTTTAAAATTTCCCGGGCGGGTTGAAGCCGGGGCAATTTTAATCGACATTGCCGCGGCCTCTTCGGCGGCGGGCGCTATGGCCCGGGCAAGAGGCGAGGTATATAACATGTGCGGCCACGTTATAGCAGCCGATAGTACAATTGCTCAAGTGGCTGAGAAAACCGGCTTCGAATCACTAAGACGCTTGGCCGGACAGGAACTGCGCTGCATTAACCCTAGATGCAGGAAGAAGGTTATTGTGCCTGTCAAGGACCTGGACGCTGGCGTGCTGTCCTGTAACAAGTGTGGGTTAGTGTTAAACGTGTGCACTGGCGAGGCCGATTTTGATAAAAACAAAATAAACTCGCCAAAAAATAATTCTAAAAAACCCGAGGCCAAGCCGGAAACTGACTGGCAGCGGATAAAAAGAGAAGATCGCGCCAAAAGACAAGCAGAGAAACTAGCCCAACAAGCAGCTTAAGCCTTAGCTTTGCGTAGGTGGGTAACGTTTTCAACGATAGCGTGGCCAAGCTTCTTGTTATGTTTTTCTTGAACGGCTTCGGCCACCGCGTCTTTGTGACTTGCCAGGTGCTCTAGGTGCTTAGCCCGGAATTTATCAAACTCTTTTTTCGACAGGCCCGAGCGCTTAACAAACGAACTTATTTTTTCGCTGCCGATATAATGCGGCAGCATCACATAGCTGGCACCTTTGTCGTAAAGCTCGGCGGCTTCCTTGGGCGTGTCGCCCATGCAAATCATCGCCGCCTCAGGATTATGCTTATTGACCCAGTCCAGCAAGAACTCGGTAGTAGCACGGTCGGAAATCATCGAGACTATAAGCTTGGCATTATTCAGTCCGATTTCTTCCAAAAGCTCTGGGTCAGCCGCGTCACCATAAATACAATGTATTTTTTTATGCTCCATTGCTTCAATCATTTCAGGGTCGTAGTCAACAACTACGTATGGTCGCTTGAGCTGCTGAAAAGCCCGCAAAAATTCATGTCCCCCCTTTTGGTAACCGAAAAGCGCCAGATCGTAGCGTTTACGGTGATCGGCTTCCGGTCGGGGTTTGTCCCGTTCAAAAACCCGCAAATAATCCTCCAGGTGTTTATATATTTTGTCCAGATAAGTAATTATGTAAGTTGAGGTAGCTATGGATATCAAGGCCACGACGGTAATGGCCGTCAGAATCTGATTGTCCAGTAAATTGCGGTTGACGGCCAGGGCAATGAAGATTATGGAAAATTCACCGGCCTGGCCAAGCATAGCGGCAGATTTAAAGCTGGTTTGTTTGGTGTAGCCGGCCATCGACACAATCACCAGAGCTACCAGAGGTTTCAGCACGACTACTACCGCTAGTCCCATTAATATGACCGGCAGCATATCAACTATGGCACCTAAGTGCAGCTGCGACCCGAGGGTGATGAAGAACAGCACGATAAAAAAATCACGCAGCGGCCGAAGACGGGAGCTGACTTCTTGGGCATAGGGCAGGCTAGCCAGACAAATGCCGGCAAAAAGAGCACCGACTTCCTGAGAGAAACCAATAACCTCGAACAACACAGCGCTACCAAATCCCCAACTAATGGCCGATAAAAACAAAAATTCCTGGCTGTCAGCAATCGTCTTTTGCAGGCTGGGCAAATTCAGAACTCTCTGGCTGACTTGATACATGATGTATCCGATAAGCAGTCCCTTAAAGGCCAGGTACAACAGAGCCGTAACCGAAAAAGTACTGCCATCCTCCCGAGCCGTTAACATTAGCAAGGCTACCGTAGCGGCTATATCCTCCACTAGTGTCATGCCGATGGCGATTTTGCCGTACAGCCGCTGGTTCTCCCGCTTGTCGGACAAAAGCTTCAAAACGACTATGGTACTACTGAATGATAAAGCGATGCCCAGAAGCAGCGCTTCGCTGGATGCCAAGCCCAGCAGCTGCCCGCCGGCCCAGCCAATGATAGCCGTGGAAATTACGGTAGAAATACCAGCAATACCGACGACTCGGCCAACTTCTTTAATGACCCGCGGATTTAGCCCTAGGCCGATAATGAACAAAAGTAGAGCGACGCCGATTTCCGAAAAACCACGGAAGGTTTCCGGGGAAGATATTAGGTCAAAAGCGGCCGGACCAACCAGAATGCCGGTAATTATGTAACCAATTATTAATGGTTGGCCAATCCACCTCATGATAAGAGCCACCACTGTTCCGATGACTAAGATCAGGCTGAGGCCGGTAAATACGTTATCCATACTTTTTGTGCTTTTAGCTACATTTTAACCTAGATTGGGCTCCCGCCGCCGCTTAAAAAAACGAATAGATGGCCGCAATGCCGGCCGCGCTCATTACGCCAGTCACGCCCCAACCGATAAAAGTAACGCCTCGCTTGTTGACCCAATCTCCCATGGTGTGCTTATTACTGCTGATGATGACTATTAGCGCCAGTACTACAGGCGCTACGATGCCATTGGCTACGGCCGAATAGATAAGGGCCTTAATGGGGTCGATACCCAGGAAATTGATGGCCAGGCCGATAAGCACCGATAAAATCATCACACCATAAAAAGCATGAGCCGCTTTAAGCTTACGATTTAGGCCTTCTCGCCAGAGGAAGCTTTCACTAACCGCGTAGCTACTAGAACCAGCCAAGACCGGTATGGCCAGTAAACCCGTACCAATGATACCAATAGCAAACAGCGAGTAAGTGGCTTCTCCGGCGAACGGTCGCAGAGCTTCGGCCGCCTGGGCAGCGCTGGTAATTTCGGTGATGCCTTGGGGAAATAAAATAGCCCCACTGGCCGCGATTATGAAAAACATTACGACATTAGACAGCAGCATCCCGCTCCATACGTCAATCCGCATGTTTCGGATTGCTCCGGGGTTAGAGCCGCGGCGACTGGCAACAGTTGTTTGGCCGGCCAGAACCTTCTCTTCGACTTCCTGCGAAGTCTGCCAGAAGAACAGGTACGGCGAAATAGTGGTTCCCAAAATAGCGCAGATAAGCAGCAATTGGTCCTTATCCCAGCTTATCGATGGCGTAATGGCGCCGCGAATGACGGCTCCCCAATCAAGGTTGGCCAGTATGGCCGACGCTATGTAAGCCAGCAACACCAAAGCCAGCCACTTTAAGTAGCGGGCATAGCGAGCATAAGGCGTGAAAATCTGCATCAGCAGGCTAAACAGGGCGAAGCCGATGACTAGAGCACTAAAGTTCATCTGGGGCACCAGTAGCTGAACTCCCTTGGCCATAGCGCCCAAATCGGCGCCAATGTTAAAGGCGTTGGCGGTGAAGAGCAGAATTGTACATGTGTATAGAACCCGGCGGGGGAAATGGGTGCGAATATTACCAGCTAAGCCGCGGCCCGTCACCAAGCCAATGCGTGCGCACATCTCCTGGACCAGCGACATCAGCGGAAAAGTCACTATGCTCAACCAAAGCAGCTGAAAGCCGTATTGAGCACCAGTCTGCGAATAAGTCGCAATGCCTGATGGATCGTCATCCGAAGCACCGGTTGTTAGGCCGGGGCCTAGTGTATGCCAATAGCCTTTAGTTTTTTTGATTGCTTTCGAAGCTGGCGAGCTATTGGCTATTTCGCCGGATTTGGTAAGCGTACTGTCAAGAGCATCAGCTGGTGCTTCGGCGATTTTTTCGATTATGTTTTTGCTCATGCTCAAGTAAAGCCTTGAGCATTATGGTATATCCTCGGCTGTTTTAGTACAACTCTGTTCCCGGCTCCAGGAGCTACTGACCGGTTTTGGGTGTACCGCTACTCTCGGGGGACTCTTTTTGGCTATTTCGCTGTCCAGGAGCTGTTGAAAGGCCTGCATGCTTTGAGGACTTTCAATAACCCGACCGTTAAGTACAAAAGTCGGGGTGGCTTCTTTGGCCTTGGTTTTTTTGAATTCGGCTAAATATGCATTAATTGAGTTATTCACTTTACCGCTAGCGTAGTCCTCTTTAAATTGAGTCGTATTTAAGCTGATTTGCTGAGCATAAGTTGTGAATGTGTTTAGCAGATTGGTCGAGTCTTTCCAGTTGTCCTGATTCTGGTAAAGTTTGGCGTACATCTCCCAGTATTTGTTTTGCAAGCCGGCCGCCTCGGCGGCTCGGGCCGCCGAAAAAGCATTAGGATGCAACGAGACTAAGGGCAAGTTGCGAAATTGAAAGTATATATCATCCTTATATTGGGCGAACAGCTGCTCGATGATGGGGTAATATTGTTTACAGAACGGGCATTGGTAATCGCCGTACTCTATCAGCGTAACGCCTTTTTTACCGTTGCCACGGATGTGATTAGTCGGCTGAGAAGTGCTTGAACTAGAGCTACCTGATTTGTTGCCGCTAGACTTCTTGCTAACTACGAATATGCCGCCAAATATCACAATAATGGCCGCCAGAATTATTAAGAAGCGCTTATCCATAGCTCTCGTACCGTCTCCTTTTGTGTTTTAAATAATATCATGACCCGTGGCTTTTGCTCGGTGATGTAGCCATGCGGTAAGATATAATTGTGAAAATACTCGAAGTTTTAGTGCTGCTGGTTGTGTTTTTAACAAGCGCTTTGTTGGATAGAGCTTACCGCACGCTGCCCCTAAAGGAACTGAGGCGGCGGGCTAGAACTGGTCGCGATAAACAGGCGGTGGCGCTTTATAAAATGGCCGCTTACGGTCCTGCCTTAGAAGTTTTTTTATGGTTGGTGGCGATCTTGAGCGCGGCTAAATTATTTTTGATTTTCGCCGATTGGAAATGGTGGTTGGGGGTAGTTGCTGGCCTGATAATGGCTTGGCTGGGCTTGGTTTGGAAACCGCTCACCCGCCCCAGCGGCTTGGGCTGGCGCTACGCCGCCATGTTAGCACCGGCCGTGGCGTGGCTACTGGCTTACCTGCATCCTATAACCGGACGCTTGGGCAGATGGCTCAAGGGCCTGCGCCCACCTAGCCTCCATAGCGATATTTATG
>Ga0187892_10007310_pt1 | contig 15815 bp, 10 predicted proteins | sample MA1701073metaG_FD_139345 | JGI IMG/M metagenome (GOLD analysis project Ga0187892, IMG submission 139345) | Bio-ooze microbial communities from a basaltic lava cave in the Kipuka Kanohina Cave System on the Island of Hawaii, USA - MA170107-3 metaG ... | reverse complement strand
GCCCGTGATTGAAGGACGAGCCGCTGAAGTTGTTCGCCTCGATCAGGTTGCCTTCGATGCGAAGGTCGTCGCCCGCGATCAGCAGGCCCATGGCGTGGTTGCGCGCGATCAGCGAATTGGTGACCGTGACACGACGCAGCGAGGAACCGGGATTGCCGGTGCGCTCGGTCGCGCCCTGCACACCGATCGCGAAGCCCTCGACCCGAACGTTGTCGAAGCTCACGTCCGTCACGTAGGCGCTGACGAAGAACAGGCCGGCGTTGCGGCTGTTCGCGCCCGGCCCCTGGAAGCGCAGGTTGCGGAATGCGTAGCCGCCGTCGTAGACCGTGTCCTGAAAGCAGCAGAACACGACGGCCGGCGAATCGGTGTTGATGTTCAGCGCCGGCTGGCCGGCGGCGCCGGTCGGCGGTGCATAGGACGTGAACGAGAGCGGGTTCGCAGCGTCGGTGTTCGGGTTGTTCTCGATGAAGATCGTGGCGTGGTTCCAGGCACCGCCTTCGCAGTAGCGGATCTCGCTGCCGCCCGGTGCGCTGCTCGGATTCACGCCCGAACCCGCCAAGGTGCGTTTCGGCTGCGCGGCGGTGCCGGAATTCTGGTCCGCGCCCGCGATGCACGCCGCGTGCGGTTGCACCGGACCTGTGGTGTCGCAGTCGCACAGGTGCACGATCGACTGCGCGCGCACCTCCGCGAGGCTGCCCAGTGCGAGCAGCAGTGTCATCAGATATCTCATGCAAGGACGGTAGCATCGGGAGCGAATTGCACGGTGTGCGTTCGTCGGGCCGTCCGCGCCGCCCGCTGCAAATGGGTCAGCGTCATTTGCGCACTCGGTCACAACATCGGCAGGGCGCGGGCGTGCGGCAACACCCGTGTCACGAGCCTGAGGTTTGGCGCGACGGGACGCGCTAGGGCGCGTCGACGACCGGTTCGAGACGCGCCACGCCCGCAGTCCCTTCGACCGCGCCGTCGTGACGTACGTGCAAGAGCACCCTGTCGTCGCCGACGCGTTGCACGGCAGTCAGCGTGATCCGGCGCGGCGACGCGGGGCTGATGTCGCCGAAGTCGATCGTGAGCGAGCCGTCGGCCTCGCGCGTGGTCGCGAGCATGCGAGTACCGATTCGCGCGCGACCTTCGATGTCGAACGAAATGCCGTCGAGCGATTCGCGCGAACAGCAGTCGCGCATGGTGTGCTCGCGCAGCACCGTTGCCGTGTCGAGCGTCGCATCGAACGGGGCGAACCATGCTTCGCTGGCCGCGCGGCTCGCTTGCCTCAGGCGCACGTCGACGACGACGCGCCGAGCGGCAGCTCGCGCGGCGACGCCGTGGAGATCGATCTCGAGCTGGTCTGGTGCGACGACGCGGATCGAACCGTCCGACGACACGAGCGCGAGCGTACCGACCGCCGAATTCGCGATGAACCCCGGCGACTCGACAGGAAACGAGACGGCGACGGTCGGCATCGGTCGCACGTCGATGAAGTTGCCACGACAGCTCTCGTCGCAGTACGGCACGAGCCAGCGTCCGACGAGCTCCGCCTGCGTCGGTAGCGCTGCGCCGCCCGGGCGACCGCCAGCGAGCAGGCCGCGATCGGGACGACGGGCCTCGGGCCGGATGAACGGATTGCAGCCCGACGGCGAATAGCTCGTGACGCTCAGGCCGGTGAATCCCATCGCGACGCGCAGCGGTGCACCGACGCCCTGGGCGATCGCGATCGGCTGGAACGACAGCGCGTTCGCGCTGAATACGTCGCGCGGACGTCGCAGCAGGTGGCCGAACGCGCAGATCGGGTTCGTGGGCGTGACGAGGCCGAACGTCGCGATGGTCGGCGAGCCGACGCCCGGCGTCGCGACGCCGAGGCCTGCGCCGTCCTGCACGGTGACCAGGCGCTGCCCCTCGGGCGTCGTGAGTCGGCGCGCGCCGTCGGGCGAGAACTCGATGCGCAGCGCGAAGTCGTCGGTGTCGTCGGCGCCGCGCCAGAACCACAACTCGGTTGCACGTCCTGCGGGATATGCGGTCAACGCCGTGGGCGGCAGCACGCTCGAACGGTCATCGAGCTCGAAGCCGGACGGCAGCTCCGCGCGGAACGCGCGCGCATTCGCGGCACTACGCGCGAGCGCGTACGTGTCGCCGCCGGGAAGCGGGGTGTCGCGTGTCAGCGCGACTTCAACGAGCCGCGCGCGCTCGAGCAGGACGTCGGTCGCGAACGGGAAACCGACCCAGCGATCCCAGGTCGGCGCGTCGATCGGCAACGTGGCGTCATCGTGCGCCTCGACGAGCAGTCCCGCCAGCGCCGTCGACAACGACGAGAGTCGAAGCGCGTCCCACTCCGCCGCGGTGACGACGCCGTCGACGCCGCCGCGCGCCGCGAGGCTCGCGACGTCGCCGAGCACCGAGACGAAGCGATCGCGCACACTCGGCCGGCCGGCCGCGTCGACACGACGCGCCTCGGCGCGCAACAGCGCGGTGCCGGTGCGGAACGGGACTTCGAGCCGGTACGGGCGCTCGACGACGCGTTGTGGCAACAGCGTCGCCGCACCGTCGTACACCTCGAGGGCGAAACGCTCTCCGAGCTCCAGGCCGCCGATCTCGAGCACGACGCGCCGCTCGACGCGCACGCGAACCTCCGCGCTCGCCTGCGTTCCGCGCGCATCGCGCGCGACGTAGCGGAACACGTCGATCTCGACGTCGCAGCAGCGCGGGCGGTAGCGCACGCGATTGGCTTCGATCACGAGCGTCGCCTGACCCGAGCCTTCGAGCGCGACGAGCGTGAGACCCGTACCCGCATCGTTCGCGAGGACGTGGAGTACGACGTCGCTGGCCGTGGCCGCGGCGACGTTGTCCGCCACGAGCGCGAGCGTCGTCGCGGTGTTGTCGGGCGGCGTGACCCGCGGCGAGTTGCCGGAGCCGTCGCACGCCCCGAGCGAAAGGAGCGCGAGAACGACCAGCGACAGGCGTCGTGTCATGGCGGAACTTCCTTGTGCGATGTGCGACATGGAGCGTGCGACCCCAACCCCAGTCCACGAGACGTGCTGGCCCCGACGAGCCCCCACGATCCCCCCAAAAAAGGTTCTTCGCCCAACTGCGGGGGACGGAGGGCGTCGCAAGCGCCGGGTGCGGGTACGACGACGCTCGGAGGCTGCGAACGCCCTTAGCGTCGCGCTGCAACGCGCCTCGCCCGCATCGAACTGCGCCGAGTCGCCACTCCCCCGCAGTTGGGCGAAGAACCCAAAAAAAGCCGGGATGGGTGCAGTCAACGGAGATCAACTTCACGTGGCCCGGTTTCCGGTCCAGGCCCGGCTCGAGCACGCGCGGACGAACGGGTCTAGACTGTGGGCGGGCGCCGGTGCACGCGCGGCGGGGGTCGATCGGGCACCACGGCATGAAACATCACCCATCTGGGTGATGACGGCGTCGCACAAGCGTCCAAGAATGCCGGGGCGCTCTTTGCGCGGCCGGCACGCGGTCGGCCCGACCAACCTGGGGGAATTCCAAATGTTCGGTACTGTTTCCAGAGCTTCGCTTTTCCTTGTGGCCTTGCTGTTCGCGCAGCTCGCCAGTGCGCAAGCGACTCGAACCTGGGTCTCCGGCGTCGGTGACGACGCAAACCCCTGCAGCCGCACGGCGCCCTGCAAGACCTTCGCGGGCGCGATCTCGAAGACCGCCACCGGTGGCGTCATCTCGGTGCTCGATCCCGGCGGATTCGGCGGTGTCACGATCACGAAGTCGATCACGATCGAGGGTGACAGCGAGACCGCCGGCATCCTCGTCTCCGGGTCGAACGGCATCGTCGTGAACGGCGCGAACGTCGACGTCGTGATCCAGGGGATCAAGCTCGAGTCGGTGGTCGGGCCGACCCCGGGTCTCAGTGGCGTTTTCGTCGCACAGGGGCGCTCGGTCGTGCTCGACGACGTGGTCATCTCCGGTTTCTCGATCGCCGGCGTCCGCGCGACGACCGGCGCCGTGACGATCAACAATTCGCGCATCCTCAACAACCAGAACGGCGCGAGCAACGCCGCGGGGGTCGAGGCCGACGGCGCGGCTGCCAGCGTCAACATCGACAACTCGCTGTTCACCGGCAACGACGCGGCGATCAACGTGCGCAACAACGGCACGATCCGCCTCTCGAACAGCTCGTTCTACAACAACAAGGCCGCCTTCGGCTGCTCGGGTCCGGGCACGATCTCGAGCACGGGCAACAACCGAAAGGCCGCGAACTCGGGCGGCACGGTTCCGGTCTGCACACCGAATGCAACCACGACGGTGCAGTAGCCGCCACGAAAGAGGGACGGGTGCAGTTAAGTCGACTGACCGCACCCGTCCCGGTTCTTGATCTCGGAACAGCTGGACTTAAACTCGCCGCACCTGGGGACCGAGGAGCGGCGCGTGAGCATCTGGGTCGTCGTTGCGATCGCGGCTGCGATCGTCGTGTGGTGGTGGCTGCAGCGCCGCCGCATCGTGTCGGAGGGTGGCGTTGCAACCTTGCGCTCCGGCGACGCGGACATCGCGCGCGCGATCGCCAAGGCGCGCGAGGATTTCCACTTCTTTGCGGCACGGCTCGCGAACCCGGAACCCGGCGACGAGAGCTTCGCGGTCAAGGTCGGCATCGAGCACGAGGGAAACTCCGAGCATCTCTGGCTCACCGACGTGCGCATCGACGGCGAGGCGATCGAGGGCGAGATCGGCAACGACCCGAGCTGGGTGCCGCTGAAACTCGGAGATCGCTGGCGCGGCACGATGGCGCAGCTGAGCGACTGGGTCTACATTAGCCACGGTCGCATGCAGGGGAACTTCACACTGCGCGCGATGCTGCCGCGCATGCCCAAGGCGCAGCGCGAGCAGGCACGCGCCCTGCTCGAGGAGCGCTGGGACACACGCGAGCTCGTGCATCGTCCCTGGCCGCGCGATGCGCCGATGCCGGGCGAGCCGCTTCCGGACGACGTGAGCACCGGCGATTCCGTGCTGATGGACGCGGTGTCCGCGCACCTCGACGCACAGCTCGGCAAGGGCGCGCACGTGTTCCACGAGCTCGTCTCGCCGAGCGCGCACATCGATCTCTACCCGCATCCCGCGAATGCGACGCGACCGTTTCATGTCGTCGCGACGACCGGTGCTGCGGAGAAGGCGCTGCAGCTCCCGCCGGGCAGCGACGCCGATTCGTGGATCGAGCTCGTCCTGCTGCTGCCGCCGTCCTGGCCGCTCGACAACAAATCCTGGAAGGACGAGCGCCATTACTGGCCGTTCCGCTGGTTGAAGCGCGTCGCGCGGTATCACTACGAGACGGGTCGATGGCTCGGGCCGGGTCACCTCCTGCTGCACGGCGACCCGCCCGCGCCGATCGATGCCTCGACGCGATGCGACGCCGTCCTGCTCGCGCCGCCCGCGGCGCTTCCACCAGCGTTCGAGCGCGTGGCGCTTCCGGACGGCCGCAGCGTGCGCTTGCTCGCGCTGTACTTCCTGACGCCCGAGGAGCGCACGGCGCTCGAGGCGCAGGGTTACGAAGAGTTCGTGCGCACGTCTAGCGCGCAGCGCTTGTCCGTCGCGGGGTAGGCCATCGCATGCAGAAGCTCATCCTGCTCGCAGGCCTACTTCGAGGAGCAGCAACGGACTACGACCCTTCGGCAAACCGTTCGAGCCGCGCTACACACGCAGTCCCTTCCAACGCCCCATCGTGACGCACGTGCAGCAGCACCGCGTCGTCACCGAGCCGTTGCACCGCAGTCAACGTTCGGCTGGCCGGCCGCGTCGACACGACGCGCCTCGGCGCGCAGTAGCGCGTTGCTGGTACGGAACGGGACCTCGAGCCGGTGCGGACACTCGACGACGCGCTGCGGCAGCAGCGTCGACGCACCGTCGAACACCTCGAGCGCGAAGCGCTCGCCGAGCTCCGCGCCGCCGATCTCGCGGACGATTCCCTCGGGTGTCGTACTCACGGTGCGGCCGACCAGACGGCCAGTGCGGTCGTCGCGATTCGGGCCCGTTAAGTGTGCCCGCGTCATCATGCAGTGGCACCCGTGCGTCGGGGATTCCGGATGGGTATCGACTTTCGTCTGCAGCGCTACGCCGGCTACGCCTTGCTCGCCGCGGCGTTGTTCGGTGCGAGCACGCCGGCGGCCAAGCTCCTGCTCGCGCAGGCGTCGCCGCTCGTCCTCGCGGGTCTCCTCTATCTCGGCTCCGGCTTGGGTCTCGCGCTCGTGCGCGTGGCCCGCGGGCTTCGGAACGATGGCCCGCAACGCGCGCTGCGGGACGAGTTGCGCGGCCGTCAGTGGCTGTGGCTGGCCGGTGCCGTGCTCATGGGCGGCGTGTTGGCGCCCGTGCTGCTCATGTGGGGCTTGAGCGGCTCGGCTGCGTCGTCGACGTCACTGCTGTTGAACCTCGAAGGCGTCGCGACGACCGTCGTCGCCGCGCTCGTGTTTCGTGAGGCCGTGTCGAGTCGTGTATGGCTCGGGGCAGTGCTGATGCTCCTCGGCGCGTGTGCGTTGAGCTACGCGCCCAGTACGCGCTTCGGGTTCTCGCTGCACGCGCTCGCGGTCATCGGTGCGTGCGTTGCGTGGGCCTTCGACAACAACCTGACGCGCGCGATCTCGACGCAGGACCCGACGACGATCGCGATGATCAAGGGACTCGCCGCGGGTAGCGTGAACCTCGCACTGGGCTTCGCGGCAGGTGGCCAACTTCCGGGCGCGGGCGCAACGGCTGCGGCGCTCGGTGTCGGCGCGCTCGGCTACGGCGCGAGTCTCGTGCTTTTCATCCTCGCGCTGCGACACATCGGCAGCGCGCGGACCGCTGCGCATTTCGGCACCGCGCCATTCGCCGGCGCGGCATTGTCGATCCTGCTGCTCGGCGAGCCGATGGGGCCGCTCTTCCTCGTAGCCCTCGCGCTGATGCTGGCCGCAACGTGGCTCGTCGTCACGGAGAAGCACGCGCATCCCCATACGCACGAGCCGCTCGAGCACAGCCACGAGCACGTCCACGACGAGCACCATCAGCATACGCACGGGGGCGATGAAGGACCCGAGCCGCACACGCATCCGCACCGGCACGAGCCGCTGACCCACTCGCATCCGCACCTGCCCGATATCCATCATCGCCACGGCCATTGATTGCGCCTCGACGCGATGCGGCCGAGTCGTGTAGCGCACCGTTCGACGTCTCAGGTTTCCTTGTTCGGCCCGCGCCGGTGGACCCAGCGATAAAGAACCGGCAACACGAGCAGCGTCAGTAGCGTCGACGACACGACGCCGCCGATCACAACCGTCGCGAGCGGCCGCTGCACCTCGGCGCCGGGTCCGACGTTGAGCGCCATCGGCACGAAGCCGAGCGCGGCGACGAATGCCGTCATCAGCACGGGGCGCAGACGCGCGAGCGCGCCGTCGCGGATCGCTTCGTCGATCGGATCGCCCCGTTCGCGGATTCGGCGGATGAACGAGATCAGCACGATCCCATTGAGCACCGCGACGCCGGACAGCGCGATGAAGCCGACACCGGCGGAGATGGAGAACGGAATCCCGCGGACCCACAGCGCCAGCGCGCCGCCGGTCAGCGCGAGCGGCACGCCCGTGAAGATCACCGCCGCGTCCTTGCCCGAGCCGAACGCGAGGAACAGCAACCCGAAGATCATGATCAGCACGACCGGCACGACGATCTGCAGACGCTGCGCTGCGGAGATCAGGTGCTCAAACGTACCCCCGTACTCGATCCAGTAGCCCTCCGGCAGCTCCACCGCCGCGGCGACGCGCGTGCGCAGCGCCTGCACGAAGCCGCCGAGATCGCGCCCCCGCACGTTGGCCGTGATGACGACGCGACGCTTGGCGTTCTCGCGGCTGATCTGGTTCGGTCCGAGGGTCACCTCGATGGTCGCGAGCGTGCCGAGCGGCACGTAACGCGGCGCATCCGGCTCGTCGGCGCGCGCGGGCAACGGCACCGGCAGGCGCCGCAGGCGATCGACGTCGCTGCGCAGCGCTTCGGGCAGGCGCACCACGATGTCGAAGCGCCGGTCGCCCTCGAAGAGCTGGCCCGAGGTACGCCCGCCCGTGGCGATGGCAACGGTGTTCTGCACGTCGGCGATCATCAGGCCGTGGCGCGCGAGCGCTTCGCGATCCGGCGTCACCGTCAGGAGCGGCAGCCCCGTGATCTGCTCGAGCTTGACGTCGGCCGCACCGGGTACCACCTTCGCAGCCGCCTCGATCGCCCTGCCGAGCTCGAGCAGCACGTCGAGGTCGTCGCCGTGGAGCTTGATGGCGACGTCGCTGCGGACGCCCGCGATCAGCTCGTTCATGCGCATCTCGACCGGCTGCGTGAATTCGTAGTTGTTGCCGGGGATCGTCCAGACCGCGCGTTCGAGCTCTGCGATCAGCGCGTCCTTGGGTTTGCGCGGGTCAGGCCATTCGCGGCGCGGTTTGACCAGAATGAACGTGTCGGCGACCGAGGGCGGCATCGGGTCCGTGGCGACGTCGGCGGTGCCGATCTTCGCCACCACCTTGTCGACCTCGGGAAACTCCTTGATGCGCGCTTCCAGCGCCGTCTGCATGCCGATCGCTTGGCTCAAGCTCGTGCCCGGGATGCGCAAGGCATGCAGCGCGATGTCGCCCTCGTCGAGGCTCGGGATGAACTCGCTGCCGAGCCGTGTCGCGAGCCAACCGGTGCCGGCGATCAGGGCGAGCGCGAGCGCGACGACCGCGAAACGCGAGCGCAGCGCGAGGTCGAGCGCCGGCGCATAGAGGCGCCGCGCGCCGCGCATGACGACGTTGTCCTTTTCCGCAACGCGCCCGCCGACGAACAATGCGACCGCAGCGGGGATGAACGTCAGCGAGAGCACCATCGCCGCGGTGAGCGCGATCACGACCGTGATCGCCATCGGTTGGAACATCTTCCCCTCGATGCCGCTCAACGCGAAGATCGGCAGATACACCGCCGTGATGATGAAGACGCCGAAGAGGCTCGGTTTGATGACCTCCGCGCTCGCCGACGCCGCGAGCTCTAGCCGCTCGGCTTTCGTCAGCAGGCGCTTCAGCTGATGTTGCGCCTCGCCGAAGCGGCGCAGGCAGTTCTCGACGATGATCACGGCGCCGTCGACGATCAGTCCGAAGTCGAGCGCGCCGAGGCTCATCAGGTTGGCCGACACGCCGTTCTCGACCATGCCGGTGATCGTCATCAGCATCGTCAACGGAATCACCGCCGCGCAGATCAAGGCTGCACGCAGGTTGCCGAGCAGCGCGAAGAGCACGGCGATGACGAGCAGCGCGCCTTCGACGAGGTTGGTGCGGACCGTTTCGATGGTCCGGTCGACGAGCTCGGTACGGTCGTACACCGGTGTTGCGCTGACGCCGTCGGGCAGCTGCGCGTCGATCGCCTCGAGGCGCTCGGCGGCGCGTCGAGCGACGGCTCGGCTGTTCTCGCCGATCAGCATGAACACCGTGCCGAGCACGATCTCGCGGCCGTCCTGCGTCGCGGCGCCGGTGCGAAGCTCGCTGCCTTCGCCGACCGTGGCGACGTCGCGCACGCGCAACGGCACCCCGTCGCGCGTCGCGACGACGAGCGCCTCGATGTCGGCGAGGCTGCCGACCTGGCCCGGTACGCGAATCAGGTATTGCTCGCCGCTGCGCTCGACGTAGCCCGCGCCCGCGTTGCGGTTGCCGCGGTCCAGCGCCGCGATCACGTCGTCGAACGCGAGGCCATAGGCGACGAGGCGCGCCGGGTCGGGCGTCACGTGGATCTGCCGAACGTAGCCGCCGACCGTGTTGACCTCGGTGACGCCTTCGAGGTTGCGCAACTGCGGGCGCACGACCCAATCCTGCAGCGTACGAAGGTCGGCCGGCGTCCAGGGTTGGCCGTCCCCGCGCACCGCATCGGGCTCGGCGTCGACGGTGTACATGAAGATCTCACCCAGCCCCGTCGCGACCGGACCGAGCGTCGGCTCGATGTCCGGCGGCAGCTGGCTCCGTGCCTGCTGCAGGCGCTCGGCCACCTGCTGGCGCGCGAAGTAGATGTCGGTGCCCTCCTCGAACACGACCGTGACTTGCGAAAGGCCGTAGCGCGAGATCGAGCGCGTGTGATCGAGGCGCGGCAGGCCCGCCAGTGCCGTCTCGATCGGGAACGTAAGCCGCTGTTCGGCCTCGAGCGGCGTGTAGCCCGGCGCCTCGGTGTTGACTTGCACCTGCACGTTCGTGACGTCGGGCACCGCGTCGATCGGCAGGCGCGTGTAGTTCCACGCGCCGAGCGCGCAAACGCCGAGCACGAGCATGAGCACCAGCCAGCGGTGCGCGATCGCAAGGCGGATCAGTCGTTCGAGCATCGTCGCGGCCTCAGTGGTCGTGGCTCGCGCCGGACTTTTCGATGTCCGCCTTGATCAGGAAGCTCTGCTCGGTCGCGTAGCGCGTGCCGGGGTCGAGCCCGCCGACGACTTCGACGAACGCGTCGTCCGCGTCGCCGAGCTCGAGCATGCGCACCTCGTACGTGTCGCCCACCCGGGCGAACACGACGGTGAAGTCGCGGAAGCGCTGCAGGCCTTCCTTGCGGACCGCGAGCGGGACCTCACGCGACGCGATCGCGACGTCGGCGGCGACCGCGAGACCGGGTCGCCAGCGACCCTCGGGGTTCGGCAACGCGGCGCGCACGACGACGCTCTGCGTACCGCCACGTGCGATCGGCGCGAGCCGCGCGACCGTCGACTCGACGGCGAGCTCGCTGTTGAGACTGCGGATGCGCACCGGTTGCCCGGGCACGACGCGCGTCGCGTCGTCGCCGAACGCGTGGAGCTCCACCCAGAGCGTGGCGAGGTCCGCGATCTCGAAGAGGGCACCGTCGCCGGCGTCGTCTCCCACGTTCGTGTTGCGCGCGAGCACGGTGCCGGCGAACGGCGCCGTAACAGCGAACGTGCGCAGTGCGTCGCGGTTCTCGACGATTGCGAGCGTCTGGCCTGCCTTGACCGTGTCGCCCTGGTTGACGCGCACTTCGCGCACCGGACCGGCGTAGCGAGCGTGCACCTCGGCGCGACGATCGGCGTTCAGCACGACTTGGCCCATCAGCGGCAGCACGTCGTGGATTACGGCGGGGCCGGCAACGTCGGTCTTCACGCCGGACGCCGCGGCGATCGTCGCGGGAATCGTGGTGCGGCCCTCGTAGGACGCGTAGCTCCAGCGATGCTCGCGTCCGCCGGAGCGTGCGACGACCGCGACGTCGAAGGAATGCGGCTCGACGACCGTCCCGTTGCCGAGAAGGTAGTCGGCCTGCGGCGCGAACGTGAAGCGGTCGACCTTGCCGCCGAGTCGCGTGAGCTCCACCGTCGCGCTGACCGATCCCGGAGGGACGGGCTCGTCCGCCTGGTAGGCGTAGAGATGAAACTCCGGCGGAACGCCGGCCTCGAAGATCGTCACCTCGAGCGCGAAGTCGCCGTTGCGCAGCAGGCGCCCGCGATGCGGGCCGCGTTCGAACTCGGCCGCCCCGTGTCCGGCTTCGGCCGGATGCTCGGTTTCGGAACCGCGATTGCACGCGGCGAGCGCCGCAACAGTCAGCAGCAGGGCAAGAACACGAAACGTCATGGCGTCGCTCCATCCAGGGGCGCGGTCGCGCGTTCGAGCTCGGCGCGCAGGCGGTGGTAGCGTGCGGCTGCCGCGAGGCGCTGCTTGCGCAGCTCGACGGCGACGGTGCGTGCCTGCGTCAGTTGCACGAACGAAAAGCGCGCTTCGTCGTAGCCGCGCTGGGTCAGCTTCACGGCCGCTTCGGCCGCCGGGATCATCGTCGAGCCGAGCTTGTCGAACTCGGTCTTCGCGTGCAGCAGCTCCTGGAAGGTCGCGAACACGCTGCGCCAGCTTTCGAGCTGCGCCGCACGCCGGCGCTCGTCGAGCGCCTCCTTTTCGGCGTCTACGCGTGCCTCGGCGAGCGTCGCACGCGTCGCCGTGCCGAAGGGCACCGACACGGACAGGACCAGCGCCTGATCGTCCAGCGCTTCGAGCCGGCGCACACCGAGCGTCGTCGTCACGTCCGGCGCGCGCACCGTGCGCGCAAGGCGGCGCTGGGCTTCGAGCTGAGCGGCGTCGAAGGCGAAGCCGTGTTGCTCGGCGTTGGCCGTAACGCGTTCCTGCCACGTCGCGAGCGGTTCGGTCGGTGGCAACGGCTCGAGGTCGCCCGCGGCCCGCGCGAAATCGGGCACGGCGACGTCGAAAGTCACCGCGAGCGCGACGCGTGCGCTCGCGAGCTCGTGTACCGCGTGCTCGAGCTCGAGCTCCGCGCGAGCGACGGCGATCTCGGCGAGCTCGAGGTCCGATTCCGGGCTCGCGGCGCGCTCGACGCGATAGGCGACCGCGTCGCGAAGGTTCTTCGCGAGCGCAATCTCGCCTTCTGCAAGCGTCAGCAGCGCCTGGCGTTCGAGCAATTCGACGAAGCGTCGCGTGACCTCGGTCACGAGATCGAGACGGCGCAACTCGAGCCGCGCGCGCTGGCGATCGACGTCGGCCGCGCCGAGCGCGCGCCGTGCGTCGCGCTTGCCGCCGAGCTCGAAGACCCGCCCGACGCGAAACGTCGCCTCAGCTCCGTGGACACCGCTCACCGCCCCGGTGCCGCCGACGTTCTCGAGCTCACCGCCAAACGTCATCGACGGCGCCAATGCATCGAGCGAAGCCTTGGCCTCGGCGGCTTCGAGCACATGCAGTTCAGCACGCAGGGCCGGATGCCTCTCCGTCGCGCGCGCGACCGCATCGGCCAAGGTCAAATCCTGCGCGGCGGCGGGCACGGCCGTCGCCAGGCACGGCACAAGCAGAAATCGAACGAGCACAACGGCGCTCCTCGCAAGCGACCACGCACCCGGCATTGCGTTCGAAGCCGGGCGTTCAACGCGCGACGCGAGGGTTACGCGATGGGAGGCCGATGAAGCGGCGGTACGGGTAGGCCGCCGGGAGACGCGGAGATGGGCGTCGCTGGCGCGTTGTGGCGCGCAGACAGCTGAGCCAGCACCGGACACGCAATCGGAGCGAACGCAAGTGAGGCGTCGTGCACGTGCAAGGACGTGGACGACGCGGGCTGATCGGTGTCGTCGACGGGCAACTCGTCGTCATGATCGACATGACCCGCGTGGCCATCGTCGTGGTGGCCGATCGCCGCATCGGCGTGCGCATGGACCGTGACGTTCGGCAAACTCGCCGGGACCAACATCGCGACCATCAACCACGCGAGCGCTCGCGCAGGTGCGCGAGCCAGCTTGTGGCGGAGGGCAACGATGGAACTCACGGAGCTAGAGTGCCCGAGGGCGCAGGTTCTAGCAAACATGGGTTCCGGCAGATCGTCGTCCACGATGTCCTCGCGGCCAAACAGCTTGCGAATCAGAGAGCCCAGTCCAATTCAGCGCACGATGGTCGGCGGGGAGTGGACATACGAGAGTTGAGCGACTGCTCGCCGGCGACAAGCGCCGAGCCGGTTGAATGGCCTGCGCGAATTCGCGTATTTTGTACCGCCGGGCGCCGCAACCGTTTGGCTCTCGACCACCACCAGATCCACAAGGGAAACCAATGAACGTACTGTCCCGCTGCGCCGCAGCGCTGGCGACCCTTGCCTTTTCACTCGCCGTTTCCGCGACCGAGCTCGTGGTCCCCAAACCCGTGCCGTTCTCGGAAGACAACGAGATCGCCGGCAACATCAAGCGTGAATGCGACCTCGGGAACAAGCTCGCGATCTACATCGGCGAGTTCGCGCAGTTGAAGGGCATCGACGTCCGCTTCGTCGACGGGGATGCACCGGAATCCGCCAGCCGATATCTCGCGATCGAGATCCGCGATGCCGTCAGCATGGGCAATGCGTTCATCGGGCATCGCAAGTCCACCTCGGTTCGCGGCAAGCTCTACGAGGGCGACGAAGTCATTGGGAGTTTCCGCGGTCGCCGCGACTCGATGGGCGGTGCGTTTGCGGGGTACAAGGGTTCGTGCTCGGTGCTGGGACGCACCGTGAAGGCGCTCGGCAAGGACATCGCTGAATGGCTCATCGCGCCGAGCATGGACGCGGATATCGGGGATCTGTAGTTCCGGGAAATTGGGGGTGCGGGGCACTAAGGTGCGCACACACGCCGTGACGCCGCTGTGTTCGCGAGCGCGCTCGAACCCGGAGGAACCGCGATGAAACTCCCACTGATCCCCGCCCCGCCCCACCGCGGCGGCTGCCTCTGCGGCGCCGTGCGCTACGTGTACGACGCAGCGCCGCTCGCCGTCGTCGCCTGTCATTGCCGCGACTGCCAGAAGCTCACCGGCGCGACGAACCTGCTGACGATCTATGCCGATCGCACCGCGTTCCGTCACGAGCAGGGCGAGCTCGCGGTCTTCCGCAAGCGCGCCGACAGCGGCCGCGAAGCGGATTACAGCCGCTGCGCGCGCTGCGGCAGTCGCGTCTGGCACGAGCCGCACTCGGCGCCGCAGTGGGTGTTCATCGCCGCGGGCACGCTCGACGATCCGTCGTGGGTCGTGCCGGCTGCGCACATCTGGGTGTCGCGTGCGGCGCCGTCGGCGCTGATTCCGGCGGGCGTTGCGACGTGGCAGGAAGGACCCGCCGATCGCAAAGAGCTGATCGCAGCGTTCGACGTGGTCTACGGAAGAGCGAACGCGCACCTCTAGTCCGCCGGCCGACCGCCGACGCTGTCAACACGCTTCAACAACCGCGTCACGTCCCCGACCGAGGGCGCGCATACCCTGCCGTAGTGGCGACCACAGCCGTATCCATCGCACGCCGTGCGTGCGGTGCGGGCTCGTGCGTCTTCGCATTCCGCCTATCGGAGATCGCGATGTACTCGAGCTCGCGTGTCACGCCGTTCACCCGTTGTGCGCTAGTCGCGTTCGCCGCGACGCTGACGCTCGCGGCCGGAGCACTCGTTCCTGCGTCCATCGCCCGTGCCGAAGCGCTACCGCGCGAAGGCACCTGCGCCGACAACCCGTTTCCCGACGCCAATCCCGGTCCTGGCTCGCTCACGACGCTGCGTCCGCAGGAGCCGGCCGATCTCTCGACCTACATCGCGAGCCGCGAAGCCGCGATCGTGCTCGGCAAGGCGCTGTTCTGGGACATGCAGGTCGGCAGCGACGGCCGGCAGGCCTGCGCGAGCTGCCACTTTCGCGCCGGCGCCGACCCGCGCTCGAAGAATCAGCTCGGCAAGGCGATCGCGCAGCACACGATCGAGCTCGGCGGCCCGAACTACCAGCTCCGCAGCAGCGACTTTCCGCTGCACCAGTTCGTTGATCCGACGAATCGCTTCTCGCCGGTGATCCGCAGCTTCGACGACGTCGTGTCGTCCCAGGGCGTCAAGCTCGAGCGCTTCGTCGGCGTGGTGCCGGGCGAGACTAGCGACCGCGGCGCGCCGATGCCCGATCCGGTGTTCAACGTCGGCGGCCACAACACCCGTCGCGTCGAGCCTCGCAACACGCCCACGGTCATCAACGCCGCGTTCAACCGCCGCAATCTCTGGGACGGCCGTGCCGATCCGATCTTCAACGGCGTGAACGAGTTCGGCGTACGCGACCCGAACGCGCGCGTGCTGCGTGCCGACCGGCCGCACGAAGCACGGCTCGTGAAGGTGCGGATCGAGCCGGGCTCGCTCGCTTCGCAGGCGGTCGGGCCGGTTCGCAGCGATACCGAGATGGCCTTCGTCGATCGTCCGTTCCGCGACCTCGGCAAGCGGCTGGTTCCGGCGACGCCGCTCGCGCAGCAGAAGATCGCGTGGGACGACAGCGTGTTCTTCGGCTGGTCGCGCAGCACGCCGCACGAGCAGCGCCGCGGTCTCGCGGTCAAGTATCAGGATCTGATCCGGATCGCGTTCCAGCCGCGCTGGTGGAACTCGCGCCAGATCGTCG
>Ga0187892_10007309_pt1 | contig 15820 bp, 13 predicted proteins | sample MA1701073metaG_FD_139345 | JGI IMG/M metagenome (GOLD analysis project Ga0187892, IMG submission 139345) | Bio-ooze microbial communities from a basaltic lava cave in the Kipuka Kanohina Cave System on the Island of Hawaii, USA - MA170107-3 metaG ... | reverse complement strand
CGGCGAAGACGGCCAGAAGATGCAGAAGCTGATCGATGCGCTGGAAGATCTTGATGATGTGCAGGCGGTGTACACGACTGCCGTGATCCGTGATCTTTGATCGGTGACACCACGGATCACGAACCTCGGAAATGAATCTCCTCGTCATCGGCTCCGGCGGTCGCGAACATGCACTCGCGTGGAAGCTGGCGGCTTCGCCGCGCCTGCAGCGTGTGTACGTTGCACCCGGAAACGGCGGGACGGCGCGCGACCCGCGACTCCAGAACGTGCCGATCGACGATTTCGATGCGCTTGCCGACTTCGTGCAGCGCGAAGGGCTCGCATTCACCGTCGTCGGGCCCGAGGCACCACTCGCTGCCGGGATCGTCGACTTCTTTCGTGCGCGCGGTTTGCGCGTGTTCGGACCCACGCGCGCGGCGGCGCAGCTTGAAAGCTCGAAGGACTTCGCGAAACGCTTCATGCAGCGGCACGGGATCCCAACCGCTGACTACCGCGCGTTCACCGATGCCGGCGAGGCAAAAGCGTATGTCGATCGCAAAGGCGCGCCGATTGTCATCAAGGCCGACGGCCTGGCGGTGGGCAAAGGCGTAGTGGTTGCGCAGTCGGTCGACGAAGCGAAAGCCGCCATCGATGCGATGCTGGGCGTGTCGGCTCAGTTGCCAAATCAAGGTGCGCGCGTCCTCATTGAGGATTTTCTCGAGGGCGAGGAGGCGAGCTTCATCGTGATGGCCGACGGGCGCAACGTGCTGGCGCTCGCCACCAGCCAGGATCACAAGCGGCTGCGCGATGGGGACGCGGGCCCGAACACCGGCGGCATGGGCGCGTATTCGCCGGCACCCGTCGTCACTCCCGAATTGCACGCGCGCGTGTTGCGCGAGATCGTGATGCCCGCGATCAACGGCATGGCCGCCGACGGCATCGTCTACTCGGGCTTTCTCTATGCCGGGCTGATGATCGGCCGCGACGGACAGATCAGGACGCTGGAGTTCAACTGCCGGCTCGGCGACCCGGAAGCGCAACCGATCCTGATGCGGCTGAAAACGGATCTCGTCGATCTTGTGGAGCACGCGCTGGATGGCCGCCTCGATCGCATCGAAGCGCAGTGGGATCGCCGCCCGGCGCTTGGCGTCGTGCTCGCCGCGCACGGTTATCCGGAGGAGCCGCGCAAGGGTGATCCGATTACCGGGTTGCCGCGCGACACCGATGAATGCGTCGTGTTTCACGCCGGCACGCAATCGAATGAGTCGCAACTGGTCACGACCGGCGGGCGCGTGTTGTGCGTGACCGCGCTCGGCGACACGGTGCGCGCCGCCCACAAGCGAGCGTATGAAGCGGTCGCGCAGGTGCAGTTTGAAGGGCGTCAGTACCGCAGCGACATTGGGCAGCGTGCAATCAAGTCGGTTAGATATGGTTGAGGACAGAGCTCTGCGCGCTGCGCGCTCCGAGGTCTGTCCCCAAACGAAGGTGGCTTACACCGTCGAAGACCACATTCGCTTGAAGCGCGTCGGACAGATTGCGGCCTCGCCGGATGGCAGCTGGCTCGCCGTCGCCGTTCAGAGACTCGACCAGGAGGGATCGAAGTACGTCTCGGATCTGTGGCGCATGCCGATCGACGGCGGCGCGCCAGTGCAACTTACCCGCGGCGACAGCAAGGACAACGCGCCGTGCTTTCGCCGCGACGGCGCTCTCGGTTTTCTGTCCAACCGCAAGCCGAACGAGGTCAAGGCCGATGAGGAAGCCGACAAACGCATGCAGGTGTGGTTGCTCCCTGCAACTCACGGTGAGCCCCAGCAACTCACCGACGAGCCGCTCGGTGTCGAAGCCTTCGCATTCGCGCGCGATGCGGATCGACTGGTGCTGCTGAGCCCCGTTCTCCCCAGCATCGCGCATGGCGAGCAGCGCGAAGCAGCCAGCAAACGCGCCAAGCACGGGCCGAACGCGCGCCACTTCACGACACAGCCGGTGCGGCACTGGGACCACTGGCTGCACCAGAACCCGGACCTCGCGCATACGCATGTGATCGCGTACGACGGGAGCGGCGGCCAGCGAGTCGATCTGACGCCGGACGCGAAGCGCGAATTTGCCATCGAGCCCGAGTTCGACATATCCGTCGATGGCCGCTACGCAGTGGTCACGCGCCGCACGCAGGGTGCCGATCGGGTCGACGATATTTCGGTCGTTCTTTTCGACCTGACAACGCAATCGTCGAGGGTGCTGGCGCAGGCGCCGGCAACCATCTTCGCTGCGCCCGTTTTTTCACCCGACGGACGCTCGCTTGCGGTGTCACGCTCTCTGCGTTCGCCGAAGCAGATTCGCGAAACGCTGTCGTTGATCGATGTGGCCAGCGGCGCGATGCGTGATCTGGCCACGGCGTGGGACCGGTGGCCGGCGCCCGCCGCGTGGAGCGCCGATGGCCGGCGTCTTTACGTGACGGCCGCCGACGAAGGGCATGTCCCCGTGTTCGCCGTCGATGTGCAGACGAACTCCGTTGAGCGAATCACCGCGGCGCCGAGCGGCGGCTCGCACGCGGAACTGATTTGTTTGCGCGATGGCCGCATCGCCTGCGTGCGAACGAGCCTCGTCGAAGCGCCGGAGTGCTCCGTCGTCGACCCGGTTGCCGGTAGCAAACCCGTCGCGCTAGCGCCGCTTTCGGGCTGGCGTCTTCCGGAGTGGGCAGAAGTCGACACCTTTACGGTGAAGTCGACCGACGGGGCATCGATCCAGAGTTTCATCATCAAACCGAAGAACGCTTCAGGTCCGCTGCCGGCGCTGTTGTGGATTCACGGCGGGCCGATTGGCATGAGCGGAGACGGCTGGCATTGGCGCTGGAATCCGCTGCTCGCGGTCGCCGCCGGCTACGCCGTGGTCGAGACAAACCCGCGCGGCTCCACGGGCTATGGACAGAAGTTCATCGACGGCATCTGGGGCAATTGCTGGGGTGCGCAGTGCTTCGAGGATCTGATGGCGGTGACCGACGCGCTGGAGCGTCGCGCCGACGTCGACCACACACGCATCATGGCGATGGGCGGCAGCTTCGGCGGCTACATGGCGAACTGGATCGGCACGCAGACACAACGCTTCCGCTGCCTGATCACGCACGCGAGCATCGTCGGCATGGCCACCTTCACGGGCGTGACGGATCACCCGGGCTGGTGGTACCTCGAAATGGGCGGCGAGAATCCCTACAAGAACCCGGAAGCCTTCGACCGCTTTGCCCCATGGAAGTATCTGTCGAAGTGGAAGACGCCGACGCTCATCATTCATGGCGAACTTGACTATCGATGTCCGATCGGCGAGGCACTGATGCTGTTTGAAGCGCTGCAGTACCACGGCGTGGCAAGTGAATTGCTGGCATTTCCGGACGAGAACCACTGGATCCAGAAACCGCGCAACATCGTCGCGTGGTACGACACCGTGCTGGGATTTCTGAAACGACACATGCAATAGTGGCCGCGATGAACGTCGATTCGCAAGCCGTACGCGAATACCTGCTCGGCCTGCAAGGCCGCATCGTCGCCGCGTTCGAGCAACTAGACGGCAAGGCTTTCTTGCGCGACGCATGGGAGAAGGAAGCCGACTCCCCGCTCGGCGGCAGCGGCTTGACTTGCATGCTGGAAGACGGCCAGTTGCTGGAGCGTGCAGGCGTGGGCTTCTCGCATGTCACCGGCAATTCGCTGCCGCCATCGGCCACCGCACAACGCCCCGAACTTGCCGGACGCGGCTTCGAAGCGATGGGCACCTCGCTCGTCTTCCATCCGCGCAATCCGCATGTGCCGACGGTGCATATGAACCTGAGGCTTTTCGTCGCCAGCGGCAGTGACGCGCCATGGTGGACCGGCGGCGGGATGGATCTCACGCCGTATTACGGATACGAGGAAGACGCGCGCCATTTTCATGCCACGCTCAAGCGCGCGCTCGAACCGTTCGGTTCCGACATCTATCCACGCTTCAAGCGCGCCTGCGATTCGTATTTTTTTCTCAAGCATCGCAACGAGCCGCGCGGCATCGGCGGCGTGTTCTTCGATGATTTTCACGAGGCGGGTTTCGAAGCGAGCTTCGCGCTGCTGCGCGCCGTCGGCGACGCCTTTCTCGATGCGTACGTGCCGATCGTCGAACAGCGCCGCGAGATTCCTTATGGCGAGCGCGAACGCAGCTTTCAGGCGTATCGACGCGGCCGTTACGTGGAATTCAACCTGCTTTTCGATCGCGGCACCCTCTTCGGGCTGCAATCGAGCGGTCGCGTCGAATCGATCCTGATGTCGCTCCCGCCACGCGTCGAATGGCGCTACCGCTGGGGGCCTGACGCGGGATCGCCGGAAGAGCGATTGATAACGGACTTTCTCAAACCGCGAGACTGGGCTTGAACGGTCCCATCGGCTTGCTCGGCGGCAGCTTCGATCCGATCCACAACGGACATCTGGCGCTTGCGCGCGCAGCGCTTAATCGCCTGCGACTCGCCGAAGTCCGCTTCATCCCCGCCGCCCGCGCCTGGCAAAAGCCGCCGCTGACCGATGCACATCATCGCGTGCGCATGATCGAACTCGCGGTTCGCGGCGAATCCGGCTTCGCGCTCGACACGCAGGAAATAAAACGCGGTGGCGTGACCTACATGATCGACACGTTGCGCGCGCTACGCAAGACGGCGGGCGCCGACACATCGCTGGTACTGATCGTCGGTTCCGATCAACTCGTTCGTTTCAATACCTGGCGCGACTGGCACGCGATCATCGATCTCGCGCATATCGCGGTCACGCGGCGCGCCGCCGAGCCGCTTGCGCTGAACGGCGAGTTGACCGCGTTCTTCGAACCGCTGCGCGCGGAACCGAAGGTTCTGTTTTCCAGCGCCGCGGGCGCACTGGTCGAATTCGATATGCCGCCGGAGCCTATCTCGAGCACTGCAATCCGCGCGCTGCTGCGCCTATCGCTTGACGACGCCCGCCTCGCGCAAATGATTCCGCCAGCGGTGCTGGACTATATTCGCTCGCATCATTTTTACGCCTGAACGGATGGATATCAGGAAACTGCAGCGCGTGGTCGTCGACGCTCTTGAAGACGTAAAGGCGCAGGACATCTCCGTCTTTAACACCACCTCCCTGTCGGATATGTTCGATCGTGTGGTTCTGGCCACCGGCACGTCGAATCGCCAGACGCGCGCCCTCGCATCGCGCGTTGCGCAGCAAGTGAAGTCAAAGGGCGGCCGCGTTATCAGCGTCGAGGGCGATGACAACGGCGAATGGGTGCTCGTTGATCTGGGCGATCTCGTGGTCCACGTGATGCAGCCCGCGATTCGCGACTACTACGCGCTGGAAGAAATCTGGGGCGGGAAGCCGGTGGCGATGAAGCTGGCGCAGTCAGGTACAAAACGCGCCGACCCGTCGCCACGCGCAACGCCGCAACGGCGCACTGCGGCAAAGACGGCAGCCGGCAAGGGCAGGGCGGTCCCACGCACTTGAAGCGCCACGGGTTAATCCGGATATTTCATGAGGGACGCGGGATTGGCGCGGATGCATGCGCGAGGCGGGTTGCGCGAGAGGGGCGCAGTCGAATGCCCGCAGGCATTCGCGAGCACTTGAGCGCGAGCCGACCGCGTAAGCGCCGCGCAAACCCGCGCAGCCTCACCGATCCAGGTTGGCACAACGCCACGCGGCGCGTTGGTGCCCGTTGGCCGAGACAAACCGTTCATGAGCGGGGGCGACCTCGTGAAATATGCGGGTTAAGCCTTCGAGCCGATTGCAGGTCGACAACTGGCCGATGAAAGTCACCGTACTGGCGGTCAGCCAACGCGCCGCGCGCTGGGTGGACGACGCCGTAACCGACTATGTGCAGCGCCTTCCACGCGATTTCGTTGTGAGCATCGAACTCATCAGACCCGAGCCGCGCGTCAACAAGACTCTCGCAGAGGCGCTTTCCGCGGAAGCCACGCGCATCCGCGCGCGGCTGCCCGCCGGCAACCTGACGGTCGTGCTCGATGAGCACGGCACCGATTGGACCACCGGCCAGTTTGCCGATGCGGTGCGCGGCTGGCGCAATCGTGGCGAGTCGCCGGCATTTGTGATCGGCGGCGCCGACGGGCTCGACCCTTCGTTCAAGCGCGAAGCCCGCTTGCAGTTGCGACTGTCATCGCTGACACTGCCGCACGCGCTCGCGCGAGTGCTGCTCGTCGAGCAGCTTTATCGTGCGTGGAGCCTGCTCGCCAACCATCCCTACCATCGCGCATGAACACAGGCACCCCTCTCCCCCGACCCCGCAGCCGCGCGCTGGCAGGCGCGCGTCGCTGCGGCGGCGCGAAGCTCTCGCTTCGCGAAACCCCGCCTCCGCCCCGCAAGGGGAGAGGGGAGCTAGCCTTTCCGTCATGCACCTGGCTAGGGGAGCACGAGGGGACCGCCGAGTCCCCTCGTTCCCGAACTTGCGCCACGCGCAAAGCGCGTGCAGCCATGCGCCCCGGCAACGAAGTCGTGCCCCAACGCGAGTCATACCCGTTCGAGAAGCTTCCGCGCCATCGGAACCACGCGCATGGCTGACGTCTATCTGGCTTCCCGCAGCCCGCGCCGCCGAGAGCTACTGAAGCAAATCGGCGTTCGCTTCGAGCCGCTGATGCTGCGGCTGGCGCGACCTCGCGGCGCTGACGTCGACGAGGCGCTGCAACCTGGCGAGTCGGCGGGCGACTACGTCGAGCGCATTGCGCGAGAGAAGGCGGAATACGGCGTGCGCGTGATAGCCCTGCGAACGATGCTCGCAAAACCGATCCTGTCGGCGGACACCGTGGTGATCCTCGATGGTGAAGTGCTGAGCAAACCGAACTCCACCGCGCAAGCGACCGATTTCCTGCGCCGCCTGTCGGGCCGCACGCATGAAGTCCGCACGGCGGTGGCCGTTACCACCGGGCAATCGAACGCCGTGAAAATTCTGTCGGCGGTCTCCATCTCCGAAGTTACGCTGCGCGCCCTCGACCCCGGCGAGATCGCGCGTTACTGCGCCACCGGCGAGCCACACGACAAGGCGGGTGGCTATGCGATACAGGGACTCGCCGCCGTGTTCGTCGAGCGCATCAATGGCAGCTACTCGGGAGTGATGGGACTGCCGCTGTTTGAAACCGCCGCGCTGCTGCGACAGGCTGGAATCGGAGTGCTCTAAGAGCAGGATTCAGGATGCAGGATTCAGGATTCAGCAAAGCCTTCGTTACCGCGCGTGTTTTCGCTGCATCCTGAATCCTGCATCCTGAATCCTGCTTTTCATGGAAGACGTTCTGATCAACATCACGCCGCAGGAGACGCGCGTCGCGGTTCTGCTGGCGGGCAGCGTGCAGGAACTGCACATCGAGCGCGCGTCTTTACGCGGGCTCGTGGGCAACGTCTATCTCGGTAAGGTAGCGCGCGTGCTGCCCGGCATGCAGTCGGCATTTGTCGATATCGGCCTTGAGCGGGCTGCGTTCCTGCATGTGGCCGATATCTTCGAACAACGCCCGGCTGGAAACGACCGGTCGGCACCGCCGAAACCGCCGATCGAACGACTGGTGCACGAAGGCGACACGCTGCTGGTACAGGTGGTGAAGGACCCGATCGGCACCAAGGGCGCGCGGCTGTCGACGCAAATCAGCCTGGCCGGCCGCATGCTCGTGTATCTGCCGCAGGACCCGCACATCGGTATATCGCAGCGGATCGAAGACGAGGCCGAACGCGCGCACCTGCGCGAACTGCTGCAACGACTCGTCCCACCCGAGGAAAAGGGTGGCTACATCGTGCGTACCAGCGCAGGGGACGCGGCCGAGGCGGACATCGCCGCGGATGTTGCGTATCTGCGCAAGCGCTGGCTCGATATCAGCGAAACCGCGAAAAAACTGCCGCCGCGCTCTCTGCTGTACCAGGAACTGTCGCTCGCGCAGCGCGTGTTGCGCGATGTGGTGACCGAGCGGACGCAGACCATCCAGATCGACTCGCGCGAGAATTTCGCGAGCTTGCAGGAGTTTGCCTGCCAGTATGTGCCGCAGGTCAACGGCAAACTGATGCACTACACGGGCGAACGCCCACTGTTCGACGTGTACCAGATCGACGACGAGATCGAGCGCGCACTCGCGCGCCGCGTTGACCTCAAGAGTGGCGGCTACCTGATCATCGATCAGACCGAGGCGATGACCACGGTCGATGTCAACACCGGTGCATTCGTCGGCACGCGCAACTTCGACGACACGATCTTCAAGACCAATCTGGAAGCCGCGCAGGCGATTGCGCGCCAGCTGCGGTTGCGCAATCTGGGCGGAATCATCGTCGTCGACTTCATCGATATGGAAAACGCGGAGCATCGCGAGGCGGTGTTGGCCGAATTCAGGAAAGCGCTGGCGCGCGATCGCACGCGGCTGATGGTCAGCGGCTTTACGCAATTGGGATTGGTGGAGATGACGCGCAAGCGCACCCGCGAGTCACTGGCGCACATCCTGTGCGAATCGTGCGCGGTGTGCGGCGGGCGCGGCGCAGTCAAGACCGCACGCACCGTGTGCTACGAGATCCTGCGCGAGATCCTGCGCGAGTCGCGCCAGTTTGCCGAGACACGCGAGTTCCGCATCCTCGCCTCGCAGTCGGTGATCGACATGTTCCTCGACGAGGAATCGCAGTCGCTCACGATGTTGTCGGACTTTGTCGGCAAGCCGGTTTCAATGCAGGTGGAGACCGTGTACCAACAGGAGCAGTACGACGTCATATTGATGTAGTCCGACGGCTTCATCGTTTCCGAATCGTTTCGATCGTCACCGCGCGTCGCGGCTTGCATTACAGAGTCGTTGCGGCCGCGAGACGAACGAGTCATTTCGCAATATCTGCAACGCGGTCTCATGGAGCGTTGCCTACCGTGCGCTCACCACAACTCGGGGGAGCACACGATGAATCACAACAGGATACTGACGGCGATCCTATGCGCGTTCGGCGCATCGGCAGCTTCCGCGCAGCAGCCGCAGACCACCGAGCGCGTGGAGATCACCGGTTCGAGCATCAAGCGCATCGAAGGTGAAACCGCGCTGCCGGTGCAGATTCTCACGAGGGAGGACATCCAGAGAACGGGCGCCGCAAATGTCGAGCAGCTGATGCAGACCATCGCAGCTAACTCGAGCTCGGGGGCGATCATCGCCTCGAGCGCATCGGGCGCGACGACGCTGAGCCTGTCCGGGATTTCGCTGCGCGGCCTGACGTCGATCCGCACGCTGGTCTTAATCAACGGGCGCCGCGTGTCGCCGTATGGCTACGGTTTTACCAACGACAGCGTGTCGGTCGACGTCAACAGCATTCCGTTCGCGGCGATCGATCGGGTTGAAATCCTGAAGGATGGCGCCTCTGCGATCTACGGGTCGGATGCGATCGCCGGGGTCGTTAACTTCATCCTGCGTAAAGACTTCCGCGGACTGGAGGTGTCGGGCGAATACGGCGAGGCGCGGCAAGGCAGCGCCGCGAGCGGACGCGCCAGCGCCGCGTACGGTGTCGGCGATCTGTCGAAGGACCGCTTCAATGTCCTCGGGGTCCTCAGCTTCCAGAAGGAGAAGGCGCTGTTCGGACGCGATCGCAAATTCGCGTCATCGTCGATCAACCTGGACAAGTTGAACGACGGGTCGTCAGGCAACACGTTCCCAGCGAACTTCGTCCCCACCGACGGTTCGTTCGGCACGCGCAATCCGTCGTTTCCGACCTGCCCTGGCCCTTACGCAATACACAGTCCGGTATTCGACCTGATCGGCTCGCGCGGGTGTCGGTTCGATCCGTCGCCGCTCGTCACGCTGATACCCGACGTCGAGCGTGTGGGCCTTTTCACCGCCGGACGGTTTGCACTGTCACCCCAGATCGAGTTGTTCGGCGAAGCGTCGTTTGCCAGGAACAAGTCGAATGTCGTGATCCAGCCCACGCCAATATCGGATCAGTTCACGATGCCGCTGAACAATCCGCTCGCGAACCAATTTCCGTACAACGCGTTCGTCGGCGGCGCGCCGCTGCCCGCGGGCGAGACGAGCCCGATTCCGTATTCGACGATCCTGCTGCGGCCGACGAGCCCGTTTTATCCAACCGCATTCGTGCAAGCGCAGACCGGCGGCGCGACGCCGGATCTGCTGGTCCGTTGGCGCGCTTCGGCGGTGGGCAATCGCGATACGACCGACACCGCGGACGCGTCGCGCCTCGCCCTGGGCGCGCGCGGCACGGCAGCGAGTTGGGACTACGAAAGCGCGCTGCTATACAGCGCCAGCAACGTCACCCAGCGCACCAACGACGGTTTCGTCGCGCTGACACGCATCATGCCGCTGCTGAACAGCGGCACCATCAACTTCTTCGGCCCGCAGACTGCGGCGGGGCAGGCGGCGCTCGACGCGACCAAGGTGACGGGCGATGTCCTCGAGACGAAGACGAGCCTCACGAGCGTGAACGGAAAGGCGTCACGCGACCTGGTGCAGATGGCCAGCGGCGCATTGGCGCTCGCGACCGGCGCCGAGCTGCGGCGCGAGACCTACGAACTCACGCCGTCTACGTTCCTAATCCAAGGCGATCTCACCGGGTTCGGCGGTAACTTCTTCCCGGTCGACCGCTCGCGCAACGTGTGGGCGGTGTTCGGCGAGCTCAGCGTTCCGATCGTGCGCTCCTTGGAACTGAACCTCGCCGTGCGCCACGATGATTATGCGAACGTCGGGTCGTCCACCAATCCCAAGGTCGGACTGCGCTGGTCACCGGTGCGACAAGTCCTTCTGCGGGCCGCGGCCGGCAAGGGCTTCCGCGCGCCGAGCCTGCTCGACTTGCATGCGCCGCGGACGACCGGCGTGACACCGCCCGGACTGAACGACCCCCTGCGTTGCCCGACGACAGGGTCGGCGCTCGACTGTGCAACGCAGTTCCCGATCACCAACGGCGGCAATCCTGCGCTGAAGCCGGAAAAGTCGACCAACCTGAGCGCGGGCATTGTGCTCGAGCCGGCCAACAACCTGTCCGTCGCGATCGACTATTTCAACATCGAGCTCAAGGACACGATTACGAACAATGTCCCGTCTGCGACGATCCTTTCCGATCTCGCGCGCTACGGGTCGCTCGTCACTCGTGGGATACCCGCGGGCGGACTGCCGGGGCCGATCGTCGACATCGATCAGACCAACATCAACCTCGGCCAGACCAAGCTCGCGGGTTGGGACCTGGACACGAAGTTGGCGGTTCCGACAGGCGTCGGCCGCTTCCTCTTCAGCGTCAACGGCACGTACTTCTCGAAGTACGACGCGCAGGCGCCGGACGGCTCGTTCGTGAATCAGCTCGACACCGCCAACAACGCCACCGGCGGCGTCATCATCCGCTGGCGCCACTATGCATCGGCGGCATGGTCGCTCGGCGCCTGGACCACGAGCTTCGCGCAGTCGTACCAGAAGAGGTACAACGACCTGCCGTCCACGTTCCCCTTCATCGACCCCAACTACGTTCCTCCGAAGGTCAAGGCTTACACGCTGTACGACCTGCAGACTGCGTACGCAGGTATCAAGGGGCTGACGGTCACGCTCGGCGGCAAGAACCTGTTCGATGAGGATCCGCCGTACTCCAATCTCGGTGGCCAGGTGGCGTTCCAGGGAGGCTACGACCCGACGTACGCGGACCCGCGCGGGCGGTTTTTCTATGGGCGCGTCAACTACAAGTTCTTTTAGATACGGAGGGGTCAGAGCCCATTTTCGGCTGTGCGAACTGCACTCCGAGGTCGAGATCGTCCGCCGAAAATGGGGTCTGACCCCAATTGTGGAGCTTCACGTCGCGCCGGGCGAGCGCCGGTGTTCCTCCTTGCCGGTCCCATCCCCCGGGCCCGGCGCGACGTGGACCTTCGTTCCGCGTTAGTCCGCAGTTTTTGCAACGTCGGTCGATACCGCGCGATTTAAGCTCGCGCGATGAACTTCCCTGCTGACCGGGAGAAATCCGGCGACGACCTGCATTTATCGCGAACGCTCGTCTTCCGGCGCATGCCAGAGCCGCTTTCTTCGGAGAGCTATCGCCGCTGGTTCTACAGCCGTTGGGGGCGCGATAACGCGATCGTCAACGCGCGCACGCGACTTGCCGAGTACCCGACTTTTACGCAGACGCCATCGATCAAATGCGCGCGGTATGGCGTTGAACACTACCTATTCGCGCGGCGCCGCGTCGCGGTGGATGACAGCGCATACCTGATGCTGAACGCGGGCGAGTACGGCAGCTCGATCCGTGCGTCGAAGGAAGTGCAATCGTTCACGATCTTCTTCGCGCCGCGACTGATCCACGACGTGCGCGCCGGCCTGACGGCCAATCCCGATGCGCTGCTCGCGGACCCCGCGTCCGCTAGCCGTGCCGTTTCGGCAATCCACTTCGGCGAGCACTTGCGTCCGCACGACGATGTCGTTAGCCCCCTGTTGCGGCGGGTCGAAGCCGAGTCCCGACTGGGTTGCGTCGATGACGACTGGTACGAAGAACAGTTCACGGCACTGCTGCGCGCGATGATGCTGGCGGAGGGCGAGACGCGGCGCGCGATCGCCCGGCTGCCGGCCATCAAGGACTCGACGCGACGCGAGATGTTCCGCCGCCTGAGTCTTGCGCGCGACTACCTGCACGAGAACTACCGGCGCGACGTGAGCAATCCGCAGTTGGCGCGCGAAGCGTGCCTGTCGCCGTTTCATCTGATCAATTTTTTCAAGGCCGCGTTCGGGCAATCGCCGCACCAATATCTGATCCGGTTGCGCATCGAGGCGGCGATGCGGCTGCTCGCGCTTGGACATACAAGCGTGCTTGAAGTCGCGGAGGCAGTCGGCTTTGCCGATCGCACATCGTTCTTTCGCAATTTCAGGCGGCGCGTCGGCGTTTCTCCACGGGCGTTTCTTCACACACGGCGCAATGCCGCCGCCACACCGTTCGAGACACTTCAATGACGAGAACTGCTTTGTTGTTTGCGCTTGCGTTGTCGTCCGCCGCGATCGCGCAGCAGACGCCGGCGCCGCCGCCATGTGCGAAGCCCGAGTTCCGGCAGTTTGATTTCTGGGTCGGCGAATGGGTGGTCATGCACCCCGACAATGGCCAGGAGCTGGGTCGCAATCGGATCGAGCGCGTGCTGAAGGACTGCGCGTTGCACGAAAGCTGGACGGGAAAGGGCGGATTTCGCGGCGAGAGCTTCAGCCTATACGACGCAGCGCGCGGCGTGTGGCATCAGACCTGGGTCGACCAGACCGGCGGATTGCTGTTGCTGGATGGCGGGCTGCACGACGGGCGCATGGTGTTGCAGGCGCGAAGCACGCAGAGCGGCAAGGCAAAGATTGAGCGCGTCAGTTGGACCCAGCGACCGGATGGCAACGTGCGCCAGCATTGGGAAGCGTCCGAGGACGACGGCAAGACATGGAAGACGGTGTTCGACGGTATCTACCGAAGATGAACTAGGGGTCGGACCCCATTTTCGGCGGAAAAGCTTTCTTCGAAGTGAGGTTCGCGCACCCGAAAATGGGCTCTGACCCCTCCATATCCAAGGGTCGGACCCCATTTTCGGCGGAAAAGCTTTCTTCGAAGTAAGGTTCGCGCACCCGAAAATGGGCTCTGACCCCTCCATATCCAAGGGTCGGACCCCATTTTCGGCGGAAAAGCTTTCTTCGAAGTGAGGTTCGCGCACCCGAAAATGGGCTCTGACCCCCCCATATCCAAGGGTCGGACCCCATTTTCGGCGGAAAGCTTTCTTCGAAGTAAGGTTCGCGCACCCGAAAATGGGCTCTGACCCCTCCATATCCAAGGGTCGGACCCCATTTTCGCCGGACGATCTAGCCTCGAAGTCCAGACCGCACAACCGAAGAGTTAGGCTCTGACCCCTCCATCTCTCCGGCAGATCGTCAATTCCCCGCTGCGCCGGACTTGAAAGTCCTGCCCCCGAATTGCCGAGAAAAAGACTTCGGTGCCGTTGCCGAACGTCGAATCGTCATGCAGTTCGATGGCGATGCAGTCGACCCGATTCAGCCATGACTGATAGTTCTCGGCGAACATCACCGCCTCTGCGCCTTCGATGTCTACCTTCAGGATGGAAATGCGTTCGTGGCCAGACGAAGCTAGCAACGATCCAACGTCCACGCCATCGAAGTCGGCCATTTCGCCGGGCTCGCACGGCCGCACTTGCCTGCTCCACTCGCGCCCGTCGCGATACCGCTGCTCCGACATCGCGAGCGGGGCCGAGTGGGACCACACGCCGGCGCGAACCAGTTTGACTCTGTTTCCGTAGGGCGCCAGGTTCGCCTGCAACGCTGCGAAGTTGCCCGAATCAGGCTCAATGGCCACCACCTCGCACGTTGGGAATCGGGATAGAAACCACGCGGAGGAATAACCCACGTTCGCACCGCAATCGATGACCAGACCCACTGCAGTCATTGCGTCGAGACATCCATACTCGCGCTTGATGAATACCTGGCGGAAGACGTCGACATCGGATGAATCGGGTCTGACACCAACGGGATGAGCCAGGCAGCGTGGGTGGGCTGAGTACTGCGCAGGTGACTTGAACCCTATCCGCTGACCCAGCAGGTGCCAGATCGCCCTCGCGCCCAGGGCCCCGGTCAACAGACGGAGCCTTTTCCACTTCTCTCTGAACGCTCGTGCTGTCCCTGCGAACACTTGCACCAGCGGTGCTCAATCGGGGGCCGCTTTCTACTTTGCCTCCCGTTGCAGGGCCATTGGCGGTATGACGTAGATGCTTGTGGCAACCCTCGAGGGTGCCCGCATCACCATCAGTGCGGTGCGCGCGAACGCGCGGCATCGACCTATCGAAAGCGAGGAAATGGGCTTGGTTTTTTATAGATATGGAGGGGTCAGAGCCCATTCTTCGGCTTTGCGGACTGGACTTCGAGGCTAGATCGTCCGCCGAAAATGGGGTCTGACCCCTGGGTCATCTACGCCGAAAATGGGGTCTGACCCCTACGTTGCCTAGGTTGTCTTAGGTTGTCTTCCCAGCAGATAGAACTCGTCGTTCGGCCGCATGCCGCTCACGTTCGCGAGGCGATTAGACATCGCGAAGAATGCGGCGATCGCGCTGATGTCCCATGTGTCGGCCTCAGAAAAGCCGTGCTCACGCAACGCGGCGAAATCGGCCTCGTTGATCGTGTGCGAAGCGAGCGCGACCTGCATCGCGAAGTCGAGCATCGCGCGTTGCCGCGGCGTGATGTCGGCCTTGCGGTAGTTGGTCGCCACCTGATCTGCGATCCGCGGATCCTTCGCGCGGATGCGCAGAATCGCGCCGTGCGCGACCACGCAGTAGTGGCATGAATTGGCGCCACTCGTCGCCACGACGATCATTTCGCGTTCGGCCTTTGACAGACCGCCCTCGCCTTCCATCAGCGCGTCGTGATAAGCAAAGAACGCGCGGAATTCGGCCGGCCGGTGCGCGAGCGCGAGAAATACGTTCGGCACGAACCCGGACTTTTCCTGCACGGCAAGAATCCGGTCGCGCAAATCCTGCGGCAGGTCAAGCTGCCCGGGTACGGGAAAGCGGCTGATCGGTGGCGTCTTCGTGGCGGTGTTCATGCGACGAACTCCGGGTCGTTGGCAAACTGGATCGCATGCAGGCGCGCGTACAAGCCGCCGCGCGCGAGCAACTCATGATGGCGGCCGATTTCGACAATACGCCCGGCGTCCAGCACGACGATGCGGGTGGCCGACTCGATGGTCGATAGCCGGTGCGCGACGACGAACGATGTCCGATTCGCCATCAGGCGATCGAGCGACGCGCGGATGAAACGCTCGGATTCGGAGTCGAGCGCGGACGTGGCTTCGTCGAGCAGCAGGATGGGGGCGTCTTTCAGGATCGCGCGCGCGATCGACAAGCGCTGGCGCTG
>Ga0187892_10007308_pt1 | contig 15823 bp, 13 predicted proteins | sample MA1701073metaG_FD_139345 | JGI IMG/M metagenome (GOLD analysis project Ga0187892, IMG submission 139345) | Bio-ooze microbial communities from a basaltic lava cave in the Kipuka Kanohina Cave System on the Island of Hawaii, USA - MA170107-3 metaG ... | reverse complement strand
GCCGAGCCGGAACTCTTCCGCGACCGCGTCCACTGGGTGGACCTGCGCGCGGGGCTGGAGGCGAAGCCGGCGGGGGCGAAGAGCCCTTAGCTCCTACGGGAACCGGCTCGTCCAGCGGAGCTCGGCGCCCTCGAGCGACGGCACGTCGTAGCACGTCCCGCTCACGCACGCTCGCCCGCCGCGGCGGCGGCCGGCGAAGAGCTCGGCGCGATGGCGCGCGCCGAGGTCGGCGGCGAGCGTGACCCCGGCGAACGTGGCCGAGGGCGCGGTCGGGTTGCCGAAGAGGTCCGAGGGCCGGTCGAGCACGTCGGTCGTTCGCGTCAGCGTGAGGCCCGCGCTGCCCCAGCCGGAGCGGCTCACGCCCAGCGTGACGGCCAGGTCCTCGAACGGCTCGGGCCCGAACGCGGTCGCGCGCACGACGCGCTGGCGCTCGAGGTCCAGCTCGCCGGCCAGGCCGTGCGGGCCGCGCCCGGCAAGCGAGACGCCGGCGGCGTGGCGGTCGCCGATGAAGTCCTGGGTGTCGAAGCCGCGGTCGGCGTAGGCGCGCAGCTCCCAGGCGTCGCTCGCCGGGGGCGCCACGCGCAGCTCGGCGAAGCGCTCCTCGTAGCGGAAGCGTGCGGCGTTCGGCGCGCCGTCGGCGCGCGACCAGTTGGCGACGAGCGAGAGCCACGAGAGGAGCGGCGCCGACAGCTCCCACTGCACCCCCTCCTCGCTCTCGGCGTTCAGGAGATGCGTGTTGCGGTTCAGGAGCGCCCACGAGTGCTCGCGCACGAGCGGCGGCGGGTCGTTGAAGCCGAGCCGCATGCGGTCGTAGTCCTTCCATTCGGCGGCGAGCGACCAGCCGTTCCAGAGCAGCACCGCCGAGCCGTAGAGCGCGTGCGTGACACTCGCGTCGCCCGAGAACGGCGACCAGTCCGCGAGGTGGCCGGCCTCGCGCGCGGACTCCACCGCGATCGGCAGCGACCAGCCGTGCTCCGCCCACGGCGCGAGCGCGTCCACGCCGGCGAACGCGCTCGCGAACGTGCGCCGCGGCCCGCCGCCCGGCGCCGAGCGGAGCGCGGTCGCGCCGAGGCGGCCGTTCCACGGCAGCCGGACCTCGGCCTGGCCGCCGGTGAGCACGCTCCCGTAGCGCGGCGCGCCGCGCGCCTCGGCCGCGGGCGAGATCGTGGCGTCGTTGAACCGCCCCGAGAACGAGCGCCACGCGAACGGCCCCGCGCGCCACTCGAGGAGCGCGCCGTCCACGTCGCGCGAGGCGGCGTAGCGCGTCTGCGACCCCGGCTCGTCGTAGACGACGCCGGGCAGCTCGTAGGAGCGGTGCAGGAGCCCGTGGCCGAGGATGGTGTGGAGCTGGCCCACGCGCACGTGCAGCCGGGCGTCGTTCCACGCGGCCCAGCGCTGGGTGAGGCGGTCGTAGTGCGCGAGCCGGCCGCCGAGCGGATCGTTGTCGCTCGTCCGGTCGCTCTCGAACCGGCCGCCGAGCGTGAAGCCGTCCTGGGCCCAGGCGAGGTCGAGCCGGCCGTAGAACCGCGTCAGGTCGCCCGGCGTCCGATAGACGCGCTCGCCGTACTGGGGGATGAGCAGCAGGTCGCCCGTGACCTGGCCGCGCGCGGGCGGCGGCGCGAGCGCCGCGGCGAGGAGGGCGAGCGTGGCGAGCCGGGCGCGCGACCGCGGCGCATCGGAGTGCGTCGCGGCGCGCGTCACGGCTTGGCGGGCGTCCCGGTCTCCAGCAGGGCCGCGACCGCGGCCGCGAGCGAGTCCTCCTCGCCCGGGACCCAGCCCGTGTGCGTGCGGACGATTCGTCCGTCGCCCGCGATGAGCACGGTGGTCGGGATGCCCACGACGCGGAAGCGGCGCGAGAGCGAACCGTCCTCGTCGAGCACCAGCGGGAACGTGAGCCCGAGCCGGCGCGCGAACGGCCGCACGCGCGCCCAGTTCCTGGGGCCGTCCACCGAGACGCCGATCACGGTGAGCCCTCGCTCGCGGAAGCGCTCGTGGAGCGCCTGGGTGCCGGGAAGCGAGCGCTCGCACGGCCGGCACCAGGTGGCCCAGAAGTCGAGCAGGACCGGGCCGCGCGCGAGCGCGCCCGCGAGCTCGAAGCGCTCGCCGTCGAGCGTGCGGATCGAGACCCCCTCGAGCGACCCGCCCGCGGGTGGCCGGGCCGGACCGGCACCGGCGGCCGTGAGAGCCACGAGCAGCGCCCCGGCGGCGATGCGCGCGAGTCGGGCCGCCGGCCACGGCCGCGCGCGGCCGGCGCCCCGGATCATCGCGCGAGCACGAGCCGCAGCGTGCGGACGTCGCGTCCGAGCCGTGCGCGCACCAGGTAGAGCCCGGCGGCGAGCCGCGCGCCGCCCTCGCCGCGCCCGTCCCAGGCGAGCTCGTGCCGGCCCGCGCCGAGCGGGCCGCGCCACGGTGTCGCCACCTGCCGGCCGGCCAGGTCGTGCACCTCGATGGCCGCGTCGGCGACCGGCTCCGGCAGCGTGACCCGGAACACGCTCGCCTCGCGCGCGGGGTTCGGGCTCGCGCCGAACGCGACACGCGAGGACGGTGTCTCCGGCACGTCCACGAGCGCCGACACCAGCGAGTCCACGCAGGCGCGGATCTCGTTCAGGTGGTAGCGGTTCCCGTGCGGCCAGCCGAGCGCGGCGTGGTAGCGGACGATGCCCTGCTTGTTGAGCACGAGATGGTTGTCGTAGGGCCCGTAGAGCGCGTCCACGTTGCCTCCGACGGAGGACGCGCCGTTCAGGAGCAGCGGGTACGTGGCGCCGGTCTGGTTGCGGAAGCTGTTGAGCTGCCCGGCCGTGCCGTTCCACAGATCCACGCCCAGCACCTGCACCTCCCCCGGCTTGGTGGCGTTGTAATGCTGCCAGATGTCGTTCTGCACCGACGGACCGTCGGCGAGGCAGAAGGGTCAGGAGTAGCCGAGCAGGAACAGCACCACCACCTTGCCGGAATATTGCGAGAGCGAGATGGATCCGCCGCCGAGAGCGGTCTTGGTGAAGTCCGGCCCGGTCGCCCCGAGCTGGATCGCCGCGGCCGCGGGCGTGGCGAGCGTGACCGAGAGCCAGGCTGCGGCCAGGCTCACGACGCGGGACGACCAGGGCTGACGTGACATCGGGACCTCCGGGGTCGGGGCCAATTCTACGCGACGCCCGGCCCCGTGTGACGCATCTCGAGGGCATGAACACCCGAAGGCCCTCGCAGGTTCCCCATCGCCCGAGGGGCGAGCGCCGCCGCCATCACGGGCGCCGGGGAGAGCCGGCGCCGCGCGGCTCCTCGTCGCGCGATGGCGCGGCCGGCGCGGTCAGTTCGGCGCGCCGGACTGGCGGGCGCGGAACGACGTGGCCATCTCGGCGGCCGCGGCGATGTTGTCGAGCGCCATCCGCCGCAGCTCGGCCACCTGCACGCCGGTGACCACCTTCTCCTTGAGCAGCATGGGCTCGGCCGCCGTGTACTCGACGAGCGTGATGAGGTCGGCACCCTTGCCCGTGCGCGCGAGCCGGCCCTGGTCGTCGAGCTGGATGTACACGCTCGCGGGCATCATCGTGAGCGAGTTGGCGAGCGAGTCCGAGAAGAGCCCGTTCGCTCGCAGCACCTCGATGTCGGCCACGACGCGCATGGCCTCCACCTGGCCGCTGTCGGCGAGCGCCGCGAGCGGCCGCTCGAAGACCGAGCGCTCGCGCTCGACCTTGTTCGCGCCGCAGCCGGCGAGCGCCAGCGCACAGGCCAGCGACAACGCCAGGGCTCCGGGCCACTGACGCACGCGCAGGCGTGGCGCGTGTGCGGGGACGCCGACGGAAGTGCTCATCGCGGCCGACCCTAGCACAACCGCGCGGGGGTCACGGTCGGCGCGGCCCGGGGACGCGGCCCGGGCTGCACGCGCGTCAGCGCTGGGGCGGCTGCGGCGGGCCGGGCTCCACGGGGCGGATCAGGAACGACGACAGCAGCAGCGCGACGCCGACCGCAGCCGGGATCATGCCCACGAGCCACACCTTCTCGCGGTCGTGCCCGTCAGTGACGCCGAACAGGAACACCGACACCGCGATCCCCACGAACAGCGTGATGATGCCGCCGATCATCAACCCCTGGCGGCGCCGCTCGGCGGCCACGCGCGGGTCGGAGAACACGCCGTTGTCGTCGTAGATGAGCGGCCGGTTCAGGCCCGCGATCTTGTCCGGGTCGAGCCCGCGTTCGATGGCCGCGATGCGCTCGCGCTGGAGCAGCTCGAACGCGCGCTGGCGGTGGCTCATGCGGACGATGCCGGCGACGATGCCGCCGACGATGGCGACGATCGGGATGCTCAACGCCATGAGGGGGATGAACTCCCTGGGGCTCCAGTCGAACATGGCCGTGCTCCTTGGGGTTGGGGGGGCCTGCTCTGCACCTCGCGGACGCCCCCTTCGACCGGCCGGGGCCGCGGCCGGGTTTCAGCCCGGCGGCCGGCGCCCGGCGCACCCGGCCAGGAAGCCAGGTTTATGGTCCCGGCGTGAAACCCGCGCCGCCCCCGGAGCCGTCTGACCCTGCGATGGCCCGCCCGAGCCGAGTGCCGCCCGGCGCCGACCGGAGGCCCGAGGAGCGGCGGCTCATCGCCCGGGCGCAGGACGGCGACCGGGAGGCGTTCCGTGAGCTGGTCGAGTCGCACCGCGCGCGCGCGTACGCGCTCGCGCTGCGGATCCTGCGCTCGGCCGAGGACGCCGAGGAGGTGGCGCAGGACTCGTTCGTGCGCGTGTGGACGGCGCTGCCGGGCTTCCGCGGCGAATCGAGCTTCGGGACCTGGCTCCATCGGATCGTGGCGCGGCGGTCGTTCGACCGCGCGCAGGTGATGAAGCACCGGCGCTCACGGGAGCGGGCGGATGAGCACCTCCCGGAAGCGGCGGCGCCGGAACCGGAGGACGAGGACACGCTGCGGGCGGCACAGCTCCAGCGTCTGGTCGCCGGGCTCTCGCCGGCCCAGCGCCAGGTGGTGACGATGTTCTACTTCGAGGGTCGTTCGGTGGAGCAGGTCTCGGCGGTGCTGGCGATGCCGGAGAACACGGTGAAGACGCACCTGCTGCGCGCGCGGGCGGCGCTGCGCGCGGCGTGGCCGGAGGGAGCGGGGGAGACGTCGTGAACTGTCTCGCGTTCGAGCGGCTCCTGGACGTCGGCGAGCCCGACGCGCTCCCGGCCGCGGCGCTCGCCCACGCGCGGGGCTGCGGCTCGTGCGCTCGGTCGCTGGCGCGCTCACGCTCACTCGAGCGCGCGCTCGAGCGGCACTTCGCGAGCGCGCTCGCGCCGGCGCCGGGGCTGGAGCCCACGCTCGCGCGGATCACCGATCACGTGATGGCGCGAATCGAGGCCGCGGAGGCGCGCGGCGTGCGCTGGCTCGCGCTCCCCGACGCGCTGCCGTGGTGGGTGCGGGCCGCGGCCGAGCCCGCCGTGGTGCTCGCGAGCGTGGTGGCCGCGCTGCTCCTGTGGCGGGGCGACGCGCTGCTCGCCGCGGTGCGGGCGTGGCTCCCCGCCACGGCGGCCGCGCCGTCGCGCTGGATGGCGTGGGCGGAGGGCTCGGCGCTCGCCGATGCCGGCAGCGCACTCGCGCGCACGCTCCTGCCGGGCCCGGGCGAGCACTGGGGCGTGACGCTCGGCCTGCTCCTCGGCGTGGCGCCGCTCTTCGCGCTGCTCGCGCTGCCGTTCTGGCGCGCGGGTGAGCGGCTCGTGGACGCGGTGGGCGCCGCGGCGCGTTGAACCGCGCCCGTACGGGCGACCCCCGACCCCCGACCCCCGACCCCCGACGCCCGGGGCGGTTCGTGAACGCCCTTCACCGGCCGCTGACGGGCGCCGGCCGGCTTCGCCCTATACTGGCGGGCCATGGTGCCCCCCGCTCGACGACCGCGCCGCACGCGCGCGGCCGAATCCACGCGTGGCAGGTCCGCGCGCGCGAACGCGCAGCCCGCCACCACGGACGCGAGCACGTCGCCCGCGCCTGAACCCGCGCCGCCCGCCGCCGGCAACCGCCTGGCGCAGGAGAAGAGCCCGTACCTGCTCCAGCACGCCGGCAATCCGGTGGACTGGTTCCCGTGGGGTGAGGAGGCGTTCGCGCGCGCGCGGCGCGAGGACAAGCCGATCTTCCTCTCGATCGGCTACTCCACCTGCCACTGGTGTCACGTCATGGAGCGCGAATCGTTCATGGACGACGAGGTGGCCGTGCTCCTGAACCGCGACTTCGTGCCGGTCAAGGTGGATCGCGAGGAACGCCCCGACGTGGACCGCGTGTACATGACCGCGATGCAGGCGCTGGGCCAGGGCGGAGGCTGGCCGCTCAACGTGTTCCTGACCCCCTTGCTGCGGCCGTTCTGGGGCGGCACCTACTTCCCGCCCCGCTCGGCGTACGGCCGCGCCGGGCTGGTGGAGCTGCTGCCGCGTCTCGCCGAGGCCTGGCGCGAGCAGCGCGCGCAGGTCGAGGGCACGGGCGAGCAGGTCATGACGCTGCTGGGCTCGCTCGCGCGTGCGGGCGGCGAGCCGCGCGCGACGCTCGAGCTGGGCGACGTGTGCGCGGCGTTCCTCGAGCGCCAGCACGACGAGGTCTTCGGCGGCTTCGGCGGCGCGCCCAAGTTCCCCTCGCCCGCGAACATGCACTTCCTGCTCCGCCGCTGGGCGCGCGGCGCGCGCAATGCCGAGACCGCGCGCCGCATGGTGCTCGCGCAGCTCGAGGCGATGCGCGCGAACGGGCTCCACGATCACCTGGGCGGCGGCTTCCACCGCTACGCCACCGACCGCCAGTGGCGCATCCCGCACTTCGAGAAGATGCTCTACGATCAGGCGCTGCTCGCCGACCTCTACGTGGACGCGTTCCGCGCCACCGGCGAGGCGCGCTGGGCCGACACCGCCCGCGGCGTGTTCGAATACGTCGCGCGCGACCTCACGTCGCCGGAGGGCCCGTTCCTCTCGGCCGAGGACGCCGACAGCGAGGGCGAGGAGGGCCGCTTCTACGTGTGGACGCCCGCCGCGCTTCGCGAGGTGCTCGGCGAGGAGGTCGCGGCGCTGTTCGCGCGCCACTTCGGCGTGACGGACAAGGGCAACTTCGAGCACGGGGCCACGGTCCTGCACCTGGCGCAGCATGCCTCCGAGCCTGCGACGGTGGCGCGCCTCGACGCCGCACGGGCCAAGCTGCTCGCCGCGCGCGGGAAGCGCGTGCGGCCGCACCGGGACGACAAGGTGGTCACCGCATGGAACGGGCTCATGATCGCCGCGCTCGCGAACGGCGCCCGCGCGTTCGGGGCGCCGGAGCTGGCCGAACGCGCGGCCCGGGCCGCGGAGTTCGCGTGGCGGCACCTGCGCGCGGCCGACGGCTCGCTGCTCCGCCGCTGGCGTGACGGCGAAGCGGCGTGCGCAGGCCAGTTGGACGACCACGCCTACTTCGCGCACGGTTGTCTGGAGCTGTTCCTCGCGACGCACGAGCCGGTGTGGCTCGAGCGCGCCGCCGCGCTCGCCGACTCACTCGCCGCCCGCTTCCGGGACGACGCCGACGGCGGCTTCTTCGATTCGCCCGCGGAAGAGGCGGGAGGCCCGCGCGCCGGGACTGCAGGCGGCGCGGGGGCGGCCGGGGGTCTCCCACGCCTCAAGGACGGCCACGACGGCGCCGAGCTCGCCGGCAACTCGATCGCGACCGAGGTCCTGTGGCGGATCGGCGCGCTGCTCGAGCGCCCCGACTGGACCGCGCTCGCCGGGCACTCGTTCGACTTCCACGCCCGGCGGCTCGCCACGGCGCCGTGGGCGATGCCGCGCATGGTCGTCGCCATGGAGCGCGCCGCCGCGCCGCCAGTCCACCTCGTCATCGCCGGCGAGCCGGGCCGCGACGACACACGCGCGCTGCTCGACGTGTTCGAGTCGCGGCTTCGCGCCGACACCGACCTGGTGCTCGTGAGCCCGGCGAACCGCGGCGCGCTTGCGACCCTCGCGCCGTTCGCCGCCGCGCTCCCCGCGCGTGACGGTCGAGCGACGGCCTACCTGTGCGTGGACCGCGCCTGTCACGCGCCGACCCACGAGCCCGCCGAGCTGGCCGCGCTCCTCGACGCTCGAACGAAGGGACGTCCGGCGTGAAGCAGCGGATCCGACCCGTTCCCACCTGGAAGCCGGGCCTCGCGGCCGCGGCGCTGCTGCTCGCAGGTTCCCTCGCCGGTCCCGCCGCACGCGCCCAGCCCGGCGCCGCGACCGGCTCGATGCCCAGCCCCGAGCAGCTCGTGAAGGCCACCGCGGCGCCGCTCGCGGTGCCGAAGGGCGGCCGCGCCATGGCGATGGTGACGCTCGAGGTGCTCGAGGGCTGGCACGTGAACGCGAACCCGCCCGCGCTCGACTACAACATCCCGACCACGGTCTCGATCGCGCCGGCCGCAGGCTTCACGCCGGGCGCCGTGCGCTACCCGGCCGGCAAGCGGCAGAAGTTCTCGTTCGAGGACGAGCCGCTGCTCGTCTGGGACGGGACGACGACGGTGCGCGTGCCGGTGGCGGCCGCGGCGAACGCCGTTCCCGGAACGCTCGCGGGGAAGGTCGAGTTCCAGGCCTGCAACGACCAGGTGTGCCTCCAGCCCTCGAGCGTGACGTTCACGGTCGCGGTCACCGTGACGGACGCCGTCCCGGGCGGCGTGGCCCCCGCGGACAGCGCAGCGTTCGCGGCGCCGGACGCCGCCCTGCCGGACCCCGCCACGTTGAGCACCACGCCGCCTCCGGCCGGCACGCCCGCGGCCGCGCGGTCGCGGCTGGAGGCGGCGCTCGCGGCGGGCGGGCTCGGCTGGCTCGCGGCGCTCTTCGCGGGCGGCCTGCTCCTGAACCTCACGCCGTGCGTGTTCCCGATGCTCGGCGTGACCGTGAGCATCTTCGGCGCGCGCCGCAAGGAGCGGCTGCCCAAGGTGCTCGCGACGGCGGTGCTCTACGTGCTCGGCATCTGCGTCACCTACACCGCGCTCGGCGTGGTGGCGGCCCTGACCGGCGGGCTCTTCGGCTCGGCGCTCCAGAGCGTGTGGGTGAACCTCGTGCTCGGCGGGCTCCTGCTGCTCCTCTCCCTCGGGATGTTCGGCGTCTACGAGATGCAGCCGCCGGCGTGGCTCCTGGACCGGCTCGGCGGGGCGCAGGCCACGAACGTCGCGGGCGCGTTCCTCGCCGGGCTCGGCGTGGGGGTGATCGCCGCGCCGTGCGTGGGGCCGTTCGTGGTGGCGGTGCTCGCGCTCATCGCCCAGCGCGGCGACGTGGGCTTCGGCGTGCAGACCATGTTCACGCTCTCGCTCGGCCTCGGCGCGCCCTACCTGCTGCTCGCCACGTTCTCGAACCTGCTCCAGGCGCTGCCGCGCTCGGGCGACTGGATGGTGTGGGTGAAGCACGTCTTCGGCGTGCTCATGGCGGCGCTCGGCGTGTACTACCTGGCCATCGGCTTCGCGCCCGACCTCTCGCCGTGGGCGCTGCCGGTGGGGCTCGTCCTCGGCGGGGCGTGGCTCGGCTTCTTCGACCGGAGCGCGGGCGCGGCCGGGCCGTTCCGCGCGTTCACGCAGGGAGCCGGGCTCCTCGCGGTGGTGGCCGGCGTGGTGCTGGGCTCGATGCTCTACCAGGCGTCTACGCGCACGCTCAAGTTCCAGCCCTATGACGCCACGGCCGTCGAGGCGAGCCTCGCCGCCGGACGGCCGGTCATGCTGGACTTCTCGGCCGACTGGTGCGTGCCGTGCCACGAGCTGGAGCTCAACACGTTCTCGGACTCGCGCGTGGTGGCCGAGGCCCGGCGCTTCGACCGCTACAAGGTGGACCTCACCAAGTACGACTCGCCCGAGGCCGAGGAGCTGCGCCGACGCTTCGAGATCCCGGGTGTCCCCACGGTGTTGTTCCTGGCGCCGGACGGCCGGGAGTTCGAGGCCGCGCGCGTCGTGGGCTTCCTGCCGCCGGAGCCGTTCCTCGAGCGGATGAAGGGCGCCGCCGCGGCGGACTAGCCTGGACGGCGACTCGCTACTCCTCGTCCGCGACCTGGGCGTCGCGCTTCAGGCGCTCACGGTCGGGGATCACGAAGCGGTCCTCGTGGGTGAGCAGCACACCCTCGCGGTTCCAGCGCGACATCACCCGGATCGCCGTCTCGACCGTGGTGCCCACCATCTCGGCGATCTCGAGGCGCGAGAGCGCGAGCGGGATCTCCACACCCTCGGCCGTGGCACGCCCCATCCGTTCGCCGAGCGAGAGGAACAACGACGCCACGCGGGTCGGGACGCGCGTGCCGTGCATGGACGCCAGCTTGCGCGTGAGCGCCATGTTGAGCCGGGTCATGGCGAGGATCACCGCGCGCGCGAACGCCGGGCCGCGCTCGAGCAGGTCGACCCAGTCGCGGCGCGGCAGCCGCAGCAACACCGTGGGCTCGAGCGCGATGCAGGTGGCGGGGTAGGGGATCTGGTTGTACACGGCGACCGCGCCGGGGGACTCGCCGGGGCCGAAGATCTCGAGGATCAGGTCGCCCGCATCGGCGTGCCGCACGATCTTGACCCGGCCGGAGACGACCGTCGTCAGCAGGTCGGCCGGCTCGCCCGCGTTCCAGACGGCCTCGCCCTTCGCAAACGACTGGAGCGTGGCGATGCGCGCGACGCGCTCGCGCATCGCGGCGGGCAGCTCGCGGAACATGGGGAGCGCGCCGAGGATGGCCACCGGCCGTTCGGGCCGCCGCTCCGGCTGGGTCGTCTCCGGGGGACTCACGGCGGGCGATGATGCCGGAGGCGAGCCATGACGTGAAGTCCGCGTGAAGAAGCGGACCCATCCACCTCGTGCACGCGGCCGCGAGTCCGCTGGACCGAACCCTGACATCACGCCAGCGCGCTGCGGGAGGCGACGTTCCGGCGGCGCGCGAGCGGTGCGGCGGGAGCCGCGCGCGACGTGCGTGCTGGACGCGCGCGCCGCGGCCGATAACCGGTGCATCCCTCGCGGGATGAGAAGCGTGCTCCTTCACCCCTTCGCGTTGCGTCGCGCGGGGCCTGCGTGCTACCAGTCCCACCGGCTCCCGCAGCACTCCCCGCGCAACCCAGGAAAGGACTCGTCATGATGCGTCGTTCGATCCTCGCCTTCGCGATGCTGGCGGTGGTGCCCGCGGCGTCGTTCGCGGGGCCCTTCGCCTCGTACGGACCCCACCTCGGGTTCGGCTCCGGCCCCGACCAATTCGTGGTCGGCGGCCACCTCAAGTGGGCGGAGGTCGCGCCGAGCCTCGACTTCATGCCGAGCGTGGATTTCGGCTTCGGCTCGCGCACCACGCTCGTGTCGTTCAACGGCGACTTCCACTACAAGATCGACACCCGCACCCGCTGGCGGCCCTACGTGGGCGGCGGCGTGGGCGTGCACTTCGTCTCGATCGACAACCCGGGCCCCGGCCTGGACGGCAGCGAAACCGTGACCGGCGGCCACTTCATCGCCGGCGCCGACGTGCCCACCGCGAACCGCAGCCGCTTCTTCGTCGAGATGAAGCTGGGCTTCGGCGATTCGCCGGACCTCCGCGCGCTCGCCGGCTGGGGATTCCTGGCGCGCTGACGCCGCCCCCCCGGGCTTCAAACCCGCTCCGGCCCCCCCGAGGGGGCCGGAGCCGTTCGCGGCCGCGGACCGCACCCGCTTCGCCCTCGCGCAGGGCTGGCCTATGCTCGCCCGACATCCGTCCGCGAGGTTCCCCCTGATCCACACCGCAACGCCCTCGAGCCGCCGCCGTCCGTCGCGAGCCTGCCGGCTCCGCGCCGGGGTCCTGCTCCCCGCCGTCGTGCTCGTGGGCGCGTCCGGCATGCTCCCGGCGCCGGCCCGCGCCGAGGCCACGGCCGAGGCCGCGGCGGTGCTCCGCCGCTACCTCGAGGCCACGGGCGGCGTGGCCGCGTTCGCGGCCGAGTCCACGTCCTACGCGCACGCGCGCGTGGACGCGTTCGGATTCACGGGCTCGTTCTCGGCCTGGACCGCGCGCCCGCTCCGCCGCTACTCGGTCACCGAGCTCGGGCCGTTCAAACTGCGCGAGGGGGTGGACGGCGCGACGGCCTGGCGCACCGACCCCACCACCGGCGTCGTCCGCGCGGTCGCCGACCACGACCTCGACCAGGCGCTGGTCGGCGCGTGGTTCGAGCTCGAGCGCTGGGCCGAGCCCGACCAGGGGGGCGGCGTGGTGAAGGGGCCGACCCCGGCGCGCGACTCGCTCGACCGCTACCAGGTGCTGGAGGTGATGCCGCCGGACCTGGCCGGCGGCGGGCGGCAGCTCCAGCCGCGGCGGCTCTGGTTCAGCGAGACCACCGGGCTCCTCGCCCGCATCGACGGCCGGAACGACCAGCGCGAGGTCACCACCACGCTCCACGACTGGCGCCCGGGCGGGCTCCGGAAACGCTCGTACGTGAACGAGACCGGCGTCGCCGACATGCCGGCGAACCGGATCCGGGCCACGTTCGACACGCTGCTCTCCAACGTGAGCGTCGCGGGCCTGCCGTTCACCGCCCCGCTCGAGGGCGGAAGCCCCGTGCGCTGGCTCGCCGGTCGTTCGCCGGCGCGGCTGCCGTTCGAGTACCGCGCTCGCCACGTCTGGTTGAAGGCCAGCGTGAACGGCGGCCCGCCCGAGGACTTCCTGTTCGACACCGGCGCGAGCGTCACCGTGGTGGACAGCGCCTGGGCCGCGGAGCAGGGCCTCAAGTCGGAAGGCCGCATGCAGGCCGCCGGCGCGGGCGCCGCGGGCGGCGCGTCGTTCGCCACGCTGGGCTCGCTCACCGTGGCCTCCGCGGCCGGCGAGGGCGTGGAGCTCACCGGCGTCCAGGTCGCGGTGCTCGACGTGAACTCGAGCTTCGCGCCGCTGTTCTGGCGGCGCATGGCCGGCGTCATCGGCTACGACGTCATCAGCCGGTTCGTGGTGCAGCTCGGCTACGACGACAGCCTGCTCGTGCTGCACGACCCCGCGCAGTGGAGCTATGCCGGCCCGGAGACCCCGCTGCCCATGGTGATGAACGGCACCGTGCCCGGGCTCACCGGCAAGCTCGACGGCGAGGACGAGGGGCTGTTCCGGCTGGACGTGGGCAGCAGCAGCACCGTGGACCTGCACGCGCCGTTCGCGAAGGCGAAGCGCATCCTGCCCCGGCTCGGGCGCACGCAGCGCGTGGACGGCGTCGGCTTCGGCGGCTCGTTCTCGAGCGAGATCGGGCGGGTGAGGCGCATGAGCCTCGGGCACTACGAGTGGGACGACCCCATCGTCTCGGTGGCGCACGCCACCGAGGGCGCGTTCGCGAGCGAGGAATTCGCGGGGAACATCGGCAACCGCATCCTCGAGCGCTTCCGCGTCACGCTCGACTACCAGCGCCGGCAGGTGATCCTCGAGCCCGGGCGGCGCTACGGCGCGCGCGACCACCTCACCCGCTGTGGCGTGCTGCTCGCCCGGCGCGACGGGCTCGTGAGCGTCGTGAGCGTGCTCGCCGCCTCGCCGGCCGACCGCGGCGGCCTGCGCGCCGGCGACCGGGTGCTGGCGGTGGACGGCCGCCCGATCGCCGACTGGGACCTGCCGCAGCTCTCGGCGCTCCTGGACGACGGCGAGCCGGGGCGTCGGGTGGGCTTCCGCGTGCTCCGGGACGGCCACGAGCGCGACCTGCGCGTGCGGCTGGCCGAGGTGATCCGCTGACCGCTCGTCCCGAATGTGCATTCCCGGGAAGCCCGCGGCCGGCGTAGACTTCTTCCTCCGTCCCGACGACCGGCCCCGGAGACCCGATGCCCGCATCCCGTACGCGCCCGCCACGACCGCGGGCGCTCCTCGCCATGCCGCTCGTCGCGGCCCTTGCCGCCGTGGGCTGCTCCAGGCCCTCGCCGCTCGAGCTGCTCCCCAACCAGCGGCCCACGCTGGAGGTGACGCAGGCGCCGGTGAACGCCGACCAGCCGTTCTTCTACGGCTACGAGCTGCGCTGGGCGGGCTACGACGCCGACGGTTTCGTGGACCACTTCCGCTACACCATCGATCCACCCAGCGCACCCGGCGCCGAGACCACGTGGGTGAGCACGAAGGACAACCGGCGGTCGTTCCTGTTCCCGGCGAACCAGGTGGACACGCTCACCGACCAGACCGCCGAGGGCTACCACACCATCGTGCTCCAGGCGGTGGACGACCGCGGCGGCCGCTCGGCGCCCGTGTCGCGCTCGCTCACCTCGTTCACGATCGCGCCCACGGTGCAGATCGTGCAGCCGGTGCCGAATCATCTCTTTTCACCCACGCTGGGCCCGTCGTTCCGGCTCGCCTGGACGGGGAACGACCCGGACGGCCGCGGCACGACCAAGCCCGTCAAGTACAAGTACCGGCTGTTCAGCGAGGACGCGCCGGACTTCGACTTCATCCGCGTGCTCGTGGACCCGGACTCCGTGCGCCGCCGCTACGCCCCGCACTTCAGTGAATGGGATTCGGTGGGCGGCGACACGACGGCGGTGGACTTCCACGACCTGCGGCCCAAGCGCAAGTACGTCGCTGTGGTCGTGGCGTTCGACGAGGTGGGCGCCTACTCGCCGGTCATGAACTTCGACGTGAACATGCTGTACTTCACCGTGGACTACGCGGGCCTGCTCGGACCCAGGTTCACCGTCTACAACGAGTCGTTCTTCTTCCAGTTCCCGAGCGGGGGCTTCTCGCTCGACCCGGCCTCCTACCTGCGCACCGAGGCGGCCGCCGGCCGGCAGGTGCGGTTCAACTGGTACGCGACAACGTCGTCGGGCTCCTACGTGGCCGGCTACCGCTGGATGCTCGACGGGAACGTCGGCGACGAGCGCCGGCGCGAGGACGAGACGCTGCAGACCGACCGCTGGAGCCGCTGGTCGCCGCTCACGCTGGGCGTGGACCTGGGGCCGTTCCACCCGGAGGGGCCGAGCGAGACGCACACGCTCTACGTGGAGGCCGAGGACAACCTCGGGCTCCTGAGCCTCGTCGTCATCCAGTTCGCCGTGGTGCGGGCGGTGTTCGACCGCGAACTGCTGATCGTGGACGACACGCGGCTGCTCGGCGACCGCCCGGCGGTGGGAGGCTGCGTGGACCGCCCGCGCGGGGTGTGGCCCACGGCGGCCGAGCTGGACACGTTCTTCTTCGCGCGCGGGGGCATGCCGTGGCGCTGCTACCCGGCGGGCACGGTCTCGCCGGTGGGGATCTTCCAGGGCTACGCGTTCGACACGCTCGGCACGCGGTTCCTGCCGCAGGGCACGCTGACGCTCTCGCAGCTCTCGCGCTACCGCCACGTGGTCTGGTACACGGACAACAAGAGCGCGCGCAACGTGAACGAGCCGAGCCTGACGCTCGATCCGATGTCGCAGCTGCGCTGGCTCACCTATCCGGGACGCACGAACCCCCTGGGCATCTGGGTGAGCCAGGGTGGTCAGCTGTGGATGTTCGGCGGCGGCACGGCGACGGCGATGCAGCTCAACTGGGAGAAGGCGGGCACGCCGACGGACGTGTACTCGAGCAGCGACGGCGAGCTGGTCCCGGGGCGGTTCATGTACGACGTGTTCGGGTGGCGCAGCGAGATCACGGCGAAGTCGTTCGCGCAGGCGCAGAAGCCGTCGCACGCGATCGCGCGCCACACGCCGGGGCTCGACTACTCGGGCCTGCCGGACTACCTGTTCGAGAAGAGCCCGGCGACGGACCCGATCGCGCAGTTCGCGCCGAACCGTACGAGCCAGTCGGACTTCTACCAGACGGCGCACGTGGGGGAGGGCGTCTCCAAGTCGAACGAGGTGCTCGAGGACCGCGACCCGGACCCGAACGTGGTCCGCCGCGAGTCGGTCGTGGACACGGTGTACGAGTCCGTGGGAGGGCAGCTCGGATCGCAGCGGCCGGTGATGACCGTCTGGCACGGGGGGC
>Ga0187892_10007306_pt1 | contig 15827 bp, 11 predicted proteins | sample MA1701073metaG_FD_139345 | JGI IMG/M metagenome (GOLD analysis project Ga0187892, IMG submission 139345) | Bio-ooze microbial communities from a basaltic lava cave in the Kipuka Kanohina Cave System on the Island of Hawaii, USA - MA170107-3 metaG ... | reverse complement strand
TCGGCGAAATTCGACGCGATGGTCGTGGTCCCTTGTTCGATGGGCACGCTCGGGCGCATCGCCCACGGCACCAGCGACGACACGATCACCCGCGCGGCCGACGTGTTCCTGAAGGAGCGCCGCAAGCTGATTCTGGTGCCGCGCGAATCGCCTTACAATTTGGTCCACGTCCGCAACATGGCGGCTGCCATCGAGGCCGGCGCGACGATCATCCCGGCCAGCCCGAGTTTTTACGGCAAGCCCAAGACGGTCCAACAGGCGGTCGATACCATTGTGGCCCGGGTGCTCGATCATCTCGGCATCGAGCACAAGCTGATCAAGCGATGGAAAACCCGGTGATAATCGCACGTTTATGAGCTTGGCGGCCTTGGGATGGAACGCTCAATTCGGCGAGGCGTTCCAACCGTTCCACGAGCGCGGGCTCCTGCCCGGTCGCGTCGTCCGCGCGGAACGCCAGTTTTACCTGGCCGTGGGCGAAAACGCGGAATGGCCTGCGGAGGTGACCGGCAAGTTCCGACACGAAGCCGGCTCGCGCGCCGTGTTCCCCGCCGTCGGCGACTGGGTAGCGCTCCAGCCGGTGCCCAACGAGCCAAAGGCCATGATCCACGCCGTGTTGCCTCGGCGGAGCAAGTTCTCGCGGAAGGTGCCCGGTGTCCGCACGGAGGAACAGGTCGTCGCGGCGAACATCGATGCCGTGTTTCTCGTGTCGGGCTTGGATCGCGAATTCAACCCTCGACGGGTCGCTCGGTTCCTGGCCACTGCCGGGGAGAGCGGCGCCGAGCCGGTCATCATCCTCAACAAATCGGACCTGCATCACGACAGCCGCAAATACGTCGCCGAAGTGCGGGCCATCGCGCCGGGAGTGCCCGTGCACGCAGTCAGCGCCCTGGGCAACCGCGGCCTGCGCGCCCTGCGTCCCTACCTCAATCCGGGAAAAACGATCGCGCTGCTCGGGGCCTCGGGCGTCGGCAAATCCACGCTCATCAACGCGCTCCTGGGCGAGGAGCGACAGGCAACTGCCGAGGTGCGCGCCAAGGACGATCGGGGCCGGCACATCACGACCTACCGCGAATTGGTCCTGCTGCCTTCGGGGGCGCTGCTGCTGGACAACCCGGGAATGCGGGAGTTCCAACTCTGGAGCGACGAAGCCGCCTTGGAAGGTTCGTTCGACGACATCGAGTCGCTTGCCGGCCGCTGCCGGTTCCACGATTGCGGCCACAGCAACGAGCCCGGCTGCGCCATCCGCGCCGCGCTCGGGGATGGAACGCTCGACGAAATTCGTTACGCCAGCTACCTCAAGTTCCAGCGCGAGCTCCGTCACCTGGCCGCAAGGCAGGATGAGCGCGCAAGGTTGGCGGAAAAGGCGCGTTGGAAAACCATCACCAAAGCCCTGCGTCAACACCCGAAACAGCGCGACTCGTAGAAACGCGATCGTTCTGCGCTCTGCAAACTCAGCTCAGGAAACGAGAAGGCCGAGGATTGCTCCTCGGCCTTTCGTGGGGAGTGTAATGGATGGGTACGGGGGGTGAACCCTCCATTACGGGGGATCAGGAACACCCGAGCGACTCGCCGCAATTGAGACAGCGATAACAGGCGGCGTTGCGCACGGCGATGTGGCCGCAGATGGGGCATTGCGGGGCGTCTTCCATCAAGTGCGCGATGCTCTCGCTCAGGTTCGCGGGAGCGTGTCCACCGTGGCCGTTGCCCTTTTTTTTCCCTTTCGCGATCGCTTCCTCGTCGAGCGGCAGTTCGGGGACGGGTTTGTTGATCACCTTCTTGTCCAGTTCCTTGATTTCCTTGAGAGGCAACTCCGGCTGGTTGCGGTTCGGCGCGTTGGCTTCGCGGTACCCTTCGACGAATTGGAACGCCAGCCAACGGAAGATGTAGTCGATGACGCTCTTGGCGTTGGGGATGTCCGGGTTCTTCGTGAATCCGCTCGGCTCGAATCGCTGATGGGCAAACTTGCGAACCATGTCGTCGATGGGCACGCCGTACTGCAGCGCGAGCGAGACCAGCGTGCCGATGGTGTCCATGAGCCCGCCGATGGTGCTGCCTTCCTTGGCCATGGTGATGAACAGCTCCCCCGGCGTGCCGTCTTCGAACAAGCCGACGGTGATGTAGCCTTCGTGTCCGTTCGCGATGTCGAACTTGTGCGTAATCGAGGTGCGCGTGGCCGGCAATCGCCGCCGCAATGGCCGGGGGGAAACGGCTTCTGCGAGTGCCTCGGCCTTTTCCTTCTTGTCTTTGCTCTTGCCGGTGCTCAACGGCTGGCTCCGCTTGCTGCCGTCCCGGTAGATGGCCAGCGCCTTGAGGCCATAACGCCAACCCTCCAGGTACGCGCTCATGATCTCCTCGACGGTGCTCTCCTTGGGCATGTTGACGGTCTTGGAGATGGCGCCGGAAAGGAACGGCTGGACGGCGCCCATCATCTTGATGTGGCCCATGTAGTGAATGCTGCGTTTTCCCTTCAAGGCCTTGAACGCGCAGTCGAACACCGGCAGGTGTTTCTCCTGCAGGTGCGGCGCGCCTTCGATGGTCTCGTGTTCCTCGATGAACTTGAGGACTTCCTCGATCTGGTTCTGGGGATGGCCGAGTTTCCGCAGCGCCGAAGGCACGGTCCGGTTGACGATCTTGAGCATGCCGCCGCCGGCCAGCAGTTTGTACTTTACGAGCGCAATGTCCGGCTCGACGCCGGTCGTGTCGCAGTCCATCATGAACGCGATGGTGCCCGTCGGCGCGAGGACGGTGACCTGCGAATTGCGATAGCCGTACAGTTTTCCGAGTTCCACCGCCGCGTCGCCGCACGCCTGCGCGGCGTCGCGGAGATAGGCCGGGCACGACGCGTGGATGTTCTTCACGGCGTCGCGGTGCATCTCCACCACTTCGAGCATTGGCGCCCGGTTTTGCTTGAAGCCGTCGAAAGCGCCCAGGTCCTTCGCGATGCGGGCGGACTGCTCGTACGCGTGGAGGTGCATCACGGCGGTGAGGGCCGCAGCGAACCCTCGTCCCTCGTCGCTGTCGTAAGGAAGACCCATGCTCATGAGGAGCGAGCCGAGGTTGGCGTAGCCAAGCCCGAGGGGCCGGAACTCGTGTGAATTGCGCGCAATGACGTCGGTCGGATAGCTGGCGTTATCGACGATGATTTCTTGCGCGGTGATGAAGACACGCACGGCGGCCTTGTAGCGCTCGACGTCGAACACGCCATCCGCGCGCATGAATTTCATGAGGTTCAGCGATGCAAGGTTGCAAGCGGTGTTGTCCAGGAACATGTACTCCGAGCAGGGATTGCTGGAGTTGATCGCGCCGGTCGATTTGCAAGTGTGCCAGCGCTGGATGGTGTCCTCGTATTGCACGCCGGGATCGCCGCACACCCATGTCCCCTCGGCGATGAGGCGGAGGAGTTCGCGGGCCTTGTACGTCGGACCCTCGCGCTTCGGATCGGTGACCCAGTGCGTCTTCCAGTCCTTGTCCTCGATGGCGGCGCGCATGAAGTCGTCGGTGATCCGCACGGAGAGGTTTTCGTTCTGGAAGGAAACGGAGCTGTACGCGACGCCATTGAAGTCGCCTTCATAGCCCTGTTCGATGAGCGCCCAGGCCTTTTTCTCTTCCTGCATCTTGGCTTCGATGAACTCCTTGATGTCCGGATGCCAGGCCTTGAGAGTGTTCATCTTGGCCGCCCGACGGGTCTTGCCTCCGCTCTTGACCACGCTGGCGATCGAGTCGTACACGCGCAGGAACGAAAGTGGCCCGCTGGGTTTGCCGCCGCCGGAAAGTTTTTCCCGGGAGCTGCGCAGCGTCGAAAGGTCCGTGCCGGTTCCGCTGCCGTACTTGAAGAGCATCGCCTCGCTGTGCGCGAGTTTCATGATGTCCTCCATCGTGTCTCTTACATCCTGAATGAAACAGGCGGAGCACTGCGGATATTCATACTGCGTGGACGCGCGCTTGACCTCATGCGTGGAGCGGTCGAAGTACCAGTTCCCTTGTCCACTTGTCTTGCCCACGCCGTATTGGTGATAGAGGCCGGTGTTGAACCAGACCGGGGAATTGAAACTCCCGTACTGATTCAGGCACAGCCACGTGAGTTCGTCGTAGAAGGTCTCGCCGTCCTGTTCCGTTTGAAAGTAGCCGTCACGCTTACCCCAGTCCGCGATGGTGCGAGTGACGCGATGGATGAGCTGGCGAACGGAGTGCTCGCGCTCTTTGGTCTTGTGCTCGCCGTAAAAGTACTTCGAGACGACAACTTTTGTGGCAAGAGGGGACCACGACTTGGGCATCTCCACGTGTTCTTGTTTGAAGATCACCTTGCCGGCGTCATCGGTGATCTCCGCGGTCCGCGTCTCCCATTCGACTTGATCGAACGGGTTGACGCCGGCTTTGCTGAATAACCGTTCGACGCTGAGGCCGCGTGCCGCGGGGAGTTTGGGACGATTGGTCCTGTACACAGGCGACGGTTTGCTCGCCCGCCTTGAAGAGACACCGACGACTTTGGATTGTCGCGAACGTTCAATCACAGGGCTTTCCTTAACATCGATCATGTTTTAGAGTTCTCCAGCTTGGGTTTTGATTGTGTTTTTGGGCCCAATGCGTGGAAAAACACCTCTGAATAAATCTGTGAATAACTTCTGAATATCCACACTATATTGGGCGCGGGTTCGGAGTATGCCACTATTAGTAGTACGGTCAAGTTCTTTCATGCGGGAACCAGCCGAAGCCTTGTTTTCTCGGCATCCGGCGGCTGACGAATTTTTTGCAAGGTTGTAACACGCGTGTCACCTTCCTCCGGACCACGGCTCTAGGATGGAAGTCTGTGCGCTCGAAGGATTGGCTTACTGCCATTTGGTCTGCTAGGTTCGCGTTCATGGTTCGCTCAGAGAGACGTTGCGTGAGAGCATTCACGCTCATCGAAGTGATACTGGCCGTCGCTCTGCTTGCCGCGGTCATGGTGATGCTCTATGCAACGTGGGATGCCGGCCTGCAAGCGTGGAGAGCCGGTGCGGAATCCGCGGATGACCTGCAACGCACGCGCGCGATCGCGGAAGGCGTGGGCGACCTCATTCGGTCCGCCGTGTTTTTCGACCAAAGCGATGAGGATGAGGACAATGACGATCTGTATTTGTTCGAAGGGATCCATGGCACTTTCGGAGACAACGATGCCGACAGCGTTACGTTCGTCACATTCTCGTCTCGGTTTCTCCGTCCCTACGAGGCGGATCGCTTGCCTCTTCGGAAGGTGAGAATCTCGCTCGAACAGGACGAGAACAAGCAGCCGTACCTTGCTCTCTTTTCCTCGAATGCTCTGACACCTTCCGATGAGGAACCGGCGCCCCTGAAGTTGTCCGACCACGTCGTTGGGTTCCGGGTCCACTATTACGATCCCGACGTGGAGGACTGGCAGGAGGACTGGATCGACGAGCTTGCGATGCCCGGGCAGGTCGAAGTCACGATCACGTATCAACCGACCGACCCGGCGCAACAACCCGTTGTGCAACAGTTCGTCGCCAACGTCGCGGCCCGGGATGCACTCGAGCAGCAGCAGGCGCGAACGGTGGAGAAAAAGCGCCAACGTCAGCCACGTACGACGCCAAGACGATGAGCCCCGGTATCTACCGCCCCAGATTCGAGGGTCGCCCGGTGCGACGAATGGATTCCGCGGCCGCGCTGATCGTTGTGCTCTGGGTCGTGATGATCCTGTCGTTGCTGGTGCTCGGTCTGGCCCAGACGATGCAGATCGAACTGCGCATCGCATCTTTCAACCGGACCGTGTTCAAGTGCGATGCGCTGGCGCGGGCGGGCGTCGAACTCGCGAAACAGCAACTGATGGAGGACCTCGATCCCAGCCAGGACCTCGGCGCGGATGCCTTGAGCGAACGTTGGCACAACAACCCGGACTACTACGAGAACTACGGTCTCCGGGAAGGCACGATCAACGTTCAAGTCCTGCCCGAGGATGGAAAGCTGAACATCAACCTGCTGGCCGAGACACCAGAGGCGCTCCACTACTTCTTTCAGCTTCTCCAGGTGCCGCCCGGTGATGCGGACGTGCTCGTGGACTCGATCGATGACTGGGTGGACCTCGATGTGAATCCACGCGTTGCCGGAGCGGAAGACGAGTACTACACCAATCTCGACCCGCCGTACCGGACGAAGAACGGGCCGATCGACCGCGTCGAGGAGTTGCTGTTAATCCAGGGAATGACGCCGGACTTGTTTTACGGAAGGATCAACGACCGGCCGCTCCGGGACTTCCTCACCGCATGCACGGCTGACAAGGTCAACGTCAACGTCGCGCCTGCGGTGGTACTGGCCGTGTTGTTGGGCATCGACGAGACTGCGGCGGAGCAGATCGTGAGTTATCGCAACGGCGAAGATGGCGTTCCCGGCACCGACGACGACCGGGTGTTGTATTCCAAACAGGACCTGCCTCTTGCGGCCAGCACGCTTTCTGCGGAAGATCTGAAGGCTGTGGAGAACGTGCTCGACTTTAAGTCGGTGTTTTTTACCATCGTTGCCGAAGGAAGAATCGGCGACGTGTCAAAGACGATTCGGGTGACCGTTTCTCGCAGCGAGGATGGCATCAAAACCCTCGCATGGTACGAGGGCTCCGATGCGCGCCGATAGCCAGTCATGAAGTTGAATCAATGGAACGTTCGATCGGGCGTGGGCCTTTTCGCCGCGGGGGGGACTTGCCAGTGCGCGGTCTCCTCGGGCCCCAGCGGCGAGACCCGGCTGATTGCGAACCCGGCTGGCGCGACGGCGGACCTGGACGCAGGGCGGTTGTTGGCGCAACTCAAGCCCGAACTTGGCAAAGGCCGCTTCCGCATCGCGACCGCTGTCAGTTCGCGCGAAGTGTTCTGCAAACGCGTCTCGATACCGGCCTCCGATCCCGCCGAGGTCGAGCAAATGCTCGCGCTCCAAGTCGAGAAATGGTCGCCGTTGTCGATGGAGGAGGTCGTTTGGAGCTATGAGATCCTGGGGAGTCAAGCCAATGCCTCCGATGTGCTGGTGGTTTTCGGACGGAAGGAAAACCTGTTCCAGCGCGCCCGGGAGTTCGGCGAGAAGTTGCTGCCGGACCTGATCGACGTGGACCTGATGGTCCTGTGGCGCACGCTGCACGGTCGGAATGCGTTCGAGGGAAAGGATTGCTGCGCGTTGCTCTGGGTGGATGCGCCCTCGGGGATCGTCAAGTCGATGCTCCTGAAGGCCGGAACGCCGCTGTTGGTCGAGCACCTGCCCATGGATGCAGCGGACCCCGCTGTGCTCTCGCGCGCTTTGTCGCATTGGTTGGTCGGCGCGGAAGCAAAGCTCGGCGCGTCCCGCCTCGACGAAATCCTGTTGCTGGTCCCCGACGAACTCCGCGCCTCGATCAGCAACGAACTGGGACTCGAGCTGGGCGCTGTCGTGACGCCGTTGGCCCAAACTGAGGACCTCGTCTCTGCTGCCGGGCTGGCGCGGCGCGCGTTGAGCAACGGCACGGCGCGGGTCAATCTCCTGCCGCTCGATCTCGTCGAGAGACAAAAGCGCCGGCTTTTCCGCCAGCAGGCCGGGCGGGTCGGCTTCATTGTGCTGGCCGTGTATTTGGTAATTCTACTGTTTGTGGGAGCCGGGCTGGCTTGGAGGAAACTGTCAATCTCGCGGATTGAATCCAAGCTTGCGGCCCACGAACCAGCGTTCCGTAAATCGCAGCAATTGCAAGCCGAGGTGGATTTCCTCGAGAGGAAATTCGTCGATCCGCGATCCGCGCTCGAAACGCTGCGCGTGGTGACGGAGGGTCTTCCGGAACAATTGGCGCTCACGCATTTCGCCTGCCGTCAGGGACAGGGGCTCGAACTCCGGGGTACGTTTCAGAACGCCGCCGCAGCAGAGGTATACCGGTTCTTCACGAAACTGGAGGATTGCGGTCTGTTCAGCAAAGTGACGCCGGGTCAGATTCGCAACACGCCGCCGACCTTCGACGTATCTTGCGCATTCGGGACGCCCCCGGCGAAGTCCAAACCGGCAACCTCACCTCAGCCGCCCGATGGGAAGAAGCCATGAGCCAGACCAGTCAACGGGAGAAAATGCAGATCATCGTTGCGGCGGTGGTCGTCTTCGTCCTTGTCAGCTTCGTGATCTGGCGCCCGTTGATTCGGACTTGGCGCCAATCCTCCCAGCAGCACGTTCAGAAAAAGCAGCGGCTCGCGATCATGGAAGCCGCGCTGGCCCGTCAGCCCGAATACGAGAAGAAGTATGAGGAATTGCTCAAGACCATCCACGCGGAAGACAGTCCTTCGCCGGTTCCGAACATCCTTGCGAAGGTCCAGCAACTGGCCACGGAATCCGGGGTGACGATCCGAACACAACAGCCCGAGGCACCAAAGGAGAAGGGTGGATTCGTCGAGGCTGCGGTCCAATGCTCGGCCGACGCGAACATCGAGTCGTTGGTGCGATTCCTCTACGGCGTCAAGAAAGCGCAGGACCTGCTGGATGTAACGGAGCTGAAGATTACACCCACGCCGGCCAACCCATCGGGCCTGCGCGCGGATTTTCGAGTCGCGTCGCTGAGCGTGAAGTGAGGCCCGCTGGAAGAGCCTTCCAACGGAGGATTATTCCTCTTCGCCAGTAGAGAGATCTGCAGATTCGTTGTCGCCGCCCTGGACCTTTTCGAGCGCGTCGGCTTCGAGCCATCCGCGCAAATTGGCCAGGTCGGGGTCTTGGGAGAGCCAACTGAAATCGGCGAAGCCGAGATCGATCGCCCGCTTGAGGGCGATGAGAGCTTCCGGGAGCTTGTTCAACAGCGAATAGCTGCAAGCGAGGTTGTACTGCACCATCGGCGCCTCGGGACAGAGTTTCGCCAGACGCTGGTCCACCTTGAGCGCTTTGCGCCATTGGCCCTGCTTCGTGTAGCACTCGCCGAGCAGTTGCAACGCTTCCACGTAATCGGGCGCGCGCCGCACCAATCCCTCGAAGAACGCCGCTTCGACCGCGGTATCGTCCGCGTAGTGGACCGCCCGTTTCTGTTTTGCCGCTTTGAGTGCTTTCATCCAGGTCAGATGGGGTAGATCACCAGACCCGTCGGGAGTTTCGGATAAAAGTCGGTGCTTTTTTGTGGCATGCGCGAACGCGCATCAGCGACCGCTTTTACCTCGCCCACCCGCGTCGGGTTCAGGTAAAACGCCATCTGACCTTTTTCATTTAGCACCTGCCGTGCCGCCAGGTCTGCTTCGCGGAAGTAACGAACGTTCACCTCCTCGCGAAGCCTTGTTTCATCGATGTTCAAGAGCTGTTCGAGGACCACAACGTGGAGGATTGCAACGTCGAGATTCGCCCAAAGCAGCGGCTGCTTACGGAAGAGCCTGGACCGATCTTTTGCCGTATCGAGCTTCAGGACGCAGTGACGGTCGCGCGGCAAGGTCAGGCCGAACCAATGCTCCGCCGGTTGGGCCTGGCGCATTTCGACCAGGACCGCTTCGAGACTCGGTCGTGCCTCGACCGCGAACCACTCGCTGAGTTGAGAGAGAAACCGCTCCTCGTCGAAACCCGGCACGTTGCTTACCAGGCGATGCGTCGGCAGGATGACCAGCCCCGGGTCATCCATGTCCACGAGCGTCGCCATCACGAACTCATGCGCCGCCTCCGGGCCCGCGTCCGGGAATGCCTTGCGTTGTTCGTCGCGGAACGCGAGCGCCGTCTCGAACCGATGATGCCCGTCGGCGATGTAGAGAGTTCGCGACTCGAAATGGCCGTGCAACATCTTCAGCGTCGTCGCGTCCGTGATCGCCGTCAGTTTGTGATGGATGCCGGCTTCCGTGAAATCGAAAACCGGTTCCGCCTTCGTCGCAAGGGCCTTCGTATCGTAGCCGTTCTTGTACAAGAGGAAAATCTGGCCAAAGTGCGCATGCGTCGCGCGAAGCAGTCGAAACCGGTCCTCTTTGGGCTTGGAGAGGGTGTGTTCGTGAGGAAGAACGCTGTTCGGGCCGTAGTCCGTCAGCCGCACCCGGGCAATCAATCCGCGCCGGGTATGCTTGGTTCCCTTGGGATGCTCGAACGTCTGCTCGTAGGCGTAGATCGCGCGCTCCGGCGCCCGCACGAGCACGCCCTGCTTCTGCCAATCCTGGAAGCACTGCGCGGCGCGCGTGTATTTGTTGCTCGATTCGGCATCGTCCTGCTGCTCGATCCCGAGGATGATTCGCACGATGTTGTTGGGGTGCCGCTGGTAATACGCCTCCTGCATGGCCGGCGTGATCTTGTCGTACGGCTCCGTGATGACATCCTGGAGTTGGATGGTCTTGGAATTATAGAGCAACGCGACAAACGGTTGCACTTCGGCCATAATGTTTTCCCCTCAACACGAGTCATGATGCGGAAGGCAGAATGCGAAGTCAAGGCAGCGTCTCCAACGCCGGCAGCGCGCTCCGGACGAAACGTTGACAACACCGCAAGGTTGCCGTTTGAATGACGGGATGCCGAACCCGCTTGCGTGGAAGTGGCTCATCCTGATTGTGCTCGTAGGATTCTCGGCCTTGTTCTCGGCGGCGGAGACGGCGCTGTTTTCCCTCAGCAAGGCGCAACTGCAGCGGCTGCGCCAGGACCGTCCTGCGCGGGGCGAGATCATTCTGTTCCTGCTTGACCATCCACGCCGGGTGCTCTCGACGATTTTGCTCGGCAACGCCACCGTAAACACGGCGGTGTGCATCCTGGCGCTCGGGTTGTTCGAACAAATCTGGCTGACGATTTTCGTGATGGTGTTGCTGCTGTTGGTGCTCGGCGAGATCGTCCCGAAAACGTTCGCCATCCAGAACGCGGAACAGATCGTCAACCTCACGGCGCGGCCCATTTACTGGATGACGCAGCTTTCGGCCCCGGTCCGCACCGTGCTCGAACGGCTCGGGTACTGGATGGTGCCACGGTTGACGCCGGAGACATTCAAGCCGACGCCGCACATCACGGAGGAGGAATTTCGCACGATGATCGAGATCGGAAAGGAACAGGGCATCTTGCAGGAATCGGAGCGCAAGATGATCCAATCCATCATGCGTCTCGGCGACAAGACGGTGAAGGAAGTCATGACGCCCCGTGTGGACATGGTCTGCGTTTCGGACGGCTTGTCGCACGAGGAGATCGCCGCGTTTCTCAAGCAGGTCAAGCATCGCCGGGTGCCGGTGTACGACGAGACGCCGGACACGATCGTCGGCATCCTGGACGTGAAGAAATTCCTGATGAACCCCGAATTGGACCTGACGGAGGTCATGGACGTGCCGGCGTTCGTGCCCGAGCGAATGAATGCCGCCCGGCTGCTTCGCAACTTCCAGCAGCAGAAGCGGCAATTGGCCATCGTGGTCGATGAATATGGAGGGACGGAGGGCCTTGTCACCGTCGAGGACATCGTCGAGGAGATCGTGGGCGAGGTGGCGGACGAATACGATCCGCGCGATCGCCTGGTGGAATCGATCGGCCCGAACCGGTTTGTCGTCAGCGGCCGCATGCGCCTCGATGACCTGAACGAACAGTTGAACCTTCAGCTCGCGGCCAAGGAGATCGACACCATCGGCGGGTTGGTGGCGTCGCGTCTCGGGCGGGTGCCGAAGCCCGGCGAGAAACTGAACCTGGACGAGCTTGTCCTCACTGCGCAGCGCGTTGTGCGCAATCGCGTGCTCGAAGTGTTGATCGAGAAACAGGAAGGGCAATGAGATGAGCCGCCGAGCCACGCCATGAACGCGCCCGCCATCATTGCCATCGTCGTGGTCTGTCTGCTCTTCTCGTTCTTCTTCTCGGGGATCGAGACCGGCCTGCTCGCGATCAACCGCGTCCGTCTCCGCGCGCTGGTCCGAAAGAAAAACCGGCGCGCGATCACGCTGGCGCGTTACCTGGACAAACCGGAGCGATTCATGGTCACGTCGCTCGTCGGCAACACCATCGTCAACACCGTGGCGGCGACGCTCGTTGGCTTTCTCCTGTTGCAATGGAACCGGCACTGGGGCGGCTGGTTGGCGTTCCTGATCATGGCCTGCGTGCTCTACGTGGTCTGCGAACTGGCGCCCAAATCCCTGTTTCGCCAGTTTCCGACGCGGCTGAGCGTGACGTTCGCCGACCTTCTGCGTTTGGTCCACGCAACGTTGCTGCCCTTGGTTTGGTTCTTCAGCCTGCTCACTTCCGCACTGCTGCGGGCCTTCGGCGAAAGCAAACCGCGCGAGGAGATTTTCGTGAGCCGGGAGGAATTGAAACGGCTGGTCCTGGACACCGAGGCCGGTGGCGCGGTGACGCCCGAAGAACGGCGCATGATCCAGGAAGTGTTCAACCTCCGGCACATCACGCTCCAACAGATCATGACCCCGATGGATCAGGTCGCCACGGTTTTCGCCGATGCGACCGCGGAACAAATCGTCCAACGATCGCGCACCTCGGGCTATTCCCGGCTGCCTGCGCTCGATGCCAGGGGCGCCATCGCGGGCATCGTCAGCGCCTACGACGTTCTCTTTGATTCTGATGCGACGGCGGCCAAGAAAGCGAGGGATTATCTGCGGCAGGCGTTCACGTTTCCCGCCGCCACGCCGCTCGACCAAGCGCTGCAACGGCTCCGGGCGACGCAACGTCCGCTGGCCGTCGTGGTGGACAAAGCGCAGAAGCCGGTGGGCATCGTCACCATCGAAGACATGGTCGCGAAGCTGATTGGCGAGATTGAAGGGTGAGTGATCTTTGCTTGCGTTTGTAGTTCAAGCTTTAGCTTGTCCGGGAGAATCGCGGCACCGTCCTCCAGCAAGCTAAAGCTTGAACTGCTTGAACTACAAACGCAAGCTTCCCGGGCGGTCCTTGAATTACGACGACGGCTTCGCCGGGAGCAGCCGCTCCAATTCCGGATCGGGCGCCATGCCGAGCGCCTGGGCTTTCTGATAATGTTCCCGGGCAAGGTCGTGCGCCGGCGGGGTCTGGATCGCGTACACGACGGCAAGATTGAAATGCGCCTCGGCGTAATCCGGCCGGATCTCGATTGCCCTTCGCAACTCCTGCTCCGCCGCGGTCTGCCAGCCTTTCTGGCTGCACGTGATGCCCAGGTAATTATGGGCTTCGGCGTTCTTCGGATCGAACGAAAGCGCCTTTGTCAAGGAGGTGATCGCCTCGTCGTACTTCTGCCGCTTGTAGAGTATCACGCCAAGCATGGAGTGCGCGTACGAATCGTCGGGACTGATCTCGATGACTCGGTTGACGAGTTTCTCTGCTTCGTCGAGGTTGCCGGTCTGATAGCGCACGACGGCGAGGTTGGAGAGCGCGGAAGAGCTGTTAGGGCTTTTCTCGGCGACTTCCTGAAACTTGGCGGCGGCTTCCTCGAATTTCTGCGCTTCAAACAGTTTCCTTCCCTCCTCGACCAGCGCTGCCAATTCGGGCGGAAGGTTGTCGCTGGAGTTTTGCGCCCCGGCCGTCTTGCTCGCCAGGGTTGGAACCGAAGACTGCGCCGGGACGGAAGGCGAAACGGCGGCCGGGGGCGTGGTGCCGGCTGGTTCTGTGGTCGTCGAGGTCGTCGGAGCGGTTTCGGGTGTCTTGACGGAATCTGCGGGCGGTGCGGTCTCTGCGGGCGACGTCGCGGCGGCTGTTGGTGTTTGCGGAGCAGAGGCTGGTGTTGACGTGACTTCGGGTGGCGTGATGGGTTCCGCAGCCGGTTTCGGCTCAGTGGGAGTCGAAGAAGTAGTCGCGGCGGGAGTCGGCTTCGCCACGAACGGCTGCTTGAGCAACGCCTGTTCTTCGCTGCGGGGCGGTTTCTCGGTGCTCTCGCGCACGTTCAATTGTTGCTGGAGTTCCCTGTATTTCTTTTCGAGTAGCGCCATTTCCTTCGCGGCCTTTTCCTGTTGCGCTTTCGACTCGGTTTGCTTTCGGGATTGCTGTTCAACAAGCGCGGCCAGGCGCGCGTTCTCGCCCTGGAGCTTCTTGACTTCGGCAGCCGACGGCGACCTGCCGGTGGCGTCCGCCACAGGGGCGGACTTGCCGGCCATTTGGGTCTTCAACTTCTCGATTTGCCCCTGATATTCCTTCGCGTGCTGGTCGAGTTCGCGGTTCCGCTCCTGGGATTTCTCCAAGTCGGTGCGGGCGCTGTTGAGTTGCTGACGGAGAGTTTGGATTTCCTTGACCGACTCCGAGGAACCGACCGACGCCTTTTGCATGGCGACGACTGTCTTCTCCGAGTCGCTGAGTCTCTTGGCCAGGGCATCGTTCTGCTGCTGCAACGTCTTGAGCTTGGTGTCGTATTGGGACTGCGACGTGGTCAGTTTTTCCTTGAGGCTGGCGATCTCCTCGCGGAGCTTTTGCACGCCCTTGTTTTCGGCGGCGAGTTTCTCGTTCTGCCGGGCGAGTTCGTCGAGCCGGGCCTCATAGGTGCGCAACCGGGTCTTGCTGCTCACGACCACGTCCTTCATCGAACTGGAGACGGCCTCGCTGCGGGCGAGTCGTTCCGTCATCTCCTTGTTCTGGATTTTCAGGTCGCGCAATTGCTTGTCGAGCGGCACCGCGGCGGCCTTGAATTGTTCGCGCAGCTTGGCCAGTTCCGTCTGCATCTGTTTCGAGCCTGCCTCCAGGTCCTTGTTCCGCTCCTCCAACGCGTCGGCCGTGCTCTGGAGCTTCGCGAACTGCGCGCGGATCTTTTCGACCTCGGCCACTTTCGCCTCGGCGGCTTCGGCGCGCTGTTGCATCGAGGCAAGCTGGGTTTGCGCTTGCGCGAGTTTCTCGGCCAACTCCTGGTTCTGCTCGTTGAGGGTATTGATCTTTTCGGTGTTTTCCTCTTTCACCTGCTTCAGCTCGCTCTCGATGGTCGTCAACTGATCGCGCAGCTTCAGGTTCTCTTGCCGGCTGGCCTTCAATTCTTCTTCGAGCTTCTGGATCTTCTCCAGCTCGGTCCCGGTCGGCAAACCCTGGATGATCGCCGTCATCGATTCTGCCCCCGGCTCGGCAGTCGTGGCGGCGGAACTACCGGCAGGCGATAGCGTCGCGATGTTCTTGGAGCAATATTTGATGCGGTAATCGACGATGTGCGGGTTCCAGGTCGGGTCCGATTTCTTCAACGCCTGAAGGATATCGAGCGCCTCCTTGTATTTGCCGACGGCTTTCGCGCTGTCGTTGGCCTTCTGGGCGGTATCGCCGTCCTGAATAAGGAAGTAGGCGTTGAGGAACTGGTCCGCGGGGTCGCTGGCGGCATCGACCAGTGCCACCGCGACGAACAGGGAAAACAGGGTGCAAACGATTGACTTCGGGCTGATCATGGCGGCGGGAATCTACCGAAATCGCAAGGACTTGGCAATTGCGATGTTTGTGCTGGAAATCCCGACGCGGCCTGCTACGGTGAGACGTTTTTCCACGCCGGGACGACCGCCCGGGAACACCGTCAGATCGGGGCGTAGCGCAGTTTGGCTAGCGCGCTTGGTTCGGGACCAAGAGGTCCGGGGTTCAAATCCCCGCGCCCCGATTTTTTTCTCGGCTGCATCCCGGCTTTCAATGGGTTCGATTTTCCCGCGTCTTTCCGTGGGGTGTTCAGCTAGGGCGAGCTTTTGCATGTGGCGCGTCCCGCTTGTTGCCTTTCATGACCTGCGACCGTTCGGAGTCCCGCCTTCAGGCGGAATCTGCGCTTGCCACCGAAGCAGACGGAAGGCGGTACTACGAACGGCCGAGAGCCAACCGGTGCGACAAGCGGGACGCTCGCGCCACCATGCATCGTGAAGGACCGCGGCGGCCGGGGTCACCTCTTGAGAAGCTGTCCCACGGTTAACTGTCCTCTTGACATTCCTATGAATATAACTATACTCATCGCCCATGAGCTACCCCATCAAACTCCAATGCATCAAACGCAAGAGCGGCTGGCGGCAATTCTA
>Ga0187892_10007305_pt1 | contig 15828 bp, 14 predicted proteins | sample MA1701073metaG_FD_139345 | JGI IMG/M metagenome (GOLD analysis project Ga0187892, IMG submission 139345) | Bio-ooze microbial communities from a basaltic lava cave in the Kipuka Kanohina Cave System on the Island of Hawaii, USA - MA170107-3 metaG ... | reverse complement strand
GTCAGGAACTGGCGCACCACGTCGAGCAGGTGGCGAGCGCGGTAGACCTGGGCCGAGGGCACGAGGGCGGCTTCCTCGGCACTGCCGGCCGGCAGCACCAGGCGCGTGACGACCTGCTGGCTGTGCAGCGCCAGACTCATGGCCAGCGCGCCGCGCACCGGGCGCAGCTCGCCCGACAGTGACAGCTCACCCGCGAACTCGTGGCCGGCCAGCCGGGCGGCGTCGATCTGGCCGCTAGCGGCCAGAATGCCCAAGGCGATCGGAAGGTCGAAGCGGCCCGAATCCTTGGGCAGGTCGGCCGGCGCCAGATTGACGGTGATGCGCTTGTTGTGCGGGAATTCGAGCCCCGAGTTCTGGATCGCCGAGCGCACCCGCTCGCGCGCCTCCTTGACCTCGACCTCCGCCAGGCCCACCAGGGTGAAGCTGGGCAGGCCGTTGGCCAGATGCACCTCGACGGTGACGGCGGCGGCCTCCAGACCCAGCAAAGCGCGGCTTTGCACCAAAGACAGGCTCATTGGCGACTTTCTCCCCAGTTGGGTGCGTGTTTGACGTTGGTGCGGGGAAAAACCCAAAATCGCACCGAAACGGTGCGACCGCGATCTTCTCCTGCTTTGACCAAGCATAACGTGGTACCACCGTGGAGCGTGCACCGCCCACAGAGGCGGGCTGGCTTTTGGCACGCTCCCTGCTTAGAACGGCCGTCGATTGTTTGACCGGAGAACTCATGAAACTGAAAAATACGGTGCTGTTGTCCGCTTTGACCCTGTGTGGCGCTGTTTTCGCCCAGGCCCAGGCGCCCGAACCCGATTACACGCTGTCCTACAATGTGGGCGTGGTCAGCGATTACCGCTACCGCGGCATTTCGCAGTCGCGCCTGCGTCCCGCGCTGCAAGGCGGCGCCGACTTCGCGCACAAGAGCGGCTTCTACGTCGGCACCTGGGCCTCGACCATCCGCTGGCTCGAGGACATGCCCGGTGGCCGGGGCCCGGTCGAATGGGATCTGTACGGCGGCTACAAGGGCGCGATCGCCAAGGACGTCAGCTACGACGTCGGCTACCTGCGCTACCAGTACCCCCGGGAAAACTTCACGCCCTCGGTCAACACCGATGAACTCTACGGCGCTGTGACGTTCGGCCCCGCCACGCTCAAGTACTCCCACTCCGTCTCCAACCTGTTCGGTTTTGCCAACAGCAAGAACAGCGGCTACCTGGACTTGAGCGCCAGCTTCGACCTGGGCAGCGGCTGGTCGCTGGTGCCGCATCTGGGCCACCAGCGGGTCAAGAACAACAGCAGCTTTTCCTACACCGATTACGCGCTGGCCCTGAACAAGGACATCGACGGCCTGGTGCTGTCGGCCGCGCTGGTCGGCACCGACGTCAAGACCTATGTGGCGCCGACGAACGGCAAGAACCTCGGCCGTGACGGCCTGGTGCTGTCGGTCAAGAAGAACTTCTGAACCATCCCATCGTTGAGGAGAAGACATGAAACTCGTAACAGCCATCATCAAACCGTTCAAGCTCGATGAGGTGCGCGAAGCCCTCTCGGGCATCGGCGTGCAAGGCATCACCGTGACCGAAGTCAAGGGCTTCGGCCGCCAGAAGGGCCATACCGAGCTGTACCGCGGCGCGGAGTACGTCGTGGACTTCCTGCCCAAGGTCAAGATCGAGGCGGCGGTGGCCGACGAGTTGGTCGACCGCGTGATCGAGGCCGTGGAGGGCGCGGCCCGCACCGGCAAGATCGGCGACGGCAAGATTTTCGTCTACAGCCTGGAGCAGGTCGTCCGCATCCGCACCGGCGAAACCGGCAAGGAAGCGCTGTAACCATCATCATGAAAGAGACACACATGAAGAAGCTATTTGCCTCCCTTGTCTTGGGACTGAGCTTGCTGGCGGGCGGCGCCGCCGCGCTGGCGCAAGCCCCCGCCGCCGCCCCCGCAGCCACCGCCGCCGCCGAAGCCAAGCCGGCTGAGGCCAGGCCCGCTGACGCTGCAGCTCCGGCCGCAGCCGCTCCCGCCGCGGCTGCGACGACCGCCGCAGCCCCCGCAGCCGCGCCGGTTCCGAACAAGGGCGACACCGCGTGGATGACGGTTTCCACCCTGCTCGTGATCCTGATGACCCTGCCCGGCCTGGCCCTGTTCTACGGCGGCCTGGTGCGCAGCAAGAACATGCTGTCGGTGCTGATGCAGGTGTTCGTCGTGGCCTCGCTAATCTATGTGCTGTGGATCATCTACGGCTACAGCGTCGCGTTCACGGCCGGCAACCCCTTCATGGGCACGCTGGACAAGCTGTTCCTCAAGGGCGTGACACCCGACAGCGTGGCCGCGACCTTCAGCAAGGGCGTCGTGATTCCCGAGCTGACCTTCATCGGCTTTCAGGCGACCTTTGCCGCCATCACCTGCGCGCTGATCGTCGGCGCCTTCGCCGAACGCGTGAAGTTCTCCGCCGTGCTGCTGTTCGCCGCGCTGTGGTTCACCTTCGCCTACCTGCCGATCGCCCACATGGTCTGGTACTGGGACGGCCCGGACGCGATCACCGATGCCGCCTCGCTGGACAAGGTCACGGCCGCGGCCGGCTGGCTCTGGGCCAAGGGCGCGCTGGACTTCGCGGGCGGCACCGTGGTGCACATCAACGCCGGTGTCGCCGGCCTGGTCGGCGCCTATGTGATCGGCAAGCGCATCGGCTACGGCAAGGAATCGCTGGCGCCGCACAGCCTGACGCTGACCATGGTCGGCGCCTCGCTGCTGTGGGTGGGTTGGTTCGGCTTCAATGCCGGCTCCAACCTCGAAGCCAACGGCGTGACCGCGCTGGCCTTCATCAACACCCTGGTCGCCACCGCCGCCGCCACGCTGAGCTGGATCGCCGGCGAGGCGCTGAGCAAGGGCAAGGCCTCGATGCTGGGTGCTGCCTCCGGCGCCGTCGCCGGCCTGGTCGCCATCACCCCGGCCTGCGGCTTCGTCGGCCCGATGGGCGCGATCATCATCGGCCTGCTGGCCGGCCTGGTCTGCCTCTGGGGCGTCAACGGCCTCAAGCGCCTGCTCGGCGCCGACGATGCGCTGGACGTGTTCGGCGTCCATGGCGTGGGCGGCATCCTGGGCGCGCTGCTGACCGGCGTGTTCGCCTCGCCCTCGCTGGGCGGCACCGGCGTCTACGACTATGTGGCCAACAAGGTCAACCCAGACTACTCGATCGCCGGCCAGGTCTGGATCCAGCTGCAAGGCGTGCTGACCACCGTCGTCTGGTCGGCCATCGTCGCCTTCATCGCCTACTGGCTGGTCGATCTGCTGATCGGCCTGCGCGTGGCCGAGGAGGACGAGCGCGAAGGCCTGGACATCCGCTCGCACGGCGAAACCGCCTACAACCGCTGAGCTTCAGTGGCGCGGTGTTCCGCGCCGCCGCTGTCAAGGGCCCGCACAGCCGGGCCCTTTTCCTTTTGCGCCGGCCGGCAGCGCGGCCGATGCGCTGCGATGCACAATCGACGGGCGTTGAACTGAAAGGCGTCACATGAGCTGGCAGACCATCGTCACCGAGCCGAGCCAACTCGGCGAATCCCCGTTCTGGCACCCGGGCGAGCAAATGCTTTACTGGGTCGACACGCCGGCGCGCCAGATCCTGCGCGTCCGTGGGGCCACCGGCATGCTGCAGCGCTGGGCCCTGCCTCAGGAGCCAGGCTGCATCGCGCCGGCCCGCAAGGGGGGGCTGGTGATCGCGCTGCGCGACGGCATCTACCGGGCCCGGGCCTGGGGCGGCGAGCTGCAGCAGCTGGTGCGCTTCAACCACGACCCGCGCAGCACCCGCTTCAACGACGGCAAGGCCGACCCGCGCGGGCGCTTCTGGGCCGGCACGATCTACGAGCCGCGCGATGCGCGCCGGGCCGAGCTCTACAGCATCGATTGCCGCGGCGGCGGCAAGCCCGTCGTGGAGCTCAAGGCCCACAACGCGATCACCGCCAACGGCCTGGCCTGGTCGCCCGATCAGGGCACCGTGTACTGGTCGGACACGCCCAACCACATCGTCCACGCCTGGGACTGGGACGCCGCGAGCAATGTCATGAGGCGCCACCGTGTGTTCCAGCAGTTTGCCGGCAAGCCCGCCGGCTGGCAGGCCGGCGACAGCGGCTATGGCGGACGGCCCGACGGCGCCGCGGTGGACGTCGAGGGCAACTACTGGTGCGCGATGTTCGAAGGCGGGCGGTTGCTCAAGTTCTCGCCCGCGGGCCGGCTGCTGGCCGAGATCGAGACGCCGGCGCGCTGCCCGACCATGCCCTGCTTCGGCGGCGACGACCTCAAGACGCTGTACCTCACGACCGCGTCATACAAGCGGCCGCCGAAGGAGCTGCAGGCGCTGCCGCAGTCGGGCTGCGTGTTCGCGATGCGGGTCGAGGTGGCGGGGCTGCCGGTCAATTTTTTCGAGGACTGAAGACGCCCCCCACGCTTTGCGCTCCGCGTCGTCGCTGCCCGCCCAAGGGGCCGCAGTCGCCCTGGAGCGGCCCGGCGGCGACTGACGCTCCAGCCTACCCCAGTGCGCCCGGGTCTTCGACCTTCCAGCGCTCACGCGAGGCGCGCAGCGCATAGCGCTGGCGGTATTGCGAGGGGGTCAGGCCCTCGTGGCGCATGAAGATGCGGCGAAACGCCGCGGAATCGGCGTAGCCGCAGGCTTCGGCGATGGTCGGCACGCCGTCGAGCGTGATCTCGAGCAGGATGCGGGCCCGCTTGCAGCGCAGCCGGTGCAGGTAGTCCAGCGGCGTCATGCCCAGCACCTGCTGGAAGTGGCGCAGCAGCGTGCGCGGGCTGGTCGCGGCCGCAAACGCCAGTTCGTCGAGCCGGTAGGGCTGGCCCAGGTGCGCGTTCATCCAGTCGATTGCGCGGGCCAGCACGCTGTCGCGGGTCGACGGAATATGCGCCGTGGACTGGGCCGTCATGCGCTGGCGTTCGGGGTCGTGGCGCCAGGCGTTGTCGCAGGCCCGGGCCAGTTCGGCGCCGGCCGCGTCCTTGACCAGTTCCAGCGCCAGCATGGTCAGCGTGTCCATGCCGCTGGCGCTGAGCAGCGGGGCGTCGGCCAGGATGGGCTGCTCGGGCGCGAGCCCGATGCCGGGGAAGTCGTGCTCGAACGCCGCCAGGTAGAACCAAGGCAGGGTCAGCCGCCGACCGCCGAGGCGGCCGCTGCGCGCGGCCAGCCAGGCGCCGTTGCCCACGGTGACGAGCTGCTGGCCCTGGTCCCAGGCTTGGCCCAGGTAGGCCGTGATCGTGGGCCAGCGCGCCGCCTGCTCGCGCAGCATCGGCACGTTGTGCGCGTGCAGCGGCGGCACGAGGCAGGCGCGCTGCGTTGCGGGGCCGGGTTCGCCCCCGCCGTCCTGGTAGGGGCCCAGCAGCGCGTCGGCCGAACTCAGAGGCCGGGACTGGGCGTCGAGCAGGCGCCAGCCCATCACTGCGGTGGCGTCGGCTTGCTGCAGTTGCGCAATCGTGTTGACGCCGCGAAACAGGTCGATCAGCGACAGCACGCACCCGGCCAGCGCGCCCGGGTAGAGAAACAGGTCGACGTGGAGGCGGCAGGCGTTCATGGTGGCGATTTTGGCTCGTTGAATGGCGATATTTGCCGTTCCATCGCCGGGCCGGCTCATTCTAGGATGGCCCCGACCCATTCACGACCCGCCCTCAGGAGACTTTATGACCCGCTCGTTCCGACATTCCCGCCGCGCCTTGCCCTCATTGATCCGGCCCGGCGCCCTCGCCGCCGCCCTGCTGTGCGCCGCAGCGGCCCAGGCCCAGGGGCTGGACAACGCCACGCTGCAGGCCATGGACCAGCGCATCACGGCGGTGACGCCCAAGCTGGTGGCCTGGCGCCGCGACATCCACGCCCACCCCGAACTGTCGGGCCAGGAGGCGCGCACCGCCAAGCTGGTGGCCGAGCATCTGCGCAAGCTCGGCCTGGAGGTGCAGACCGGCGTCGCCGGCCACGGCGTGGTCGGCCTGCTCAAGGGCGCCCAGCCGGGAAAGACCGTGGCGCTGCGCGCCGACATGGACGCGCTGCCGGTGGCCGAAGTCACGGGCCTGTCATTCGCTTCCAAGGCCCGGGCCATTCACATGGGCAAGGAGTCGGCCGTGATGCACGCCTGCGGCCACGACGGCCACACGGCGATCCTGATGGGCGTGGCCGAGCTGCTCAGCGGCATGAAGGGCCAGCTCGCGGGCCATGTGAAATTCATCTTCCAGCCGGCCGAGGAAGGCGTGTCCGAACTGCCGACCGACCCCAGGGCGAGCTGGGGCGCCAAGGCCATGGTCGAGCAGGGCGTGCTCGACAAGGTCGACGCGGTCTATGGCCTGCACATATCGCCGGCCCTGCCCGTGGGCACGGTCGGCTACCGCAGCGGGCCGCTGCTGGCCGGCGGCGACACGGTGCGCATCAAGATCACCGGCAAGCAGACCCATGGCGCTCTGCCCTGGGCCGGCATCGACCCCATCGTGGCCTCGGCCCAGGTGGTCACGGGCCTGCAGACCATCGTCAGCCGCCAGCTCGACATCAGCAACGAGCCGGCGGTGCTGACCATAGGCGCGATCAACGGCGGCAACCGCGAGAACATCGTGCCCGACAGCGTGGAAATGCTGGGCACGCTGCGCACCTTCGACGAGAAGATGCGCAGCGAGGCCAAGCAGCGCATCACGACCACGGCGCAAAACATCGCGGCCGCCAGCGGCGCCAAGGCCGAGGTCGCGTTCGGTCCCACGGCCTACCCGGTCACCAGCAACCCGGCGCCGCTGACCGAGGCCTCGCTGCCCGCGCTGCGCACGGCCACCGGCGGCAAGCTCATGCTGATCCCCAAGATCAGTGCCTCGGAAGATTTTTCGGAGTTTCAGAACCGCGTGCCCGGCTTCTTCTACATCCTGGGCGCCCTGCCGGCCGGCAAGACCCCGGCCACGGCGGCGCCCAACCATTCGCCGGCCTTTGACTTCAACGAGGACGCGATGCCCGTGGGGGTGCGCACGCTGTCGGCGCTGGCGCTGGACTTTCTGGCCCGCAAATAATCGCCTCAGGGGATCGCAAAAAACTGCAAGGCGGCCGTTCAAAAAAATCACGCCCGGCGCCGTGCCAGGGCGGCCGGCCACCCGTTACCATGCCCGGCATGGATGCCGCCCTGAGCCAGATCATCGAGCGCGTGCGCGCCGCCGCCGCCGACGCCACGCCGCTGCGCATCCGCGGTGGCGGCAGCAAGGACTTCTACGGCCAGAGCCTGGAGGGCGAGCTGCTCGATACCGGGGCGCTGGCCGGCATCACGAGCTACGAACCGAGCGAGCTGGTCGTGACCGCGCGCGCCGGCACGCCGCTGGCCGAGCTCGAAGCCTTGCTGGCCGCGAACAACCAATGTCTTCCCTTTGAGCCTCCGCACTTCGGCTCGCGTAACGAGGCGCCCCCTCCGCCCTTGGGGGGAGGGGTTGGGGGAGGGGGCTTGACGGACGGCGGCTCGACCGTAGGCGGCATGGTCGCCGCCGGCCTGAGCGGGCCGGCGCGCGCTGCCGTCGGCGCGGTGCGCGACTATGTGTTGGGCCTGGGCCTGCTCAATGGCCGCGCCGAGCTGCTGGTCTTCGGCGGCCAGGTCATGAAGAACGTTGCGGGCTACGACCTGAGCCGGCTCATGGCCGGCGCCTTGGGCACGCTGGGCCTGATCACCGAGGTCTCGCTCAAGGTGTTGCCGCAGGCGCCGGCCGAGGCCACGCTGCTATTCGAGCTCGACCAGGGCCTCGCGCTGGACCAGCTGCACCGCTGGGGCGGCCAGCCGCTGCCGCTGAACGCGAGCTGCTGGCTGCTGGAGCAGTGCCGCGGCAGACTTTACCTGCGCCTGCGCGGCGCCGTTGCAGCGGTCGAAGCCGCCTGCCGCAGCCTGGGCGGCGAGCGCCTGGCCCCGGCCGCGGCCGGCTCCTTCTGGAGGGCCTGCCGCGACCAGAAGCTGCCGTTCTTCGCGCCGCCGTCGCCCGGCATGGGCCTGTGGCGGCTGTCGGTGGCGCAGACCGCGCCCGCGCTCGCTCTGCCGGGGCCCCAGCTGCTGGAATGGCAGGGCGGCCAGCGCTGGTTCTGGGCGCCGCCCGCGCAGTCCGTGCACATCCGCGCGGCGGCCCATGCGGCCGGCGGGCATGCTACTCTTTTCATAGCGCCTCGGGCCCGTGACGCGGGGGCCGAGGCCCGGTTTGATCCCTTGAAGCCGGCGTTGCAGCGGATTCACCGCCAGCTCAAGGCCGAGTTCGACCCGGCGGGCATCTTCAACCGCGGCCGCCTGTACGCGGACTTTTGACCGGGGACTTCCGATGCAAACCCACCTGGCCCCCGAATTCCAGAACACGCCCGACGGCATCGAAGCCGAGGCGATTCTGCGCAAATGCGTGCACTGCGGCTTTTGCACCGCGACCTGCCCGACCTACCAGCTGCTGGGCGACGAGCTCGACGGCCCGCGCGGCCGGATCTACCTGATGAAGCAGGTGCTCGAAGGCGAAACGCCCACGCGCAAGACCCAGCTGCACCTGGACCGCTGCCTGACCTGCCGCAACTGCGAGACCACCTGCCCCAGCGGCGTGCAGTACGGCCATCTGGTCGACATCGGCCGCAAAATCGTCGATGCCAAGGTGCCGCGCCCGGCGGGCGAGGCGGCGCTGCGCTGGGCGCTCAAGGAGGGCCTGCCCTCGCCGCTGTTCGGCCCGGCCATGGCGGCGGGGCAACTGGTGCGCGGCTTGCTACCCGCAGTGCTCAAAGCCAAGGTGCCGGCCCGCCAGGAGGCCGGGCGCTGGCCCACGCGCGTGCACCCGCGCAAGATGCTGCTGCTGGCGGGCTGCGTGCAGCCGGCCATGATGCCCAACATCAACAGCGCGACTGCGCGGGTGCTCGACGCCGCCGGCATTCAGACCATCGTCGCGCCCGAGGCCGGCTGCTGCGGCGGGCTCAAGTTCCACCTCAACGACCAGGAGGGCGCCAAGGCACAGATGCGCGCCAACATCGATGCCTGGTGGCCGCTGATCGGCCAGGGCGCGGAAGCCATCGTGATGAACGCCTCGGGCTGCGGCGTGACGGTCAAGGAATACGGCCATGTGCTGAAACACGACCCCGACTATGCGGCCCGGGCCAGGCGCATCAGCGAGCTGACGAAGGACCTGAGCGAGCTGCTGCCCGATCTCGTGCCGGCGCTCAAGGCAAAACTGGCTCTCCCCCGACCGGCGGGGGAGCGGGGAGAGGGTGCCGTCAGTACTGCCCAAGGGGCGGTGAAACGCGTAGCGTTTCATCCGCCCTGCACCCTGCAGCACGGCCAGCAGCTGCGCGGCGGGGTGGAGCAATGGCTGGGCGAGCTGGGCTTCAAGGTGCAGCTCGCGCGCAACGAGTCGCACCTGTGCTGCGGCTCGGCCGGCACCTACTCGGTGCTCAACCCGCAGATCGCGACCGAGCTGCGCGACCGCAAGCTGCAGGCCCTGGGCGAGCTGCAGCCCGAGCTCATCGTCTCGGCCAACATCGGCTGCATCACGCATTTGCAGGCAGGCACCAGCACGCCGGTCAGGCATTGGGTCGAGCTGCTCGACGAGGCGATGTCAGGCTCCTGACACAGCGCTGTCAGCAGCGCTGGCGCAGCATGGCGTTTTCTTCGACCGCCGACCGATCGCGAAACTCGCGCCGCAGCGCTCAACGATCTCCCATTCCAGCCGCCCGACCCGATGCGCCGCGCCGACCGCCTGTTCCACCTCATCCAGCTGTGATGTTCACGCAGGACGAGGCCAAGGCCCTGGTAGCCGCGGTGCGCCTGGCCCAGGCCTGGCTCGACCCGGCGCTGGCCCAAGGTGCCGAGGACGCGCTGGGCAAAATCCTATCGGTGCTGCCCAGCGAGGCCCGCGTGGCGGCCGAAAGCCTGGCGCTCTATGCACCGCCTGCAGGACTCGCGGCGCCGACCCAGCGCACCCTGCAATCGCTGCGCGAAGCGGTGCAGGCGCGCTGCAAGCTCCGCATCAGCTACCGCGACCTGAGCGAGCAGGCCAGCGAACGCACGCTGCGCCCGCTGGGCTGCGACTGGCCCTATGGCGCGCGTCCAACCTGGCTGCTGACGCACCGCAAGGCATCGGCTTTTGCGCCCTTGCCGCCGGCCGTGCAGCTCAGCGCCGATGGCCCGGCGCAGCTGCTCAGGCAGTGGCAGGCGCTGGGTCTGGAACGCGTCTGGCTGGTCGGCGGCGGCCAGGTCGCCGCGCAGTTCCTGCAGGCCGGCTGCCTGCACGAACTGATGCTGGCGCTGATGCCGGTCACGCTGGGCCGCGGCATTGCGCTGTTCGACCCCGCGCACTGCCTTGGGCCAGTGCGCTGGGAATGCCTGTCGTTAACGCCGCAGGCACTGGGTGTGCAGGCCATGCGCTACGAAATCCATAGCGTCTAGCACCCGCTGCACAGGGCTGCACGGCGATTCGATTCAGGGACCGGGGCTCAGGCCGCGAGCGCCGCCTCGATGTCGCCGGACAGCCGCCGCGGTTCGTCCTGCGGCCCGTAGCGCCTGATCACCTGGCCGTCCTTGCCGACCAGGAACTTGGTGAAGTTCCACTTGATGCTCTTGGTGCCCAACAGGCCCGGGGCTTCGGCGCTGAGCCACTGGTACAGCGGGTGGGCGTTGGCGCCCTTGACCTCGATCTTGCCCATCATCGGGAAGCTGACGCCGTAGTTGAGCTGGCAGAACTCGGCGATCTCGCTGTCGCTGCCCGGATCCTGCTCGCCGAACTGGTTGCAGGGAAAGCCCAGCACCACCAGGCCGCGCGAACCGTAGGTTTTGTGCAACGCTTCGAGCCCGGCGAATTGCGGCGTGTAGCCGCAGGCACTGGCCGTGTTGACGATCAGCAGGGCCCGGCCCCTGAATTCGCTGAGCGCCACGCGCCGGCCATCGATGCGCCGGGCTTCAAACTCGTAGATCGTGCTCATGGCGAACTCCGTGGTTTGGGTTGCAATTTTTGCTGCGTTCTTGCAACATCACCCGCAACTATGGCATTTCGCGGCTGCGGGGCAAGGCCAATGCGCCCCGGGGCTGGCTATGCAGGGTGCATAGTGGTTGTCCCGGTCAGAACTTCAGCAAGAAAGCAGGCACCGTCTTATGAGCACATCCCAACTGGCCCTGATGGGCTTCCCGCCCTACGAGCGCGCTATGCTGGAGGCCTTGCTGCGCGATCCGCAGCGCCCCGGCGCGGGCTACACCATCGTCGCCGGCCCGGCCGCAGCCCATGCGATCCTGGCCAATGCCGACGACGCGCCCACGGTGCGCGCGCTGTGGGCGGCGGGCCCCGAGGCTCGGGTGCTGCTGATCGGCCAATCCGATGCCGGCACCGGCTGGCCATGCCAGCACAGGCCGGTCCAGTCCGCGGCCTTGCTGGCGGCGCTCGCCCGGCTGCTGGATGGCGCCGGGCAGCCGGTGGTCCAAACCGCCGCCTACGCGCAGACCCAGCCGTTCGAGCACGCGGCGATGACCGTGCCGTCCTTCCGGTCCGAGTTCGCGGCGACCCAGCCTTTCTCGGCCTCGGCCATCAATGATGCAGCCGACGCCAGCGGCTTCGCGACCACCCAGCCTTTCACGCCGCTGAACGGCCTGCCGCCAGCCCCGGCGCGGGCCGCGGCGCCTGCGCTGGCGCAGCGCGCGGCTATCGACGAGCAGAGCATCGAGCAGTGGCGCGCCTCGCGCCGCGCGCGCCAGGCCACCGAGCCTGCCGAGCGGCCAGCGCCACCTGCGGAGCCGACGGCCGCACTTCAGCCCGCTGCTCAGCCCGCCCTGGTACTGCAAGCCGCCACGTTTCAGAACAGCAGCGATTTCTTGCTGGGCATGGCTGGCAAGGCAGCCGACGAACTGCCGCCGGTGCAGCCGCGCGACGAGGTGCTGGTGATCGACGAAGGCGATGTGTCGCGGCGGGCCCTGCAACGCCACCTGCACCGCCATGGCTTCCGGGCCGATCTGGTGCGCGGGGTGGAAGAGGCTCTGCAGCAACTGGCGCTGCGGCCCTACCGCTTTGTGCTCCTGAACGATTTCACAGGCCATCTGGACGCCTTGCAGGCCTGCCGCGCGATCCGCCAGCGCAAGGCGGCTGCCCGGCCCGTGCTCGTGCTGCTGTCCAGTCGCGGCGGCGCGTTCGACAAGTTGCGCGCCAAGCTGGCGGGCTGTGACGCCTACCTGGTCAAGCCGCTGAACGAGGCCGAGCTGTTGCGCGTGCTGGCCAAATACGAATCACAGCCGCGGCGCGAGCCGGCGCGCAGCGGCGCGAAGCAAGCCTAATGGGTGTCTGAACTCAGGGCCGACAGCAGGGCAGCCAGCAGGATCAGGCCGCCACCGAGCCAGACCCGGCTGCCCAGCTCGGCCGCATCCAGCGCGACCGACGAGGCGCTGGCAAACACGACTTCCGACAGCATGATCAGCGCCGTGCCATGGGCGCTGAGCCGGGCCGCGCCGTACTGCATGGCCAGGTTGCCGGCCAGGAAGGCCAGGCTCAGCACCGCGGCCAGCGCCATCCAGGGGACCATGGGAGCGGGCGGCGGGCTCACGCCGCCCTGCGCCATGCCCAGCAGGGCCGCGGCCGAGGCCATCAGCGCGCCGCCGCCGAACATGGCCATCACGCGCGACTCGGCCGGCGCCGCCCTGAGCCTGCGCAGCAGGATGTTGGTTAGCGCGAAGCTGAGGCCGCCCGTCAGCGCCAGCCAGTCGGCCGCGCTGTCGGGTACGGGCCAGGGCGACTGCGGCGTCTTGAGCACGATCACCACGCCGGCCAGTGCCAGCGCCATGCGCAGCAGCGAAGCCGGGTGGGGCTTCTCGCCCAGCAGAGGCCAGGCCAGCAGCACGGTCCACACCGGCATCAGGTAGAACAGCAGCACCACGCGCACCACATCGCCCACCGTGACGGCCCAGTTGAATCCCAGGTTGGTCAGGCCCGCGGCCGCCAGCAGCAGCCACAGCAGGGGCTGGTGCGCGAAGCCGCGCCAGGCCGCGGGCTTGACAGCCAGCAGGCAGCCTAGCGAGAACAGATAGATCAGCGCCGTGGCCCACAAAGGATGCAGGCCCTGGCCTTCGAGCGCGCGAAACGGCCACCAGGACACGCCCCAGACGAAGGCGTTGAACATCAGGGCCAGGGCGGGGAGCAAGCGCTGCATCGAGGTGTCAAGGACCGGCCAAGCGGGGCGCGCGAGCCGCCCGGCATCCGCGCCGCGACCGCTAGTCGTGGATGTGGTCGTGGCGTGCGATGGTCAGAAGGTGCTCGATCTCGTCGCGGTGTTTGACGCAGTTGTGCTGGTGCCAGCGCTTGATCACCCACATCATGCCGGCCACCACCAGGCCAAAGGCGGTGATGGCGCCAAAGGCCGACAGGCCCAGCCCGGTGGAGAGGCTGTAGAAGGCCCCCAAGCCCAGGATACAGGCCTGCTCGTTGAAGTTCTGCACCGCGATCGAGCGGCCCGCGCCCATCAGGTTGTGGCCGCGATGCTGTAGCAGCGCGTTCATGGGCACGACCAGGAAACCGCCCAGGCCGCCCAGCAGGATCAGGAATGGGGCCGCGACCCAGACGTTGTCGATGAAGTTCATCAAGACCACCAGCACGCCCATGGCAATGCCCAGCGGCATCACGCTGGTGGCCATGTCCAGCCGCATGCGCATCGACGCGACGACTGCGCCGACCGCGGTGCCGATGGCCACGACGCCGACCAGCGACGAGGCCTGAGTGGTGCTGTAGCCCAAGGCCGCCGCGCTCCATGCCAGCACGATGTAGCGCAGGTTGCCGCTCACGCCCCAGAACAGGGTGGTGGTGGCCAGCGAGATCTGGCCGAGCTTGTCGCGCCACAGCCGGGCGTTGCAGGTCCAGAAGTCGTGCAGCAGGTGCAGGGGATGGCGCGGCAGGGGCCGCATTTCGACGCCGGTGTGGGGAATGCGGACGTTGAACCAGGCGGCCAGCACGTAGACAAAGATCAGCACGAAGATCGCGGCTTCGGCTGCCGTGTCCAGGCCGATGTCCAGCACCGGAAAATCAAGCGACAGCAGCCAGCTCGATATCGCGGGCCCGACCAGCTGGCCGCCCAGCAGCACTCCCAGGATGATGGAGGCAATCGTCAGCCCCTCGATCCAGCCATTGGCCCGGACCAGCTGCGAGGCCGGCAGCAGTTCGGTCAGGATGCCGTACTTGGCCGGCGAGTAGGCCGCCGCCCCCAGGCCCACGATCGCGTAGGCCATCAGCGGGTGGGTGCCAAACAGCATCAGCAGACAGCCCAGAACCTTGACCGCGTTGCTGATGAACATCACCCGGCCCTTGGGCAGGGCGTCCGCGAACGCGCCGACGAAAGGCGCCAGGATCACGTAGAACAGCGCGAACATCGGCACCAGCGCGGCGCGCTGCCATTCGGCGCCGCCGCTGGTCTTGATCAGCTCGACGGCCGCCACGAAAAGCGCATTGTCGGCCAGTGAACTGAAAAACTGGGCCGACATGATGGTGTAGAAACCGCGCTTCATGGATGGGCTGTCTGCGGCATCAGTTTGGCTGATGGCCGGCGATATTGAGACTGTCTCCTCGTGACAGCGGGTTATATCACGCCGGGCAGTGCCAGAATCCGAATAACCCGCGTCTTTGCACCCCTGCGCCATGCCCCGCCCGATCCAAGCCACCATCCATACCGAGGCCCTGCACCTCAACCTGGCGCGCGCGCGCCAGGCCGCGCCCGACGCCAAGGTCTGGGCCGTCGTCAAGGCCAATGCCTACGGCCACGGCATCGAGCGCGCCTACGCGGGGCTGCGCGGCGCCGACGGCTTTGCCCTGCTCGACCTGGCCGAGGCCGAGCGCGTGCGGGCCCTGGGCTGGCGCGGCGCGATCCTGCTGCTCGAAGGCGTGTTCGAGCCGCGCGACCTCGAGCTGTGCTCGCGCCTGGAGCTGTGGCACGCGATCCACTGCGACGAGCAGATCGACATGCTGGCCACGCACAAGACGCATCACCCGCACCGGGTCTTCCTCAAGCTCAATTCGGGCATGAACCGCCTGGGATTTTCTCCGCAGCGCTACCGCGCGGCCTGGACCCGGCTCAACGCGCTGCCCCAGGTCGAGGAGATTTCGCTGATGACGCATTTCAGCGATGCCGATGGCGCCAAGGGCATTGCGCAGCAGATGGAGGTCTTCAACGCCGTCACCCAGGACCTGCCCGGCGAGCGCACCGTCAGCAACAGCGCCGCGACCCTGCGCCATGCGGGCGATCCGCTGGTGCGCGCGGACTGGGTGCGCCCCGGCATCGCGGTCTACGGCAGCGCGCCGGACTTTCCGGAGCACAGCGCGCGGTACTGGGGGCTGCAGCCGGCCATGACCCTGGCCAGCCGCATCATCGGCGTGCAGGACCTCGCGCCCGGCGACACCGTTGGCTACGGCTCCCACTTCGCGGCCGAGCAGCCGCTGCGCATCGGCGTCGTGGCCTGCGGCTATGCCGACGGCTACCCGCGCCACTGCGGCACCGGCACGCCCGTGCTGGTCAACGGCGTGCGCACCCGCACGGTCGGCCGGGTCAGCATGGACATGATCACGGTGGACCTGACGCCGGTGCAGCAAGCGGGCATCCAGGCCGGCTTCGGCAGCGAGGTCACGCTCTGGGGCCGTGCCTCCAATGGCGCGGTGCTGCCGATCGACGAGGTCGCGCAGGCCGGCGGCACCGTCGGCTACGAGCTGATGTGCGCGCTGGCGCTGCGGGTGCCGGTGGTGGTGGACTAGTGTTTAATTGCATTAGTAGCTATATTTAAATATCATCCTGCTTATTCAACACAGGCGGGAGGTGGTCATGGCTCGGGTGGCGGCGAAGGTGACATGCAGCGATCAGGACCGCAGAGAGC
>Ga0187892_10007304_pt1 | contig 15832 bp, 14 predicted proteins | sample MA1701073metaG_FD_139345 | JGI IMG/M metagenome (GOLD analysis project Ga0187892, IMG submission 139345) | Bio-ooze microbial communities from a basaltic lava cave in the Kipuka Kanohina Cave System on the Island of Hawaii, USA - MA170107-3 metaG ... | reverse complement strand
GCTTTCGGCGCGCTTGCGATAACGCGCGAGCTCGCCCTGCTCATGACGAAACGCGGCGCGATCAGCATAGATCGTCAGAAGATTGGTTGCGCCAGAGAGCTTTTGGCAGTCGCGGCAGTGGCAAGCCACCGTTGCAAGCGGCGCAGCACCGTACGAGTAGCGCACAGCGCCACAAAGGCACCCACCCCGATGTGGCGGCGCAGGAATTGGCGGACAATACATCGCTACCCCGGCAGAAACGGGACCGACAGTTCGGATTATCGACCGACTTGGCGAGCGGGGTGAAGACTTTGCGCGATCTAGCGCATCTGGTTACAGGGCGGACTCCATTGTTCGATCAGGTCCGATCGTTCGGCACGCCGGATTTCCTCGTTCGCCTCGCTGAAATGCACGTGGAAGTGTGTCACGCGGCTAATTTTGATGCACTGCATCGCGAGGTAGTCCGAGAATGGCTCGGATAAGTCGCTCGTCTGCCCAAAGTAGAGGGGGTTGAAATGTCCCGGCTTGGTCTCCCTGGCGAAGACGAAATTGGCTGGTCCCGGACCGAATGCCGTGCCGAACATGTAAATGCTATAGCGATATTTCTTGCCGGACTTCCCCAGCCAGATGTGTATGCCTTGACCAATCATGATTTCTTCAGGTCGCATGGAGGATTCCCCGTTGCACGGCAGCTTCCTGTACGCAGTTCTCCACTAGTATTTCTGTCGTGAGCCGGTCGAAAGTCTCACCCCTAAAGGAAAGAAATCTTGCGTATTGCCGAATTCAGGCGTGCTGTGCTAACTAGCTGAAGATTTTTCGGGGCCGCCTGAATCAATCCGACCCACATGTATCAAGCAAGTCAGGCCGACATTCGACCTGGACCGTCGTGGGCCGGGTGCGGTTTGGCGGTCATGCTTCCTGTCCTGATCTGCGTTGCCGCCTGTTCCGCGGAGCTGTCACCGGAGCAAGTGTTGTTATCCACCCGGATGGCAATCGCCGAGTCCGGCCGGCACGCGCTGACCGTCGAATCGCCAACCGATCTGCCCGTTCTCATCACGGTTTCCGGCCGCGCGGTCGATGTCAGGGCTGCCGTCGTGGCGGATAACTCCGGCGCCGCAGTCTTCGCCGACGCGCCGAACCGGCGAATGGGTGTGGAGACGTTGCTCATTGACGTCCCGCATCAGCGCGTTATCAAGGTAGCGATCGAGCGTAACGACCATTCGCAAGCCCGCGGGGAAGTCGATGTGACCGTTGTTGGGCTGCCGCTCACGACGGAGTCCGATCAGCAGCGGCTCCAGGCCGCAAAGTTGGACGCGGCCGGTTGTCTGGCGTTTCCCGATGTCCCTCAGGGCCAAGGCAGCGCGGAAGCATTTGAATCCGCCGCGCAATTGCACGAAAAAAATGGCGATCGACTTCGCGAAGGTCTCGCTCGCTTGCACGCGGCAGGAGCGCGATACACGCGCCTTTCCGATTGGGCGGGCGCTGCCGAGCTCGCATCGCAGGCGGCAGCGACGCTTGAGCGTGCCGATGCGCCAGAACACTTAGCGATTGCAGTGCGCGTCGAAGGCGCCGCACTGGATCAGCGCGCCAACGCAACCGGCGTCGAAGTGTTAGCGCACGAGCGGGATCTCAAGCGGGCACGCGAGCGACTCACCGAGGCATTCGAGCGATTTCAGGAGCTCGGAAACAGCTACGAAGCCGGTTACGCACTGAATTACCGTGGCGTTTCGTTCCACGTAGCCGGCGAGAGTGAGCGCGCGCGCGACGATTATCGGAAGGCGCTCGACCTGTTCCGGTCGGCCGGTGATCAGCCTGCGCAGGCGCTAGCGTTGCAGAGCCTCGCCCTGCAAAGCCATGAGGACGGCCGGCTGAGCGACGCCATGCGCGAATTCGATGAGGCACTTGCGCTCATCCCGCGCGAAGAGGACCCCGAAAACTACGCCCACACGCTACATAACAGCGCGTGGCCGCTCCGGGTCTTCGGTCGATTCGACGAAGCGATGGCACGCTTCCATGAGGCGGGCGCAATTCTCCGCAAGCGAGGGGATCGAGACGGGGAAGCGCGAGCGTTGCACGGCCTCGGTACAACACTGCTGCATGCCGGCGAACCTGAACGCGCCGCAGAGCTTCTGCGAGCCGCGATTGAGCTGAGGGGGGAGTCGGGTGCCAGGCGCGAGCAGGCCATGTCATTGCTACTGCTGGGGCAGATCGAGCGCGAGACGGGACAGTTCCAGGTGGCCCTGTCGACGGATCGTCGCGGGCTGGCACTGGTTCAATCGCCGCGAGACCGCGCTCAGGCGCATTTGGCTCTTGCGAGGGACTCCCTGGCAGCAGGCGATGCACCTACGGCGCGCCAGGAGCTAACGCTCATCCTGAACTTGGAACTTCCCACAACGGATCGTTATTTGGGCCTGGCCCTGACCGAGCTAGGCGCCCTCGAATGGCTTGCCGGCGACTCCAGCGCAGGGAAGGATCATTTTGCTCGTGCGATCCGCATTCACGAGGCCAACGGCTCAGAGCTGGATTACGCAAGGACGTTGCAGCGCCGTGCCGACCTGCTGTTGATGCATGGAGATACTGGTGGCGCAATCAACGACTCGGGCGCCGCAATCAGCTTGCTCGATGCGATCGGCGTTCAGTCGCTTCAGGCCGAGAGCCGCGCGGCGTTTCGCGCCAGTTACCGCGATGCGGTCGAAATTCTGATTGCGGCACTACTTGCGCAGGCTGAGGCGAAAAGGAAGAGCGGTGACGAAGCACAGGCGCAACAGTTGCTATGGTCCGCACTTGAGGCCAGCGATCGCGCACGCGCGCAGCTTGTCGCTGGTTCCACCGGGCAGAACACAAGCGCGATACCGCCGCAGTTGCTTGCGCAGCGCAGGGAAATCTACGAGCGGCTAGCCGGCAAGCGCCAACAAAAGGATCGCATGCTGGAATCCGCGAATCCTGATACGGAACGAGTTGCACGTCTGGCGCGGGAGATCGAGCTGTTACGCGCGAGTGCCAAGCTTGTCGAGGCCCAGATCGCGGGAACCGACGCGACGACGACACCACGTGTCGTGCCCGTCATCCGCGACCGCGTGACACGGTTTCCACCGGGCGCAGTTCTTGCAGAGTACTTCATCGGCCGCTCAAGCAGCTGGTTATTCGCGGTACGTGATGGCGAGATATCGGTACACAGGCTCGAGCCCGTCGCGAACATCGAAAGAGCTGCGCGCGCCTTGCATATGAATTGGCGCAAATCCGGCCGATCTGCCGACGACTGGCAGGCTGCTGGCCATGCGCTTAGCCAGATGCTATTCCGGCCATTGGGTGAGACCACGCCGGTCGGCGTATTGCACGTTGTTCCAGACGGCGCATTGCATTTGCTGCCAATGGCCGTGCTGGCGCAGCAGTTCTGGCCGCAATTGCCTCCTGGCTCCGTGAGAATCTCCCCAGCATTGTCCTTGCTTTTGGAAGGCGACACTGACACGCACAAGTCGGCGGACAGGATGCTCGCCGTAATCGCCGATCCAATCTATTCCGTCGACGATTCACGTATCCGCGGCTCAGTATCGCCAACTACTCATTTGGTTGACGCTGCGCTGACTCGCAGCGCACGTAGCCTCTCGGGGCTGAAACGGTTGCCGGTTACGGCCATTGAAGCGCGCGAAATTCTTTCACTCGTTGGCAAGCGCGAACAAACGCTGGCACTCCTTGGCAAAGATGCGAACCGCAATGGAGTCGTTGGCGCCGCTCTCGATCGATTTCGGATTGTGCACTTCGCGACACACGCAATAGCCGACAGCCAGGACCCTGCGCTAGCAACACTGGTGCTGTCTCGCTGGGACGAGACCGGCAAGCCGATCGATGGCGCCTTACGGTCGTACGACATCATGCAAATGCGCTTCAATGCTGATCTAGTCGTCTTGAGCGCTTGCGATACCGCGCTGGGTCGCGAAATAGCGGGTGAAGGCCCGCTCGGGCTCGCAAACGCATTTCTTCGCAGCGGCGTGCAGTCGGTCGTCGCGACTCTGTGGCAGGTACCGGATACCTCGACAGCCGTCCTGATGCGCGAGTTCTATCGCGAAATGCTGTCAAACGGGCGGATCGCGCCTGTTGCACTTCAGCTCGCGCAGCAGCATCTACGCAGACAACCGCGCTGGTCGGATCCGTATTACTGGGCGGGCTTTCAACTAATCTCGATTGCCCGACTCGAAGCTGGCAACAACAACGTCGAAAGACGTGGGGAGTCGTGATGGACGCAGATCAATTTATCGCTCGGTGGGTCATGATTATTTACGACGAGCCGAAGAATGGAAAACCTCAGCCCTGGAAGGATGGACTCCCGCTCGGTGGTTCGTTCGAGATCACCAAAGACGCTTTCGGGAGTTACTGGTACCTGCCGAGCCCGCAACTGAAGGCGCCGATGAATCAACCGAAGAAGCTTTCGACCAGCAGTGAGAAGCACGGCGAATTCGACGTAGGTGTGCTTTTGCCTGGCACGCTCTATGCGGACTTCGGTGGCGGTGTCGGCAAACTGTATTTCGCAATCAATCTAATCATGGGGACACGCCGTATCATTTCGCTGTCGCAATCACATGGTGGGGCGCACGGCGTTGAAACCTGAAACGTCGACCACTGCGGAGGCTGTTGCTGCTGCGTTCGGTCTTGCGGGTTCCGCCGAACTCGAGCGCCTACGCGACGGTGTTCTAGTCTTATTGCGGCGAGAGCTGCGGGACAAGACTCTCGCCGACGATCTCTGCAACGAGGCGTTCCGGATCGTGCTCGAGCGGCTGCATCAGCAGCCGCTCGAGGATCCTGACAAGCTTGCTCCCTACCTGGCGCAGACGGCCCGTTTCCTGGCGCGAACTAATCAAAGGACCGTTAGGCGCCGTCGGACCTTTACCGGCCAACAGCAGGCGATCGAGGAATTCGGGGATCCAGAAGCGGATCCGAGTGCCGCAACGCAAACGGAAGCCCGCGCCAAAGCGGTGCGCAGGGTGCTCAAGGAAATACCCAACGTCCGCGACCGGGAGATCCTGGTTCGCGTCTACCTGCGTGACGAGGACAAGGAGCAAGTTTGCCGGGAGCTCGGCATTGACGAGAGTCACTTCAGACGGGTGGTCTTCCGCGCACGCGAGCGATTCCGGGCCTTGATTGAGAAACGGTACCGCATCTCAGATCTGTACGGTTTCTCGATTGCATAGGTTTTCGGTGGGACTTTCGAGCCTCTCATGACAGATATCTCTCCGAAGGATCACGATTTGATCAGTCGGTATCTGGCAAAGCGCCTGACCGATGCGGAGGAGCTCATGGTCGAGACACGGATTGTCAAAGACGCCGATTTCAGGAGTGAGGTCGAGCTCACCGCAGCGCTGAGGGACGGGTTGCGCGAGTTGGAAAGCCGGGGTGAGATATCCGCCCTGCTCACACGGCAGACCGAGTGGTGGAGTCGCCCGCGATTTGTCGTGGTTGCCTCATTGGCTTCCATCGCGCTCGGCTTGATCTCGTTCCTCTTCTATCAGCAGCAGGAGCAGCTTGCGCCCGCTGTCGTTACGGAGACCTTGCGTTTCGAACGAACCCGAGGCGGCGGTCTGCAACCTGATGTCGTGTGGGAGCGCACCCGCACGCCCGTGCAACTCGAAATGCGTTTCGACGTCGGTCCAGAACCCAAGGCCAGGTATCGCGTGATCCTGCAAAGCGTGACCGGCAGAGCCGGCATGCCCGCAGTTGACTTACTCGTCGCTGCTTCTTCCGACGGCGACGTCGTGCTCCCACTCGATGGCGCACTGCTCGAGCCGGGCGAATACGAGATACGGCTCGAACCTCAGCCAGCCACTGAATTGGACAGCGCCGTCACCTACACGCTGACGGTTTCCGGCAAGCGCTGATATGGCAATCAGATGGGTCGATCGATTGACGCAGCCAAGGGGGTAAAGAGTTTGGGCCCCTGCTTCGTCATGTGCCAGCAATCCTCCATGCGCACGCCAAATTCGCCGGGGATGTAGATCCCGGGCTCGTCGGAGAAGCACATGCCGACTTCGAGCGGCGTGCGGTCGGCGCGCATGAGGTTGGGCGGCTCGTGGCCGTCCATGCCGATGCCATGGCCGGTTCGGTGGGAGGTGCCGGGCAGGCCGTAGTTTTTGGCCCAGCCCCTGCCCTCGTAATATGCGCGCACGGCGTTGTCGATATCGCCGACGGGGATGCCGATCTTCGCGGTCTCAAGGCAGATCTCCTGGCCACGCTTGACGGTGTCCCAGAGTTCGCGCTGGCGCTTGCTGGGTTCGCCGTAAACCCAAGTGCGGGAGATGTCGGACGAGTAGCCATGCACCTTGCAGCCGGTGTCGATGAGGATGATGGAGCCTTCGCGGACGGTCTGCGGCTTTTCGGTTCCGTGTGGGTAGGCGCTCGCTTCGTTCAACAGCACGAGAGAAAACGGTTCCTTGCCGCCCAGTTGCTCAGTTTTCTCGTAGAGCATTTTCTGAATGTCAGTCGCGGTCATGCCGGACTTGAGATAGACGTGACAGTGCTTGATGGCGTTGATTGTGACGTCGGCGGCGGCTTGCATAAGGGCGAGCTCGGCCGGCGACTTGATCATGCGGCAGGCGTTGACGAGGGATTCGCCGGAGACGACGTCATGGCGAAAGCTTTGTGCCTTCTTTGCGTGATCGATGATGAAGTACCGGGTCGTGTGCTCGACAGCGAGCAGACGATCCGCGGGTTGGTCACTAAGCGATTTGGCGATCAGGTCGAAGGGGCTTTCGTCTTCGTGCCAGGGGCGGATGTCGGCGGGAATCTTCAGGGATTCCTTGACGGAAGGCACTTCGAAGAAAGGCGTGACGATGACGACTTGGCCTTCGGCGGGAATCAAGGCCGCGGTTGTGCGTTCGGAGCGCCACCAGCGGATGCCGGTGAAATATTCAAGTGAAGATCCCGCTTCGACCAACGTTGCCGCGACCTTTCGTTGCTGCATCAAGGATTGGAGCTTGACGAGCCGCGCGCTGTGCTCCTGCGCCTTGATCGGTTGAACACTTTTCGCGAGTGAATTCAAACTCTTTGCTTTCGTTTCGGCAGCGAAGACTCTTGCGCTGGAAGTCAGCGCGGCGCAAGCAGCTGTCATCCCAAAGAAGGCACGCCTGGAGAGTATCGTCATCAGACCCTCCCAACAGAACTCTTGGATTCAGATTGTTTCATGCTTACCCTGCGGCGACGAGAGGCGGGATCGCAACATGAAATCCCTGGGCAAGAGATCGCAAGGCGCGCGACTCGAACGTATCAAGGCGTCGCCGCTTTGGACCGGCGACCGATTCCAGAACGCACACCCCATCCTGCCCGGCTTGCGCGATCCGAACGCCGCGATGCCGACGATCAGCGAGTTTCTTTGCGGCGGCGAACGGCGCGCCCCGCAGGGACCGCTTCCGTCGATGAATCCACTGGACGCCTGGACCAGGCTGCCCGGCAGCGGCCTGCGCGCCACGTGGCTCGGGCATTCTACGATTCTGATCGAGATCGACGGCCTGCGGGTGCTCACCGATCCGGTGTGGGGTCTGCGCGCGTCGCCATCGCGGTTCGCTGGACCGAAGCGTTTCCAGCCGGTGCCGGTTCGGCTTCATGCCATGCCGCCGATTGACCTCGTGATCGTGACGCATGATCACTACGACCATCTTGACTACTCAACTATTCGCCAGCTCCGCAAACGCGACGTTCCCTTTATAACGTCGCTCGGCGCCGGTGCGCACCTCGAGGCCTGGGGCGTGCGGCCCGAGCGCATCGTCGAACTCGACTGGTGGGAATCGCACCGCTTGCCGAATACCGAGCTCACGGTGACTGCTGCGCCGTCGCAACATTTTTCCGGACGCGGTCTGCACGATCGCAACGCTACTTTGTGGTCCTCAATGGTGATTCGTTCGGAGCGTCACACCGTATTCTTCAGCGGCGACACGGGTCTCACGACTCAGTATCAGACCATCCGCGAACGATTCGGTCCGTTCGACTTGATCATGCTGGAGGTGGGCGCGTTCCATCCGGCCTGGGGCGATATTCACCTCGGGCCGAAAAACGCGCTCGAGGCTCTCAAGCTGCTCGGCGGCGGCCCATTTCTACCCATTCATTGGGGTACGTTCGCCCTGGCGATGCACGCCTGGGACGAACCCGCGGAAACTCTCTTAGAGTTAGGCCCGAAATCTGGCGCACAACTCGTGATGCCGCGCCTCGGTGAGCCGATTGAGCCTTCACATAGCAGAGATGTCGAGCCGTGGTGGCGCGCGGTTGATGTGACGACGCACCGACCCGCGCGCGGAGCGCCGAAAGCGATGACGCTGCCGAAGACTGTGCCTTGGCCGATCGACTAAGACCGCTGCGGATACTGCCCGCGGATCTTGCAGCGATCGAGGCGAAATTCCTCGAGGCGCTTGATTTTCCGGAAGTTAGACTGCACTTATAGAAGCTGTTTGAGCTGGGCTTTCAGCGTGACAGCGACCTCGAGCGCAAAATGGGGCAATACTTAGGTGCAAAGTCGGGATGACACGGAAGCCCTGGCTGTGACCGAAACCGTAACGGCTATCAAGCCAACCGCGTCGGCGCGCGTCGACCAGATGTTTCCGACGTTCACGCCCGCGCAGGTGGCGCGCATTGCGGCACACGGACGGCTGCGGCCGACCCGGCCTGGACAGGTCTTGTTCGATGTCGGGGACGCGGGGGTGCCGTTCTTTGTAGTCAAGCAAGGCGAGGTCGAGATCGTTCAGCCTTCCACCGACACCACAAAGCTGATCCGCGTGCTCGGACCGGGCCAGTTCACCGGCGAGGTCAACATGCTTTCCGGGCGCCCAGCGCTCGTCCGGGCGCGAGTTCGCGCGGCCGGCGAAGTGATCGAGCTGCATCGCGAGTGTTCGCTCGCTATCGTTCAGACGGACTCTGAACTGAGCGAGATCCTGATGCGCGCCTTCATCCTGCGGCGCGTCGAACTGTTGACGCAGGGGCTCGGGAACGTGGTCCTGATCGGCTCGATCCATTGTTCCGGCACGTTGCGTGTCAAGGAATTTCTCGGGCGCAACAACCATCCGTATAAGTACATCGACCTCGATCAGGACCTCGACGTTCAGAACATGCTCGACCGGTTCCAGGTCGTCGCCGAGGATATTCCGGTCCTGATCTGTCGCGGTGAACTCGTGCTGCGCCGTCCGAGCAATCAAGAGATCGCCGAATGCCTGGGATTCAACGAGGCAATCGATCAAGCGCAGATACGCGACGTGGTCGTCGTCGGTTCCGGGCCCTCGGGCTTGGCGGCGGCGGTCTACGCCGCCTCCGAGGGCCTCGACGTTCTCATTCTTGAAGCCAATGTGCCCGGTGGACAGGCCGGCTCGAGCTCGAAGATCGAGAATTTTTTCGGGTTTCCGACGGGCATATCCGGTCATGCGCTGACCAGCCGCGCCTATACGCAGGCGCAGAAGTTCGGCGCCCAGGTCATGGTGGCAAGCGGCGCCAAACAGCTCGACTGCGAGCACAGGCCATACACGATCGAGACGGCGGGCGGCCAGCGCGTGCAGGCCCGCACTGTCATCATCGCAACCGGTGCCACCTATCGGAAACCGCCCATCGAGAATTTGTCCCGTTTCGAAGGCACCGGCGTGTACTACGCGGCGACCTCCATGGAGGCGCAACTCGCCCGGGGCGAAGAAGTGATCGTCATTGGCGGTGCAAACTCGGCCGGCCAGGCCGCCGTGTTTCTGGCGCAGACCGCCAAGCGCGTCTTCATGCTGGTGCGGAGCGAAGGGTTGGCGGAGACGATGTCGCGTTATCTGATTCGCCGAATCGAAGAGAATCCGGCGATCGAGTTGCGCACGCACACCGAGCTCGTCACGATCGAAGGGGATAATCATCTCGAGCGCGTGCAGTGGCGAAATCGACAGTCCAGCAACGTCGAGACGCACGACATTCGGCACGTTTTCGTCATGGCCGGTGCCGATCCCAGCACGCGTTGGCTCAATGAATGCGTCGCGCTCGACACGAAAGGCTTTATCAAGACCGGCGCGGAACTCTCAGACCAGGACCTGACTGAGGCTCAGTGGCCGCTGGTGCGCCGGCCGATGCTCCTGGAAACGACCCAGCCTGGCGTGTTTGCGGTCGGCGACGTGCGCTGCGGCAATGTCAAACGCGTGGCGTCCGCTGTCGGCGAAGGATCGATTGCGATCTCGTTCGTCCACCAGGTGCTCAGTGAGTGAGGCAGTTCGGCGAGGTAGTGAACGAGGCTATGCCGACCACGGCTGGCTGAAGTCCTTTCACACATTTTCTTTCGCCGACTATTTCGACCCCGATCACATGGGGTTCGGTCCGCTACGCGTGATCAACGAGGATCGTGTTCAGCCGGGTGCGGGCTTCGGCACTCACAGTCATAGCGACATGGAGATCATCAGTTATGTGCTATCGGGCGGGCTGGCTCACAAGGATTCGATCGGCAACGGATCAACCATTCGCCCTGGTGACGTGCAGCGGATGAGCGCCGGGTCCGGTGTGCAACACAGCGAGTTCAATGCCTCGAACACGGATCTGGTGCATTTCCTTCAGATCTGGATCCAGCCGAATGTCAAAGGTATCGAACCGAGTTATGAGGAAAAGCGGTTCTCGGCAAGCGAAAAGCGCGGGCGTCTGTGCCTGATCGCTTCACCCAATCGCGAGGCAGGTTCGGTGTTGATTCACCAGGACGCGAGAGTCTATGCAGGTCTTTTCGACGGTGCTGAGCGCGCAGAGATCAAGGTCGACCACGGACGCCTTCTCTATTTGCATGTGGTACGCGGCACCGTGACAGCGAACGGCGTGACGCTCGGCACAGGGGATGCCCTGAAACTTGCCCACGCAGGTGACTTAAGTCTGGAGGGTGGCAGAGACGCCGAAGTGCTCGTGTTCGATCTCCCCGAGGTCGGGTACTCAAAATGAGCGGAACCACAGAACTCTCGGCGGAACTGCATGCATTGAGTCAGACACTGCTGGAAATCCACACGCATATCCTCGATGAGGAACGCCGCTCTCATCTCGGGCTCCATGGCGTGGAAGGAATGAATCGGCTGGTCAATGATCCGGCCTGGGCATGGTTGCGTTCGTTATCATCGCTGATCGCCGACGTCGATCACGTGCTCGCATCGAAGGAGCCCTTGACGACCGCCGAGGTCGCGGCCGTCGCGGCGCAGGTGCGTGGCGCCTTGTTCGGTCAGGGCGATCGAAACGATGCGGGCTTCCTGGCACGGTACCGACCGTTATTGCAGGCAAATGCCGCGCTGGCGAGCACGCACGGCGAACTCAAGCGTCTGCTGGATCGGTTGCCCGTGGAATCCGAAAACGAATCGGAGCGCTTGCACGCCCGCCACCTGTGGGCCATGCGCTGCAAGCACCGCATCACGCGCCCAACCAGCCGGAGTTGAACGATGCCCAAGAGCGAACCTGAGGCAACTGCCGGGCTGCGGCGATGAGCCGACATGCGCCATTCACCTTGACGGTAGCCGCCAATGCCACCGATCACATGCTCGGTCAGCCCCATGCGCCGGTTACCGTCGTCGAGTACGGCGACCTCGAGTGTCCCAACTGCAAACAGGCAGTGACGGCCGTGCGGTTGATGCTGACTCGCTTTGCGGGCCACACACGATTCATCTATCGTCACTTCCCACTCGAGGAAGTGCATCCACATGCCGAGCTAGCCGCCGAGGCTGCCGAATGCGCAGGCGGCCAAGGCAAGTTCTGGGAGATGCGCGACTTGCTGTTCGACAACCAGAGTCACCTCGAACTCGATCATTTGCGGGGTTATGCGCAACGATTGCAGCTCGACCTCGCGCGCTTCAATGCGGAGATGAATGATCACGTCTATTTGCAGCGCGTACGCGAGCACCAGCATAGCGGACGCGAAAGCGGCGTGCGCTCCACGCCGACTTTTTTCGTCAACGGCCAGATCCAGGACGTCTCATTCGGAATGCAATTGCTGATCGACGCCGTTCGATCGGCGATTCGCGTGTGAATTGTCTCGCACAGGAGTACACGATGTATACCACCCGAATCGATCTTCCATCCCAGGTGCGGGATAAGGTCGTTCCGCTTCTCCAGGCTTCCCTCGCTGATTCAGTCGACCTCTTCACGCAGATCAAGCAGGCGCACTGGAACGTAAAGGGCCCCTCCTTCATCGCGCTGCATGAGCTGTTTGACAGCATCGCCGAAATCGTCGAAGAACATGGCGACTTGCTGGCCGAACGCATCGCGGCGTTGGGCCGCCGCGCCGATGGCACGGCGCGCGTCGCGGCCGCGCAGTCGGGCCTCCCGGAGTATCCGTTAGACGCCGCCGAGGGCAGGCAGCACGTGGTAGCCGTCGCCGATCGACTCGCCGCCTTCGGCAAGTCGGTCCGCGCGGGGATCGATCGTGCGACGGCATTAGGCGACGCTGACACCGCTGACATCTTCACCGAAATCTCGCGAGCCATTGACAAGCATCTCTGGTTCGTCGAGGCCCATCTGCAGTCAGAACGCTGAACAGTTGGCAACGGACGCCCGCCCAGGAGCGACCGTAGCGTCGGCAATTGCCTCTCCGTGGAGTCCATTTCGTCAACGGACGATTGCGAGCCTGTGGACAGCGACGCTCTCATCGCATGTCGGCACCTAGATGCACGATGTCGATGCAGGGTGGCTTATGAATTCGCTGGTCCCTACGCCGTTGGACCGCCTAGACTCGCTATGGAGTCGGAATCCTGGCTTGCTTCGCGGAAGATGCCGTTGTCAGGGATGAGGGGCGCGATCGGCACGGCATCGCTGCCATCCGCGACTGGGCGAACGAGGTCAGCCGGAAATGTCAGCCGATTGTCGATGTCATCGACATTGAGGAAGCAAGCGACCGGACCCTTCTCCAGTGCCGGGTGTGCGGCAATTTCCCCGGGAGCCTCATTGAACTGCGCTACGTCTTTACCTTGCGCGGCGAACTAATCGCGCGGCTGGAATTCTCTTGACGGCCACGGCCATTGTTACGCGAGGGCGCTCATTCGTCGTGCGCGAGGCGCGCTTCGGCGAGATCGATTTCACGCTCGAGACGGATCAGCACGTCGTCGCCGATGTCGCCATTCTGCCACAGTTTGAGCAAGGCTTCGCGTTGTGCGGCCGCCGCACCAAGCCAAAGGCGCGCCTCACTGTCGAGCGAAAGCGCGCTGCCTGATGGGTGGAGTGATCGGCTGTTGAAGAAGCGTTTCACTGCTACGGCTTCATGGGCGGGCACCCCAAATTCAGCGACCAACTTGTTCACGGCCTGTATCGCCGCGCGGCGCATCGCCTCGCGCGCGAGCTGGTTTTCAGTCTCTCCGGTGGTATCGGTCTTGAGCCGCAGCACCCGAATCAGGGCCGGCAACGTCAATCCCTGGCCGACCAACGTCACGAAAACGATCCCGAACGCGAGCAGGATCACGAGGTCGCGCTGCGGAAATAACTCGCCGGTCGGCAACGCGACTGGCAGTGCGAGCGCAGCGGCCAAAGACACGACTCCGCGCATGCCGCTCCAGCTGACGAGGGTCGAAATGCGGGCGGAGGCAGGATCACGACGGCGCAACGACGGCACCAGCAAGCGAACGCCGTAGGTCGCCGTGAAGATCCAGAGGAAACGCACGCCGATTGCGACGACGCTCAACACGGCGATCAGGCCCGCGACACGCCGCCAGGACAGGTCCTGTTGCCCCAAAAGGGACTCGGCGATCAGTGGCAACTGGATGCCGATGAGCACGAACACGAGGCAATTGACCACGAACACGACGGCGCGCCAGAAGGTGCGAATGTTGAGACGCACAAGCGCCGACGTGCCTCGATGCGACCATCGCGATCGGTAGAGACCCACGGCAACCACGCCGAGAACACCCGAAACCTGCAGCGCTTCGCATAGCCAGTACGTCGCAAAAGGAGTCGTCAACGACATCGCTAGCTCGAGCATCGGATCGTGTAGGCGCTCCTGCAGCCGCGATGTGATCCAGCCCATGGCAATGCCGAGCGCGAGCCCACCGAGGGCGATCAAGCCAAACTTGCCGACGAGCGCCAAGCCGGAAAACGCGCCGGTCAGCGCAGCAGCCACGGCAAATCGGTAGAGCACCAAGCCAGTCGCGTCGTTCACCAGGCTTTCGCCCTCCAGCAACGTCACGATCCGCCGTGGAAGCCGAAATCGTCTCAGCACCGCGGTCGCGGCCACCGCATCCGGCGGCGAAACGATGGCGCCGAGCGCGAATGCGACCGCCCACGGCGCCTGCGGCACCAGCCACTTGAATGCGATGCCCACGGCCAGCGTCGTCGTTGCCACCAGGCCGATGGCGAGCAACAGAATCGGGCGAAGGCTCAAGCGGAAATCGCGCCACGAGGTGTCGATCGCCGCCGGGTACAACACGGCGGGCAGCACGATGGCGAGCACCAGGTGCGGCTCAATCACCAGTCCCGGCCAGTCGTAGGCGAATCCGAGTCCGATTCCTGCCAGGACCAGCACGATGGGATACGGCACATGGATCCGGCTCGCGAGCCAGCCGGCCGCGATGGCGCACAGCATTACCAGGATGAGAGAAATCATCATTGCTCTTCCACCCCGCTATCCGGCTGCAGGAAAAGTGTTACCCATGTCTCCGGCATAATCCGTAGTTATGAACCAAGACTGGCTCGGCTATGTTGCCGCAGTGTTGACTAGCCGCGCCTTCATCCCACAGGCGCTCAAGACCATCAGTACGCGCGACACGCGCGGCTTGTCGCTGTGGATGTACGTGATCTTCACGAGCGGCATCGCGCTCTGGTTCGCCTATGGCGTCACGATCGGCTTGTGGCCGATTATCCTCGCTTATGCCGTCACTATTCTGCTCGCCGCGACCATTCTCCTGCTGAAGCTACGTCACGGCTAGGGTTGCACACAGTGCGCGAGGCAACCGAAGGAATGCGCCTCTACCCTTCCCGCCTGAGAATTGTGAGCGCTGGGCTGGTCGCACCGATCCTCTTGGCGGGATTCGCCTGGACCGCGACCGCGGAGACGATTGCACTTTCGCCCTGCGGCCTGTCGGGACTCGAGGAACGAGCACGCTGCGGCCAGATCGAGATGCCGGAGAATCCGGATCGGCCCCGCGGGCGTCAGCTGAAGATCGCGATTGCGGTTGTACCTGCGATGAACGGTCGCGCGCTTCCGGATCCGATCGTGCCGTTGATGGGCGGGCCAGGAGAAGACGCGTTCAGCGCGGCCGCTCATTTCGCAAAGCAGTTTGCGGCATTGCGCGCGGAGCGGGATCTCCTGCTGGTCGATCAGCGCGGAACCGGCAAATCCGCGGCATTGCGATGCAAGCTGCATGACCCGGCAGCGCCCGCGCCGAACCTGCGCGACCTTCTCCCGGCCGCTGCCGTCGAGACGTGCGCACGCGAACTGAGCCAAGACGCGGATCTGACGCAGTACACCTACGCGCATTTTGCCCGCGATCTGGAGCAGGTTCGCCGGGCACTCGGCTATGAAAAACTAAACCTGTTTGCCGGGTCGTATGGCACGCGCGCGGCGCAAGTTTTCGTCCGCGCCTATCCGGACAGCGTGCGCACCACCTATTTCTGGAGCATCGTGCCGATCGACGTGGTGACACCGCTGACTATGGCGCAGGCTTCCGAGGCGGCATTCGAGAGCACCTTCGATGCCTGCGCGACCGATGCTGCCTGTCACGCGGCGTTTCCAAACATTCGCAAAGAATTTGACCAGATCCTGTCACAGCTGGAATCGGGTGTCGTGCGCGTCGCCGTTGGCGGCCCGACCGAAAAACCGTCGTTGGGCCGCGGCCGGGTCGTCGAATGGCTGCGCGCGCAGCTCTACCGGCCTCATACCGCCGCGGCGGTGCCCTGGCTCATCCACCGCGCCCAT
>Ga0187892_10007303_pt1 | contig 15832 bp, 21 predicted proteins | sample MA1701073metaG_FD_139345 | JGI IMG/M metagenome (GOLD analysis project Ga0187892, IMG submission 139345) | Bio-ooze microbial communities from a basaltic lava cave in the Kipuka Kanohina Cave System on the Island of Hawaii, USA - MA170107-3 metaG ... | reverse complement strand
TCGTTTCACTCCTCGCAATGACATGGTTATGAATTTTTTTCGATTTCATAAATAATCTCAGAACCACCCTCATACAAAAGCCGTTCTGCACATTTTGCCCCTACAAGTTCGGGGTCAGCCTGCTCTCCTGTTTCTAACGTATCAATACGTTTTGATCCATCATTCGTCAGAAGACAAGCCTTTATGACAAGCTCATCTCCCTCTATTTTGGAAAAAGCTCCCACCGGCAAAAGGCAAGACCCCCCCAGGGCTTGTAGAAAAGCGCGTTCGGCTCGGGCTGTCATGTCTGCTTGCGGATCTCGAATGGTCTCTAAGACCGGGGTTAATTTTTCATCATCTTGTTCGCGAAACTCTAACCCCAAAGATCCTTGGCAGGGTGCGGGCAACATCTGTTCCGGCTCCAAAACTTCCGTGATCTCCGCATCTAACCCTAATCTTTTCAACCCCGCCACCGCCAATATGATGGCGTCATAATGACCATCTTTTAATTTCTTTATCCGCGTTTCCACATTTCCGCGAATAGACTCAAGGCGATAGCGATTCTTATAACGATGAGAAATTTGGGCGGTACGACGAGGCGAACTGGTTCCCACAATGGATCCGCGCGGAAGCTCTTGAAGTAGCTCCCCAAATCGCGAGATGACAGCATCAAAAGGTGATTCTCGTTTGGGAAAAGGCCCCAACATAAGACCCCCCGGGATCATTTGGGGAAGATCTTTAAGAGAATGAACGGCCAAATCAATTTCGTTTTGCAAGAGCGCCTCTTCTATTTCCTTTACAAAAACACCTTTTCCGCCGATTTGAGTTAGAGAGGAACGTTGATCTTTATCGCCTGTGGTTTTAATTTCGTGAAAGGTGATGTGAAGGTCCGGATTTTTCTTTTTTAATTCGGAGGCCACCCATGCGGTTTGAGCCACAGCCAGTCTTGAACCCCGAGACCCCATGCGCAGAGAAAGTGTTTTCACAAAGAGGGTTTGGCCTTGGTGTGGCGATGACGAAGAGAGAGTTGTTGGCCTCGCAGTGTCCCTATGACCCATTCAAAGCATTCTTGTGCCATGGCTTTTACCAGTTTCTCCGCGGCGTCAATAGCGCCTTTACGCTTTTTTGAGCTTTCTTTCACAATGGTTTGTAAGTCATCAATGTTATAAAGATACACATTGTCCAAGGCGTGTACATCGGGGTGGACATTTCTCGGAACAGCAATATCAATAAAATAAAGTGACCGCTGGCGTCGTGCTACCATGATGGGTTGGACCATCTCCACTGTAATAAGAGGTTCACCTGAGGCAGCAGAGCAGATGACAATGTCTGCCATGTGCAACTCATTCGGCAAGGCATCAAGTGAGCCAGCGGTCCCATTCAAGAGATTTGCCAATTGTTCTGCTTTGGACAGTGTGCGATTCAAAATTGTCAAATGGCCGGCCTTTTGACTCAGAATGTGCCGGGCCGTCACCTCGGCCATTTTTCCTGCTCCAACCAAAACGACACGATGATTCTCCAACGCCCCAAAAATTCGTTCAGCCAGTCGGACAGCAAGACTTCCAACTGAACTGGCTCCATCAGAAATCTCCGTTTGCGCCCGCACTTTCTTTCCCACAAAGAGGGCGCGCTGAAACAGGACATTGATGATCTTGCCCGTGGCGCCATTATCTTTAGCAAACTGGTAGGCTGATTTGACCTGTCCCAAAATATCTGTTTCTCCCAAAACCAACGAGTCTAGACCTGCGGCCACCCGAAAAAGATGCTGCACGGCTTCTTCTGAATCATAATGGTAAAGAGCGGGTTTTAATTTGGGATCAGCGTAAATCGTCTCGAAAAATTGGAACAGCATTTTAAGCGCCTCTTGTTTGTTTTCACCAGGGCGAGCATACACTTCCAGGCGGTTGCATGTTGAGAGAACAACTGATTCAAGAAGCGGTTCCATTTTTTTAAGCTGATTGAGCGCCTTCTCTAAACGGCTTTTGGGAACCGTTAAACGCTCGCGCAATTCCAGTGGGGCGGTTTTATGGGAGAGTCCCACCAGCACAACGCCCATAATCACCTACCTGTATTCGACAGAAATCCGTGCAATTCAGACAGGTAGTTGACACCAACGTAGGTGAAAATCACAACACCGAAACCTGCCAATGAAAGATACGCGGTTTTGCGGCCACGCCATCCTGACACAAGTCGCATATGGAGATAGATCGCATAGACCAACCAAGTGATAAAGGCCCACGTCTCCTTGGGATCCCAGCCCCAATATCGTCCCCAGGCATCATAAGCCCAGGCCGCGCCCAAAGCAACCCCGGCGGTGAGAATGGGAAAGGCAAAAGCAATGATGCGATAAATGAGATCATCTAACTCATCAAGCGGAGGCAAGCGAAAAATGGCGGCAGCTGGTTTTTTGGATTTGATTAAACGTTCTTGCAGGAGATAGGCAAGACCGACCGCAAAAGCATTGGCAAAAAGTGCATACGAGATAAACATCACCGGCACATGAATGGCCATCCAATAAGACTGAAGCGCAGGAAGAAGGGTTGGGATTTGCGTTCCGAAGGGAGAGTTGACGGCCATAATCATACTGAACCAACCCACAGGAACCACAAAAGAGCCCAAAATAGGAAGCGGTTTATAAGCCTGAATAACGAGGAACTCAATAGTGATAATTAACGTAAAGAAGGAAAAACTCTCAAACCAATTGCTCCAGGGCACATACCATTCATGCTGCACCATTTGCCTTGCCACATAGGTTCGTAAAATGAGACTGATGGCATGGGAGATGGCCGCTAACACCAGCACAACTTTGCCTGTTCGAGGCAAAATTTCCCGTCTGGTTATCACATAACCGACGTACAAAGTCATCCCAACTGTATACCCGGTAAAGGCAATTGCGAAAAATATGTTCTCCATATCTCCCCTTGAATGTCATCTTGAGGCGTCCACCGAAGGATCTCTAAATTTAGAGATTCTTCGATTCGCTCAGAATGACATATAGATTACTTTTATTTGAACCGCTCGTTTAACTTAAACTCATCCTTAAATCCTTCATTCCCTTCATAAATTCGGAATTAAATTCGTAAGGAGAGCGAGAGTTCCATCCCCCTACGGCAACTGATATGGTTTTTCCTTTATGAAAAATGACAATACGCAGCCGGCGCTGGTGCAAATAAAAATGCGTGCACAGCCCAAAGAGAAGAATCAATACGCCCACCCAAAAAATGGGAGCTCCGGGATCATAGCCTACTTGAATTCCGGAAAACAAAATGGGCTCCACATCCACTAGACGAAAGGGTGGTGGATTGGTTGGTTCAACACGATCTCCGATGATGCGAAAGGCCAAATCCGGCCGTTCTTTTAGTATCCAAACTCGCCCTACCACTTTGTCCTTTTCCAAAAAATCCAATTGCAGAGCCATGTTGCGACCCTCAAAATCTCGCGTCGTGGCATGCCCATGCTCATCAACATCAAAGGTGGGATAAAGCGTATTGGCTCGAATCTGCAGCGGGGTTTGAGGAATGCGCGTCACAACCCCGGGCAGAAGCTGCAACATCCCTCCCGCGATATGAAGCCGTGCGGACCGAAATTGGTCTGACATGCCCCAGGAGGCTTGATAAAATCGCACTCCTTGAATATCCAAAGGGTCGTTAACAACAATACGTTTTGTTCCCAGAGTCCGTCCGTTTTTCGAAACCACGATATCGCTGGCATAAAGGCTTGGAACCCCCGTTGCCTTGTAGTAATCGATTTCAAAATCTTTCAAAAAAATCTCAAATGATTCTTTTTGCGTTCGTGCGGTTTGGCCTTCCAGGACAGGGACCGCTTCTTCATAACCTACCAAAGCCCCTAGAAAACTCCCAGACAAAACGATGACAAGACTCACGTGGAGAATAAAATCACCCCATCTTTGAAAATAGTGCCGCCCTGCGGAGATGAGAATTCCTTTTTTGTCATTTTCCACATGGGCAGAGGCTTCTTGAAATTGATACTTTCTCGTTTTAAGCCACTCTCGCAGGATCTGCACCGTTTCTTCAAGACTCTTTTTCGATGCCAGTTCATCACGATGACCTGCTTTGTTCATGACTCCGCCAAGAGAAACCTCTTTTTCATTCAATGTGTTCCGGGGTGGTCCAAATACAATTTTGGGCAAGCCTCGCAATTTACACACCACCACATCGAATGCCAGAAGGGCCAACATACCTGAAAACCACCAACTATGGTAAACAAGGGGCTGTTTGGCTGTAGGAAGAAAGGTTCCGGCAGCAGAGGCCACCGCCACAGCCGAAAAAAGCCAGATATTAAAGCGGACCGAGCGAAAGGGTTGCGTCCAATGGGCGGGCAGGGTTAAACCAGCAGTGGAGACAATAGTAAGGATAAGAAAAAAACGCCAGTCCAGTATATCAACTGAAAACTGGAAAAACTCACGCATGTGTGAAGGGAGTCTAACAGAGGGGTGAAGCCCCGTCAACCCACCTTGTCATTGCGAGCCCGCCGAAGGCGAAGCAATCTCATCAATGGGGTTGCTTGGTCGTAGAAGGCACTCCTCGCAATGACACCTCTGTATTGGTACAATGGTTTTCCTTAGAGAACATTATGCCTAAGAAAAAAGTCCCCGCTGTAGATGAATTGAAAATTATCAATGACTTATCCACTCTTTTTTCATCTACATCGGATTTACACCATACCCTTAGAGAGACGATTGATCTGATCAGTAAGTTGACTACTGCGGACGCTTGCTTTCTTTATCTTTATGACCTGAATAAAGGTGAATTGGTCCTATCTGCGTCTAAGACGCCGCATCCCAATGAAATTGGGCAACTCCGCTTAAAATTAGGTGAAGGAATCACGGGATGGGTGGCAAAACACCAGAAGCCTGTGGCGCTCGCCAAAAACGCTCACAAAGACCCGCGCTTTGTGGGAGCCTTACCGGAAGACAAATACGAAGCCTTTATTTCTATCCCGATTTTGGTGAAAGGCAAAATGGTCGGTGTCATTAATGCCCAACATAAGAAACCCTATGCCTGCCCCTCCCGGCTCTTAAATCTTCTTTCTACGATGGGACGCCAAGTGGGAGGCGCCATTGAGACAGCTCGCCTCTATCAGGAAACCCAACGCAGTACCAAAGCCGTGGAAACTTTACAAGCCGTGTCCAACACATTGGTCCAAGATCATTATTCCGACGACATTATGCAAAGAATTGTTAATATGACCGCTCAGATGATGGGAACCAACATTTGCTCCATTATGCTTCTGGATGAAAAGAAACAAGATTTACGAATTGTGGCGTCTCAATCGCTTGATCCTGAGTATCGCAATAAGCCCCCTGTAAAAGTTAATGGAAGTTTAACGGGCAAGGCTGTTCTCACCAAACAGCCTGTTTTTGTTCGAGATGTACGAAAAGACAATTCCTACCAATATCAAGACTTGGCGATTAAGCAGGGGCTTGTCTCTCTTCTCGTGGTCCCGATGATTTTTAAGAATAAGGTTTTGGGCATTATTAACTCCTACAAACCGGAGGAACACGATTTCACACAAGAAGAGATTGCCTTTGCCCAATCCGTGGCCAATCAATGTGCGGCGGCCATTGAAAACACCCGTTTGTTATCCGAAAAATTGGCGGCCCAAGAGGCATTAGAAGCCCGCAAGGTGATTGAACGCGCCAAAGGGATCCTTATGACTTCGAAAAAGATCTCCGAACCGGAAGCTTTTCGTGAAATTCAGAGACAAAGCATGGATCGTCGCAAATCCATGAAGGAAATCAGCGAAGCCATTATTCTCGCACACGAAATGGTTCAGTGACATGCGTCTGGGGCTGGCCCAAATTAATCCCACCGTGGGAGCCATTGATGCCAATGTCAAACTCATCCTGGCTAACCTTAAAAAATCAGAACAACAGGGTTGTGATTTAACCTTATTCCCAGAATTGGCTTTGCCCGGCTATCCCCCGGAAGACCTCATTTTAAAGCCCGCCTTCATTGACGACAATTTAACAGCATTAAAGAGTTTGGCGAATGCGGCCAAAACGTCCGCTCTTGTGGTGGGTTTTATTGATCGCATCGGATCCCAGCATTTTAATGCTGCTGCCTGGGTCGAAAAAGGCCGGGTAAAGTTTGTTTATCACAAGACCTGTTTGCCTAATTATGGCGTATTTGATGAAAAACGCTATTTTTATCCTGGGTCCCGACATAAAATTCTTCCTTACAAAAACATTCGTTTTGCCTTAACCATTTGCGAAGACATTTGGCGCGAAGAAGGGCTGAAGCCACTCAAGAATTTGGCCTCGGATGTGATTTTAAACTTATCAGCAAGTCCGTATCATGCTGGCAAAATTTCCCATAGAGAAAAGGTTGTTCAGAAAGCCGCTTCCTTTTTAAAAAAACCTGTTTTCTACTGCAACATGGTAGGGGGACAGGACGAATTGGTGTTTGATGGCGGCAGTCTCGTTTCTTCTGCGATGGGAAAAATTGTAGGGCGCTGCAGGCAATTTGAAGAGACTGTTTTTGTTTCCGACATCACAAAAAAGGGGCGCGAGATTTCTCTTCATCCAGAAAACCACCCGGCCCTACCTTTGAATGGGATTCAAGAAATTTATAACGCTCTCGTTCTGGGCTTACGAGATTATGTGAACAAGAACGGCTTCATTAAGGTTGTGTTGGGACTTTCGGGAGGAATCGATTCATCTCTTGTGGCAACAATCGCGGTGAAGGCTTTGGGCAAAGAACGGGTGGTGGGTGTGACCATGCCCTCCAAATACAATCTTTCTGAAACAAAAAATGACGCAGTGAAGCTAGCTCAAAATCTCAATATGCAAATCATTGAACTTCCCATCCAAAACGTGGTTGAAATGTTTTTGAAAACGTTGGCTCCCTCATTCGATTCTCTTCCCCCCAACAGTGCGGAAGAAAATCTTCAGGCGCGGATTCGAGGAACGCTGCTTATGGCGTTATCCAATAAATTTGGCTGGTTGGTTCTCACCACAGGGAACAAATCTGAAACTTCGATCGGATATACAACCCTTTACGGAGATATGGCTGGAGGATTTGCCGTGATCAAAGATGTACTCAAGACCACGGTTTATGACTTAGCCAAATTGATCAACCAACAAGCTAAGAGCGAGATTATTCCGACCAGCGTGATTGAGCGGGCTCCCACAGCCGAATTGCGTGAGAATCAAAAGGATGAAGATTCACTCGGCCCTTATGCTGACTTGGACAAAATTATTGTGGGTTATGTGGAAGAGAATCTGCCTTTAAAAGTTCTGCAACAGAAAACACAACTCCCCCTGGACTACGCGAGGCGCATCGTTCAGATGATTGACCAAAACGAGTACAAACGCCGCCAGTCTCCCCCGGGTGTTAAGATCACCCCGCGCGCCTTTGGCCGCGACCATCGCATGCCGATTACGAACAGGTATAAGCAGAGCTAAAATTATGACTGGGAGATGGGGAGAGTGGGGAAAGGGGGGAGTGCCCACTTTTTTGGATTCTGAATCATTCTAACGATTTGTCCAAGAATCCTTTCGTAGCGTTCCTCAAGATCACATGCATCATTAGAACTCAAGTAGCCGCAACGCTGAGACACTTCGATCCAGGTTTGAGTTTCACATGCTTCTGATTCTGCATCGCTTAACTTACTCACAAAAGCAGCTCCATATCGCCTTTTTCTCCACGCTTCAGAAAGATTGGCCGCAACAGAACGAGAGGACCGCCGCATTTGATCAACTAAGGAATATTTCTGAACATGCACCGGCTTTGGGATGTTTGCGATTCTGGCGGCCTGTTTGGTTATTTTTTGTAGAGCGTTTTCATGCACATGATGTCGTCGAACAATGCCGGAGCGGGGATCTTCTGAGAGAGTTTTCGAAGGGAACACATACTGCCACCCCCATTCTTTGTTGGCATTTGGATATTTTTTCTCCAAGGCAAAAGGGAGAAACACTTTGCCTTCTCCATTTTTTAGGTCCGCTTCATGCAAAAGTTTCACTCGCCCCAAATGCCGCAGTAACTCCTCTTTCAATTTTTGAGGCAGCATGGTCACGCGGTCCTTCATTTCTTTCCCTTCTCGAATCACAATTAGATTTCTCGAAAAATCAATGTCCTTAACGCGCAGGCGGAGCAGTTCCATAAGACGCATCCCTGTCCCATACAGAAGCTCCAGCATAAGGCGCTTGGTCCCGTCAACGCTGGATAAAAGCCGTTTTGATTCCTCTCTTGTGAGCACCACGGGCAGTCGCTTGGGCCGCTTGGCCCGCGTAATCTCCCCCAATTGAAAATCCTGATGAAGGATATACCGGTAAAGAAAGACCAGGGCGTTTAACGCCTGGTTTTGCGTGCTGGCAGAGACATTGAGCTTGGTCGCCAAATGATTCAGAAACGCCTCAATATCTTTTGCCCCAAGATATTGGGGGTGTTGTTTGTGGTGAAAGAAGATGAAGCGTTTGATCCAATTAATATAGGTTTCTTCCGTTTTGTAGGAATAATGCTTTGTTCTTAAGTGTGTCCGAACCCGGTCAAGGAGTTTGGGCTTCGGCGTTTGAATCACTTCGAATAGGGGCAGCGTGTTCATGGTGGCACCTCTTTTTTAAGATTAGGAGGGGATCGCGAATATAAGCCATGAGGGATCAGAGGGAATATAAGGAGAGAATGAAGGGGGGATAAATATAGTAAATTTGTAGTGGATTTTGTCGTCTCAGATTGCCAAACTATCCCAGGTCGAGTTTTTGTTTCTGTTTTTTTACAATAACACTAGGTGGAATTTTTTCTGCCTATCACCAGAGTCAAGTTTATAACCAATTGATTGTCAAAGATTCTTATAAACCCCTCTCGTGCTAGGCTTCCCAACACCATCATATGCCAAACATAAGAAATTCCGCCTATTTAATATGTTGGAGCGTTTATGACTTTATGGCTTAGTATATTGATTCCTTCTGCCGTCGTAGGAATATTGTGTGAGCTTTTCATTAAACATAAGACTCTCGGATTAATTTTGGCTGGCGCAATTCCTTGGTTTGGCCTTTTAGGGTGGCAACTATACATGGAGTATTTCTCACCCTATAAGGGGGGTGGAGCATCAATGTGGATCGTGGGACAATTATTTGCGGGGACTATTGCCGCCCTTATCGGCATTGGATGTTATTTCCTAACAAAAATAATTCGTGCAAATGACTAGCACCAAATCGCTCCAACAAATCATTGCAACCGACTCACCCCGCAAGTGGAGTTCGCGGTTGAATTCAATACGTTGTGCCGCCTCTTCCTTTAAAATTAAGTTTGTGCACTTTCTTAAATTCCTTTAAAATCTCCTCCTGTGTGGTTTGAAATCGTCGGAGAAATAAAAAATGTCGATACCATTGCTTGGGGTCGGTCCATTCGAGAGTTACCGAGATTGCAGAAAATCTATGGTAAAGGTCGATGGCGTAAATTAAAAGGAATTGCTGTGGTCCGATTTCCCAATGGCGATCTTTGCCATGCGGAAATCCATTGGTATGAATCCCATGGAATAGGGAAAAAAGAATTCAAAATTAAACGAATCCTTGAATAACTATGAAACATCAACAGAAAAAAAATTACGTTGTTTGTGTAAAAAATGAGGGTTACGAGGTGTCTTTGGAGCGTCGAAAGATCTATCGGGTGCTCCCTGATGCAAGGGCGAGCGAACGAGATTTGATTCGCGTCATCGATGAGTCAGGCCAAGCCTATCTTTATCCGGAAGAATGTTTTGCCGAGATCAGGTTGCCTCAACCCATTCTAAAAGCGTTTGCCAAAGCCGCCTAATCCGCGGCACAACAATCGCCTGCTGCCGACAAGCCTCGTGTCCTACGGCACTCGGCTCGCGGCAGAGGCTCATACGTTAGCCCGCTAGAGGAGCAATATGGGACTGTTTGGCTTCTTCAATAAGAAAAAGGATTCACTCGAAACCAACGAAACGTTCGTGAGGTTAATTCGTCTGGCTCAAGGCGACGAGGATACTCGAAAAAAACTAATCGCCATCCTTTCGCTCGATGATGCCAACAGAAAGTCTGCGCTCAACACCTTTGTGAGCGAAATGACGCTCACACGCGCACCACAAGAATTTATCGAGGCCATTGCATCTTTTTTAAACGACGAAGTAGCCACAAAAGCCCTCTCAGTCTTAAAAGGTGAATCCAAACTTTGAGCGGGCTAACAAATCATCGCAACCGACACTACCTCGCGATGCTCGGTAGTGCGGTTGAATTCAATCCGTTAGCGGTATTTAATTTTTAGCACATGGGAGACTGATTATGGGGTTCCTTAGTGACATCTCTACAAAGATTGCTACGATGAGACAGCGATCAAAGGATAAAAAGCAGTTTTTTCAGTCCCTTCTTAAGGCCGCTGATGATGGGAAATTGACAGACAGCGAAATCAAACAAATTCAAACTCGAAAATCAGAGTTGGAACTTACAGATGATGATCTGAAAAGTGTTCGGGTGCAAGCATATAATGCGGCGCTACATGCAGCGCGAAGTGACGGCAAGGTCACGGTAGAAGAGGAAGCAGAGTTGGACAAGCTCCAAAGCACTCTGAAAATTTCGGACGTTGAAATAACAAAATCGAAACAAGAGCTTGCTCGCCTGCGATTGCTCACTGAAATCCAGAACGGAAATATGCCCACGGTTTCAGTACAAAACGTCATACTGCAGAAGAGCGAAACGGCGCACTGGGCTGAACCTGGAAACATTCTTGAGGAACGTGTGGTCAGTCGCCGATATGAAGGCGGGTCGCAAGGACTGAGCTTTCGAATTGCAAAGGGCGTTTCCTATCGCGTGGGTGGTCATCGGGGGCACCTCGTTACGGACAAGGCAGTACTTCCTGTTAGCTCCGGTGAACTTATCATTACAAACAAGCGAGTTATTTTTCGTGGCGACGCTAAGTCTTTTAATGTGCGCCTTGACAAACTGTTGGAGATTAATTTTTTTAGTGATGGTGTGCGCTTAACCGATGATAAAGGCAAACCCCGTATTGTTCAGCTCTCAAACAGTGGCAACGCCGACATAGTAGGTGCCGTGTTGTCTCGTGCAATAAATACCCATGTGGGGTAATACCGCTAACAAGTCGTTCCAGCGGACGTCACCCTACGGGTGCCGCCGCTGAACTCATCCGTTAGGCAGCTCAGGTAACCATGGATAAGAATCACATCATTAAAGAGATTCAGCGTACCGCAAAGGAAAATGGTGGCATGCCACTCGGCCGTTTACGGTTTTCCAGCGAAACGGGAATTAAGATGAATGATTTGCTTGGCAAGCACTGGGTTCGTTGGAGCGAAGCCCTTGCCGAAGCTGGTTTCCAAGCGAATAAGTTTCAGGGCGCGCTTGACGAATCGATTTTGTTTGAGAAGTACATAAAACTCGTTCGCGTACTTGGGCATCTTCCCGTAGAAGCTGAACTCCGTCTCCATGCGCGCAAAGACGATTCTTTACCCAATTCAAAAACTTATCAAGCTCGGTTTAAGTCCAAACTTGGTCTTATTCAAGAATTGAATGTTTACTGCTCTAGCCGCTCCGGTTACGAAGATGTCGTTGCTCTTTGTAAGGACTACATTGTGAACAATGAGGAAGGAGCAGAAAAGGAACTAAACTCAAATTTGAAGTCCGGGTATGTCTACTTGTTCAAAATGGGTCGGTCATACAAGATCGGAAAAACATTTAATCCCATTCGCCGTGAGGGCGAAATTATTCTCCAACTTCCAGAAAAATCTGAGCCCATCCATTACATACAAACCGATGACCCTTCAGGAATCGAGAAATACTGGCACATGCGCTTTGCTGACAAGAGAAAGGAAGGTGAATGGTTTGCTCTTACATCGGAAGACATACGCGCATTTAAAAGATGGAAGCGAATATCTTGAGCTGCCTAACCAATCACTGCACGCGTCACTTGTCGCTGCGCGTCAAGTGCGCGTGAGTTCAATACGTTAGGCAGTACAGGAAATTTGAATGAACGAAATTAATCTTATTTATCTATTTTTTGGGTTTATGGTGCTGCTGTCCCCTCTTTACTTTATCGTTGATGCCCAATCAAAGAAGAAGAAACAAAAATTGGAAAACGATTTCCTGAATCGGGGATACACGTTTTTTGACGCCAAATATCCACGTCAAATGCTATACGTCACCTACGCATATGGAAAATTTAAAAAATCTGTCCCCCTATTTCTGCAAATCTCAAATTTCAGTCCGCTTGATCTTGCTATGAAAATTTCCGGAATAAATCAAACAAGAATAGGAGACTCGGAATTTGATTCGAAGTTTTCTGTTTATACCAACATGTCACACATCCTTCCCGCAATCCTAACACCAGACATTAGGAAGGAATTAATTGGTTGCCCTAATTTTGAGTATATAACCGGATCGTATGAATCGTTATTAATACCAGACTATTGGCCCAAAGATAAAAGTGAAAGTCAGGCGCGAAACTTGTGGAGGTTTACCACCGCAAAGGTTGAAACAAATTTCGGTATTGTAAGGAAGTTTGTCGACATTGGAATTCAAATTGAAAAATCAATTTACAATAACATCCCTACAGCCGAATTCGAAGCGGAGAGGGCATCTCGAGCAACCTATCTCCAGGATGGAAGTCCATGGGACGGCTTGGTTAAATTGGGCGTGGGATTTTGCATTGTTTTAGCGATCATAGCTGTGGTGGTTTTTATTGTTACAAACTATTTTTAATGTTCTGCCTAACAAGCGCCTGCACGCGACGCGTTCTACCGGTGATTGTGATTTTCAAAGAAAAGGTTCTGTCGCGCGCGTGAGGCTTCTACGTTAGGCATCTGGAGGGAAATTATGAACGAAAGATATCGAACGTTTTGGAGGCGACTTGGTGCCGGATTTATCGATGGTCTAATATTTAAACCACTCGAGCTCGTCGAGAAACTTATCATCGCCGACATGGCGAACCAACTGGTCGTAAGCTCTTGGATTTTATTTCATACCTGGTCCTACGTGATCTACTCGGTTCTGATGTTAGGACTTCGTGGTCAAACTCTCGGTAAGATGGTGTGTCGAGTCAGAGTTCTCGATGCGTCTTCGGAGGCACCAATCACGTTTCGTCATGCGCTTCTTAGGGATTCTGTCCCGATTGTGATTAATATCATCATGACAGTTTACTTGCTAAAGAATCAGACATTGTATTGGCAGATTGTGAAAAACCAACGCCCCGAGTCCCTCCCGCTCCCTTTAGTGATCTTCGCCGGATTCGGAGTTATTTGGTTCCTTTTGGAACTCATCACGATGTTAACCAATAAAAAAAGGAGAGCATTGCATGACTTTATTGGGGGCACAGTGGTGTGCAAAGATGCCTAACCAATCGTTGCAGCCGATCCGCCTTCGCCAAACGACGGCTTCGGCGAGACGGCTGAACTCAATCCGTTAGGCGGCTTTAATGGATCTCTGTCTCGGATTGAGCAATTTGTATACTGTCAAGCGTGAGCCTAAAATTTGAATGGGATCGGAAAAAAGCTAATGCCAATTCCAAAAAACATAAGGTCAGCTTCGAGGAAGCTGCCACTGTTTTTGGTGACACATTATCAATTACAATTCCTGATCCACTTCACTCTGAATTAGAAGATCGATTGATTATTTTAGGCCAATCTCTAAAAAGGCGCTTACTGGTTGTTGTGCATATCGAACGAGGCGAACGAATTCGCATCATTAGTGCACGTGAAGCAACCAGATATGAGCGAAAACAATATGAAGAAAAAGAATAAACGCGGAATGTTATCGGAGTATGATTTCAGTGGTGGAGTACGTGGTAAGTACACGAAACGGTATGCGGCCGGAACCAACCTAGTGGCACTTTCACCAGATGTCGCAAAGGCCTTTCCTGACTCAGAATCCGTCAATGACGTCCTCCGTACCCTTGTCCAAATTGCTCAAAAGAAAATTAAGAAAGCCGCCTAACCAATCGTTGCAGCCGACATCACTCGCCGCTCACGCGCTACGCCGTTCGCGTGCTTGTGCTGCGGCTGAACTCCATACGTTAGGCGCCTATGTTTGACGGTGTTGCCCAAGGGAAAGAATTTCTAAGTGCAAAATGGACCGATTTGATCCTTGTCAGTTACGAGGTTGATCCGGAGATTCTCAAACCTTTTCTTCCTGAAGATGCGGAGATAGATTTTTTTGAAGGAAAAGCTTATATGAGCCTCGTCGCTTTTCAATTCAAGCAGACCCGCGTGTATAAGTTTCCTATTCCTTTTCATATTAATTTTCCAGAAGTTAACTTAAGGTTTTATGCCAAAGTTAATGGAAAGAGAGGTGCAATTTTCTTGAGAGAGTTAGTTCCTTTACGTCTGGTGTCGTTAGTTGCAAGAATGGTTTATAACGAACCATATTATTATTGTGAAATGTCTGGGGAGATAACAGAGAGTCCATCAACCATATCAGGGAAGTATTCACTTAAAAACCATGGGCAAACTTCTTTTGTTAGAGTCTTAGCTAAAAACGAACCTTTTACACCACCTGCTACCTCGTTGGAGCATTTCTTAAAAGAACATTGCAGAGGATATGGGCGAACTAAAACAGGTGAAACTTTGGTTTATAACGTTGCACATCAGGTTTGGCGAGTATTCCCAATTATCGAATTTGAACAAAATATCCATTATGGGGAACTGTATGGGGTTAAGTGGAAATTTCTAGAGGATGCTAGGCCAGCGAATGTGGCATTTGCAGAAGGCTCTAAGGTACATGTCTTTAATCCAAAACAGCTTTTATCATTACATGGCACCTAACAAATCATTGCAACCGACAAACCCTCGTGCCCTACGGCACTCGGTTTTGCAGTTGAATTTTCTACGTTATACCGCTAAAATAGCGCTGTTCTTTACCGTTAGTTATTTCTTGACTTCTTAAATATAAGAACTTATCATATATAAGAATGTGGGAAATACGAGAACATCGTGAGATATCAAAAACGATCCGCCGTCTTCCTGCCTGGATAACAAAAGAGTATGAAACGTGGAAAGATCTTGTTTATCGCCATGGCCCAGAGGTTCTTCGGCAATATCCAGGTTATCATGATGAACAGTTGAAAGGGAGGCGCAAGGGTCAACGATCATCACGATTAAGCCGACAATATCGAGTTATTTACGCCGTAGATCGAGAGATTGTCACAGTTTATGTTCTCGAAATTACCCCGCATAAATATTAGGAGTGTAACATGAAGATAAACAAAAATGACTTTGTTCCCGCACGGCGACACATTCGGGTTAGTTCTGGAGAGGTTATTCGTATTCTCCGAGAAAAGAAGGAGTGGACACAAGAAGAACTGGCACGACGCTCAGGCATCTCTCCCACCAATCTCAGCATGTTGGAGAATGATCGCATCGACATTGGGAAGAAACGGGCGGAGCAACTTGCCCGTGTGTTTGGAGTACATCCTGCCATAATTATGTTTCCGGAATATGAATCTTTTGATATTAGGAAAGCGGCATAACAAATCGTTGCAAGCGTTCCGCCACACAGCATTGGCGGACGCTTGAACTTTTTACGTTAGCTTGCAACAAGTGGAGAATTCGATGAAAGTATCAAAAGTCTTTCTAACCATTTTGAATTCTATTTTTCTTGCTTCGAACCTTTGCCAAGCCGAGCCGCCCAATGAAGCTCAGGTTCTGGCAGAAAAAGGTTATGAACTTTGGAAACAGGGAAAAATTATAAACGAACGCTATACCGATCCTATTCCAGAAGAACAAGGATATGAATTTCAACATATGGGCACACTGGTGTCCGGTAAAGTTTAGAACCGAAAGCATAGCTGAGGTCCCATATTCCGAACGAGCGGTAGTTTTTTCTCGGTCAGGTGAAGCAAATCGACCAAACCGAGGCGGTCCAAGAGCGTAT
>Ga0187892_10007302_pt1 | contig 15832 bp, 23 predicted proteins | sample MA1701073metaG_FD_139345 | JGI IMG/M metagenome (GOLD analysis project Ga0187892, IMG submission 139345) | Bio-ooze microbial communities from a basaltic lava cave in the Kipuka Kanohina Cave System on the Island of Hawaii, USA - MA170107-3 metaG ... | reverse complement strand
TCTCTTTGTCGCCGAATTCAACCCCGACCTCAAGAAGAATTTTGAGAATCCGACCTTGATGCGGCAATTCGGCCTCATCCTGGAGAATCTGGACGGGTTCGACGACTTGGAAAACAAGTTTGTGATGCGTGGCGTGCCCCACGTGCTCGCGCTGCGGACCTCGGTCAGCAGCAACCAAGGACCGCGAACAGGCTGGTCGGGGGACGGCTCACCTGGGGATGGCTCGCTGCGCTCCTTTGCGACCGGGGCTGTCATCCAGCATTTCACCAAAACCTTAAATCGCGTCCCCGGGGTGGATTTTCGGCTCCCGACCGAGGAAGAATTGGATGCCCTGGAGGCCTTTCAGCTTTCATTAGGACGCCAGCAGGACCTGATGTTGCCGCTGCCGCTCAAGGGGACAGTGCCGAAACGCGGCCAGGACATCTTTCTGAATAACCAGCTGGGCAAGTGCAACCTCTGCCACGCGAACGCCGGGGCGACGGCGAACTTTGGCGGCGGCAACATTGGAAACGCGAACTTCAATACTGGCCTGGAGAACCTGCCGGACCAGCCGGCTGATCTCACAGGCGAGCGGAACCCACCTGACGATGGATTTGGCAGGCCGGGCGACGGCACCTTCAATACTCCTCCGTTGGTGGAAGCGGCAGACACCGGACCATTTTTCCACAACAATTCTATCGAGACCATCGAAGGGGCAGTGGCATTCTACAATGGCGATGCCTTCAACAACTCACCGTCCGGGCAGATTCTGGCCCAGAACGATCCGCGGAAGGTCGGCATCCGGCTGGATGCGACCCAGGTGATGGCGGTGGCCGCGTTTCTCCGGGTCCTGAATGCTCTTGAGAACATTCGGCAGAGTATCGAGCTCTTGGAGTCCAGCGCCAAGATGGGCTTTGCTGAACGACCTGAGGTTCGAGAAATCCTCAAGCGAGCTGTGAGCGAGACCCAAGACAGCATCAAGGTTCTGGATGGAGGAGGGCTCCATCCCGAGGCGGTCGCCCATTTGCAGAACGCCAAGGAACTCGAAGAAAAGGCTCACTGCAGTTTCTTTAGGCGGCGCGGCCTTATCCAGGAGGCCATTGATGAGTTACTGAATGCCCGTTCACTTCTCATTGTGACATCCTGAATGGGTTCGCGCGACGGTTAATCTGGAAATGGTAATCGAGGGGAGGTGCCATGCTGAATCGCTACCTGAGACCGGCGATCGTGGTCCTGGCGTTGGGAAGCGCTCTCAATGCCTCTGGGCAGCAAGCCACCGAAATGTTCATCCCCATTGGACAGTCTCCCGGACTGTCCAATAAGGAGACCGTGATCGGAACAATTGAATCAGTGGATCCGGGGACGCGGATGGTGACCGTCGTGAATCCGTCAGGCGCACAGACTTTCGGGATCACGGACCGAACGATGATTTGGTTGGACCGAAGCGAGCAGAAGCAGCCGAATCAAAATGGCGCAGTCGGCGACCTCCAGAAGGGGCGCAAGATTGAGGTCAAGATTCGTGAGGGGGAACCGAAAGCGATCGCCGAATGGATCAAAGTCCAAGTCGGACCATAAGTTCATCCCTCGCTGGCTTACTTGCGTGAGATTGCCTGCGCGACCCAAGTAGTGAGCTGCTCGCCGTCCTCCAGCACGTCCACCGGCACTTCGTAATAATTTTTCAGCGTTTGCTTCGCGCTGGGGCGAAAAGGTTTCATGCCGCGCTGTACATACGCGCTTCGGCTAGTGGCGTCGGTTTTGAAATAGAGCTGACCCTTGTTGATGATGCCGAAGAAGACTTCACCTTGATACAGGCCGAACCCGCCGAACATGGCGCGGCAGGTGATGCCGCGCACGTCGGCTAGTTGATCCAGGACGAAATCTTTGAAGCCGTCGTGCTTTGGTGGCATCGGATCATCCGATGGGCTTGCGCGCCGCGATCATTCGCACAGCGATCGGGAGGGCGATGCCGTCTTCTCTGCGGTATTGATCGACGGAACTGACGATACGATCACGCGCGTCTGTTTTCTGTTCGTCGGACAATTTTGCAAAGTGATTCTGAATCGGCGCAGCGATGTCCATCAGGCTCTCGAAATACTCGTCCCCAGAAGAAAAGCGTACCTCGGCCAGAAATTCTTCCTCAGCGATGCTGACGAATCCTGCCTCCTGCAGCATCCCAGCCAGATCGCCCGGTTTCGCGAGGCGGAAAATTCCTGGCGCGCTTGGGTCTGGCGGTGGCAGATCAAGGAATTGCTTGATGACGGTGATCGGAATCATGAGGTAGGCGTTCTTATCCGGTACAGACCAAACGGCGGCTGACAGCCAGCCGCCTGGCTTCAGGGTCCGCGCGATTTCGACGGCGGCCTTCGCAATTTCTGGGAGAAACATCAAGCAGAATCGACTCGTGACTGCGTCGAACGAAGCTGCCTCGAACGGCAAGGTCGTGACGTCACCCGTTCGAAACGTGATGTTGAACAGCCCGAGTGAGGCGGCCTTTCGTCTGGCGGCCTCCAGCATCTGCTCAGCCAAATCAATCCCGACCACAGCGGCGCTAGATCCGACCGTCTGGGCTGCGAGCAATGCTGGGTAGCCGGTCCCTGATCCCAGATCGAGCACTCGCAGACCAGCTCGAAGCCGGGCATCGGCTACGAGCCGGTGATTTAAGAATGCCATCTGTTCGTCGAAGAACCGGTCCCACTTTTCCCACCCGCTTGCGACCCGGTTCCAATCCTGACGTTGGTCTTCGACGATCTGCTGAGCGGTCTGCTGTGGCATGTCTTTCCTTCCCATTGCCGTCTGAACGAGCGATGACGGACCGTTAACCGCCTCTTACGGTTGCTGGGTGATGTGGTCAAGGAACATTGGAGCGGACAACTTCCACGTCCGTCGGCTCCAGTCGACGCGCAAGATGAATGCTTCTTCGCGAGTGCTGAGCAAGAGCGCCGGAATGCCGGGCGCAGCTCGCGGCAACGCGGCCTTCGTCGATCGTTGCATGGGTGCCTCTGCTTTGAGTGGGTTACTTGATGGTCTGCAATGTGGCGTGGAGTTCCTTCAACTCCTCGGTTAGGAGATCGAGATGCTGATCTCGGTGCGGCTGACTGTCCTTGTACTTCCACAGTTGTTTAAAGATTGCCCATAGCTCTTTATCCTGCGTATAGGCTAGAGCGTATTCAGGTTTCCTCGCCTCGGCTTCAGTCACGCCGCAGAAGGAATTGTGGAGGGCATGGAATTGATTGTGCAAATCGTCGAACGCCTTATCAACGCCTTTCCCTCCTTTGGCGTTAGCCGCGGAGCCCTCCATCATGTTCGTCAGATTGATCATCGTTTCGACAGCTGTGTCGCCCTTTGCCTGTGCTGCATAGTCGGCTGCTCGCGGATAGAAGAGATAGCTGCATCCGCTGATACTGATCAACAGCATCGAAAGCGTGAGAAGCCCTATGGTGTTTCGCATGGCAGCCTCGCTCCAATCAGATCGCCCAGAGAGATCCTCCCCGCGGGCCGATGCCTTAACGGGGAGGCCTCACCCGCGACAAGATTGCAATTAGACCGTGACGGTCACGGTCTTGATCGCACCTTTCACCTTGGCGGCCATTTCCGGGGGGATGGATTCCAGCTTATGGCAAGTTTTTGCGTGGGTGGCTACTAACTGCATGAGTTCTCCCTCCGTCTCTGCCCGCACCTGGAATGCGCAGCCGCCTGAGGGTTGGACATCAAGACAGCCAAGTTGCTTGTATTGTTTGTTCGCCATGATGCTCTCCTCCTTTGTGAGATTGGGGTGAACGAAGGTGTCTCTACTTTCCACGGACAAATTCAAATCGATGCGAAAGTTCCTTTCCATCCTTGCTGAGGACCGATTCCTGGGTGAAATGATCCTGATCCTGAAAGGTAAAGGGTAACAATCCATTTCATAGAATGACCTCATTGAGCGAGCTACTATGTTCATGTTCCAACAGGATGTCGATCCAAGTCAACGCTCCCGCGCGCCCGTCGGTTACATCGAATAGAAGAACTCCTCCTTCACGATTTTCCCATTTCGAACGGTGTAGAGACCTGTTTCGTCAATGGTCATGCGTTTTCCCGTCTGCTTCGGCGTCACGTCATACTTGAAAAATAGGATAAAGCGGTCGCCGTGGGGATAGGGGCCTTCAACCGTACCTCCGTGGATTTGATGATTGTCGACCCACCATTGATTCTTTCCCTTGATGGCCTGGATTCCCCTTTGGATCTGATCCATGCCAGGCATGGCGCATGGTTCGACGCTTTCAATATTCGGTGAGTAGAAGCGGTCGATCGCCTCCTGATTCTTGCCCTGTCTGCACAAGGCTGCCAATTCTTTCCCGATTTCCATGGATGTCATGATGCAATCCTCCTTGGTTGATGGGTGGTGGTTTTTACGACTCGACGAACCGTTCTCCGCTTAGCAGAGGGCAAGCTTGCCACGAATGCCAGGGCCAGTGCGAGCCACTTACGCAATTGCGCGGCAGTCTTGGTGCCCTCTGGGCTCACATAGACATAGCCCTTCATCGGTTGGCCTGTAAAATCCATCGGTCTGGTATGGGACTGCTGCAGCGCGGATTCATATGCGTTTGGGCCGACGCGCACGACTAAGTCGCGGTTCAAAATTCCGGCAAACATCTTGCCGTTCGACAGATAGGCCAGACCGCCGAACATCTTCTTCTCAACGAGTGCGCGTTGTCCTTTGAGCAATGCTCGAACACGCGCCGCCAACTGCTCATCGTAGGCCATCGCAATCCTCCTCATAACCGGTTTCGAGATTGACGGTTGTGGCAGCATTTATCATGGGCCTCCTTACAGAGGTTGATGACTCGCGCCTACAAAGTTGTCCTCATGCTTGGAATTGTGCATCCACCGGTGTGTGGGCAATATGGTTGATATAATTGGTGATCGTCTTGAGCCCGATATAGGCGATAATTTCATACAGCCTGGTTTTCGAGATCCCTTTCCCTTCAACATTCCGCAGTTCCTCTGCCGTCAGCCAGCCTCGCTTTTGCAAGATCAGTCGAGTAGTCTCGACGATGGGAGCCACATCAGGACCCGACGGGATCTGTCCCTCACGAATGGCCTTCACATCCTCGGGAGAGATGTGGACCTTCCCGGCAATCCAGCCGTGAGCGGCTTGACAATAGTGGCAACCGTTGAAGGCTGCCACAGCAAGCTGGACTGCCTGCTGTTCCCTTGGGGTCAGTGAGCCTCTGGCCAAGGCTTCTTGCCCGTTCAGATAGACTTGCACGGTGGGCAGGCTGGCGCTCATTTCTTTAATCAGGTTAGGCACCCAGCCATAGGCCTTTTTGACTCCGGCAAAGATTTCCTCACGTTGAGATTGAGCAGCTGTTACGGTCATATCACCCCTCCTTCCTTGATTGATGAAATCATACAAGAGCCAGCAAAATACGAATTACGCCGCGATTGGATGTTTGTGTGCGTCGGCCTGACCGGCTCGTGTCGGCTTCGTCTGTCGCCGATTCGCTGCGATCACCGTATCGATGATCGCGCCACAATTGAGACAACACCAGCCCCAGAACTCGAACTGGCCAGTGTCATCGAAAAAGTCGTATATCCGTTCCCGATTCAGGAAGCCAGAACAACGAACGCATGTCATGAGGCACCTCCTTCCACGTGGTCATATCCTGCTAAGATGCATTTCCCGAACGCGAGTAACGGGCGAGTCGAACCTCTCAATCGGTGCCAGGTACAACAGGCGAGTACCCCCGGTATCAAGAACGCAGGAGCGTCGGGAATGGTCTGTTTCTTGGGCAAGGCCGAAAGTTGAGCCACGACGGTCACAGAGCTACCTCCATTTGCTCAGCCATATCGGACGGCAGCGTCTCCTTCGTGTGACACATTCTTGCGCGTTCTGCTCCCAGACGCGGCGGTTCCTCATCCGTTCTCCACGCGCACCTGAAAGGCCTAGTCTCCTTCCGTATTCACGTCGGGACCACTCAAATTGCGGTTGCTCACCGAATCACGTATTGATGACAGGGTCTTGTTCATGTGCCGTTGTGGTGTTCCTCCGATATCCATCCTCCTCCGAGCGCCTTGAAGAGGCTGACCATGTCGGTGAGGCGGGTGCGCTCCGTTTGAACAAGCTGCGTTTCTGCGGCCAGAACCGTACGTTGCGCATCGAGCACGTCAAGGTAGTTGACTAACCCCTTTCGATACCGGACCTCGGCCAGTTCCACGGCGGCCTGCGCGGCTTGTACCTGCTCACGCTGCCGTGTCAATTGCTCGGTCCTCCCTCTGATTGACACCAGCAAATCAGCCACCTCGCGAAACGCCTGCAGGATCGTTTGCTGATAGTTCTCCAGCATCTGCTCGTACCGTGACTCGGCGATGTCGAGCCGGGCGACGTTCGTGCCGCCGAGGAAAATGGGCAAAGTGACAGACGGTCCGATACTATAGGTGCGACTCCCGGCCATAAACCAATTGGCAAAGTCGACGGCCTGTAGCCCGCCCTGCCCGGTGAGAGAAACGGCCGGAAAGAAAAAGGCGCGAGCTTCACCGATCCGCGCGTTCGCGGCAATGAGGGTCTGCTCGGCCTGGAGGATATCCGGCCGACGTTCCAGCAACTGCGAAGGCAGGCCGACTGGAATCTCCGGTTGAACGACGATGTCGCGGAGTGGTTTGGGTGTCAGCTCCAGCATGCCGGGAGAAGAGCCGACCAACACTTCCAATCGGTGCAGCTCGATGGCCCGCAAGCGTTTGAATTCCGGAATCTGCGCCGCGCTCTCGGCGACTAGCACCTCTGCTCGCTTTACATCCAACTCCGAGGCCAGCCCGACTGATGTTCGTTTCTTGATGATGTCGAACGACTCCTTACGCACAGTGAGATTGTGTTCGGCAATGTCGATCTGCTCATCGAGCTCGCGCACTCGAAAGTAGGCCTGACCGACGTCGCTGATCAAGGCGAGGGCTACGGCCCGAGCATCTTGTTGAATCCCGTCGGCTTCGGCTGAGGCCGCCTCCATGCTCCGCCTGATGCGGCCCCAGAGATCCAGCTCCCAGTGCAGATCAGCCGCGGTGTTCCACAGGTCAAAACTCGTGCCGGGACTGGCGAAGACCTGCGGCCCGGGTTGCGCGCCTGTCGCCAGTCTGAGCCCTCCCAGGGTATTCTCAGAAATAGACAAATCCGTGTAACTTCCCGAGACATTGATTTTTGGATACAACCCGGCAGCAGCCGACCTCGCTTGAGCACGGCTCTCCAATATTCGTGAAGCAGCCCGGCGGAGGTCGTGGTTTTGCTGCAGAGCCCGTTCGATGAACTCGCTTAATTCCTCGTTCTGAAAGGCTCGCCACCAACGAGCCTCCGGCAGTTTCTGGGTAGTCATGGGCACCCCAGCTTTCTGATCACCGGGTGCCAGCTTCTCCCACCCAGTCGGGATCTCGACAGTCGGCCTCTGATATTCCGGCCCCAGCAGGCAGCCGGCAGGGCCGACCACGAAGGATGTGACGACGGAGAGCCTGGCTACGATGGCCGTGATGGTGCCGAAGAGGTTTCTGTGAGCTGGTTTCATAAGCTTCACTGCTTTACTGATGTGGGATAGAAAGCCGTCTTTGCGGGCGTTGTGTCCTGGTTCGTCCCGCTCTCAGGCTGGTCAACCCCATCGCGTTCAATGAACACATCCACTTGCTGACCGGCATAGACCGGAAACGGGGGCCGCTCGAACCGGTAGATGATCTGCAATACTCGGGTGTCCACACGTTCCCTATTGTCGCCGGTGAGCGACTTCTTCGGTACGATGTAGGGCTCGATCCGCGCGAAGGTCAGGGGAATCGCCTGGGCCGTTGACCCTTTGAGATAAGCCACGCCCAAGGCTCGTGGTTTGACCAGTGGGGCATTGACCTCATCCACGTCGGCTCTTACTTGAAGCTGTTGCGTTTCGCCCAGGAGGATCAACGGCTCCGCCGCGCCGGGCGTCGCATACTCACCGGCGCGCACGTTCAGCTGCAGCACTGTGCCGACACGCGGCGCTCGAACCGTCAACCGTTCTAGCAGCATCTTGGTTTCATCTCGTTGCGCGACAGCCTGCTCCAGGTCCGCCTCCGCGCGCAGCAGCGCGCGCTTGGCCATTTCCAAGGCATACCACGTCCGCTTGAGATCATCCTCGCTCACCGCGCGGCGATCATGCACCGCCTGAAGACGGTTATACTGGACTTCGAGATCACCCACTCGATACCGTTGTTCAGCAATCCGCGCCCGCGCGGGAGGAATCGCGGCTTCGCGTGTGCCAAGTTGCGCGCGGAGCTCGCGATCATCGAGCTGAAGAAGAGCAGTCCCCTCTTCCACGCGATCCCCCACGACCACGAAAACTCCAGTGATCAGCCCCGCCACCGGCGGTGCGATCCGTACGTTTTCGTTGACCGCCTCGATGATCCCGGAGGCAGCCACCGTGTATTCATAGGGATTTTTCGGCGGTGGCTCCAACGGCGGAGCCATCGGCTCCTTCTGCCGAGCCCCGATCAAGACCCATATGGTGAACAGAACTCCCGCTAGGGCAAACCAAACGCTGCTTCGCTTGAGCACGATCATGATGTCAACTCCTTCTGCACTGCGTGAATGCTCACGATCTGTCCGTCGGTCAATCTTGCGATCCGGTCACCAAAGTGGAAGACTCGGCTGTCATGGGTCACGACGATCACGGCTCGCTCAGGCGACCGGCCCACATCCCGCAAGAGGGTCATGATCTTCTGTCCGTTTTCACCGTCCAGGGCGGCAGTTGGCTCGTCACAGATGAGGAGCCGTGGCTCAGAGACCAGGGCACGGGCAATGGCGACTCGTTGCTGTTGCCCACCTGACAAGTTCTTCGGCAAAAAATCGGTCCGATCGCCGAGTCCGACCTTCTCAAGCATGGCCTGCGCGCGATGGATCGCCTCAGACTTGGCTATGCCCTGGATGAGGAGCGGCACGGCTACGTTCTCTGCGGCCGTCAGCGCCGGCAACAGGTTGAACTGCTGAAAGACGAACCCCATCGTTTGCCCTCGGAACTTCGTTTTCTTGCCGCCGGACAATCGTGGCAGCGGCACTCCGAGGACATCCAGGTCACCCTCGTCAATATCCAGGATGCCGGCGATAGCTGAGAGCAGGGTGGTCTTGCCCCCGCCGGACTCACCTACCAACAGGAGTAGCTCGCCCATCCGGACCTCCAGATCAATGCCCTTGAGCACGGTGATCTTGGTGTCGCCTGTCCCAAAGGACTTGATCATCCCCCTTACTTTGACGGCGGAAGGGGCTACGGTCTGTGTATCGACTTCCATCGTCACCCCCTGAACACAATGGCCGGCTCCAACTTGCCCAGCTTGAAGATGCTAATCATCGCCGAAAGCGAGCAGATCCCGATCAGTGCTGCAAAGACCAGGGCCAGTAAGGGCCAGGTTTCCACGAAAGGCAGTTGCCCTTCAGATGCCGTTAGGCGGCCAAAAAGGGTGGCCAGCCCGACTCCAACACCATAGCCGATGGCGCCGACCGTGAAGGCCTGCAAAATAATCATGCGCCCCAATGCAAAGGTACTGGCTCCCATCGCCTTGAGCGCGCCGAACTGCTTCAGATTCTCGACTGTGAAGAGATAAAAGGTCTGACCCGCGATCGCCATGCCTACAATGAACCCGAGCGCGATGGTCGTCCCAAAGTTGATTCCAATCCCGGTGTTCTTCAGCATCCACACGATCGTTTTCATCCCGAACTCCTCGGCGGTATAAGCCCCAAGGCCCGTCTGTTCTCTGATTCGGCGCGTCACCTCCAAGACCGGCACGTTGTCTTTCGCTTTGGCCAGGACATAGGAGAGCGTTCTCCGCTCTGGCGGCGCGTAGGCCAGCGCGCGCTCAAACGTCGTATAGACAGCCGGAATATTCTGGAAATCCTTTTGGGTATTGGCAATGGCCACGACGCGGGCCTTCTTGTCGTTAATCTCGAACACCGTTCCAACCTTGATCACCTCCGGCCCGCCCATGCGCTCAACCGCCCATTGATCCACCACGACCGCGTCCGGCGAACGAAGATCTTCAATCCGTCCGTCAAGCAGCCTGGCTGGTCGGCCGATGAGCGTAGCAGCGTCCAAGCCCACAAGGGAGATCCGATGGTATTCCCCATTCGATAGCCGAGCCCGCAGCACACCTTTGTAGAGCGGCACGGCCCACTCGACCCCAGGAACCGTCCGAACACGGTCCACGCTGGTATCGGCGACGGGTTTGATCTCCTCCACCTGGCTGATGTTGGGGTCTGTGACCCAGATCTGCACGTTGAGGTTACTGATCCCGGATTGCGACCAGATCATCAGTCCCCAGAAGATTGAACCTTGCTGCACGATCAGCATTACCGCGAAGGACAGGCCGCAGAGCAGCATGAGGTACTTGGCCTTGTCACCGAACAGCATCTTCAACGCAACGTAGTTCATGGTTCCGTTCCTACCGAGATTGTGGACTGGTTTCGAGCACGGACCGGTGTAGCTGATTCGCAACGATAAGCGGGTCCACGATGGCCCCGCAATTTACACAACGCCAACCGACAACCTCGTCGAAATCCTCGCGGACCATTAGTCCGCTGCATCGATGGCATATCATTGGACACCTCCATTCATTGGACGCTCATCCAGCCAAGAAACATTTTCCAAAAGCCACTAGCAGGCGCGGGGAACCTTTCAGACGAATCTTCCGGGTCAATAGCGCCCAGAGCAGACCGCGGTCCTTGGCCAAGAATCTGAGCCAGGTCCTGCTGTCCGCTCTCACGTGCAAATCAGCCTTCCCGAGATGGCCCTCATGGACTGCGAGGGTCTTGTTCCGAATGATGACGGTGGCCTGCTTGGGCTCCTCTCCGATAAAGCTAAAGTGGAAGGTGGCGGCGAGTCCCTCAGCGCGATTCCGCTGAAAGACCAACGGTAATCCGTCCAGGAACCCTTGAATCGAACGCGGGCGCAGGCTGCCTGCCACGTGCTTGATCTGTTTGTGCGGAAAGCGCTTGACCACATGCGCTTCCGCGTCAGAGCCCGGCACGACATAGATCCGTTCCTGCTTCGCCTGGAGTGGCTTGACGGTCTCAGCCACAAAGGATTTCTTGTCGCTGCGATATGGGCCGATGACGTCCGTGCCGGCCGGACAGACTGCCAGGCAGTAGGCGGCCTTGTAATTGGCGCCGAACGAGAGGCTCTGCCACATGGAGGCCGATTCGGCGTCGGTGAATTTCCGGCGGTACGAAATGGCGTTCGGACTGTCGGCGATCCGTTCGACCCATTCGGTAAACCCGCCCATGAACTCGCGGTAGTTGTGGGTGTAGCAGGCCGAAAAATTGAAGTGGCCATCTGGTGCAATCGCGCCGGTGGGGCAGGCGGCCACGCAAAGTTTGCATTCGAGACAGGGGTTGAAGTCGATCGGTGCACTCGACGAGTCGATGTCGGTATCCAGCACGACCGTCCCGAGGAGGATGAAGCTTCCGAATTTCGGATGGATCACGTTGCGATGGATGCCCATCTTGCCCAGGCCCGCCGCCACGGCTATAGGTTTATGCGAGACCACCAAAATCTTTCCGGGAAAGCGATCCATTTCCATCGGGAAGCCCATGGAAGGATTCACCGCTCGAACACCTCGCGCCTCCAGCACTGCGACGATGTGACGAGCAACTTCATTGACGTGATCTCCGGTGGTATGGAACTCAAGATTCGCTACCGAGCGGGCAGGGTTCCGGATCGGCTCACGATTGAGACGGCAAACGAAGCTGATCAACGCCTTCGCCCATGGGAAGACAGAGAGGATGTCCATCCGTTGATCGGCCAGCCCTGGCCGATCAAGTTCGATGAAGCCGACATCGTCAACCCCAGCATCGAGGCATAATTCGCGCAGCCAGGCGATATCGAGGACACCGTCTCGGACAAAGGGGGAGTGATTGAGTCCCACCCCCGATTCACCCAACTTGTCTTGGCTTGCCGTTGCGGCCATAAAGACCTCTCCCGTTACATTGGAACGATCATTCTAAAACAGTCCAAAAAAAAGTACCTTTGTTCAGTCCAGTATCGACAATGCGGTCTTCGCGGCCTGCTTCACGACCTCGGCTGGCGTACCGGCTTTGATCATCACGATCGTCCCTTGCATCATTGTTGTCAGGAATCTCGCCAAAGCCCGAGGATCTTTGTCCTTCGCCAACTCACCCTGCTGCTTCGCGCGAGTTAAGACCTTAAAGATGGTTTCTTCCACTGCTCTGAGGGCTGTTCCGAGCCTGTTGGCGATCTCGCTCTCATGCGGCGCCAGCTCCATCACCGTATTGGCGATGAGGCAACCCCTGCGGTTGGGGTCGGCGAGTGCCGCGTCCATCATGCCGTGGATAAATTTCTTGAGAGTCTCGAGTGCCGGTCCAGCGTGGTCCAACATCGCTAAGCGGCTTTCCGCGAATACGTGGCAGTACCGGTCCAGCACTTTCAGAAAAAGCTTGTTCTTGTCGCCGAAGGTGTCGTACAGCGATCCACGATTGAGATCCATGGCCGTGAGCAGGTCCTCCATCGACGTAGCCTCATAGCCCTTGTGCCAAAAAACATGCATGGCCTTGTCGAGTGCCTCGTCCGGATTGAATTCTTTCGGCCTTGCCACGGGTATCTCCTCAATGGGTGACGGGAAGATACCACATTATGGAACGATCAGTCAATAACAAAAATATTAGTGCCAACGAAAGCGGACCAGTTCTCTCCAATGCAGGGAGTACGCCCCCCTCGGATCATGTGTTATTGCTTTTTCGTGTAGGTAATCTCCAGCATCTTCATTTCCTTGCCGCCGTGGTGCGTCCCGTACATGTCGAATGTCTGGGTGTTGTCGTCGACAATCTTCCAGACGGCGCGGTGCGTCATGTGCCCTCCGCCCGGCTCGGGGTGCGATCCTTTCAGCGTAATGGTCCTGCCGTCTGAGGTGGCAGTGCCTTCCATAATGAAGATGCCTGTGCCCATGGTATCCATCCACGCGGTGACATATCGTTTTCGAAGGTTGTCGTAGGCATCGATCCCGATGCCGGAGAAGGGTTGTCCCATCATCTGGCTGGTGAATTCCTGGTAGAGAAAGCGCCCGTCCAACAACATTTTCATTTCGGCCGTGCCGGTGGATTCTGTGGGTGGTTTGCCGGGCTCCATCCACTCCTTGGTGGTCGTCGTCCAACTGCCGGCCAGGCTTGCAAACAATTTGTGCGGCTCGCCCGGTGTCGCGGCCTGCTTCCAGAGCTCCATCATCGCCTCAGGGTCCATCTGATTTTGCTGCTTCTTCTCCTTCGCCAGTCCTGATGAGGCGATCAGCATGATGCACAATGTGGTCAGAGCGAGATATATGACACGCATGATACCCTCCGTCTTGTTAGTACAGTGATTGAAGTCACATAATCGACCAGAATTCTAAATCCGCCGTAGGCCATGCGCTTCACGTCGAAGGGCACGGCCATTGTATCGCACATCGACTTGATGCGCGGGTCCTTCATCACCTCGGCGTTGACTCGATCGCGATGTCCACGTGACTTGAACAGGATCCACGAGAACACCACCGTCTCACCGTTCTTGACCTTGACTAGGCGCGGGAACGGCATGAGGCTCTTCACCTTCAGATCGTCGCCCGCGCATTCCTTGTAGTCGAGAGCACGATATTTCCGCCAGATATTTCCGGCCTTCGCGGCCATACGAAAATACGCCTTGAGATTTTTCTTCGGCACCGGCAACACAAACCCGTCGACGTATGACATGGGTCCCTCCGCGTTGGCGGTCGTGGGCGCACCAACCGCTGGTCATGGTGTATGATCACGCACCCTTTGTCTTGTCGTCGAACACGCCGATCATCCAGGCAACGCCGAAACGATCCGTGACCATACCGAATCGAGCCGACCAAAACGTTTTGCTGAGCGGCATATCCACTTTGCCTCCATCGGCCAACGCATTGAAACATCGGTCCGCCTCAGCTACGCTTGTGACGGCTAGGGAGAGCGAAAACCCGCGAAAGGTTAACTGCTCCTCGCTGCAGCCATCGGAAGCCATAACCTGTGTATCACCGATGCGAACATTGGCATGCATGACTTTGTCGCTCCAGCTTATCGGAACCATGCCGGTGGGAGAGGTTTCCGGACTATCCTTGAAACGCATCAGCGTTGTAACCTCGGCGCCGACCGCCCGTTTATAGAAATTGAGCGCCTCCTCCGCCCGTCCATTGAAAAACAGATAGGGTTGAATGTGCATGATGTTCTCCTTTCGCAGGTTCTTAATGCATCCCTTTTGCCGTCTGTTTGGCTTGGGCACGCAAGCGCTCTTCTTGGGCGCGCAACTCAGGCGTTAGCGCTGCGCCGAAATCATCAGCTTCGAAGACCTGACGAATTTCGATCTCGGATTCTCCCTTCATGGGATTGGGACAGCGTTTGACCCATTCGATCGCCTCTTCCTTCGATTTCACCTGCCAGAGCCAGAATCCGGCGATCAACTCCTTCGTTTCGGCAAAGGGGCCGTCGATGACGGTCCGCTTGCTTCCAGAAAACCTGACGCGCGCGCCTTTCGAACTGGACTGGAGTCCTTCGCCCGCAAGCATCACGCCGGCCTTCACCAGCTCTTGGTTGAACTTTCCCATCTCGGTCAGCAGCTGTTCGCTCGGCATCACGCCGGCTTCAGACTCCTTTGTGGCTTTGACGATTATCATGAATCGCATGATGAGATCTCCTTTTCTTTCTGTGTTCTGAGTCAATTCCGCCGATTTCACCTACCTTCGTATGCTTGCTGGACGCGTTGCATGTCGGGTTTGGACATTTGCAGGATCGCCGACATGACTCGTTCCGATTTTACGGTATCCTTATCTCGCAACATCTCGTCCCAAGAAGGCACAACGATCTGCCACGATAGGCCATATTTGTCTTTCAGCCAGCCACAGGGTCCTTGCTCTCCGCCCTCGGAGAGTTTTGTCCACATCTCATCGATCTCGTACTGGGTCTCGCATTTCACCATGAACGAGACCGCCTCGGTGAACTTGAAAATCGGGCCACCGTTGAGCGCCACAAACTCTTGCCCTTCGATCTCAAACGTCACGGTGATGACCGAGCCCTTCGGCCTCCCGGAGACCGCTGCGCCGGCCTCTCCGTAGCGGGCCACATGTCCCAGCTTGGAATTCTTAAAAATCGACACATAGAACTTCGCTGCCTCTTCCGCTTTATCGTCAAACCACAAACAGGGAGTAATCTTTTGCATGGCCTGTTTCTCCCTTACCGCGCTGGGTTGTATCTCGTATCTCGCCCATCGACGTGACTCAGGGCCGTGAGCTTGTCGAACGGTGAAGCGTATCTCAACTATGCATCGAATGTTCAACGTTCAATTTTCAATGCTCAATGGGACTTTCATCGAGTGAACTGCTCTCGGCTGTACGTCCACTCCGGGCCCTCGAAATCCGAACGATAGAACATGCGCAATCAACCTTGACCATTCAAGCTGTTCATCCCCCCGCCATGGCACCGACGATCAGCAGTGGTTCGACTCCGCTCACCACCGCCTCCGGCAAGAGGGCATCCGGCGGTTCGTGGGACACATCCTCTTCGCAGGCGAAGAACCTCAGGAACGGTCGGCGCTCGCGCGTGACGTGGTCGCGAATCGTCCCGCGCAGCATCGGATAGGAGGTCTCGAGCACGTCGAGGACCGAGCGCTGCGTCGCGAGACCCGCCACGTCGAGCTTCACCTCGCCCTCGACGCGCGCGAGAGTCCGGAGATGTGCGGGCAGCACGACCCGAATCATGGCAGCGTCTGGACTTCGACGGACACCACGGACGGAAGATCGCGGACGAGGGGCGTCCAGCTGTCCCCGGCGTCGGCTGACGCGTACACCTGGCCACCCGTGGTACCGAAGTAGACGCCGCAGG
>Ga0187892_10007301_pt1 | contig 15834 bp, 14 predicted proteins | sample MA1701073metaG_FD_139345 | JGI IMG/M metagenome (GOLD analysis project Ga0187892, IMG submission 139345) | Bio-ooze microbial communities from a basaltic lava cave in the Kipuka Kanohina Cave System on the Island of Hawaii, USA - MA170107-3 metaG ... | reverse complement strand
GCTCGAGACCGAGAGCGCCGGCGGGCGCGTCCACGTCACGGGCGTGGGCAAGCCCGAGCACGTCGCGCGCTACGCCGCGTCGCTGCTCTCGAGCACCGGCACGCCCGCCACCTTCCTGCACGCCACCGAGGCGACACACGGAAGCGTCGGCCAGATCCGGCCCGGCGACCTGGTGATCGCGATCTCGAACAGCGGCGGCACGGAGGAGCTGGTGCGCGCGGTGGAAGCGCTGCGCGCCTACGGCGGCCGCGTGATCGCCGTGACCGCGGACCCGACCTCCAAGCTCGCGCGCTCGGCCGAGGTCGTGCTCGAGGCGCGCGTCGCACGCGAGGGCGACACGCTAGGCTTCGCGCCGCGCGCCAGCATCCTGGCCGAGATCCTGGTGCTCGGCGCCCTGTCCGTGCAGCTCCAGGAAGCCAAAGGCCAGACCCGCGAGGAGTACGCCCGCCGCCACCCGGCCGGAGCTCTAGGCCAGAAGAGTCGTTCGTAGGAGGCCAGCCAGGGAGGGCACGGTCCGCGGCCGCCCGCGGCCGTGCCCGCAAGCGTGCGAAGCACGCGCGCAGCGAGGCGAAGCCGAACGTAGGCGGGTGGCGCGCGCAGCGCGCCGGGCCCCGCAGGGCTAGCGCTGGATCTCCATTTCGGCGCCGGCCTCGGGAACTTCCGCAGCCTCGTCCGAACCCGCCGGCTCGACCTGCTGCAGGCCGAGCGGGTCCTCGATGCGGATGCCCTGCTGCAGCCCCGACTCGGCGTCGCGCGCGGTCACCGCGAGGATGCCGTTCTCGTCGATCCGGAAGGCGACCTCGATCTTCGGCTCCATGCGCCGCACCGGTGCGATGCCTTCGAGGATGAACGAGCCGAGCAGCTGGTTGTCGCTGACGGTCTTGCCGCGGCCCTGGAAGACGCGGATCTCGACCTCGGCCTGCCCGTCCTGATTGGTGGTGAAGATGCGCTGCAGCTGCGCGGGCACGACCACGTTCTGATCGATCAGCACCGTGAACAGGTCGCCGGCGCTCGCGATGCCGAGCGGCAGCGAGGTGACGTCGCGCAGGTTCACGCGCCGCGCGCGCTTGTGCTCGGTCGCGGTCTTGATCTGCTGCAGCGCCTCTTCGGACGCGCCCTTCGCGCTGGTGAGCGACTCGTTCAGCCGCTCCTTGGCGGCCTCCATCAGCTTGGACGCCTCGCCCGAGCCGAGGTCGGCCGCAAGCTGCTCGATCAGCTCAGCCGCGCGGTAGTCGAGCTGCAGCAGCTCGTCCTTCAGGCCCTTCACGGCCGTCGGCAGGTCCTCCTCGTCCGAGGCGCTGCGGGCCGGCTTGCTCTTGAGCGTGATCGCGCTGCGCTTCGCCTTCGCCGCCGGCTTCGCCGCGGCCGGCTGCGGGGCGGGCTTCGCGGGCGCGGGCTTCGGCGCGGGCTTGGCGACCGGAGCGTTGGTGTTGTCGAGGAAGCGCGGCGAGTCGTCTTCCTCCGGGTCGCCGACGCCGAACGTGATCGGGCCGAGCGTGCCGGGGTCGGTGTGCTCGAACTCGGCGGCGCCGTCGGCCTCGGTCGCCTGCAGCAGCGTCTGCAGGCGCGCCGCCAGGCCCTGGTCGTCGAGCGGCCGGCCGCGCAGGTCCTCGACCTCCTGCACGATCTTGCGCGCGACCTCGGTCTGGCGCAGCGCGACCTCGAAGGCGTCCTCCGCGGCCTCGTGCGCCTCGGCCTGCAGCGTGTCCGCCGACAGCGAGTACGCGTACAGCGCGGCGCCGACCGCGACCACCTCGTCGGGGTTGATGTCGCGGCGCGGTTCCTTGGAGAAGAAGTCCTTGACCGCCTCGCGCACCGCGAGCATGCGGCTCTGGCCGCCGACCAGCAGCACCTCGCCGACCTCGCCGCGCGAGATGCGCGCCGTCGACAGACAGCGCTGGCACAGCTCGAGCGTGCGCTCGATCAGCGGCTTGCACAGCGCCACCATCTGCTTGCGCGAGAGCTGGCGCGAGAAGTTGATCTGCTCGCCCTTCGCGCTCTTGGCGATGAACGGCAGGTCGATGTTCGCGACCTCCGCGTCGGCGAGCTCGATCTTCGCCTTCTCGGCCGCTTCCTTGAGCCGGAGCCGCGCGCCCGCGACCGCGGACAGGTCCGAGCCGCGGTCCTTCTTGAACTCCTGCTCGAGCCACTCGGCGATCGCGTAGTCGAAGTCCTCGCCGCCGAGGTACGAGTCGCCGTCGGTCGCGACCACCTCGAAGGTGTCGCCGCGCGCGCGCATCACGGTGACGTCGAACGTGCCGCCGCCCAGGTCGTAGACCGCGAGCGTGAAGTCCTTGTGCTTCTTGTAGCCGTAGGCGAAGGCGGCCGCGGTCGGCTCGTTGATCAGCCGCAGCACCTCGAGACCGGCGTACTCCGCGGCCAGCTTGGTCGCCTTGCGCTGCACGTCGTTGAAGTGCGCGGGCACGGAGATCACGGCCTGCTTCACGGTCTCGCCGAGCGCCTTCTCGGCGACCTCGCGCACGCGCGCGAGCACCTTGGCCGAGACCTCGACCGGCGTGAGCTGGGCGCCGCCGACCTCGAGCACCACGCCGCCGAGCGGGCTCGGCGAGAGCGTGTAGGGCAGGCGCTCCGCGGCGGCGCGCACCTCGTTCGATTCGAAGGTGTGGCCGATCAGGCGCTTGACCGCGATCACCGTGTTCTGGGGCGAGGTGACCGCGTGGCGCTTGGCGGCGGCCCCGACCAGCTCGCGGCCCTGGTGGATCGCGACGCACGACGGTGTCGTGGTGCGGTTCTCGTCCGCCAGAACCACCGCCTTGCCGTCCCGGACGACGGCAACGCAGGAGTTCAGCGTCCCGAGATCGATTCCGACTACAGGGCCCGCCACGCCTCCCTATCGGCAGGGGTGCGCAAGCGTTGAGCCGAAGCCTCGCTGGCACGCGGCGGATCGGGGGTCTAAGGTACGCGCTCCGGCGGGGATGTAGCTCAGCTGGGAGAGCGCTGCGTTCGCAACGCAGAGGTCGGCGGTTCGATCCCGCTCATCTCCACCACGGCCTTCGCCGGCCCGCCCCCGGGCTGGCGGGCGTGTCCCGAACGGGCCCTCGGGGCCAGCCCCGGCCCGCTCCGGGCTCAGATCTCGTCGAGCAGGACGATCTCGGGCCGGCCGTCGAGCAGGGCGGCGAAGTTGGCGCCCTGCGCGCGCAGGTTCTGGCCGTGCTGCTTGAACGCCTCGTCGCTCTCGTACTTCTCGTAGGCGACGAACACCGAGGGGTCGTCCTTCCGCTGGTGGAACACGTAGGCCTTGGTGCCGGGCTCGCTCTGGCGGACGTTCGCGCCGAGCGTGCGCAGGAAGCCCTTGGCCTCCTCGATCTTGTCCTGCTTGACCTTCAAGGTGGCGACGACGCTGGGCATGGCTTCCTCCGTTCGAAAACGCTTCGCGCGAGTCTCTCACGAAGCCCCGGGCCGCGGGCAATTGCGCGCCCGGGCCGCGCTCGATCTGCCGGCGGGTGGACCCTCCAACCGCTGGCCCCCTATCACTTTTTTCGCCCCCGGGTCACCATGAGCCATGCCCATCCAGGCGATCCTGATGGCGGGCGACCGCGGCGCGAGCCGGGCCATCCGCGGCCGCAGCAAGGCCTTCGTCGAGGTCGCGGGCAAGCCCATGGTCGTGCACGTGCTCGAGTCGCTCCTGCACACGCCGGAGGTCTCGGAGATCTACGTGGTCGGGAACCCGCTGCGGCTCGAGCGCGAGATCGCCGAGTACGGCTGCCTGCAGCTGGCCGCGGCGCGCGGCCGGCCGGTGCACGTCGTGCCCCAGCGCGAGTCGCTCTACGCCAACGTCTGGCACACTTTTCTGCGTACGCTGCGGCCCGGCCCGCGCGACGACGCGCACGCGGTGCTGGTCGTGCCGGCCGACATCCCGCTGGTCATGCCGGAGGAGCTCTCGCAGTTCGTGTCGCGCGCGGAGGCGTGCGGCGGCGACTACGTGGTCGGGCTCTCGCCGGAGTCCGCGCTTGCGCCGTTCGCGCCCCGCGACGGCGCGCCCGGCATCGAGATGGCGTACTTCAACCTGCGCGAGGGCCGCTTCCGCCAGAACAACCTGCACTACGTGCGCGCGCTGCGCTTCGGCAACCGCCACTACGTCGAGGACATGTACGAGAACCGCTACCAGAAGGAGCTCTCGAGCCAGCTCGCGCTCGCCTGGCGCGTGCTGCGCAAGGAGTGGCGCAACCTGTGGGTGCTCGGCTGCTACCTCGGCATTCACGTGGCGGGCGTGCTGCACCGGCGCGGCTACCTGAAAGCGTCGGACCGCGTGCGCTCGTGGGTGCCGCTGGCGACGATCCACCGCGCCTCGAGCGCGCTCCTGCGCACCCGCTTCGAGACCGTGACCACGGAGCTCGGCGGCGCGGCCATCGACATCGACAACGAGGCCGACCTCGAGGTGGCCGAGAAGATGCTCGAGCGCTGGAAGGCGATGCAGGCCCGGCAGGCGCGCGCGGCCTGAGCGCGTCCGCCCGGCTATCCTGCCAGGCGTGACGACCCCGTTCGAGAAGGTGACCGGCGCGCGCGCGGCCGTGCGCGACCTGTCGGACCGCGGCCTGCTGCGCGCGACCGGCGCGGACCGCGCGCGCTTCCTGAACGGCATGCTCGCGAACGACGTGGCGAAGCTCGGCGCGGGCGAGGCCTGCGCGTCGCTCCTGCTCGACCGCAAGGGCCACGTGCTCGCCGAGCTCTGGGTGCTGGCCGAGCCCGACGCGATCCTGCTCGACGTGGCGCCCGGGCTCGAGACCGAGCTCGCGAGCGTGCTCGAGAAGCACATCATCGCCGACGACGTGGCGCTCGCGAGCCTCTCGGCCGCGAGCGCGCAGCTCGGCGTCGAGGGACCGGGCGCGGGCGAGCGGCTCGCCGCGCTCGGCATCGCGCCGCCCGCCCGCGGACGCTTCGAGCGGGTGGACTTCGAGGCCGGATCGCTGGTCGTGCTCGGCGGAGGCAGCCTCGGCGACGAGGGCGCGCGCGTGCTCGGGGAGCGCGCGCAGGTCGAGCGCATGCGCGCGGCGCTCGCGCTGCCCGAGCTCTCCGCCGAGGCGGTCGAGGTGCTGCGCATCGAGGCCGCGATCCCGAAGCTCGGCGCCGACGTGTCGACCCGGAACTTCCCGCAGGAGGCGCGCCTCGAGCACGCGTTCTCGCTCAGCAAGGGCTGCTACGTCGGCCAGGAGATCGTGGCGCGCATCGCGTCGCGCGGCGCGGTGAACCGGCTGCTCGTGAAGCTGCGCACGCGCGAGCCGGTCGCGCCGGGCGCGGAGATCCGCGTGGGCGACACCGTAACGGGTCAGGTCACGTCGAGCGCGGTGTCGGCGGCCAGCGGCCCGATCGCGCTCGGCTACGTGCGCGTCGCCGACGCAGCCGCGGGCACAGCGGTGACGGTGGGCGGCGTCCCCGGCGAGATAGTCGCCAACTAGGAGCGTTAGCCGAGACCGCGACGGGCGCGGTCCGCGGCCGCCCGCGGCCGCGCCCGCAAGCGCCACGCAGTGGCGCGCGCAGCCGACATCGGACCGCGGGCCGATGTCCCGCGGTGGGCAGGCGAGCGAAGGCAATCAGACCAACTACTCTCGCTTGTAGCTCCCGCCCACCGCCTGCCAGCGCGCGCCGTCGCGCGCGAACAACAGGTCGAGCGAGTAGGTCACCGCGCCCGGCGGCAGCGGATCGCCCTCGGCCAGCCGCTGCCCGAGCGCGAACGAGACGCGCGCGGCCACGCGCTGCCGGCCGTCCTCGGCCGGCGTGATCGCGACGCTCTCGAGCCGCGCGCCGACCTCGTCGTCGCGGAACGCGTAGGTCTCGACCAGCGAGCGGACGCCCCAGTAGTCGAGCCCGCGCTCCTCCTTGAACGCGGGCGACACGTGGTCCATCACGAACATCGGCTGCTTGGCCTGGATCGCGTCGACGAGGCCCGGCACCAGCAGCTCGATGCGCTCCTCGGTCTCGGCGGCCGGCTCGGCCGGCTCGACCGGCAGCACGGCGCGCTCGATCTGGTCGCAGCCGAGCGCGCCCGACAGAACGAACGCGACGGCGAACGGCGCGAGCCGCGACCACGCCAACCCCATCCCCTCCGTGTCGCCTCCGTATGATCCGCGCATGTCGCGCCGGATCCTCGCGCTCTTCGCCAAGGCCCCCGTGCCCGGGCAGGTGAAGACGCGACTCGCCGGCGCGCTCTCGCTCGAGAGCGCGGCCGCGCTCTACGAAGCCATGCTGCTCGACATTGTCGACCAGCACGCGGCCGAGCGCGACTGCGCGCGCGCGCTGTGGTTCGCGCCGCCCGAGGCGGGCGCGTGGTTCGCCCGCTTCGAGCCCGCGGGCTGGCGCGTCGTCCCGCAGCAGGGCCCGGACCTGGCCGCGCGCATGGCGACGCTCTTCCGTGTCCACGCCGCGGAGGGCTTCGACCGGATCGTCCTGCGCGGCACCGACAGCCCGACGCTCCCGGCCGCGCGGGTGGCCGAGGCGTTCGCGGCGCTCGAGCGGGCCGAGCTCGCGCTCTGCCCGGACCGCGACGGCGGCTACAACCTGATCGGGCTGCGGGCGGCAAGCGACCGCCTGTTCGCGCTCGAGCTCTCGCACGCGGGCGTGCTGTCCCAGACGCTCGCGAGCGCCCGCGCGCTCGGGCTGCGCGCCGAGCTCCTGCCCGCGCACCACGACGTCGACACGCCCGAGGACCTGCGCCGCCTGCTCCCCGAGCTCGACGCGGTGAGGACGCCCCGCACCCTGCAGATCGCCCGAAGCCTGCTCCCGCGCTGACGGCACACCCGTTGCACAACCGCGCGCGCCGACACCCACGCGGCCGCAAAGGGGCGGTTCGCTGATCGGAGGGAGCGAGATGACTCTAGGAATCAGGACCCAAGCAGCGATCGCCGCGGGATTGCTCTGCTTTTCGCCGTTGGTGGCGAGAGCGGACGCGGCTTCGGACGCACGTCTGGCTGCCATGGAGCAGCGCATGACACAGCTCGAGGACAAGCTCGCCGCAAGCGAGGCCAAGGTCGAGGAGCAGGCAGAGCTGCTCAAAACACAGGCAACGCCCGCGGTGGGCGCAGGTGAAGTCGTCGAGGAGATCGACGTCTTCCTGAGCCGGGTCGACGTCGCCGGTTACGTGTCCGCGTCGTACCTCTACAACGCGAACAACCCGGACGACCCGACCTACGCGCAGTCGTTGAACCAGTTCAACCTGGACCACAACACGTTCAACCTGGACGCGGCGAACATCGACTTGCAGATGCCGGCGTCCGAGCCGGGCCAGGGCGGCTTCCACCTCGACATCAACTTCGGCCAGAACGCGCAGATCCTCGGCGGCTACTTCGCGCCGGACGACGAGCCGTACGCCGCCGACAACGTGGTCGAGATCGAGCAGCTGAACGTCCAGTACAACTGGGACGGCATCCTGTTCAAGTTCGGCAAGTTCGACACGCTGCTCGGCTACGAAGTGATCGACATCGTGGCGAACAAGCAGGTCACGCAGGGCGTGCTGTTCACCTACGCGATCCCGCTCTACCACACCGGTCTGCTCGCCTCGGGCAAGATCGGCGAGGAGTGGGGCTTCGCGGTGGGCGCCGTGAACGGCTGGAACAACGCGAACGACCTGAACGACAACAAGGGCGTGCTCGGTCAGATCAACTTCGCCACGGGCGCGTTCTCGACCGCGCTCTCGACCTACTACGGCTCCGACGGAAACACCGGCTTCTCGAGCCTCGCCAACACCGTCGAGAACTTCAACGAGTCGCGGGCGCTGGTGGTCGACTGGGTCGCGACGGTCAACGCGACCGACGCGTTCACGATCTGGTGGGAGGCGAACTGGGGTTCGCAGTCGGACGTCGTGTTCGAGCCGCCCCCGGACGGCGGGAGCCCCTACGCGGGCCGCGAGCTCAACGCCCAGTGGTACGGCGGCCTGATCGGCACCTCGTACCAGGTGAGCGACGCGCTCTGGCTCTCGGCGCGCAGCGAGTGGTTCCGCGACAACAAGGGCTACCGCATCGCCAACGGCGACGACGTGACCGCGTTCACCCTGACCGGCACGCTCGGCTACCAGATCACGCCGAACCTGCTCGGCCGGCTCGAGGTCCGCTACGACAAGCTCAAGGCCGACACGACCAGCCAGGCGGAGATCTTCCCGCAGGGCGGTCCGGGCAACACGTCCAACCGCGATCTCCAGTACATCGCCAACGTCGCGTACGTGTTCGACTGAACGAGAGAACCGAGGTCGGCTGCGCAGGGCCCGGGCAACATTGCCCAGACCCTGCGCAGCCCTCCGTCCTAGCGCACTTGGAACGCCGTTTTGCCGGGGTTCCAGTGTGGTATAAGGCTTGCTGACGGCGAGCTTCGTAAGAGAGCGCTCGCAATAGAGGAATGGATCGATGCAGAAGGTCGAGGCCATCATCAAACCCTTCAAGCTCGACGAGGTGAAGGAGGCTCTGAACGCGATCGGCGTGCAGGGCATCACCGTGTCCGAGGTGAAGGGCTTCGGCCGGCAGAAGGGCCACACGGAGCTGTACCGCGGCGCCGAGTACGTGGTCGACTTCCTGCCCAAGATCAAGCTCGAGATCGTGGTTCCCGACGACCTCGTGCAGAAGGTGGTCGAGGCCGTGCAGAGCGCGGCCAACACCGGCCGCATCGGCGACGGGAAGATCTTCGTTTTGCCCGTGCTCGAAGCGGTGCGGATCCGCACCGGCGATCGCGGCGAGGACGCGATCTAGGCCCCCTGGATCGCACACCAGAGAGGAAGCAATGCACAAGGACCGCTCCCCCAAGGACGTGCTCGCGCACGCGCGCAGCGAAGGCGTGAAGCTCGTCGACCTGAAGTTCATCGACTTCGTCGGCCAGTGGCAGCACAAGACCCACCCGCTGCACGAGATCGACGAGGGCACGTTCGAGAACGGGCTCGGCTTCGACGGCTCGAGCATCCGCGGCTGGCGCTCGATCGACAACAGCGACATGCTGCAGGTGCCGGACGCGCGCACCGCGTTCATCGATCCGTTCTGCGATCACCCGACGCTCTCGCTGATCTGCAACATCCTGGATCCGATCACCCGCGAGCCGTACAACCGCGACCCGCGCCAGATCGCGATCAAGGCCGCGAACTACCTGAAGCTCACCGGCATCGCCGACACGGCGTACATGGGCCCCGAAGCCGAGTTCTTCATCCTCGACGACGTGCGCTTCTCGACCGGCACGAACGAGGGCTACTACTTCGTCGACTCGATCGAGGGCAAGTGGAACAGCGGCCGCGACGAGGGCCCGAACCTCGCCTACAAGCCGCGCTACAAGGAAGGCTACTTCCCCGTCTCGCCCACCGACTCGCAGCAGAACATCCGCAGCGAGATGGTGCTGATGATGGAAGAGCTCGGGATCGTGGTCGAGACGCACCACCACGAGGTGGCGACCGCGGGCCAGGCCGAGATCGACATGCGCTTCGCGCCGATCGTCGACATGGCCGACCAGCTGATGGTCTACAAGTACGTGTGCAAGAACGTGGCGAAGAACGCCGGCAAGGTGGTCACGTTCATGCCGAAGCCGCTCTTCGGAGACAACGGCTCGGGCATGCACACGCACCAGTCGCTGTGGAAGGACGGCAAGCCGCTGTTCGCGGGCAACGAGTACGCGGGCCTGTCGAAGATGTGCCTGTACTACATCGGCGGCGTCCTGAAGCACGCCAAGGCGATCGCGGCGTTCTCGAACCCGACCACGAACTCGTACAAGCGGCTCGTGCCCGGCTTCGAGGCCCCGGTCAACCTGGCCTACTCGAGCCGCAACCGCTCGGCGTCGATCCGCATTCCGATGTACTCGCCGAGCCCGAAGGCGAAGCGCATCGAGGTGCGCTTCCCTGACCCGACCTGCAACCCGTACCTGGCGTTCTCGGCGATGCTGATGGCCGGCCTGGACGGGATCGAGAACAAGATCGATCCGGGCGAGCCGCTGGACAAGAACATCTACGCGCTCTCGAAGGCGGAGCTGGCCAAGGTCCCGACCATGCCGGGCAGCCTGAGCGAGGCGCTCGCGAACCTCGAGGAGGATCACGAGTTCCTGCTCAAGGGCGACGTGTTCAGCCAGGACGCGATCGAGGCCTGGATCGAGTACAAGCGCGACGCGGAGATCGCTCCGATGGCGCTGCGCCCGACCCCGCACGAGTTCGAGCTCTACTTCGACATGTAGTTGAGGCTCCGCAGCGCGTGCCCGTATGATGCCGCGATGGCATCACGGGCCGCGCTGCTCGGAGTCGTCGGAGTGCTGGTCGCGTCGCTGCTCGCGCAGCCGGCGCGCGCCACGATCCTGCTCTTCGACCAGCAGCGCGACGCGGCCACCCAGACGGTGGTCGGCCCGACCACGAGCGGCGGCCGCGTGCCCGACGACTACGGCGACCGGGTGACCTCGTCGCTGATGGCCGTGAGCGGCGGCTTCTTCACCTACGGCGACGGCGGCGAGGGCTTCACGCCCAACGTCGTGGTCGACATCTTCACCTCGAACGCCGTGCCCGGCGATCCCGGCGGCCGGCTCTGGCAGACCGGCTACGGCGACCTGGTGAACGCCGTGTTCGGCGAGGGACCGGGGATCGGCGGCTCGGACGAGCTGTTCGTGCGGCTCAGCGCCGATTCCGACTACGCCGTCGACCTGTACGGCTTCGACCTGGCTGGCTTCGGCGCGGACTACACGATCGCCGCGGTCGAGGTGCTGGCCGGCCCGCTCGCGCTCTACTCCGCCACCAACGTGCTGGTCGAGGGCAACGCCAGCGGCCCGGGCCACACGACCTTCGCGTTCGCGAGCCCGCTCTCCGCGCTGGAGCTCCTGATCCGGCTGGATCTCTCGAACATCGCCCCGGGGATCCAGGACAACATCGCGATCGACTCGATCCGCTTCGGTCAGACCCCGCCCGGCACGGTGCCCGAGCCGGCGCTGCCGGTCGCGGCCGCAGTGCTGGTGCTCGGGCTCGCGCTCGCTCGCGCCCGCGCCCGGTAGCCGGCGAGGGCGCGATGGCCAGCACGGTGCTCGAACTCGCGCACGCCCGCCTCGTGCGGGTCGGCTACGCGGACGTGCCGATCCCGCCCGAGCTCGCCGGCCTGCGCGCCGCCGATTTCGCCGGGATCGAGTGGCGCTCTCCGCTCTGGGCCGAGGGCGAGCAGCTGCGCGCCGGCGCTGCGGCCTGGTTCGCGGACGTCGGCGGCAAGCGCCTGGCCTTCGACCCGATGCAGGCCGCGGACGGCGTGCTGCGCGCGGATCGCGGCGCCGAGACGGCGCACCAGGCGGCGATCGCGAAGCTCTGCGCCGAGGCCGGCTTCGCGCGCGAGTCCGTCGACGAGCTGGTGATGACCCACATCGAGGGCGTCGGGATGGCGGCCTGGCGCCGGGAAGACGGCCGCTTCGAGCCGTTCTTTCCGAACGCCGCGATCCGGGTGAGTGCGGCGGCGCTCGACTCGTTCCTGGCCGCGGATTCGTTCCACCAGGACCCGCTCGAGCGCGAGGCGTGGAGCGCGCTCGTCGCCGCGGGCGTCGTCGCTCCCTATGCCGACGGCGAGGCGCTGGTGGCGGGCCTGCGCGCGGAGGTCACGAACGGGCACTGTCCCGGCCACGCACTGCTGCACTTCGCGGAGCCCGGCAGCGACGCCGTCGAGGCCACGATGCTCGGGCACCTCGCGGTCTCGCCGCTGCACCTCGCCACGGGCGAGTGTCCTCAGCAGCACTACGAGCCGGCGCGCGCGTGGTCCGCGCTGCGCTCCGCAGCCGACGACGGCCGGATCCTGATCGGTCCTCTGTGGCCGACGCCGGGCTTCGGCCGCTGGCTCGACGGCCGCCTCGTCGCCGGCGGTTAGCAGTCTGCGGTGCGTCTCGAGACGGGCGCGGTCCGCGGCCGCCCGCGGCCGCGCCCGCAAGCGCCACGCAGTGGCGCGCGCAGCGAGCCGCAGGCGAGCGAAGTCAATCAGACGCGCATTCCGGGCGCCTCGTGGCCGCTCGCGATCACGTAGTCCGCGTAGCCCGAGCCGTAGACGCGTGGGGGAACCGCGTTCGTGCCGTCGAGCTCGAGCACGCGGTTGGTGAGCGCCGACAGGAAGTGCCGGTCGTGCGACACGAGGAGCAGCGTGCCTTCGTAGTCGCCGAGCGCGCGGATCAGCATCGCCTTGGTCGCGAGGTCGAGGTGGTTGGTCGGCTCGTCGAGCACCAGGAAGTTCGGCGGGTCGTAGAGCATGCGCGCCATCACCAGCCGCACCTTCTCGCCGCCCGAGAGCAGGCGGCAGCGCTTCTCGACGTCGTCCTGCGAGAAGCCGAAGCCGCCGGCCAGTGCGCGCAGCGAGCCGATCGTGGCCTTGGGGAACGCGCGCTCGAGCGTCGACCAGACCGTCTCCTCGGCCTCGAGCAGCTCCATCGAGTGCTGCGCGAAGTAGCCGAGCTTCACGCTCGGACCGAGCGCGGTCTGGCCGGCATCGGGCGCGAGCGCGCCGGCCACGAGCTTGAGCAGCGTGGACTTGCCGGCGCCGTTCGCGCCCATCACGCACCAGCGCTCGCCGCGCCGCACCAGGAAGTCGAGCCCGTCGAACACCACGCGCGCGCCGTAGCGCTTCGACACGCCCGCGAGCCGCGCCACGTCGTCGCCCGAGCGCGGCGCGGGGAAGAACTGGAACTCGAGCGTCTCGCGCCGCTTGGGCGGAGTCACGCGCTCGATCTTCTCGAGCTTCTTCACGCGCGACTGCACCTGGCTCGCGTGGCTCGCGCGCGCCTTGAAGCGCGCGATGAACGCCTCCTCCTTGGCGAGCATCGCCTGCTGGCGCGCGTACTGCGCCTCCTTCTCGCGCTCGGCGAGCGCGCGCGCGCTCGTAGAAGTCGTAGTTGCCCGCGTACGTCACGAGCTCGCCGGCGTCGATCTCCAGGATCTTGCCGACCATGCGGTTCAGGAACTCGCGGTCGTGGCTGGTCATCAGCACCGCGCCCTCGAACGCGCGCAGCCAGCCCTCGAGCCACAGGATCGACTCGAGGTCGAGGTGGTTGGTGGGTTCGTCGAGCAGCAGCGCGTCGGGCTGCATCACCAGGATGCGCGCGAGGCCCACGCGCATCTTCCAACCGCCCGAGAGCGCGCCGACGTCGCCGTCCATCTGCGCCTGGTCGAAGCCGAGGCCGGCCAGCACCTCGCGCGCGCGCGCCTCGAGCCCGTAGCCGCCGAGCGACTCGAAGCGCGCCTGCGCCTCGCCGAAGCGCTCGATCAGCGCCTCCATCTCGTCCGCGCGCTCGGGATCGGCGAGCGCGTGCTCGAGCTCGTGAAGCCGGCGCGCGGCCTCGGACACCGGGCCCGCGCCGTCGAGCGTGGCCTCGACCACGCTCTGGCCCTTCATCTCGCCGATGTCCTGGCTGAAGTAGCCGATCGAGACGCCGCGCTCGACCGCGACCGCGCCGTCGTCGGGCTCCTCCTCGCGCGTGATCAGCCGGAAGATCGTGGTCTTGCCGGCGCCGTTGGGGCCGACCAGTCCGATCTTCTCGCCGCGGTTCACGGCCGCGGAGGCCTCGAGGAACAGGATCTGGTCGCCGTGCCGCTTCGAGACGGCGTCGATGCGGATCACGTCGCGCGCAGCACGTCGCGCATCGCGTACAGCCCGGGCGCGCGCCCGGCCAGCCAGCGCGCGGCGCGCAGCGCGCCCGCGGTGAAGTTCTCGCGCGAGAGCGCGCGGTGCGAGAGCTCGATCCGCTCGCCGGTGCCCGCGAAGTACACGGTGTGCTCGCCGATGCTGTCGCCGAGCCGCAGCGCCTGCACGCCGATGCTCTTGGGATCGCGCGCGCCCGTGATGCCGTGGCGCGCGAACACCGCCGCCTGCTGCAGCTGCTGGCCGCGCGCCTCGGCGGCCGCGCGCGCGAGTGAGAGCGCGGTGCCGCTCGGCGCGTCCTTCTTCTGGTCGTGGTGCATCTCGAGCACGTCGATCTCGTAGCCCTCGAGCCGGCGCGCGGCCTCGGCGACCAGCTCGAACAGCACCGTCGCGCCGATCGAGAAGTTCGACGCGCGCACGATAGCGAGCCGGCGCGCCGCGCGTTCGATGCGGGCCTCGTGCTCCGCGTCGAGGCCGGTCGTGCCGATCACGAGCGCCAGCCCGGCCGACTCGGCGGCGTCGACGAGCCCGAGCGTCGAGGCGGGCGAGGAGAAGTCGATCGCGACCTCGGCCGCGGCGCAGGCCGCGCTCACGTCGGCGCCGAGGGGAACGTCGCGCGCGACCGCCTGCCCCAGCGCGGGGTGGCCCTCGCGCTCGAGCGCCGCGCCGAGCCGCAGATCGCCCGAGGCCTCGATCGCGCGCACGAGGCTCTGGCCCATGCGCCCGGCGGCGCCGACGACGAGCACGCGCGTCATGCGCGCGGCAGCTCGGCGAGCGCGGCTTCCAGGCGGTCGCGATTCGCCTTCGAGATCTCCGTCAGCGGCAGGCGCAGCGTCGCGGCCGGGATGCGGCCGAGCAGCGCGAGGGCGGTCTTCACCGGGATCGGGTTGGTCTCGAGGAACAGCGCCTCCATCAGCGGCAGGAGCGCGTAGTGCGCGCGGCGCGCGCGCGCGAGGTCGCCGGCCCGGAACGCGCGCGTGATCTCGACCATCTCGCGCGGCGCGGCGTTGGCGGTGGTCGAGATCACGCCCGAGCCGCCGATCGCCAGCATCGGCAGCGTCAGCGCGTCGTCGCCCGACAGCACGCTGAACCCGGGCGCAGAGCGCGCGATCGTCTGCGAGGTCGCGGTCAGGTCGCCGCCCGATTCCTTGATCGCGACGATGCCCGGCACGCGCGAGAGCCGCGCGATCGTCTCGGGCTCGAGCCGCGATGCGGTGCGCCCGGGAATGTTGTACGGCAGCGTCGGCAGGCCGCCCTCGCGCGCGACCGCGGCGTAGTGCTGGTAGATGCCTTCCTGCGACGGCTTGTTGTAGTAGGGCGAGATCAGGAGCGCGGCGTCCGCGCCGGCGGCGCGCGCGGCCTGGGTCAGCTCGATCGCCTCGCGCGTCGAGTTCGAGCCCGTGCCCGCGATCACCGGCACGCGCTTGTGCGCGACCTCGACCACGTGGCGCACCACGTGCACGTGCTCCTCGTGCGAGAGCGTGGCCGACTCGCCGGTCGAGCCGCACGGCACGACCCCGTCGACGCCGCTCGCGATCTGCCACTCGACGTGCTTGGCCAGCGACTCGAGGTCGAGCGAGCCGTCGCCGCGGAACGGCGTCACGAGCGCGGTGTAGGTGCCGGCAAAGGTCAGGGCCATGCGATCTCTCCGTCGAAGACGTGGGCAGCGGGGCCGGTCATGTAGACCGGTCCCGACTCGTCGGGCCAACGAATCCGCAAGGTGCCGCCCCGGAGCTCGATGCGCACGTCGCGCTCGGCGCGGCCCGAGAGCATCGCAGCCACGCCCACCGCGCACGCGCCGCTGCCGCAGGCCAGCGTCTCGCCCGAGCCGCGCTCCCAGGTGCGCTGCGAAAGCTCCGTGCGCGAGCGCTCGCCGACGAACTCGACGTTCACGCGCTCCGGGAACAGCTCGTGCCGCTCGACGAGCGGTCCCAGGCGCTCGACCGGGAACGCGGCGGGATCGTCGACGAAGATCACGCAGTGCGGGTTGCCCATGCCGATCGCGCACACGCGCAGGCGCTCGCCCGCGACCTCGAGCGGCACGTCGAGCAGCGGCGCCGCGCCGCGCAGGAGCGTCGGGATCTTCGCGGGCTCGAGCACGGGCCGCGTCATCTCGACCTCGACCTGGTCGCCGCCGAGCCAGCGCGGCGTGACGATCCCGGCCAGCGTCTCGACCCGGATCGCGTCCTTGCGCGTGAGCCCGCGGTCGCGCACGTACTTCGCGAACGCGCGGATCCCGTTCGCGCACATCTCGGCCGGGCTGCCGTCGGCGTTG
>Ga0187892_10007300_pt1 | contig 15834 bp, 16 predicted proteins | sample MA1701073metaG_FD_139345 | JGI IMG/M metagenome (GOLD analysis project Ga0187892, IMG submission 139345) | Bio-ooze microbial communities from a basaltic lava cave in the Kipuka Kanohina Cave System on the Island of Hawaii, USA - MA170107-3 metaG ... | reverse complement strand
TGACTTCATCTTGCGTTTACCCCAAGGCTACGACACGCCCCTTCAGGAGCGCGCGCACAATCTGTCGCTGGGGCAACGCCAGCTTATCGCCTTCGCTCGCGCCGTCTTGGCCGACCCGCGCATCCTAATTCTGGACGAGGCCACCGCCAATGTGGACAGCCGTACCGAGATGCTTATTCAGCGGGCGCTGAAACGGCTGCTCCGGGGCCGCACTGCCTTCGTTATCGCCCACAGGCTTTCCACTGTACGCGGCGCCGACCGGGTTGTGGTGCTTGATGAGGGGCGCGTAGTAGAAATGGGCAGCCATCAAGAGTTACTCGCCGCTAACGGCCTTTACGCACGGCTTTACCGCATGACTTACCAGGAGCAGAAACCCCCCATTTCTCGCGATGGCCAGCGCAGCGCGGAACCTGCCCGTCCGGCAGGCGGGCCAGTGCCGCGGGCAGCTGGCTAGGCATTGTTGCTCCGCAGCATCCAAAAATGGCAGAATTTCCCGGCTTTAGCGCGTCTAAGTCATATTATGTCTATAAAAGTCTTGACAAAAGCCTTGCCAATGCCATTCTATTAGGCTAACTGCGGAGGAGCGGGCCAAGGGCTGCCCGCCTGTTTTTGGCTCCGCCGGCGCGGGATTCGGCTTAATAACAAATTAACTTCTTAGCTAAAGCTTGCGTTATAGCCCTTAGAACGCGATACCCAAGACGGGGAGCCTGCCCGATGTGTCGGGCTTGAGAAGGAGGGCCATTATCGCTAGGACTTCCAAAGTCTACGAGAAAGCAGCCAATACCTGCGAAAGGAAAGGAGTGAGTTCATGAAAAAACTGTTGCTTATGCCTATAGGCTTGGGCATCATCCTGGCTCTCGTCTTCCTCGCCGGCCAGGCACTATCTCCGGGGTCGGTCTTCGCCGATGACCCCTTGGATCCCTTCATTGATTCGGGCTTCCCCGGCATCAATGAGAACGAGACCTCCACTGGTGTCATCGGGGCCGATCATGACGACTTGGACGTCGATGACTGTACGGACCTGTCGTTTGCCGCCTCAAGCGTCAGCGGTGGCGGTGGCAGCTCTGGCGGCGGCACCGTGAGCGCGCCGAACAACTTCGCCTGCATCGATCAAGATGGCGTGGGAGTAGGAACCATTGATACCGACACCGCCGGTTTCACCCTTACCCCCGATAACAGCTGCGACACGTTCCCTGTGCCCAGCGGCTACACCGCCAACTTCACCGTTAGCGTCGCCCACGGCCTTGACGTTAACGACAACCCCGTGCTGGTTCAGATCGATGTCGACTGCGTAGATGACCCGCCCGTCGCTGCTGACAAGACGGTCGGCACCGCCCACAACACGGCGGTGAACATCACCCTCACCGCCACTGACGTGGACGACGCGTGCGAATTCCCCGAGATGAGTATCGTCACGCCGCCGGCCAACGGCAGCGCCTTCCTCAACCCGCCGGTCACCTGTCAGAACCCCTTCGGCGTGTTTGGCTTTGAACCGCCGGCCAGCATATCGCAGGTAGCCTCGTACCAGCCCAACCCCAGCTTCTGCGGCACCAACACCTTCACCTACACGGCGACCAACGACGACGACTTCGCTTCGCCGGCCACGGTGACGGTCGTGGTAAGCTGCCCAGCTACACCCACGGCGACGCCGACGACGCCTGCGCCCACACCGGCAGCCCTACCGCCGACCGGTGGTGCGCCGGCAGCTGACGCCGGCTTTGCCATCTGGCAACTGCTGGCTGGGCTAGGCAGCCTAGGTGGTCTCTCCATCCTAGGTGGCTTCGCCCGCTGGTTGCTACGCCGCTAAAAGTAAAAGCTTAGGCACCTGTAAGAGGGCCCCGACGCCATCGGGGCCCTCCCGCTTGTGGCGGAAGTTAACCATGTAGTGAAGGCCACGTTATAGCCCTTAGAACGCATTACGCCGACGGGGAGCCTGCTCGATTGAGTCGGGCTTGAGAAGGAGGGCCATTATCGCTAGAATCTTAACAAAAAGGAACGACCAAACCATCGATTCGCCGAAAGGAGTGAATTCATGAGGAAACTGTTGCTTATGCCTATAGGCTTGGGCATCATCCTGGCCTTCGTCTTCCTCGCCGGCCAGGCTCTGTCCCCGGGGCCGGTCTTCGCCGATGACCCCTTTGATCCCTTCATTGATTCGGGCTTCCAAGGGATCAATGAGAACGAGACCTCCACTGGTGTCATCGGGGCCGAGCATGACGACTTGGACGTGGATGACTGCACGGATCTGTCGTTCGCCGCCTCTAGCGTCAGTGGTGGCGGCGGCAGCTCTGGCGGCGGCACCGTGAGCGCGCCGAACAACTTCGCCTGCATCGATCTAGATGGCGTTGCAGGGGGAACCCTCGACTTCGACACCGCCGGTTTCACCTTTACCCCCGATAACAGCTGCGACACGTTCCCTGTGCCCGGCGGCTACACCGCCAACTTCACCGTTAGCGTAGCCCACGGCGCCGACGTTAACGACAACCCCGTGCTGGTTCAGATCAATGTCTCTTGCGTAGATGACCCGCCCGTCGCTGCTGCTAAGACGGTCGGCACCAGCCACAACACGGCGGTGAACATCACCCTCACCGCCACGGACGTGGACAGTCCGTGCCTTTTCCCCGAGATCAGCATCGTCACGCCGCCGGCCAACGGCAGCGCCTTCCTCAACCCGCCGGTCACCTGCCAGAGCCCCTTTGGGGTGTTTGGCTTCGAACCGCCGGCCAGCATATCGCAGGTAGCCTCGTACCAGCCCAACCCCAGCTTCTGCGGCACCGACACCTTCACATATGCTGCTGTTAACGGCGTTGGGGACTTGATCGACGGGGTAGGAACCCAGCAGGCCCCTGGTCTCGTATTCAGCTCGCCGGCCACGGTGACAGTCGTGGTAAGCTGTCCCACGCCCACGGCGACGCCGACGACGCCTGCAGCGACGCCGGCCGCCCTACCGCCGACCGGTGGTGCGCCCGCGGCGGCTGACGCCGGCTTCGCCATCTGGCAATTGTTAGCCGGACTCGGCAGCCTAGGTGGCGTCTCCTTCCTGGGTGGTCTCGCTTACTGGCTGCGACGCCGCTAAAAGTAAAAGCTTATTCATGTGTAAGAAGGGCCCCGACGCCATCGGGGCCCTTCCCCTTTCCCTTCATCTCTAGCGTGTCCTGTGGCAGACAAAGGCTTGCCTGTACCAGGGGAATGGTGAAAATGAAAGGGTGAGCCAGAGATTCACAGGCGACGCAGTGACTCTATGAGAAAGATATTGCTCCCCTTGGGTATCGGGATCATACTGACCGTTTTTGCCTGCGGCCAAGGCGCGGATACTGATCAAACAGGCACTCCGGAGGTCACTATACAGGAAACATCTCCTTCCCCGACCGCCTACGCCGACAACACCACGTTTGACCAGGTGGACGACCCTCCCGTAGCCGAAAACAAGACGGCGTCCACGCCTCAAGACACGGCGGTCAATATCAGCCTCACCGCCATCGATGCAGATAGCACCTGTGCCTCGCCCGAAATTGACGTGGTCGCGCTGCCGGCCCACGGCACTATCTACCTGGCCCCGCCGGTGGGTTGCGTCAACGCTAACCCGGACGATCCCCTCTTGGAGGGCCCGCCGTCCTCGATATCCATGCTGTCCCTCTACGTCCCCGACAACAGCTTCTGCGGCAGCGACTCCTTCACTTACGCTGCGGTCAACGACGGAGATTTCAGCGTGGTGGCGACGGTGACCATAAGGATAGCCTGCCCGCCCTGACGGTCATGGGAAAACTCGTGACAATCATTCCTGCCATAGGGGCTCTCCTCTTGGTTTCCTGTGGCGATGTAGGACAGTTCACCCCTACACCTGGCGCTCCCGCTGTGGGCCAGATCGCCTTCGCCTCTCTGCGCGACGGCAATTACGAGATTTACGTTATGAACGCCGACGGCTCCGCACCGACTCGCCTCACCGACCACCCGGGGTTTGACGGTCACCCCGCGTGGTCGCCCGACGGCAGGCGAATCGCCTTCGTTTCAGACCGCGACGGCAATAACGACATCTACGTCATGAACGCCGACGGCTCCAATCAAACCCGTCTCACTAATCACGCTGCCTCCGAGCTCATGCCTGACTGGTCGCCTGACGGCAACCGTATCGTGTTTCTTTCCGACCGCGACGGCAACAGCGAGGTCTACATTATGCATGTTGATGGCTCTAACCAGATCAACCTCAGCAATAACCCCTTCTTCGACGATACTCCTTCCTGGTCACCCGACGGCAGCCAGATCGTCTTCGCTTCGTACCGTGACGGCAACTCAGAGATCTACGTGATGCAGGCCGATGGCTCCGGCGTTGTTCGCCTGACCGATGACCCTGCCTCCGACGCTGACCCCGCCTGGTCTCCCGACGGCCGTCGCATCGCCTTCCATACTGCTCGCGACGATGGCCATGAGATCTATATCATGAACGTTGATGGCTCTGGGCAGACCCCTCTTACCAACAACCCCGAGTCCGATAGCAGCCCCACCTGGTCGCCCAACGGTAGTCATATTGCCTTTGTCTCGGGAAACGGGGAGATTTATTTGATGAATGCCGATGGTACAGGACGGGCGAATTTAACCAATGATCCCAGCCTCGCCTTGCAACCCGCGTGGTCGCCCACACCCTAGGCGCAGGGCCGGTTAAGATATGGCGGTTAGACTCGACTATATTTTGATAGGAAAAATTGATAAGGAGAAGCATTATCACTAGAATCGATGCAAGACCTACGACAAGTCACCCAAAATAGTCGCAAGGGGGTGGTCTATGCGAAAACAACTGCTGATACCGTTTGCCTTCGGAATCCTCCTGGTCATTCTGCTTTTCCTTGCTGGTCAGGTTCTTTCCTCAATTCCCACTGCCTTCGGTGATGACCCGACCGGCGTATTTGACGATTCTAAGACCACGGATGAGGATATGCCGGTAGAGATTACTCTCGGAGCCAGCCACGTCGGCTGCATTACCACAGGAAATCCGGTCGTAGTCGAGATTCTTGATCCACCCGATTTCGGCACGGTCATTGTCGGGTCCTGTACGGTCGTCGGTTCTGACGTGAACTTTGAGGCTACTTACACGCCGGATCCCAACTTCAATGGCTTTGACGATTTCACCTACCAAGTCTGTCATGGTGCCGACTGTAGCAATGGTCTTGCAGGCACTACGTGTGCCGATGAGCCTCAGGATGGCTTGGGGTGTATCCGGATCACGCTGGACCTCGTCGATGATGGGCCGACGTGTAACGCGGCGGAGGGGAGCACCAGTCCGGGCGTGCCCGACCAACAGATAGTGACCTGTATCGACATAGACAGCGGCTGCACCTCGCCTGCCTTCGCCTTCGTCTCCCTGCCAGCGAACGGCACGGTGGAGACGGAGGCGCTAAACTGCACTACGGTACCTGGTCACAGTAGCGCCACTCCGCCGAAGTCCGAGGATGACGCGAGCATCCAGGTGAGTACAATCTATACGCCTAACCCTGGCTTCTGCGGCGGCAGCGACACCTTTCGTTTCGCCCTCATCAATAGCAATGTGCCGGGTGCCACGGCGAGCAAGACGGTGACAGTGGGGGATTGTCCGACGCCTACACCAACCTCTACCCCCATATCAACATCTCCCACTACACCTGTGGTAATCCCCGCCGCTCTGCCACCGACCGGTGGTGCTCCCGCAGCTGACGCTGGCCTTGGCCTATGGCAGCTGCTGGCCGGCCTGGGCGGCTTGGGTGGCCTCTCGGTTCTTGGTGCTTTCACTCGCCTAATCTGGCGCAGGCGCTAAACCGGGTAGCCTAGGTACAAAGTAAGGGCCCCGAAGCCATCGGGGCCCTTATCTTTATCTTTTTCTGCCCGATTACAGGGTCTCTACTCCCATAAGCCTTTCTGCAGATCCTCTGGTGTCGCAATGCCCAAGTGGGCGTAGGCATGGCGGGTGGCCACGCGGCCGCGTGGGGTGCGCTGAATGAACCCTACCTGCATAAGGTAAGGCTCGTAGACGTCCATTACTGTATCCGCCTCTTCGGAGATAGAGGCGGCGATAGTTTCCAGGCCCACAGGCCCACCGTCGAACTTTTCGATGATAGTGCGCAGGACCTTGTGGTCCACCTCATCAAGCCCCAGCTCGTCCACCTCCAGGCGTTCCATGGCCTGAAGAGCGATGCCTGCGTTAATATGGCCATCGGCCATAACTTGCGCGTAATCTCGCACCCTCTTCAACAGCCGATTGGCTACTCGCGGCGTTCCTCGCGAGCGGCGGGCGATCTCGCTAGCGCCCTCGCCGTCGCTGGGCACGTCCAGGATAGAGGCGCTACGGCGGATAATGGTGGTGATGGACTCGTAGTCGTAAAAATCCAGGCGATAGACGGCCCCAAAGCGGTCGCGCAGGGGTGGGCTGAGCATGGCGTACCTGGTGGTGGCGCCGATTAGAGTGAAAGGAGGGACGGAGAGACGAACGGAGCGGGCACCCGGGCCGCGGCCAAGCACGATATCCAAGGCGAAATCTTCCAAGGCCGGGTACAATACCTCCTCCGCCGCCCGTGGCAGCCGGTGGATCTCGTCGATGAACAGAATATCCTGCGCCTGAAGATTGGTAAGGATCGCCGCTAAATCCCCCGGGCGCTCTATTGCCGGGCCGGAAGTGACGCGGATGGAGACGCCCATCTCGTGGGCGATGATGTGGGCCAGGGTGGTCTTGCCCAAGCCAGGTGGCCCGTACAGGAGTATGTGGTCCAAGGGTTCTTGACGCTGGCGGGCGGCGGTGATGGCGATGCTTAGGTTATCTTTGATCCGGTCTTGGCCGATGAAATCGGCCAGTCGCTTGGGGCGAAGGTTAACATCGAGAGCGATATCCTCTTCCTGTGGTTTGCCGGAAATAATACGTTGGGTCATATAAAAGCGAATAGCCGTTCTAACATTGGCCCTATTATAGGCCCCTGCCCTCGTCCAGTCTATACGGTTAGACGACGCCTAGCTATAATCGCCTAACCAGCCATAAAGGCTTTCTTTAATGCCGAATATCTTCACTAACGGCATCGATACTTATTACGAGTTTCACGGCCATGGCGCCGGCCTGCCTTTGGTGCTGATCCACGGCTTCGGCGGCTGTACCGATAACTGGCGAGATTTAGCCTTGCCCTTGGCTTCGCAGCGTACCCTGCTGCTTTACGATTTGCGCGGCCACGGGCGAACGACCGCACCGCAGGAGCTATCCAGCTACTCGCTGCCCATTTTTGCCGCCGACTTGGCAGCGCTCCTGCAAGCCCACGGCATCGCACGGGCCCATATCGCCGGCCTCAGCATGGGCGGCATGATCGCCGCCCAGTTCGCTCTGGACTTTCCCGATATGCTGCACTCGTTGCTTCTGTGCGATACGACCGCCGGTAACTGTGTTCAGGAAGGCCCCGCTAGCGCCTACGAGCGCTTTATCATCAAGGCGCTGACCTCTATGGCCCAAATCGCCGAGGAATGCGGCTTCGAGGAGCTGGCACAGCAGGAGAGCGAATGGGCCATGGAGCATGATCCCCATTTCCATGAGCGCCCCCTGCCGTCGCAAGACACGGAAGAACGGGCTATAAGTCTCCCTGGCTATTTGGGAGCGCACAAAGCTATGCGGGAGCGGCCGGACTTGTCTGGCCGGCTCAAGACCATACAGGTACCAACGCTGATCCTGGTGGGAGAATTGGACGATTTCCTCCCTTGCGCCCAGCGAGACCATCATCTTATCGAGGGATCGCGTTTCGTGCTGGTTCGCCGGGCTGGCCACGGGACGCCCCGCTGGCAGCCGCCCGCTTTCCAGCAGGCAGTCCTCCAGTTTCTGGACGACGTGGAAAAAGGCCGGCCTATCCCTGGGGATTACGAACTTTAAGTCCTTTTCGACACGTTTTGATCAGACGGCGAGTGCAAGCGGTTATATCGGCACTAGGTCGGCCTGGTTGATGCACATCAAGGTTACCAGGTGGGAACGGGAGCTAGCGCCATCGTTAGCGGTGCGACAAGCGATCCGCGTGCTCGCCGGCACTGGGATGGGGAAGGGGAGGTAGACGGAGACCGGGCGCCAGCCGGCGGCGCTGGTCGGCGGACCCCCTACGTAATGTTCGCCGACGGAGACTTCGGCTCCCGCCGCACCTATGCCGATGTCGAGCTGGACGTAGGTGAGGGCGACGCCCGATGGCGGGTTGATCATCACCCCTACTATGTAGATGGCGGCGCCGGTGCTGGCGATCATTTGGACCCAGGAGCCGTAGGTGTTGTTGGTGGCAGAGGAGGCCACAGCAGTGCCGACAGCAGGCCCAGTGGGGATAAGAAAATAACCGCCGCCGGCCGTCTTGAGCCCTGAAGAGCTGGCAGTGGGCGCTGCGCCGTGAACGGTAAAGACCACGGCATCAATCGGGTTGTGCTCATCGAAGAGGAGCACGGAAGATTCGCGACCGGCGATGACTTCGGCACTGGGGATATCGGTGGCAACGGGAACGTTGTTGAGCACCGTGGGGAGAGAGCCTACAAGCTGGACGTGGGCCTTGTGGGTGGATGGGGTGTAGGAACGAATGATCCCCTTATGAATGGCTATGGGCATTTTCCCTTACTCCTTATTCATGGCTCGCCCAGCGTTAGGATGTGGTCGTAAGTGGGCGGGTCGCGCCGCAGGCGGAGGCGAAGGGCGACGACGCGGCGCTTAGCTGCGCTAAGCCCCAGACGGGGCTCAGTGATTTCGATGACGTCCCAGAGCTCCTGCCCGCAATTAACGGGTACCACTATGACGTCATCGCGGCTATCGATCGTAAGGTGGCGGTCTTCCTTGCTGGCCCGGGAATCGGCGTCGCCTTCGGTGGTCAAGTAGTTGTCGGAGACGTGGAGAGCGGAACCGTATCGAAGGTCTAGGGTGTTGTAATCGATGGACTCGCCAAGGATATTGGCGGTGGCCCCGGCAAAGACCTGGATGTGGGCCGCAGGTTTGAGGGTGGTGCGGTAGTGGCCTCTAGGGATGGCATGGGTCGTGCCGTAGCTGTAAACACTGGTCTCGGAAGCAGGGACGTCCTTTAGGATGATATCGCCTGCCTGGATAAGAGGCCGGTCGGGAACGCGTTCCAGCAGGTTTTGCAGCCCTCGGAGGGCGGTTTGGCCGAGGCGGATGGTGAAAAGGGCGGGCATAGGCCAATCATCGTCGCGACGGATCAAGGCCCGCACCTGCGACCAGTCGTACCAGGGACTCCAGGGCCAGAGCCGGTAGATCCACGGGGCCGGATTGATGGTGTAGGGAGGCTGGAGAGTAGAGGAGGCGGGGGAACAGTTGGAACAAGAAAGGGCGAAGCCAGCGCGGGCGGCGATGTACTGGGCGATCAGGCGGACACTGCGCTGGCCGGCGGCCCAGTTATAGCTGCGGGTGGCAGTCCAGCGCTGAAGAACCGCCCAGGCGGTGACAATATGAATGATGAGGCGGGCATCGGCGGGCCCTACGGTATGCTGGAAAGCCTCAATGTAATAGGACGGCCCCTGGCTGCTCAAGGGGCCGCTGGCGGTGCCATAGCCAGGGCTAATGTCCACCTGAGCCCCGAGGGTAAGAGCGGCGATAGAGCCACTGCCCGGGTTGTTATAACGGCCGTCCTCATTGCGCAGGACGATAGTGCCGCCGCGAGGGTTAAAGGGCTCGTCGATAATATCAGCTTCTAATACGTCGGCGGTTATATCCAGGTCGGGGTTATCGAGGCGGGCGCGGTAGACCCGAGCCGGAGTGGTGGCCCAGACGGCGGTAGCGCTGAAAGCTAGGGCGAGCCCGAAGTCGTGGTCGAGGTTAAAGGGGATCGGCTCCAACCAGTAGCTGGAGACGAAGTCGGAGGCGGGCGGGCTAAAGGAAGTGACGATGCGATCGTAGGGGCCGCTGCCGCTGTAGGCGTCGCGGTAAGTGAGGCGATAGACGTCGGGGTTTGCCAAGAAGGGGGGCAGAGTAGGCGACGTTCAGGCCTGCCGTGGCTTGGCTGATAAGGAAGAGGGCGCTCCAGGTGTCTAGCGCTTGGGAGAAGCCGTCACCATAAAGGACGGCCCAGACGGAAGGGTGATTGGTAGTAGTCTCAGCGCCGGTGACAATGCAGTTGAAGTCATTAGTGTACTGGACGGCCAGGCCGCTCACCGAGGCGACGCTGTTCGTCCAATCGGCCTGGGCGCCCCAGACGCCGGAGACGCGTTTCGCCTTTCGTATGGTAGTGCCGTTCGAGAAGATGAGAAGGGTGTCGCCATTAGACTTGCTGGCTGCCGCTAGATAGCTGATTGTCCAGGGAGCGGTCAACAATAAAGCCCAGGACCCAAAAGTGGCGCCGTTGTCGCTAGAGGTCGCCCAATGGATCTGGGTGGGAGCGGCGTTATCCACCGCGAAGGCGAGAATGGTGGTGCCGTACTGGGCTACGCAAACGTTACGAGTTACGGTGCGAAAAGACGTCCAGGCGGAAAAACCGGAGCCCGGGGCGGGGCTTGTGACGCGCTGGCGCTCAAGGGTCGTGCCGTTGATACGGAAGCGGTTCAGGGAACCGTCGGCGGGCATAGCCACGGCATGGTTGGCCGCGGCTTCAGGGCCACTATACAAGCTCTCCCAGTGAAGGCGGCGTACGTTGCCGATGCGGTCGCGGATCACCATTTTCAGGTAGGGGACGCGCGAGTCCGCGTGCTGGGCTGTAGTAAGGGCGGCGGGAAGGGTGCGCATGGTTCGAAAGGATGTACAAAGCTTAAGGGCCGAAATCGGTGGTTTGGGAAGGCTTAGGCTCGGCCGGGGTATAGAGACGACCTTTGCGCAGGCTGCCCCGGCGCCCCCGGCTGAGGAGGGCGTTGTGAAAAACGTCAAGCTTGCTGCGAGCAAGGACTCGGTAGTGCTCTACCGTATCTGGGCCACCAACATTGACCCGGTTTATAGCGAAACTGGCCCACTGTTGGGCTGCATAGCCGGTGGCGCCATCCACCAAGATCTCCTCGTCCTGTAGCTCAAGGCTGGTGCCGCTGACATCGAGATAGTGGGGCGCTGTCCAGTAAAGGTTGACGCTCTGGCCGCCGGCAGGGGCGCCGTCGATCAGCATGGTAAGGGTGTCGATCCAAATGGAGAAGGGTACATACTCCGGCGGATACTGGCCGGTGGGATACTCCCCGGCGATGACCTCGATGCGGGGCACTAAGGTGGAGATGTCGAGGTCGCGGTTGTTGGCGACGGTAGTAAGGGTGGACTTGCGCTGACGGGGGATCGCTTCCGACAGCACGCGGAGGGCATGGCCGATGTGACGGTCCAACTCATCATCGGCCCAGCGGCGATTGGCGGGGTCGGTGTCGTCTAGATCGAAGCGAAGGCGGGCGCGGATATCGTCAATCGTGGTCATGGCGTAAACGGCCCGCTCAAGGTAACGATGGCGATAGCGTCAGAAGTGGTGGGCAGCCAGCCTGCATCGGTGGTGACCACGACGCTCAGCTTATCTCCCTTGGCGAAACTAGTAGCGCTGGCCTCGTCGACGATGGCGTCGATGAACTGGGGGGTGCTGGCGTTAATCACCTGCGCGGCAGGTGTAGTGATGGCCGTCCCGTTCTTGCGGACGGTGAAAGTGGCGGTGCCGGCGGTGCGGGCCTCTGTCATAATTATTCGAAAGCGTTTGACGACACCAGCAAAGGGCAAGACGAAATCGGTCTCGCTGGTGTAGCCCAGGAGGTTCAAATTCGCGTTGTTAAGGCTGGCAGCGAGGTTTTCTCGCAAGAAACTGGCGTCGTAGTCGGCAGGCACGTTATCCTCCTCGCCGCTCTAGGGCTGGTAGCTGCCCCGAATAAGCCAGACCAAAACGGTGACATCGGCGGTTATGGGGGCCCAGCCGGCCGGGGTGGTGACGACGATTTCGAGACGGTCGCCGGCTTTCACCGGTCGCACGCCGTGGCCAGTAATGACTTGGTGGCGAAGAGTGTTGGTAGCATCCAGCTTGGGAATGGGTGAGGCGAGCTTGGTGCCGTTGACGCGCACCTCGAAGGTGGCGTCGCCCCCGGTATGGGCGGCGTTGCTGACTACAGAGGCGCCAACAACGTCGCCGTCATAGGGGATCAAGTATTCGCTGGCGCCGCCGATACCGGCCGCCAGAGGGGCGTCAGTGAGGGAGGCGGCCAGATCGGTGCGACCGAACATAAGCGGGTAGAGAGCGGTTCCCATGCTTTAAGCTCCTTTTCTTTCTTTACTGGTTGGAGACGAGGGTTCCACCTGGGCCATCTTGCTGCCGCAGTGGAAGAAACCCGAAAACCCTTCGTCCTGGGGCGTATGCAGTTCTGCCGTGTGGCCACAGATGACACATCGATAAGAATCGAAAGCGGGTTCGTCGCTTGCTGGTTTCCGGGCCATGTTAGTTGGTCCAATCGGCGCTGGAGATGCCATCCAGGCGGGCGAGGGAAAGGGTAGAGAAGAGAGCGATGGCCACGTACCACTTCAAGCGCCAGCGGCGGGCATCTTTATCGGAAAGAGAGCCGACGCTCTCGGAGACGATACCTTCAGTGGCCTCCAGGCCCAAGAGATGGCCTTCGCCTAGCTTGACGGCGAGGATACTGGAAGCCGTGCCGCCAGTCTTAGCGGAAAAGCGGCCCGAAGCGATGGCCTCAGTATCGCTAATATAGTCGGATACGGCGATCGGTATCTGGTTATAAAGGGCGACCTGGCGGCCGATCTCGCCGGGGGCGGGTGCCAAAGCGAAATCCCAGCCCTGGTTACGGGCCAGCTTTTGGACTTGGCGACGGGTTCGCCCCGACATTATGAGGAGATCGGGCGTGCCCGGCTTGATGAGATCGATGGTCTGGTCGATCAGGGAAAAACTGCCCGCGCCAGGGGTAGTACCGCTGCCGGCATTGACCTGCTGGGGGCCTGTGCCGATAAGCTTGTGCAGGCCATCGAAGCCCTTGGCATCAACGGCGGTGTCGCCGTAGAGGAACTCATCTTCGAACTCACGACCGATAGCCTTGGCCTTCTGGCCGATGACTTCAGCCTCCAGGTCTTGCTCGTTGGCGCGGGTGATGCGAAGGAAATTGTCGACGTCGGAATCGCCGCCCAGGATTTTAAGCGTGACGGTCACTTGGGCAAGCACCGGCGTCGATTCCACCCAAGTATCACCAACCCCGAAGAAAGCGGCGCTGGGAAGGGTGGACTCGCGGTTATAGGTGAGCGAGTTGCCCAGGACCTCGGTGAAGGGCAGGAAGAGAAGGATAGGCGACTCGCTGACGATCTCCTCGACGATGCCGCGGAGAAGGGTGGTGCGGGAGTACTTATCGGCCTCAGCGATAGTTAGAGCCATGGATTAGGGGACCTCCTTTAGGTATAGAACTTAGGATACGTGACCATAAATGGGGACAGGGAATGGCAGACCGCTCACGGCTCGCTTACCGTCGGTCGGACAGGCCTAACCTGATCTTTTCCGCCGCCGGCAAGCCCGATACGTCGGCTACCCGGCGCGGGGGCGAACCGATAGGCACCCTTGCCGACTGTGCACCTGCCTCTAAGCGGTCCTTTACCTGCGACACTAGCTTCAAAGCCGCCTCCACTTGCCGGTCGACCTCCTCGATGGTTTCGCCGCTGATCATGTCAGCCGGGATCTCAGGGTGCGTGGCTAGACGGGCATCTCGGTAACGATGGGCGGCCTGACGTAGCTCTTGGCGAAGGTCTTGCGCCTCCTTTTCCAGCTCTACCACTCTTTCCTCTTGCTCGCCTGATTGAGATTGAGGGTTTTGCGGTTCGCCTTGTAATTCCTCTATCCGGCCTTGTAATGCCTTCACTTTGCTTTGCGCCTGGGTCAGGCGCTCCTCGGCGGTAGCGGCACGGGCTTCGGCGTCGGCGGCCTGGGCCTGTAGACGTTCGATCTCCGCTTGGGAGTCAGCTATTTGGTCGCGCAAGGCGGAAAGCTCCTGATTATCTTTGGCCATACATCGCTCCCTTCATCTCGTTTAAACGGTCGAGAGTTATCCTAAAACATATGTTCCATTTGAACAAGAGAAAAGTGGCACTGTAACAAACCACTGCACTCAGGATTCTTATTGTCTAGAAGTGTTAAAGGCGGGCGACAGAACAACCGCCCAAGCATCTAGGAGAGAGACAAGAATGAAACGATGGCTTTGGCTGCTCATCGGATTGTCCGTATTAGGCCTGATAGTCGCATGCGCCGGCGGTGCGGAGACGCCCTCCAAGAAGATGGCATCGCCCACGCCAGCGCCGACGGAGCAGCCACCCGTGAGCTTCGATGAAACACCGCAGGGCACCCTTGAAGTGATGGAGAGCCTCTTGCAGCCGTTCAGTGTAAGCGGCGGTCTGTCGCCACTGGGCGGCTTGACGGCAGGAAGCGGGGGAGCTTTCCCAGGCTCTCTGGTGCAAGGCGGTCCACTGGAGCAGATGTTGCTTTCAGCGGATGACGTCCCCGCGGAGTACCAGCAATTGTTCGCTGGCAGCTTCAACTTGGATGCTGGCTTGGTGGATCCCTCGCTGGGGCAGATGACGATGGCAATGGCGATGTTCGCCGACGAAGCCCAGCAGCAAGGGATCATGTCAATCGTAGTGCAGGCCGAGAACGCCGATGTCCTTCAACAAAGCTTAGCTGAAGCGAACGAGTTTGATTTCGCCCAGATTCAGGAGGCGTTCGACGCCTTCTCTACGTTTGGCATTCAGGTTACGAATGTGCGACAAGTAGACGCGTCGGGGTTGGGCGATGGTGGCTTCGGTTTTGGGTTCACTATGGACTTTTCCCAGTTGAGCGCCGAACTGGGCGAAGCCTACGGCTCGTCGGAGTTCACAAACTTGGACATGGAGATGGTAATGTTCGTGGACGGCTCTCTTATGGGTATGGTGGCGACCTTCGCCATGGACGATGCCGCACTTCCGGCTCGGCAGTGGGCAGAGATCATGGCGGCAAAAATGGCCTCTGCCACCGTATAAGGGCTATCACACGTTTGGAAGGCGCCCGATCTACGGGCGTCTTCTTGCTTGCTCTGCTATAGTAGGCTGTGTCACGCTGGCTAAGGGCCATCGTCTTAATTGCTACCATCGCCGGCATTTTAGCCTGCTCTAACTCGACTCTAAGCCCGGCGGCGCCTCTCGATCCAGAAGAGACCGCGTCTCCTGATCATCCAGAAGATACGGCGCGCCGATTCCTCCAAGCCCTGTCCGAGAGGCGTTACCGAGACATGTGGTCAATGCTGACACCCGAGGCCCAATCTTCTTGGCCGGCGGCCGATTCCTTTGCCGCCTACCTGGACAAGAAGTTTGGGGCCTTTTCCATAAGCTTCACTTTGGGCGAAAAAAGGAGCCTTTCCCAGTGGACCGATCCCGATAAGGGGTACACATGGTACGATGTGGTCGCACTGCCGGTTTCCCTCAGCCTCGGCGGCCAGTCGGTGCCCGCTCTCAATGCTACCCCAGTCATCGTTGCCGCACAGCGCCTCCTCGGCCTTGGCCCAATAGCTCGCTCCGCGCCCTTACTGCTGCCGCCCGACCTTTCCCCAAACACCCTAGCTGTACCCATTCTTGCTTACCATCACGTCGCTCAGCAGGAACCGACCGATTTTGAGCAGATAACTATGACCGCGACGACATCCCAGTTCGAGGAGGAGTTGCTCTACTTAAAAGATGCCGGCTACCAGACCATCCCCCTACGCCAGCTCTTCGAGGCCCTCTTTTACGGCGTCTCTCTCCCCTCCAAACCGGTCATCCTCACCTTCGATGATGGCTACGCAGACGCCCACACTGAGGCGTTCCCCCTCCTTAAGAAGTACGGTTTCACTGGCACCTTCGCCGTCTTCACTACGGCCATCGGGGTGCCAGGCTACCTAAGCACAGAGCAGATCCAGGCGATG
>Ga0187892_10007299_pt1 | contig 15834 bp, 14 predicted proteins | sample MA1701073metaG_FD_139345 | JGI IMG/M metagenome (GOLD analysis project Ga0187892, IMG submission 139345) | Bio-ooze microbial communities from a basaltic lava cave in the Kipuka Kanohina Cave System on the Island of Hawaii, USA - MA170107-3 metaG ... | reverse complement strand
GTTGGTCGAATCTCCACTTTGGCACTCGATGCCGCAATTTGCGAGGCCCCACCTTTGGGCCTGTGCACGCCCATGGCTCGCATGTCGCGAGGTGGGAGGCGTCCATACCATCTCAGCGGCGTTAGGATGCTCAAAACCCGTGCCATACTTGCCCTCATGCGGTTGAATTTCCTATCCGTGCCAAGGAGTACAGCGCCTATCCGAGGCAAAAAGTATTTAACCTCCCCAAGCCTCCGCCGCCCCCCCAAGGTTCCAGGAGGCCAAGCGCAATCAGATACTCTGTCGGGGCGGGCAGCGATAGAGCGGTCTGTGCAAGGAGACTAGGAGATGGGGAGGAGACCTGATGTCCTGTCAGATTTGGGACTTCGACCACTAATCGGCACGGACCTTGGCCAGTTGTTTCATTGGCTAAGCGAGAGAAAGCTGACCGATGCTGGCCGAGTATTTGACGTGACTGCGCCTGACCACGTTTGTGCCGAGGCCGTGGGCGATGAGCTGTTGGCGCAAAGCTTCGCCCTAGCGCTATCAACGAGCAGGACGCTCGCGAAGCCATTGCGACAGGAGCAGTTGAAGGACCTTACCAAGCGCCACGAAAGCACCGAGCTCGCGGTGAACGAGAGCGGAATCTGGGGCGCGTATCGCGACCCGGGCGCTACCATCCGCTCGCTGCACTGGGAGCGGATACCGGCTGACGCCATGGCGTTCTACCGTCCGTTCCATTATCCACCGTTCAACCAATGGGGAATTTACTTGCTCGTTGGGCCTCTGCTCGCTTACTATGACAGGCTTTCGAAACTCAATTCGAGGCTAAGTCTCTTTCCGGCCGAAACGCTCCTTCACATGGTGTTGTTCGAGGTGTTTCACCACGAGTTCTTCCATCACCTTGTTGAATCTGCCGCGACGACGCTGGAAATCGTGTCCGCAGCCCAGGGTGAAGGCCGAGCGGTATACATCCCACAAAGAAGCCACGCGGTCCGGTATGGGCTTGGACACCCCCACGCGCCGCTGGAAGAAGCGCTCGCCAACGCGTATGCGTACAACTCCCTGAGCTTTATCAGCCGCGTGAAGCTTGGGTACAAGTCTGTGGCTGTTCGCACATACCAGAAGGCGATTGAGGCGCACTGGCACTTGGAGCCGGCCGGCTACAAAGAGGCCGCCGCGTACGTCGGAGGGGACTACGTGCCCGGTGCCGCCGTCTTGCTTTCAGCAATGTTCGGGGCATCCAATGTTGCGGACAAGGTTCCGCTCAGCATATTGGCCAAGCATGTGATGCCGAACGGCTTCATGGCATTTGTTGGTAAGCCCGACATCCCCACTTGGCTTGTAGGAAAACAAGAGGAACTCACAGCGTTCACAAAGCTCGTGCCGGCTCCGAACGAAGCCTATACGCAGCTATTCTGGCCCTACAACACAAGCAGCATCGACAAGAACCTCCGCGAACGAGCGGCCGCCGAGAAGGCTGCCGTAGCCGCGAAGAAGTCGGCCGCGGGGGTGAGTTGACCGCGGAGCATCGCCCTTAGCACCGTGAAGCGTGGGGCGAGGCTCGATAGAAAACAGGCCTCTCTTGAAATCTGAGTGGGTAAGCTGACGCCATATTGATCAACTGAGAAGCCTGAATTGATGACTGCCAAGCTGTTTGAAGCTGCCCTGGGGATTGCGTCGCCGTGGTCTGTGAGCTCGGTTGACTTCGACGAGAAGGCCAAGCTGTTGACTGTACTGATCGACTTCAAGGCGGGCAGTCGCTTCAAGGTCTCTGGCCATGAGGGGAGCCATCCGGTGCACGACACCGTGATCAAGACGTACCGGCACCTGAACTTCTTCCAGCACGAGTGCCATCTACAAGTGCGCACGCCGCGCGTGAAGCTGCCCGATGGTTCTGTGCGCCTGGTCGAGCCTGACTTTGCCGGACGGCTGAGCGGCTTCACGCTGCTGTTCGAGGCCTTGATCCTGATGCTGGCGCGCCAGATGTCGTGTGCCGCCGTGGCGCGCATCGTGGGCGAGTCGCCTCATCGGGTGCAGGCGGTGTGCCAGAAGTACGTGGAGATGGCGTGCGGCCTGGCCGATTACTCGGACGTGACGGCGTTGGCCATCGACGAGACCTCGCGTGCCCGGGGCCACAGCTATGTGACCCTGGCTGCAGATGCCGATGCCAGGCGGGTGCTGTTCGTCACAAAGGGACGCGACGCCAAGACCATCGAACAGCTGGCCGAGTACCTGAGCGACCATGGGTGCCCGGCTGAGAACATCGAGTCGGCAAGCATCGACATGTCGCCCGCATTCATCGCGGGAGTCACTGAGCATCTGCCCAACGCCCGCATCACCTTTGACAAGTTCCACGTCATCGGTCACGCCAGCACGGCGGTGGACAAGATGCGCCGCATCGAGCAGCGCACGGACAAGTCCCTCAAGGGCATGCGATGGACTTTGCTCAAGGACACGGCCAAGCTCAAGCCCGAGGCGGCTGCTGATCTGGATGCCTTGATCGCCAAGATGAGCGTCAAGCGCACGGCCCGCGCCTGGGTCTACAAGGAGCAGCTGCGCGAAATCCTTGATCGCAAACAGATCAATGTCGTGCGCGCCATGCTGGAGCACTGGTGCACTTGCGTGATGCGCTCCAAGGTCGATCCGATGAAGGAGTGGCCAGGATGATCCGCTCTCATCTGGAGGGCATCGTGGCCTGGGCCCAAACGCGACAGACCAACGGGTTTCTGGAGGCTATCAACGGCCTGTTCCAGGCCACCAAGCGTCGTGCCCGCGGCTTCACCCGCATCGCCACGATCAAAACGGTCATCTTCCTGATCGCCGGAAATCTCGACTTCCACGCCATCAATCCTCATGCTGGGCAACCCACTTGAAATTCAACAGAGCCGCTTTTTTCGGTAGGGGCGTGCCCACCGGCATCAAGTCCTCTGCCAAGTGTTGCATCGAGTGCACGAGGTGGTTCGCAAAACCTTCGGCGGCAGGGGAGATCACACGGCGTGCCGGTCTGTACAGGCACACGTGACGCATGACTTCTGGCTCAACCACGCGCCGCATGACCAGCCCCAGCTTTTGGGCCCATACAGAGACATATGCTGGTGACAGGGTCGCTGCCAGCCCCTCTGCAGCAATGCCCAGAGCTGTCGACATGTTGTCCACCACATCGATGGGCGTGATGCGCTCGCTCGCAGGCAAACCTGCTCGCATCTGTGCCACGCTCCTTTCGTGGTCCCGCCCTGCGGCCACCAACGACTGATCTCGCAGATCGTCCCAGCGAAGCTCGCGCTTACGCGCCAACGGATGTTCGGCCGAGCACCACAACACCCACGGGCTCTCAAACAGGCTGGTGCGGGTGACATCATCGCCGCTTGGGCGGTCGGGCCCGATGGCCATATCCACTTCACCACTGGAGACCATGTCGACCAGCCGCTCAACAGCAGCATCCCGGATGCGCACCACGACCTTGGGTCGCGTCAGCGCGTAGGCCTTCACGGCCTTTGGCAGTATCAGGCTTGCGATCACCATGGGGGCGGCCACGCGAACCAAGCCCGCTGAGCGATTGCGCAGATCTGCGGCAGCCGTCTCAGCCAGCCGCAGGTGTTTGAGCACCGTTTCGGCAGAGTTGAGAAACTCCTTGCCCGCCGATGACAGCGCCACCTTGCGCGTGCTGCGGTCGAACAGTTTGAAACCCACGCTGGCTTCCAGCTCCACCACAAGCTGGCTCACCGCGGAAGGCGTCAAGCCGAGCCGGTCTGCGGCCGCCGTGAAACTCAGGGCGTCCGCCACGGTCACAAAGGCATCCAGCTGGCGCAAGGTATAGCGGGGCAATGGCATGAAAAGAAGGGCTCCTATTTTTTAGATTATCTAACAAGTAGTCCAATATTTATCGGTTGTTTTTGGGTAATCGAAAGCGGACACTTCGGGCTCGATCAACCGAGCCTGGAGACAGGGCTAACACATGCTGACTACAGAAATCCATCAAGCCTTGGCCCGCGAACTGCACGAGTCCGAAAAAACCCGCGTGCAGGTCGAGCACTTTTCCAAGCGCTACCCCGCGATGGAGATCGCCGACAGCTATGCGGTCCAGCGCGCCTGGGTCAAGCTCAAGCTCGAGGAAGGTCGCGTGATTCAAGGTCACAAGATCGGGCTGACTTCGCGTGCGATGCAGATCTCGTCGCAGATTACGGAGCCCGACTACGGCGCGCTGCTCGACGACATGTTTTTTCGCGATGGCGCCGACATTCCCACAGGGCGCTTCATTCTTCCCCGGGTTGAAGTGGAGCTAGCCTTTGTACTGGGCAGGCCCCTGCGTTGCCCCAACGTGACCATCTTCGACGTGCTGGCCGCCACCGACTATGTGGTCCCGGCGCTGGAGATCATCGATGCGCGCATCGAGCAACTCGACCGCGTCACCAAGGCACCGCGCAAGGTACTCGACACCATTGCCGACAATGCCGCCAACGCAGGGGTGGTGATGGGCGGGCGGCCCGTCAAGCCCGACGCCGTGGATCTGCGCTGGTGTGGCGCGCTGCTGTACAAGAACGGCGTCATCGAGGAATCGGGCCTGGCGGCGGCGGTGCTCAACCATCCGGCCAATGGCGTCGCCTGGCTGGCCAACAAGCTCAGCGCCCATGACGAAGGGCTGGAGGCTGGCGAGGTGGTGCTGGCCGGCTCGTTCACGCGGCCGGTGGCCGGTGCGGCAGGCGACGTTTTTCATGCCGACTACGGCACTCTGGGCGCGATTGCCTTTCGTTTCGTTTGAGTCCAATCATGCGTACCCCTGACAATCTTTTCAAGCAGGCGCTGGCGGCTGGCGAGCCGCAGATCGGCCTGTGGTTGGCGCTGGCCGACGCCTATGCGGCCGAGCTGTGTGCCGGCAGCGGCTTTGACTGGCTGCTGATCGATGGCGAGCATGCGCCAAATGACTTGCGCACCATGTTGGCGACACTGCAGGCCGTGGCGCCGTACCCCGTGCAGCCGGTGGTGCGTATCCCTGACGGCGATGCGGCGCTGATCAAGCAGGTGCTCGACATCGGCGCGACGACGCTGCTGGTGCCGATGGTGGAGTCGGCCGAGCAGGCCGAGGCGCTGGTGCGCGCCATGCGCTACCCTCCACAAGGCATGCGTGGTGTCGGCAGCGCGATCGCCCGTTCGGCGTGCTGGGCGCGCTACCCCAACTATCTTCACGAGGCCAACGAGCGTCTGTGCCTGCTGGTGCAGGTGGAGACGCGTTCGGCACTCGATCAGCTCGAATCCATTGCCGCGGTGGAGGGCGTGGACGGTGTGTTCATCGGCCCGGCGGACCTGTCGGCTTCCATGGGCTATCTCGGCCAGCCGACGCACCCGGACGTGCGCAACGCGATCGACGCGGGTATCGCCACCATCGTGCGCGCCGGCAAGGCGCCTGGCATCTTGTGTGCCGACGAAGCACTGGCGCGGCATTACCTTGCGCTGGGCGCCCGCTTCGTGGCGGTGGGGGTGGATACCACGCTGCTGGTGCGTGCGACCGCCGCACTGGCGGCGAAGTTCAAGTCTGCAGGCGGGGAAGCCGGCGCGACGGCCGTTTCGACGCCTGGCGCGGGCGGCGTGTACTGAAACGGGGAGGCAGTGATGAGCGAATCTTCCTTATCGACCCTGCGCGCGGCCTTCGCCGGGCGCTTGCTGACCGACGCGGCCGACATGGCCTCGTTTCTCACAGACTTTCGCGGGCGCTGGACTGGCCGCGCCGTTGCTGTCGCCCAGCCCGATACGGCCGCGGATGTGGCCGCCGTGCTGCGCTGGTGCCATGCGCACAGTGTGCCGGTCGTGCCCCAGGGCGGCAACACCGGCCTGTCGGGCGGCTCGGTTCCTGACAGCAGCGGCCGCGCTTTGCTGCTGTCGCTGACGCGCTTGAATCGTGTGCGCGCGATCGATCCGCTCAACAACACGCTCGTCGCCGAGGCCGGCGTTACCTTGCAGCAGGTGCATGAGGCTGCGCGCGCCGTCGGTCGCCTGTTCCCCTTGAGTCTGGCGGCCGAAGGCAGTTGCACCATCGGCGGCAACCTGGCCACCAATGCCGGTGGCGTGCAGGTGCTGCGCTACGGCAATGCGCGTGAATTGTGCCTGGGGCTGGAGGTGGTGACGCCGCAGGGCGAGCTGTGGAACGGCCTGCGCGGCCTGCGCAAAGACAACACCGGCTACGACTTGCGCGATTTGTTCATCGGCGCCGAAGGCACTTTGGGCGTGATCACCGCCGCCGTGCTCAAGCTCTACCCGTTGCCGGCTGCGCAGCTGGTTGGTCTGGTGGCGGTGCCATCGCCCGAGGCCGCATTGCAGCTGCTGGCGTTGGCGCAGAAGCGCCTGGGCGCTTCCTTGACCGCCTTCGAGTTGCTGACCGAAACCTGTCTCGACCTGGTGCTGCGCCATGTGTCGGGTACGCGCCGCCCCTTGGGCGATACTTCACCCTGGTACGTGTTGCTGGAAGTCTCGGTGACTGGCGACGAGAGCGAAGCCGAGGCCAACGCGGCCCAGGCTATTGAAGGGCTCCTGGAAGTGGCGATGGAGCAGGCGCTGGTGACCGATGCCGCGATCTCGGCATCGGTCGCGCAGTTCGAGTCGCTGTGGGCCATGCGCGAGAACATTTCCGAGTCGCAGGCGGCCGAGGGCAAGAACATCAAGCACGACATCTCGCTGCCGATCTCACGTATTCCCGAATTCATCGCGGCCACCGACGCCGCGATTGAGCGCGAGTTCCCTGGCGTGCGTCTGGTCGTGTTCGGGCATCTGGGTGACGGCAACCTGCATTACAACGTGTCGCCGGCTGCCGGGCGCTGTGGGGCTGAGCATGTGGCGGCATTCGTCGCGTTGGAAGGACCCCTGAACAAGCTGGTGCACGACGCGGTGGCCGCGCACAACGGCTCGATCTCGGCCGAGCATGGCCTGGGGGTTTTGCGGCGCGACGAGTCGGCGCGTTACAAGTCGCCCACCGAGCTGCGGCTGATGCACGCTATCAAGCAGGCCCTTGACCCGCTGGGGCTGATGAACCCGGGCAAGTTATTGGTGAATTAACAGCGTGGTCCATGCAACTATTGCGCAAGCAGCTATTAAATTTATAGCAAATTGAATCCAAGGAAACCCATGAGCACCCAAACCCTGAACGTAGCAGGCTTTGACGTCTCGCCGCACCACTACATCAACGGCGCGCGCGTTGCCTCAAGCCAGACCTTCGAGCTCCATTCGCCCATCGACCAGCGGCTGCTAGGTTGCATCAGTGAGGGCACGGCTGAGCATGTGGAGGCGGCCATCTCTGCTGCGCGCCAGGCCTTTGCGGCCTGGGCGGCGCTGACGGCGGCTGAGCGCAAGGTCTACCTCGACCGCTTTGCGCAGGAGATCGGCAAGCGCGGCGAGGCCTTCTGCACCCTCGAATCGAACGACGCAGGCGTGCTGCTGTCGCGCATGAAGCACGGCGTGGTGCCGCGCGCCATGCTCAACATCAGCTACTTTGCCGAGCATGCGCTCACGTTGCAAGACCGGCCGATCGAGACCGAGCAGGCCAGCCACATCGTGCGACACGACCCGGCTGGTGTAGTGCTGATCATCACGCCGTGGAACTCCCCGCTGATGCTCGCCACTTGGAAGCTAGGGCCGGCGCTGGCGGCGGGCAACACCGTGATCGTCAAGCCGCCCGAGTGGGCGCCGCTGACCAGTTCGCTGCTGGCCGATGCTGCCCACGCTGCGGGCTTACCGCCCGGCGTGTTCAACATCGTGCAGGGCAGCGGCGCCAACACCGGGGCCAAACTGGTGTCTGACCCGCGCCTGGCACGGATCTCGTTTACCGGCTCGGTGCCCACCGCGAAATGGATCGCCCAGGCGGCAGGCGCCAACCTCGTGCCTTGCAGCCTGGAGTTGGGCGGCAAGTCACCCTTCATCGTGTTGGAAGACTCTGATCTCGACAACGCTGCCGCCACCGGCGCGCTGATGTACCGCAACGCCGGCCAAGTGTGCCTGGCGGGCACACGCTTCCTGGTGCACAGCAAGGTAGTGACCAAGTTCGTTGAACACATGCGCGGCTATGTCGACAAGCTCAACATCGGCGACCCGCGCGACGAGGCCACCGAGGTCGGCCCGATCATCCATCCGCGGCAGGTCGAGCGCGTGAAGGATTTTGTTGAGCGTGCGGTCGCTGCAGGTGCCAAGCTGTTGTGGGGCGGCGAGATGCACCCCTACGGCGCTCAGTACTACCAGCCGACCATGCTCACCAACGTGAAGCAGGATTCGGAGATCGTGCAAAACGAAGTCTTTGGCCCAGTGCTCACGCTGCAGACCTTTGATTCCGATGACGAAGTGGTGCAGATGGCCAACGACGTGGACTACGGCCTCGGTGGCGTGTGCTATGGGGCGACCGAGCACGCCACCGACATCGCGACACGCGTGCACACCGGCTTCATCTGGGTCAACTCCTTCGGCATCCGGGATTTGGCCGCGCCCTTCGGTGGCTGCAAGCGTTCGGGCATCGGCCGCGAGGGCGGCGATTGGAGCTTTGAATTCTTCTGTGACGTCAAGGACGTTGTGGTGCCGAAAAAGCCTTTCCGTGCCAGCTTCAGCCAACGATGAGCGGCGTAATCAATGTGGCCGTCCCCAGATCAGGCTTACACGAGTATTGAGGTTCAACACTCCAGCCCACCCTTTTCACTACGAGGAACATGAGACATGAGAAAAGACTTCACCAAATTGCTTGCCAGTATCGGTGCCGTGGTCGCAGTTGCGGCACTGTCGGGGGCTGCTGTAGCGGCCGACAAGCCGCCTTTGAAGATCCTGGTCGGCTATAGCCCCGGCGGGGGCAGCGACACGCTGGCGCGTGTGCTGGCCGACGAGATGCGCCAAAGTCTCGGCCGCCCAGTGCTGGTCGAAAACAAGCCCGGCGCCGGCGGGCGCATCGCCGCCGAGGCGCTCAAGGGCTCGCCCGCCGACGGTTCGGTTGTGATGGTGGCGCCCAATGGGCTCACCAGCATCCAGTCCATCGTCTACAAGGCAGAGTTGCGCTACGACCCGGCCAAGGATCTGGTGCCCGTGGCCAAGCTGGTCAACACGCCGATCGGTGTCGCGGTGTCGGCTGGCACCCGGGTGCAGGACGCCCGGCAACTCGCCGGCTGGGCCAAGGCGCATCCGAGCGAGGCCAACTTCGGTTCGCCGGCTGCAGGCGGATTACCTCATTTTGTCGGCCTGCTGCTCGGCAAAGCGATCGGTGCCCCGCTAAACCACGTGGCGTACAAGGGCGGCGCACCGGTTGCGGTGGCGCTGATGGGCGGCGAGATCCCGGTGGGTGTGTCGACCATCGATGACTTCACAGCACACGACAAGGCAGGCAAGATCAACATCATCGGCATTACCGGCGTCAAGCGCTCGACGCTGGTGCCGCAGATCCCGACGCTGCTCGAACAGGGCTACGAAGTCCGTGCCGACGGCTGGACCGCGATGTGGACCAGCCCCGGAACACCGCCCCAGCAGATCCAGGAGATCGCCATGGCCGTCCAGAAGGCGCTCGACAAGCCTGCGGTCAAGGCCAAGCTCGCCCTCGGCTCGATGGAGCCCGACTTTGCCAACGACGCCGAGCTCGCGCGGCTGCAAAAGGCCGAGTGGGAGCTGTGGACGCCGATTATTAATGCCTCCGGCTTCAAGCCGGGCAACTAAGGAAACCATACCATGTTCGAATCATTGAGTGCCGCCCAAGGCGACACGCTGCTGGCGCTGATCGCCGCCTTCCGAGCCGACCCGCGGCCGAACAAAATCGATGTGGGCGTGGGCGTCTACCGCGACGAGCAGGGCCGCACACCTGTGATGGCCGCAGTCAAGGATGCCGAGGCGCGCCTGCTAGCGTCGCAGGACAGCAAGACCTATCTAGGCCTGGTGGGTAGTGCGGACTTCAACGCTGCGATGGTCAATCTGGTACTGCAAGGCGATGCCGGCGCACTGCGAGAGCGCGTGCGTGCCGTGCAGACGCCGGGCGGCTGCGGCGCGCTGCGTTCGCTGCTCGACCTGGTTGCACTGAGCCGGCCCGGCGCTACCGTCTGGGTCAGCGATCCGAGCTGGATCAACCACCGCCCGCTGGTGGAGGCCGCCCGGCTGCAGATGCGCAGCTACCCTTATTTCGACCCCGCCACGGGCCGGGTGCGCTTCGACGAGATGATGGACAGCCTCTCGACGGCCGGTCCCGACGACGTGGTGCTGCTGCACGGGTGCTGCCACAACCCTACCGGCGCCGACCTCGACGAAGCGCAGTGGGCGGCCCTCACCGATCTGGCTGCCGCGCGCGGCTTCGTGCCGCTCATCGACCTGGCCTACCAGGGCCTGGGGCGCGGCATCGAGGCCGACGCCTTCGGCGTGCGCCATATGGCGGCGCGTGTCGGCGAGATGCTGGTGGCCGTCTCGTGCTCGAAGAATTTCGCGTTGTACCGCGACCGTGTGGGCTGCGCGATGGTCTTCGGCGACAACGCCGGCGTGCTGTCGATCGCCTTCGATCGGATGCTCGGCCTGATACGCGGCAACTACTCGATGCCCCCTGACCACGGCGCCGCCGTGGTGGCGATGATTCTGGCCGATGCCTCGCTCTCGGCGGTGTGGAATGCAGAGCTGCGATCGATGCGCGAACGGCTTCAGGGCTTGCGGCAAACGCTCGCCGAACGCTTTCGCACGCGCACTGGCGGTGACAGCTTCGACTTCATCGCGCGCCAGTTCGGCATGTTCTCGCTGCTGGGGCTAACGGCGGCGCAAGTCGGCCGGCTGCGCGACGAGCATGCGATCTACATGCCCGGCGACAGCCGCACCAACATCGCCGGACTTAGTGGCAGCGAGATCGATACCTTCGTGAACGCCGTGCTGGCCGTGCGGTCCTCAAATTGAACGACAGGAGTAATTGACCATGGGACAGATTGTTGGCGCCGCCATCGTTTCACACCATCCCGGCCTGATGCAGTGCGAAGAATTTCGCGTGCTTCAAGGCAATGGGGCCGACTCAGACCTGATCGCCGGCTACGGGCGCCTCCGGCGGGAAATTGATGAGCTCAAACCCGATGTACTGATGATCTTCGACACACACTGGTTCACCACTGGCTATCACCTGATTGACGGCGGGGCGCACTACAGTGGCCGATACATTTCCGACGAGATGCCCTGGTACCTATACGGCGTACCGTATGACTACCAGGGATGCCCGGAGTTGGCGCGCCTGGTCGAAACGGTGGCGCGCGAGCGCAAGGTGCAATCCCGTGCGGTGTTTGACCCTGATCTGGGCCGCCACTATGCCACCATCAACATCGTGAGCAAGCTGGCAAGACCTGACAAGGGCGAGCGCATCGTGTCGGTCAGCTCGTGCCAGAACTGCCGCCCCGAGCATTACCTGCAGTCAGGCGCGGTAATCGGTGAGGCGATTGCCCGTAGCGACCTCAGAGTCGTCTTACTGGCCTCTGGGGCGCTTAGTCACAAGTTCAACCAGATCGACTGGGTTCCCAACAATCCGCGCATTTTTCATGAAAGCAATGTGTCGCGACCTGAGAACATTGCCAGCGACAAACAGGCCATCGAGTTTTTACGCGAAGGCCGGCACGACGAGGTGTTGGATCGTTGGGAACGCGACTACCGCAAGACCTTCTGGGAGGCCTTTGGCGCCCACTACCTGCAAATGGTGGGCGCCATGGGCGGACGCGAATGCCGCGTCAAGGGTACGCCGATGTCCGACTACGAAAACGCACGTGGTACCGGCAATATCCATATCTGGTTCGATCCGCTGGATTCCCTGAACGCCGCCGGGTCACCAGAGCGTGCAAACGAGTTTGGGAATGCGGCCAAGCATCACCGAGTGAGCGCGTGATGCTTGGCTTGCCGCGAATCTGCCTTTGGTTGATGTCCGCTACGGTTGCTTTGTTAAACAGCGCCTCCTGCCATTTCCCATCTGCATCCCAGCATGCCATGAAAGAACGAAGATGAGTACCTATGAATTCCCCTTCAAAGAACTCCCCGCGGTCATGCGGGGCCCGCGGGTCGAGCGCCGCCGCGTGCTGGTGGGTGGCAGTGCCTATTGGGGCACGATGCTGGAGGATGGCCTCGACCAAGGCAAGCTGCGCCTGGACGACGGCCGCGTGGTCGATGTGGCCACCGTGCAGCACCTGCCGCCGGTCTCGCCCAGCAAGATCATTGCTGTGCACATTTCCTACAGCTCACGCAGCTTCGAGACGCGCAACAAGGCCAAACCCACCGAGTCGCCGACCTATTTCACCAAGCCGCCGACTTCGCTCAATGGCCACGGCTGCCAGATCCTCAAACCCGAGGACTGCCAGTACCTGAACTACGAGGGCGAGTACGCGGTGGTCATCGGCAAGACCTGCCGCAACGTCACGCCCGACGAAGCCTGGGACTACATCGAGGGCTTCTGTCCGGCGCTGGACATGGGCTTGCAGAACTTCCGCGACACCGACCAAGGCTCCATGCTGCGCGTCAAGGGCGCAGACACCTTGCTGCCCATTGGCCCCGGCATTGTTAAAGGCGTGAACCTGTTCGAGCAGACCCTGCGCACCTACCGCAACGGGCTGGTGGTGCAAGAGGCCCATATCGGCGACGAGACCATCTGGGGGCCGCACTACGTCATTGCCGACATTGCGCGCCACATCACCCTGGTACCGGGCGACGTGATCCTGATGGGCACACCCTGCCATTCGCGCTCGGTGGATCCGGGCGACTTGGTCGAATGCGCGATCACGGGGCTGGGCCGGGTGGCCGGCACCGTGGTGGCGATTCCAGCGCCGCGCGCCTCGGCCCTGGGTGTGGGGCACCAACCCACCGATAGTCCCGAAGTCCGGCGCGTGGCCTTTGGCTTTGACGAGCGCGTGCCCGAGTGCTTCAAGGAGAACTACCGTGTCGCCGCAGGCAGGAAAAATGCCTGAGCTGCGTCGCCGTCTGCTGGTTGGCTCGGCTTTAGGCGGCTTGCTGGGTGCGGCGGGCATGGGCCGCTGGGGTCGTTCCCAGCAGAGTTCGCCCGTTACGCCTCAGCGGAGCGTGTGCGCTGGACGGCGCTGATCCAAGGCAAGAAGATTAACGCGGAATGAATTTGCAACATTGAAGGATTTGTCATGAAGGTATGCATCATTGGCGCCGGTGCCATCGGAGGCTTTATCGGCACGCGGTTGGCGGCAACCGGACGCGTGCAAGTCAGTGCCATTGTGCGTGGCGCCACGCTGGCGGCGCTGCGCGAAAACGGCTGGCGGCTCAGGCAAGGCGAAGTTCTCCTGCAAGCCCCGGCCCAAGCCTCGGACAAGGCCAGTGATCTGGGCGTCCAAGACCTGGTGGTCATCGCGGTCAAGGGGCCGGCGCTCAGCGCCGTGGCGCAGAGCATCGCGCCGCTGCTGGGGCCCGACACCATCGTACTGCCGGCCATGAACGGCGTGCCCTGGTGGTTCGGTCAAGGCGTGCGGGCGCTCGGCGAGGCACCGCTGGAAAGCGTGGACCCGAGTGGTCTAATCGCGGCGTTGATCCCGCAGCGCCATGTGGTCGGGTGTGTCGTGCATGCGAGCACCTCCACGCCCGAGCCGGGGTTGGTGCAACACAAGATAGGGCAGGGGCTCGTCATCGGCGAGCCCGCAGGCGGCAAGTCCGAACGCGTTCAACGCGTGGCCGATCTGCTGGCCCACGCCGGCTTCGACGTCACGCACTCGGCCAACGTGCGCTACGACATCTGGTACAAGCTCTGGGGCAACCTGACCATGAACCCGGTGTCGGCCATCACTGGCGCGACCATCGATCGGGTGCTGGCCGACCCGCTGGTGCGCGACTTCTGCTCTGCGGCCATGCGCGAGGCAGCCGCCATCGGCGAGCGCATCGGCTGCAAAGTGGAGCAAAGCCCCGAGGACCGGCATGCGATGACTGCCAAGCTCGGTGCCTTCAAGAGCTCCATGCTGCAAGATGTGGAAGCCGGCCGGCCCATTGAGCTTGACAGCATCGTCACCGCCGTGCAGGAGATGGGGCAACGCCTCAGCCAACCGATGCCGAACATCAATGCGCTACTCGGCCTCACCCGCCTGTTTGGCCGCGTGCACGGCTTGTATCCCGAAGCCTCAGTCTGAACCCGGAGACTCCCCGCATGCAACGCAACTACATCGCAGGCGAGTGGCTCGAAGGCACGGGCGCCGCCGACAACATCAACCCTTCCGACACGCGCGACGTGATTGGCCGCTACACCCGCGCCAGCACCGCGCAGGCCGAGGCCGCTATTGCCGCGGCGCAGGACGTTTTGCCGCGCTGGGCCGCGATCCCACTGCAGCAACGCGCCGACGCGCTCGATGCCGTGGGCTCGGAAATTCTGGCTCGCAAGGCCGAGCTGGGTGACCTGCTCGCACGTGAGGAGGGCAAGACGCTGCCCGAAGCGATCGGCGAGGTGGCACGCGCCGGCCAGATCTTCAAGTTCTTCGGCGGCGAAGTGCTGCGCGCGGGCGGCGAACTGTTGCCCTCGGTGCGGCCGGGCATGGCGGTGGAAATCACGCGCGAGCCTGTGGGCGTGGTCAGCATCATCACTCCGTGGAATTTTCCGATCGCGATTCCGGCCTGGAAGATTGCGCCGGCCCTGGCCTACGGCAACACGGTGGTGTTCAAGCCGGCGGATCTGGTTCCAGGCAGCGCCTGGGCATTGACCGAGATTCTCAGCCGCGCCGGCTTGCCCGCCGGCACCTTCAACCTGGTCATGGGACGGGGCCGCGACATTGGCGACACCTTGCTCAACGACCCGCGTGTGTCAGCCGTCACGTTCACCGGCTCCGAGGCCACGGGCCGCCGTGTCGCGCAGGCCTGTGTGGGGCGCAAGGGGCCGATGGCGAAGTTTCAGTTGGAGATGGGCGGCAAGAACCCGCTGGTGGTGCTGGACGATGCCGACCTGGAGACGGCGGTGAATTGCGCGATCAACGGTGCCTTCTACTCCACCGGCCAACGTTGCACTGCTTCGTCACGGCTGGTGGTCACTGCAGGGATTCACGACCGATTCGTCGCGGCGATGGTCGAGCGGCTGCAATCGCTTGTGGTGGGTGATGCGCGCAAGCAAGGCACCCACATCGGCCCGGTCGTCGATGCCAGTCAACTAGCGCAGGACCTGGACTACATCGCCATCGGCAAGGGGGAAGGCGCGAAGCTGGCTTTCGGCGGTGAGGCTTTTGCCCTCAGCGCCGACGGCCAGCCCGGCCACTACTTGCAGCCGGCGCTCTTCACCGAGACGACGAACACCATGCGCATCAATCGCGAGGAGATCTTCGGACCCGTGGCGAGCGTGGTGCGGGTGAACGATGCCGACGAAGCGCTGGCGGTGGCCAACGACACTGGCTTCGGTCTGTCGGCGGGTGTCGTGACCACCTCGCTCAAGCAGGCGACACATTTCAAGCGTCACCTGCAGTCGGGCATGGTCATGATCAACGCACCCACCGCCGGAGTGGACCCGCACGTGCCGTTCGGCGGGCGCAAAGGATCGAGCTACGGCGCGCGCGAGCAGGGACGCTATGCAGCTGAGTTCTACACCACAGCGAAGACCACCTACATTCGGCATTGACATCGGTCTGGCTCCTCCGAGGGCGTTTGAAAATCAGCAAGTCTCGCCTTCAGGGCCGAGGGGTGATTCGCGGCGTGCCCGAGTTGATCTCCGTCATCGAGGAACATCGCGCTGCTGGCGTCACTACCACCAGCAGCTCGAAGCGGACATCCTGAGTGGACCGTGTCAATTTGCACGCTAAGAGCCTATCCGTAAATTATGTTGACCTTCAACGGCACCTTGCGGAAAGCGATGATCGCGGCGGCAATGTGGTTGAGTGCGACGAAGCTGCGCTCGAGCTTCTCGTAGCGCACGAGCAG
>Ga0187892_10007298_pt1 | contig 15839 bp, 12 predicted proteins | sample MA1701073metaG_FD_139345 | JGI IMG/M metagenome (GOLD analysis project Ga0187892, IMG submission 139345) | Bio-ooze microbial communities from a basaltic lava cave in the Kipuka Kanohina Cave System on the Island of Hawaii, USA - MA170107-3 metaG ... | reverse complement strand
CGGGTATCTCTATGTGCTGGCCTGAGGCTCTCGACCTTATGCTGCCGTCCTCTGACCTGTAGAGCTCGTTTTTCCCAAGGCGAAGAACGCCCGCGCTCCCGTCGCCTCTGTCGAATATCTCGACAGGGGATAGTAAAAATCTCAGGTGGAGCCTCTTGCCTTTATCGAGAGTTGTATTGGAGGCGTATTCCTTGAGTATCTCCAGTCTCCTCACCACCGCTTCGTCGCCGTTTTTCTCGATTTCCTCAAGCGAGAGCTCGTCGGGCTCGACCTCTTCTCCGAGCGCAACGGGGGCCGCGTCTTCGAGCTCGCCGAGCTCGCGGAGCTCAGGATTCGTGAAGGAGGCCTGAACCGGACCCCGGCGGCCTATTATATAGATATCCCTGATCCTGCTGTTTAGCAGCGTCTTGAGAGCATGGTCGGCAATATCGGTGGCTTTGAGCTCTTTTTCCGAGAGGCACAGGATCCTCGCGGCGTCGATCGCCACGTTGCCCACTCCGATGATTGCCGCCGTTTCGCAGGAAAGGTCGAATTCGAGGTCCCTGTAATCGGGATGGCCGTTATACCACGCGACGAACTCGGTTGCGGGATGGCTCCCCCTGAGGTCTTCGCCCGGGATATTCATGCGCCTGTCGGTCTGCGCGCCTGTAGCGAATACTACGATGTGATAATGCTTTTCGAGGTCTTCGAGATGTATGTGCTTGCCGTACTCTACGAAGCCTATGAACCTGAACCTCGGGTCTTTCGCGATTTTGTCATAGACCCTCGTTACCGATTTTATCTTCTGGTGATCGGGGGCGACTCCGCTCCGTACAAGGCCGTGAGGAGTAGGGAGTCTGTCGTACATATCGATCTCGACTTGAATTTCTTTGCTTTTCAATAGGTGATCGGCGGCATAAAACCCCGCGGGCCCCGAGCCTATAATGGCGATTCTGATCGGATTCGGGTGTGTTTCAACGTTGCTCAATTTACAACCTCCGCTTAAATATGATTGGTTTGCAACCCGCCGGATGATGGTGGGATGCGGTTTTCGATATGAGTGATTCTAAGTGGCAATTATTGTGCCACTTAATGAAAATACCTGTCCCACCTGTTCATCGATTGTAATCGGGAAACATTTGCGTCCCCGGAGGGATTCGAACCCCCGACCTACGGATTAGAAGTCCGATTAGAGGGAATTCTATAACTCGCCGGCACCATTGAGATATTCGTAACTTACCTAGAAAAATCGATTTCCATCTATTCCATCTAGTTCATTAATTCTGTATGGCGGCAAGAATTATGGATGGTTTTTTGAATATTCTTTGATTAAAAAAGGCTTGCCTCGAGACAACACTTCCTCCATCGCTGTTTCCTCCGTATCGTTCTACCGTAAAATCCACGAATATCACTGCCGAACTCAGCACTGCACGGATGTAATCACTATCGTCGTCGGGCTTCGGAATGAGGAATGCGTTTTGCCCAAATTGGATAGTCAATTCCGGCAAGCCGGTTCACCATGATCGCCTGTAACGCCAGCACTACGACTGCGAGCTCTATGATTAAGAGATGAACGGGGGTCGTGATAATCCCGAGCGAAATAATTAATGTAGTCGCTGCCGCGGGAGGGTGCACAGTGTTGAATAGAATCATGAACGCTCCGGTAGCCGCAAGCGAAACCGCAGCTGCGATGACGCGAGGATCATGCACACCCGTCACGGTCGCGGGTGCGGCATGTTGCAGACCCGTCAGCCAGAGAGCGCCGTAGCCGCACAGGATGCCTATGGCGTGGCCGATGACCGCGTTGCGAGGACTTGATGCAGTAGAAGTCGGATTAAAAAAGACCATAAATGCGGTCGGGCCGAGAGATGGAAATATGAAGGTTGTCTTCAATGCCATTGCCATCGAGGCAAGAATCGCGCATGTGATAAAGCCGTTGATGAATACGAAAACTGCCCAGACAATCCGCTCGGGAAAACGCTCGATCAATCTGACGAGACGCAGTTGTTTGAATAGTTCCACGATCGCACTGCCGGGTTTCTCTTTCACTACGGGGGCACTCCGTCGAATGAGCATACAGTACCTGAAAAACTCGTGGTCTTCACCGTACTGTCATATATCATGCAATCCTGATTTCTTAAATTATGAGGAATACTCAGTCATATCAGCATAAGTTTGATATTAGTGATTTGAAAAACTGAAAAACGCTATAAATGCCGTACCCGGAAAAATCTGCTGTTTAAATATCATGACGTTAACTAATCCCTATAATGGATAAAATTCGTCTTTTACTCAATCCATTCTTTGAATATTCTTTGAAAGCACCTCAAGTACGATTTTTGAAACTGATGTACTTACTGAGATAAATGGATAAATTGGCGCGCACGGAGGGAACGGTTCCTATAACGATCTCGAACAAGCAACGGTTTCGAGCAAGTGAGAAACCGGTCGCCCTATGCTAATTGCAACAATGCCAATGTGCTCGGGATGATCTACTGAAACCAAACTAAATCGGACACCCTTGATATACGGCAAAAGTTCTACTTGACTCAGAGAAGAAGGCGCGCGCCCGGAGGGAACGATTGCGAGCAACAATTCCGAGTTAGTGAGGAATTGGTCGCGCCTGGTTGAGTGCATGAACGCATTATACATCCGACTATTGTTCCCGAAGCCAAATTAGAGCAATCGGACGCCGCTGGACCATGGCACATATATCACTGTACTTCGGGAAGATGTGGCGCGCCCGGAGGAACGATTGCGAACATGTGAGCAATTGGTCACCCTTGGCCGAATGTGACATAGTCATTGTTCATCGGGAAGAAATAAGCAATTTGACACTCGAACCCCCGACCTACGGATTAGAAGTCCTAAAAGAGGAATTTGTTTAACTTCCCGCCACCATTGAGATATTCGTAAGTTATCTAGAAAAAACGATTTCCATCTATTCCATATGGTCTGTTGAGTATGGATGGTGGCAAGAATTATGGATGGTTCTTAGAATATTCTTAGAATGCATATCATTGATAGAGGATGGCTGTTATTACAAAACAAACCAATAATCTTCTATCAAATTATTACTCCAAAAACTATACTGTCTTTGTCTTTGAATTCATGTACTGTAATTTCCCCATTTAAGTAGACAGTTCTAAAGTAGAATTTTTAGCAGTTACTTTTTCCCTGAAGAGGCTTGGCGGCAGCCCGCCAAGAGACTCATGGGGACGCTGTTCATTATAAGCCCTGAGCCAGTCATTTGCTATGTTCCGTGCCTGCTCAAGGTCATCGAATAAGTAAGCATCTAATACCTACTCACGAAATGTTCTGTTGAAACGTTTAATATAAGCATTCTGCACCGGCTTACCCGGCTGGATATAGAAAATCTCGATGCTGTGATCCCGGAACCAGTCAATTAAACTCTGAGAAGTCAGCTCCGGGCCGTTATCACAGCGAATCGCCCGGCAGACCTTATCACTCCTTGAGCTGATCCATTACTGGCACCGGCCTTGCCGCCGGCAATGCCGGCAATGAAGTATCAATTACTATATCCAGCACCTCCCTCACACCCTCATCCAGCATACCAGGTGCCAGTCCTAAGATTCCATTCAATTCAAACCTGTATCTGATCGGCAATAACATTCCGTTCGGCGCACTATATTTAACCTTTGACAACCTCTGTGAGCTTCCCATTCTTAACGTCGAAAATATAGCCCGAAATTCTTACATCACTGGAGACCAGAGGATGATTCCTTATCTGCTTCACATCTTCCTTCACACTTTCGACTCTGTCGGATATGGTAAGCCAGTTAATAGAATAACCCTCTTTGGACTCAAAGGTGTTCTCGAGATCTTTAGAAAATTTTTCATTCGTAAAAGTTTCCATACCGCAATCCGAATGATGGATAACGAGCCACTCGTTTGTTCCCAAAATTTGACTCGATATGATGAGCGATCTTATGGCATCGTCACTTGCTCTTCCCCCTGCGTTTCTTATTACATGTGCGTCGCCCTCCTGAAGACCCGCAAACTTTGCGGGGTCCAAGCGCGCGTCCATACACGTTAAAATAGCAAGCCTTCTTGAGGGTGGCATGCTGAGCTTAGTTTTTTCACCGAAATTCTCCGCATATTGCGAGTTGGCATTAATTATCTTCTTGATATTATCGCTCATCTAAATCTCCTCGCGCGAGTCCCGAAATCAGAACGATAACCTTAAACTTCATTTTTTTAACCCCCTGTTAGAGTTAATTGCACTGCTATAGTTGCAAACTGTGTACCATAAAATAATATTGAATGCTTTATGGATGTTAAGCTTCAATACAGCTCGTGTTTGTGGCCAATTGTTATAGACGTGTATATTATTTATATATCATCTGAATATTTATTATACATTTCATACCACCGACCATATCAAAGTATGTTAAGTCTCAGAAGCCTATACCAGCCTGTAGCGGGACTCTTCAATCCGGACTAATAATTATCTCCTCATTTTAGAAATAGGCTCTCACAAGACTTATTTAACTATCTCGTTTCCTGTGTTCTTACAGACTCAGTTGTAACCTACCTTAAATAAAATGCTATCTGTTCCTCGGTTAACTTCGACTTCTTCATGGCAAATAACCTCTTTGTTAACTAAAGTATTTTGCCAGATTTATCTACTACTCACTTGTCCGGTTCTCAGGGGGAGGTCACATAAATAGGGTGAACTGTAATAGTCAGTAATCACTACAAAAAGAATACCCGGAGACGGAACCCGACCGCCGACACGAGGATTTTCTGTCCTCTTTAGTGGATTTTTGTAACTTCTTGGGATTATTGAACTTGTTATAGCTCATCTACATTAAACGATTTCCATCTATTCCATATGGTTTATTGATTCTGTAAGGAAGGAATAATTATGGAAGATTCTTTGGGTATTCTTTGGTAAAAAAGAGGGACAACTTCCTGCAGCCTTTCCCAGTCTAAAGAAGGATTGGCATAGCTTTTTTGATGCATATATCCTAACCTTCAGTTGTTCTAGAAACTTCGTCCCTGATGGGACTAACCTACTGACCTCATTTCGTTATCTATTATAGGTTTGCTCGCTGATCCCAATCTTTGTACACCCCTCTACTGGAACACCATCATCTTCCTGACGCATAATAAACGCGATTAGCTAATCTGAAAACGTGCTTCTTTTCATCGGAATATCCTCCTGGTTATTTGCTACAACCATACAGGATTTTCTCATTTAATAAGGACCTAGTTTCGCGGAGAAGACACATCATATCATCGTCCTCTTGGATGATGTTGTATCCCCTTTTTTCCCCAGCACATCTAAATACTTGAAATGAGATTTTAGATGGGAGAACTAATAGGAAAATAATTAAATTGGTTCTGTCACTATTTTAGTCAGTTGACTTCGTGACTTTTTTTACAGATTTGCCTAGCGCAATAAGAAACATAGTACTTTTACACTGAGCATGTGGTGAGAAAAACCTGGTTACATCATCGTCGAAAAATGTAAGGCCACTTGCTCCAAGGCCAAGTCCGTAGGCTCCCAGATAAAGCTTCCCTCCAATTATACCGGCTTCGAGCTGAACGGCTCTGTAACCGCGATTTCCAAATTTCTCCAGAACTCTATTTAAATTTGATAGAAAGAAAACGTCCACGCTCGAATCCCGTGGTAAGTCCTGGCCAAGACCTAGTTGTCCCGCCTTCCTTCTAAAATCACCTTCCTCTAGTAGCTCAAGTACATTATTATCCCGGTTATAAAAATAGGATCCTTGAGGTATTCCCTCAACATAATTTACAATCAGGTATATATCATTCAGTGTTGTTCCTGGAGTATAAAGGAAGTCTGCGGGTATGCCACGAGTAGAACGATATAACAAGTTGGAGAGTTGTCTGAATGTAATCGAAAGACGGTCGAATCGACGCGTTGAACCACGTTTTAGAATTGTTTTCTCTATGGTATTTGAGACTTGGTCTATTTCTTCGTCATCATCTAACTCAAGGGGAAAGTGTTTGCCACATGACTCGATTTCTATAGATTCTATGGTTGCAATCCTCCATTCCTTTACCTCGTCTTCATTTATGAGTGAAGAAGCTAGATGCATTGCTTTTATGCGAGGATAATCAATTTCATTTTCGGAGAGTGGCATTGATTCATATTTTATTTCTTCCAGTTCACCAATTTTGCCGGAAACAGGTTTTTTCAAATTCCCAACTGTCACAAGACTAACAGCTACTTCTTTGTCGGTCTCAAGACCGAGTAGTTGATTTACTTTTAAATCCACAAACCCCACGACAATCTTGGCAGGAATCCTGTATGCTGAAGCTGCAGCTAGAAGATTTGCCAGAAGCGTGCCGTTGTCCCAAAATGTATGCCGGTATGTACGTGATTGGTATTTCCAGGCATTACGCCAGAATGTACTCGTACAGACAATTATGACTGGAGCCCTTACTATTCTTTCCTCATGAGCTGTTGCCTCTATAAGTAAACCTCTGAAATCTCCTTTACGTAGTCTTCTTAATGAAAAGTCATCGGGTCCGAAATGATAAACACCCGCGTCAAGCCCTTTTATGTCACCCACTACAAGATATAAATCTATGTGGTATAGAGCCCCTGTACATGCCGCAGCACGGAAATAAAGATCACCTCCAGGATACTTAACTTTCTTTGTTATACCTGCAGAGAGATAAATCAAACGCCCCAAGGTACTGAGATCCGGGATGTATTCACTTTCTGTATCAGTAAGGAGTGTTGATATTGAATTTAAGGCAGAGGCATTTGAATACGGTAAATCTTTTGGAATCTCAATCCCCTTTAGATTAGTATATATTTTAAAAGGAATGGGTTGGTTCTTCCAATCTAAGTAATGTGGGGGTAATCCAGGGTGCTTGGTGATATTATGATATTTCCATGTTTCATTCGTTTTGCGGTTGTTCATAATCTATTTGCTTATCGCTGAAGTCGATCCTTTTTTAAAGTATATAATATTTCAGCCCAACCCCTAAAAATTGTTGGATCATACTCCCTTCTATAGAGGTATGTTATATAGTTCTGAGGCCTGTTTGACTGTTATTTGTTTGGGTGTATTTTCCCGTATTATATTCTTTTTTGTCAGATAGTCGTCTAGTGCTTTGACTATTTCTTCTGTAGTTAGTTGTTGCATCTCATCTTCCTTTATTTCATGATTACTGTTTTCGTTAGTGTGCAATGTCCAGTTGATGCCATTTTGGGCCAGGATTTCTTGTGTTGTTTTCATTGTTTATTCAAGAATTTGATTTAGCTCTTTTTGAGAGTCTGCGTCTTGGTAAGCTTTTCTGAGTTGTGCTAATGACCTTAGTTGTTCTGTTTTAATTTTCATATGAGTGCTAGGAAATCATGGGTAAGTTTTGAAACTGCTGATATAAGTATTCTTTGGTAAAAAAGAGGGGCTAATTGCCCCCTGTCTGCGGATTTAATCGTTAGTATTACACACTTTCGAGTTTATCGCAAGGCACATTCAACTGCTCGGCCTTATTTTTATTCATCCAATCTTCAACCTCACTCAGCTTGAATCTGATCAGCCTGCCGACCCTGTAGTGAGGAATATTCAGGGTGGCCACGATGTGATATGCAGTACGTTTTTTCACTTTTAAATATTTCGCAAGATCAAGAACATCAATGTGGAAGGAGCTTTCGGGGGAGCATTGTTTTTACTGTTTGATTAATCGGTACCTTTCGAGACTTCCCAGTCTTTGTAATATGACTAGGTAGGTCAATTAATGGATAATCCTCAGAATCAGCTAACCCAAACACACCTTTTATCCAGTCCCACTCAAGAGGTCTGATCTCCCCATTCATCATACCGGTGTTAAGAGATATTAAACACAGGTCGTGAAGGTCTTCATGGTACTCGGTAGCAGACAGCAATCTCTTGCAATTCTCACGACTCAGAGCTATAGCACCTTTAGACTCACCAACCATGTTATTGAGTAATTTTCTCTCATTTATGAATCAAACAAGTAGATTTAATTAGAATTAAGTCAGGTCGTGGCTGGTTGAAATATTCCGGGACTGGGGAGTCCCGGCTATCGTTTGATTAAAAGATGAAAGACGCCGGATCCCGGGTCAAGCCCGGGGTGACAGCTCTTATGGACTGTGGATGCAATATAAATAGTTCGTAGGTCGTGAATCGGAGGAAAAAATTGAGGTTGGGATGAATGACTTGAATCAGCCTGCTGTTAATTTTTCAGGTTTACCACCATCAGTTTCTGTTCGGTCATTTCTTCGATGGCGAACCTTAATCCTTCACGTCCCACACCGGAGTCCTTTACTCCTCCGTATGGCATGTTCTCGACCCTAAAGCTCGGGTAATCGTTTACAATCACACCGCCAACCTCAAGAGTGTTGTAAGCCTTAAAAGCTTTCTTAATATCTTTTGTGAATATCCCCGCTTGCAGACCATACCTGGAGTTGTTAACCCGGCTGAGCACCTCATCGAAGTCCCCGTACCTCTCGATGTGCACAACCGGTCCGAATACTTCGTCACAGCTAACGTTGCAGGTGGGAGGTACATTCGTTAAAACTGTAGGTTCTATCAAGCGGCCATCTCTGTTGCCTCCTGCAAGCAACTTCGCCCCTGAATCAACCGCCTCACCGATCCAGTTCATGATACGGTCGGCAGACTCACTATCTATTACCGGACCCACGTCTGTTTCTTCAAGCATTGGGTCTCCAAGCTTGAGAGCCTTTGTCGCCGAGAGAAAAGAGTCCATGAACTTGTCGAAAATCTTATCGTGGACATACATCCTCTGGACGGAAATACAGCTCTGTCCAGCCTGATAAAAAGCCCCCCAGCAGTTCCTGCTAGCAGCAAACTCAAGATCAGGAGGATCTTCGTCAACTATGGTTGCCGCGTTCCCGCCAAGCTCAAGTGTTACCTTCTTCTTTGCGAACTTTTTCATTAGCTCCCATCCGATCTCGTCACTACCGGTAAACGAAATCTTTTTTACCCTGTCATCCTTCATGACCGGTTCGACCTGTGCACCGGGCAGCGGAAGTATATTTAGTCCCCCGGGCAGGAGTCCGGCTTCCATAACGACCTCACCAAGCAGGAGAGCCGACATTGGTGTTTGAGACGCCGGTTTTAAAATCATGACATTGCCGGAAGCTATTGCCGGAGCGACCTTATGGGCGACCAGGTTAAGGGGAAAATTGAAAGGTGAAATACCCATGATTATCCCCAGCGGAAAGCGCCTCAGTATCCCGAATCTTTCCTCGTTTCCGGGCACTATGTCTATAGGGACCATCTCTCCCTGCGCGAACCTGTTTGCTTCTTCAATCGCGACAGTAAATGTTGTCATAGCCCTGCTTACTTCAACCCTTGCGGTTTTAAGAGGCTTTCCGCCTTCCTCGACGAGTATTTTTGCGAATTCTTCCTTCCTCTTCCCGATCCCCTGGGCTATCTTCATTAATATTTCACTGCGTACGTAGCTCGGCGTATCCCTGAACTTCTCAAAAGCCTTCTCGGCTCCGTCGAGGGCGTTTTTCGATTCTTCAGGCGTAGGGACGTTTATCACCCCCACAACCTCATCGTTATACGGGCTTTTGACCTCCCTCTTTTTGCCGCTCTCAATCCATTTTCCGTTCACCAGGTACCCGTATTCTTTTGCCATTGTAATTACCCCCCCCTGTTCGTGCAGAGAATGTAATTGGTTTACCCCCTGCGTTGATAAGAACCCTGAAATGAGCTATAGAGGATGGTCTCTGGAAGTCGATAATCCTATAGCCTCTGCAGCCCATCAGAAAACCGGCGAAGCAAGCCAGGGGCTTCTATTCATATTAAACAAAAAGTCTTTATCCAAGTCAAGCTAAGCGCCGCAGTTCCTCTTCCGCACCGGGTTATCCTCATATTTTTCTGGATGAGGACGCTTTAGCTATGGATTTTTACTCCTCGCTTATGCTATCATAGATTTTAGCGATTACACAATTGCAAAATGACGTCGAATACGCAACCTGGTTCCGGGATTTATTCACGTTCCCCTGTTCACACCTCATTCTGTATCGGCTGACGGCTGATCGCACAATTTAAAATCGGTACGGCGACAGGCTCAAAATAAGAATGCATAAGAATGCATGGTATTTGGGCTTCCTCAGGCTTGCCGGACAGATTTAAGATACGACTGGAAGCAGCGGAGGAGGAAAACCTGGAGTACACGGAGGAATTCGGGGCTGAGGCGATCAAACAGGTGAGAGAGCGTGGGTAAAAACAGAGAATACCTTAATACTGATATACCGGGGCCAAAGTCAAAGCGTATGATAAAGCTTAGGGATAAGTTTATTCCAAGGGGAGTATTCAATACCGTCCCGTCATTCATAGAAAAAGCCAAGGACGCCATCATTACTGATATCGATGGAAACGACTTCATAGATTTTGCAAGCGGTCTTGCTACTGTCAATATAGGTCACTCCAGGAGGGAGGTGATAGAAGCTTTAAGGGAGCAGATAGATAAGTACCTTCACACATGCTTTCATGTTTTTATGTATGAACCTTATGTAAAGCTCGCCAAGAAGCTCGCAGAGATTACTCCCGGCAGGTTTCCAAAGAAAACCCTTCTCGTCAATAGTGGTGCAGAGGCTACAGAGAATTCCATTAAGGTCTCAAGGTACTACAGAAAAAAGAGTGCCGTGATCACATTCGAGCACGCCTTCCATGGAAGGACACTCCTTGGCATGACCCTTACCAGCAAGATAAAGCCCTATAAATTCGGATTTGGTCCGTTTGCACCGGAAGTTTACCGTATGCCTTACGCTTATTGCTACCGCTGTCCTCTCGGGCTCAATTACCCCAAGTGTGACGTCGCCTGTCTGGACAAGTTCTATTCCTTTTTTAAAACCCAGGTGGACCCTGAAGAAGTGGCTGCCATTATAGTCGAGCCGGTAACGGGTGAGGGAGGTTTTATAGTGCCTCCGCGTGAATTTCTTCCCAGGATTGCCAGTGTTTGTAAAGAAAACGGTATTGTGTTCATCGCCGATGAGGTGCAGACAGGGTTTGGAAGAACCGGCATGATGTTCGCGGTTAACCACTATAATCTGGAACCCGACGTCATCGTCATGGCTAAATCCATTGCTAGCGGACTTCCACTTGGAGCGGTTACAGGGAAGACCGAGATCCTTGATGCACCCGAAGTGGGGGCTCTCGGAGGCACATACGGAGGAAACCCTTTGTCCTGCCTTGCCTCACTTCAGGTTATCGAGATTATGCAGGGAAATGGGTTTATGGAGCATGCGCGAAAGGTGGGTGAGATAATCAATAACAGACTCGCAGCCATGAAGGAAAAGTACAGTATAATCGGGGACTCAAGGGGTCTTGGAGCAATGGCGGCGATTGAGCTTGTGAGGGACAGGACCACAAAAGAGCCTGCCAAGGAAGAAACCGCAGAGGTGTTGAGGCAGTGCATCCGGAAAGGTCTGGTAATCATGAAGGCGGGTGCTTATGACAACGTGGTAAGGCTGCTCGTTCCACTTATCATAACTGAGGATGCTCTCATGAGGGGACTTGAAATCCTCGAAAACGCTGTGAAATCCGTTGACAAGAGCAGGCCTGCTGAAAAGAAACGTAATTAGTTTAGGAGGTTATGGCGGCATATGTGTTATTTAAGACTCTATTCCTAGAAATTATAGTTTAAACCGTCGCCCGGCTACAAAAACATAAGTTACGCAATAGCGGGTGCCAGGGGGGAGGTAATTTCGATGACAGTTAAGGAATATAAGTTATTTATTGACGGGAAATGGGTGTCTTCCCGCACCGATAAGACCTGGGATGTAATCAACCCCGCAAATCAGGAGGTTATTGCCGGGGTTGCACTGGCTGATGTAGAAGATACAAGGAAGGCAATAAAGGCTGCACGGCGCGCGTTTGATAAGGGCACATGGAGGAAGACAAGCCAGGTCGTTCGCGGAAAGCTGCTTTTTGCTCTTGCTAATGCAATCAGACAGAAGGCTGAGGAGCTTGCGAAGCTTGAGACCCTCAATATGGGTAAGCCGATAAGAGAATCCCGTGCAGATATCAGCGATGCTGCAGACTGCTTTGAGTTCTACGGAGGGCTTGCCGACAAGATAAACGGTGACATTGTACCCACACCCGACTCCGATATTTTCGGGATGGTGCTAAGGGAGCCTGTAGGGGTGGTTGGACAGATAATACCCTGGAACTATCCGCTTTTAATGGCTGCGTGGAAACTTGCTCCGGCGCTTGCGACCGGGAACTGCTGCATACTCAAGCCGGCTGAAATTACCCCACTTTCCGCCCTTGAGCTGGCTAAGATGATACAGGAAGTAGGTTTCCCCGACGGTGTGGTAAACATAATCAACGGTCTCGGACCTGTAGCGGGAATGGAGCTTGCGAAAAACGATCAGGTGGACAAGATTGCCTTTACGGGGAGTATCGAAGTCGGGAAGCAGCTGATGATAGCGTCTGCAGGCAACGTCAAGAAGATATCCCTTGAGCTTGGTGGGAAATCTCCCGTGATTGTTTTTGATGACGTGGATATTCCTGTTGTGGCTGAATGGGTTCAGTTCGGGATTTTCGTGAACCAGGGAGAGGTCTGTTCCGCCACATCGAGGCTGTATGTGCACGAGAGAGTTCACGACAAATTTGTTGATGAGCTCTCTTCACGTGCCGGCAAGATAAAGATCGGTAATCCTCTCGACGAGAGCATAGAGATGGGGCCCATTGCTTCAGAAAAACAGCTAAAAAAAGTGATGCACTATATTGACGTCGGAATGAAAGAAGGTGCGGAGGTGGCATGCGGTGGTACGAGGATTGAAAAAGGTAATCTCAAAAAAGGATACTATGTGTACCCTACCGTATTTACCAACGTAAAAAATAATATGGAGATAGTACAGAATGAAATTTTCGGACCCGTTCTTACCGTAACAAAATTCAGGAACGAGCAGGAAGTGCTTGAAATGGCAAATTCAACGAGGTACGGGCTTGCCGGTGCGGTATTCACAAAAGATATAAACAGGGCTATGAGAATAATGAGGGATTTAAGGGCTGGAATCATATGGGTTAACTCCTCACAGCCGTGCTTCCACCAGCTACCGTGGGGGGGGTACAAGCAAAGCGGTATTGGTAGGGAGCTCGGCAGATATGCCGTGGAAGAGTACACTCAGCTCAAGCAGGTGACGATAAACATGAACGAAGGTCCTCTCGGATGGTACTCATGAGCGGGCAACCGAATCAGGTCACTTAATATTGAGCTTGAACTAATTTGAGGTCCTCTGTTTGAATGTGAGAGTATAAAACCCGCAGATAAGGGGAAAGAAAAATGGCTGAGGATAGGGATGACATTCAGAAATTTATCGAGAAATGGAGGGATAGTGCATACGGGTGCTTCAGTTCCGGCCACAAGTTTTGCCGCGAGGTTTGCCCTGTTATGCAGGTCACGAGAAACGAGAATCATTCGCCCACTGCGTTCCACGCGAATATCGTGGCTATGGAGAAGGGAGGGCTTACACTTACGGACATAGCTCAGGACTACGTCCACTGCACACTGTGTGGAGCCTGTGAGCTCCGCTGTCCAAATACTTTATTTACAGGCGATTTTTACCGTCACCGCACGCAGACAGTCAAGCTCGTAAAAGCCGTCAGGGCTTTAGCAGCCGCCTCAGGGATAGAACAACCTAACTGGAAGAGGTGGGTCGAGGCTACTGTTGACAGGAAGAACGAGCCTGTTCTCGAGGTTCCTGTCGAGCAGGAGCACGTCGCTGACTGGGCAAAGGGGCTCGACATTCCTATCGGAGGAGAGACGATCCTTTTCTGTGATTGTGAAGCCGCTTTTTACAGGACTTCCGTACCCAGGGCGACAGCAATGATGCTTAAAAAGGCGGGCGTTGATTTCGGGCTCATGAGAGAGCAGTGGTGTTGCGGAGGACCCGCTGCGGAGATGGGATACGTCGACCACGCTCGCTCGTTTGCGGAGCACAATATAGCTGACTGGAGTGCCGTGGGAGCAAAAAAGATAATAACCCTCGATCCTCACGACTACATCACTTTTACTGAAGATTATCCCGAGTTCTTTGGTGAGGATTATGATTTTGAAATCGTGCATATAACCGAGCTTGTGGCAGAGCTGATCAGGGAAGGAAGGCTTGAGCTCAATCGCGAAATACGCAGGGTCGTAACCTACCACGACCCCTGCCGTCTTAACAAGCGTAAGGGGATTTACGAGTCCCCGCGCGAGATCCTGAGGTCGATCCCGGGTCTCACATTCAGAGACACCGATCACGTCACGCAGTGGTCTTATTGCTCGGGCGCAGGCGGAGGCTTCTCAGTGGAGCGTCCCGACCTTGCAAGGGAGATAAGCCGCAGACGAATGCAGCGGGCTTCGGAGCTTGAGGTGGATACCCTCGTAAGTGCCTGTGTGTGGTCCGAGCGTCCGCTAAGCGCGAGCGGCAGGGAGCATAATCCGGGTATTGAAATCCGGGACCTCATGGAGCTCGTCGCGGAAGCTGCAGGACTTGATTACGGAGGTGTAACGAGATGAGTACAGTAGCTCTCGCCGATCCTGTTATCGATGAGCTCAGGGGAATACTCGGTCCGGAAAACGTGCTTATTGGCAAAGCAGCAAGGTACAACCGCACCAGGGTACCTGCACCTTTCCCGGTCCACCGGTGGAGCGAATACGTACCTGAGGTGGTGGTACTCCCTGAAAACACACAGCATGTATCCGAGATAGTGAAACTCGCAAACACTTACAGGATCCCTGTGGTACCCCGCGGAGGCGGAACAGGTCTTTCAGACGGGGCGGTTCCTCTCAGAAAGGGGATCCTCCTGGATATAAAACGCATGAACAAGATCATCGAAATTGACCTTGAAAACCGTACGGTTACCGTGCAGCCCGGAATCAACATGCTGAAGTTAAACCAGGACCTGAGAAAATATAACGTTTTCTATCCTGACGACCCTGCCTCTTACCCGTGCTCGATTGTAGGCGGGAGAATAGGCACGAGTGGCTTCTCCCTTATTGCCGGCAGGTACGGTCATACAAGGGACCTTGTTGTCAGTATGCAGGTGGTCCTTCCGACGGGAGAGATAATAGAAGTGGGGGATGGAGGAGGCCGTAAGATCAGAAAGTCCTCGACTGGGTTCAACCTCAAGAACCTCTTTATCGGACACCAGGGCAGCTTGGGGATCTGCACGGAAGCAACTCTGGAGCTCGTGCCAAGACCCGAGGTGGAAATGGCGGCTTTTTTCGGTTATCCCGACTTCGAGACCGCCTATAAAAGCACCGGAGCCCTCGCCAAATCAGGGCTTGCAAGCCTTGCCTCTGTAGTGCTGTTTGACGAAAAAAAGGTGGAATACCTGAGACGGGATGATGAGGCATACATTCCTCAGCCACCCGAGATAAGATCGGTGATAGCCACAGCGATGTACGGCACTGTAGATGAAGTCAGGCCCGCTGCTAAGAGGTTCCTTAAGATAGCCAGGGATACCGGGGGGAAATACCTTGGGGACGAGGTCTCGCAGGGCGACTGGGCTTCACGACATGACCGTTACGCCACACCGCTCCACGGCAGGCTTCTCAACAAACAGGTCGTTCCCATGTCTTGGCACTGTGAAGACGCATCTATCAACTACACTTTCATTCCTCAAGTCATGAAGGAATGGCACGAGATAGCCGGAAAATACATTGAAAAATTTGGAATATTCGACGACTGGGGCTGCTTCTTCTACTCGAATTCAGCTTACAAGCCCTGGGGTGACTACCTTGCCGAGATAGATATCGGAATATGGGAGCAGAAAATGGACGAGGAGAACTGGGCAGCCTGGGTTGAGTGCAAGCGTGAGATAACCAGGGTAAGCCTTAAATACCAGGGGTCTATTACCTCGTGT
>Ga0187892_10007297_pt1 | contig 15841 bp, 14 predicted proteins | sample MA1701073metaG_FD_139345 | JGI IMG/M metagenome (GOLD analysis project Ga0187892, IMG submission 139345) | Bio-ooze microbial communities from a basaltic lava cave in the Kipuka Kanohina Cave System on the Island of Hawaii, USA - MA170107-3 metaG ... | reverse complement strand
CATCTGGATGTACGCCCTGGCCTTCTTCCTGGGCCTGGGGCTCTCGTGCAGTGTCACGCCGCTGACGATCTTGACCATGGAGCTCTACGGGCCGGAGCGCGCCGGTGTGATTGGCGCGGTCGCCGTCGCCTCGGCGCAGGCCGGATCGGGACTCGCGGGTGTGGTATTCGGGTGGGTCCTGGACCAGACAGGGAGCTTCACGGCGATCTGGCTGTGCGCAGCGGCGTTGGGAATCGTACGATTGGTGACCATCTCACAGATCCGGGAGGGCGCATCGTAGGTTGTCACTCCCGGCTAGCTTCTCGCGTGCGGCGCCAGCCCGCGCCCGCTGGCCCGCCCCGACTCGCCCACCGTTGCGACCCGGCGGCCGTTGAGCCACAGTCCAACGAGCGTGGGGCGGACCAGGTAGTGATAGGCGACCAGCAAAACCGTGGTCGTGACCACGACATTTGTGAGCGTTTTCAGCTCGCCGGGCATGTCGACCAAACTCAGTACACCCGCGATCCAAATGACCATCGGGTAGTGTGCCAGGTAGAGCCAGTACGACGCATCGGAGAGGTACCGGATGGCTGGGCGGGGGCGGTTGAGATCGCGGAGGACCAGACCTGTCAGCCCGAGAACACACAGCCAGATCATCACGGCGACCGTGGTGCTCGTCAGGAGATGCGGGAGCGAGCCGCGGAACCCGTTCCTCCCATAAGCCGCCAGGTAGACGGGAAACAGCAGGGCGGCCAATACCAGCCGGCGCCCTGGGCGCCGCGCAAGATTGGCGAGCAGGTCGGCGTGCATATAGAGCATCCAGCCGAACACGAAGAACAACCCGTAGGCCGCCAGCACCCTGGGGTCGGGCACGAATGAGGCGTGCGATCGGATGATGCCGCGCGGCATGGTCTCGAGGATCAGCACGGTGGGGACGCCCAGCACCACTGGCGCCCAGGTCGACTGGAGGATCCGACGGAAGATGTCGGTCAGCCGCCCACGTAGGCGAGGGCTGGCGAGACGGCTGAGCGGCACGGCAATGACCACGAGTGTGTAGAGGATGACCAGGTCGTAGAGGAACCACAAGTGGTACAGGTTGTCCACGTAGAAATCTCCGGATGCGACATACGCACCGACCGCAGCGAGCGGCTCGGGAGACCTCGCGGACAACAGGTAGAGGATGCCGGTCCTGATGAGCGGCACGAGCGCGAGCCACGCCACGAGCAGCGGCACCAGCACGCGCCGGGTCCGGTTGAGCACAAACTTCCACGCACCCCGTCGTGTGTAAAGCAGGGCTGCGAAGAAGCCGGACATCACGAAGAACAGCGGCATGCGAAAGAGGTGAATGGCGTGGTACATGTACGTCAGTAGGTCGCTCTGCTGCACGTCGCGGAACGGCCAGGCACCCCGCGGCCGCGTGAAGTACGACGCGGACGCATGGATCCAGACCCCCAGCATCATTGCAGCGCCGCGAAGCGCGTCGAGGCTGTGGTACCGGTTTGAGCGTTCGTCGGCCTGGCTTGGCGCCACCTGGCGCCCGCGCCCTGCCGGCTGGACGCTGGTCCCAGTTTCCATTGGGAATTCCTATCTTACCCCGATCCGGCCCTCGTGCAATCGTTCGGAGGAGGGGTCAGGGGCCGTCAGAAAGGGCGTCGACGAGATAGACCCTGAGGGGCTGCAGGCGGCCTGGCGTTCGTCGCTAGCTTCGTGGCGGGCTAGAGCAGGTTGTCGGGAAGTTCATGGGACTCTGTAGGGAGGCGATTGAACGAGTGGGTCGTGAGGTGGCACGCCCGTAGGGACTTGAACCCCAGACCTTTGGCTCCGCAGGCCAACGGTCATCCTGATTGCTGAAATCCGCTCCAGATGCAGGTTCTGGAGGGGTGAGCGTTGGCTTTCCGGAGGACTGTTCCACGGATATCACCCCTTTGGAGGCGAGATGCTTGCCACGTTCAGGCTCGGCGAGAACAAGGCTTAGTGCACGGAGCCGTCGGGTGGCTGCAGCTCAGCGGCCTGACGGGCAATCGCACTGATGCGCTTTTCGAGATCGACCACCGATTCGAGGACCGCGTCGAAGTCCGGTGCGACGCCGAAAATCATGCCAATCATGTTGGCATAGTCGCGCCGAAGCGCGCCGACCATATCCGACGCGGGTGTGAGCATGAATCTGCCGGTAACGGCGCTGGCAAGATCGAAGTCGGGCCGGTCGAAAAACATACGGGCGTGCCGGGCGCAGTCGATAGCCATCGCGATGTCGCTCGTGGCAGCACGTCCAACATCGGTCGTCAAGAGTTGATGGACATCATAGTAGTGTCGCGAAATCCGATCTCCTTCTTTGTGCAGTACGCCTCGCTTGTCGAACCATCGGCGCAAGCCGTGCAGAATGATGACCTTGTCCCAGAAGGTGCGATCCGCACCGATAGTGGTGATATTCCCTACCGAAAGATCGGCGGCATCCAGGACATCTGCAACATAGGGGATGACGGTCGCTGCGGCATGCGGATCGATCGCGGACTTCGCACCTGCTTCGATCCTTACCGCTGGCCGCAGTTGTATCTCGGCGTCGGCAGTCACGCTCGGATACCAGAGCAGGAGTGTTTGCCCTTCTTGATCCCCCTCGTCTGGCACAATCTTGATGCTATCCGGCGGCAAGCTGGCTTCCACTAGTGCACCCTTCGCGACGGCGGCAAGATCGTCTGGCAGTCGCCCGCTAACATACTCGCTGCAGGCGTCGCGGATCGCATCGAGCCGTGCCTGACGCTTATTGCTGCCCATTGCCTCGAGCTCCTCGACAGAGACAGCTTGGCCGATATCCTGGCGAAAGACGGTCACATCAGTGGCTACAAGGGAACTTCCGTTCCTGGGTCCGAGCGGACGCGGTCCGGAAGTGGGTAAGCTGGGGCAGAACATCAAGCCTACGATACCCTTTACGCTCAGGCCATCCAGCGCGTCAGGGGTTTGTACTATGGCCAGACTCCTCCAGACTCTGCAACCTCGGCGAGGACGAGCACTGCTTCCTCAACGCTCTGCACGTGGATGACCATTCCTCGAACCCCTATCTTCCTCCACTCCGGGAGGTGATGCTCTGTAATGACGCATCGTGCCCCGAGGTCATGCAGAAGCACTGGGACGTGATGCGCGGCGACGGACGGCGGGGAGTCCTGGCGCGAGGTCAGCGGGGACCTGCCCAGTGACTACGGCTTCGTGATCGATGTCCACGCCCACGAGCCCGAGACGATCTACGTGGTGCCGATCAAGAGCGACGGCGAGCGCTATCCTCCTCCCGAAGGGAAACTGCGCGTCTACCGCAGCCGCACCGGCGGCAACGAGTGGGAGGTGCTCACGAAGGGCCTGCCGAAGCGGGACTGCTACGTGAACGTCCTGCGTGACGCGATGGCGGTGGACAGCCTGGACCCGTGCGGGGTCTACTTTGGGACGAGCGGCGGGCAGTGTACGCGTCGGCGGATTTGAGGAGACAACTGGACGCCGATCGTCCCGGATCTGCCGGCGGTGAGAGCGTAATCATCGCTGGGTCGTCCAGCAGGTCCGAGAGGTGGGAGCGCCGATGCTCGTGTGCGAGCCGGTGTTGACAGAGGCGGTGTTCCTCCTCCGACGATTCCCCCCCGCTCGCGACGCCCTGCTTGGCCTCCTGGAGACGGGCGCCTTGAGGATCGCGTTCCGGGTCGCCGAGCACGTCAAGGAGTTGCGGGCGCTCGTCAGCATGTATCGCGACCGCCGAGTTTCGCTGGCGCACGCGTGTATTGTGCGTATGGCCGAACTCTACGACCGGCACGCGGCGATTCATCCCTCGGCACTGTCGTGAAGATCACGGATCTCCGCACAACAGTCGTATCCGTCCCGTTCCGAACGCCGGACGGAACTCCGAGTGACACTGCCGGGATCACGAACGTCCTACTGGAAATCGTGACGGACGAGGGCCTCGTCGGATTGGGCGAGGCGGTGGGCCAGCCAACCGCTATTGCCGTGCGCTCCGTTATCGAGGCCTCCCGACCAGCGCTGATCGGTGAGCGCGCCTACAACGTCGAGCGAATCGTCAAACGATTTTATGCGTACCTGGGAACCCACCATTACCGCGGCATCGCCAACAACGCGCTGGCTGCCGTGGAGATGGCTTTGTGGGATCTGCTTGGCAAGAGGTTCGGCTGCCCGGCGTACCAACTCCTGGGCGGGCTGTTCCGCGCGCGTGTCTCCTACTTCTATTGGATTCCGCGCAGTACGCCCGAGGGTATGGCGCTTGAGGCGAAGCAGGCCGTCGCGGATGGCTTTGACGTGTTGTATTTCAAGGTCGGGTTCGACCCCTTCGAGGACGAGGCGGCGCTCGCAGCCGTCCGGGAAGCCGCCGGCCCGCGGGTCAAGATTCGCATCGACGCCAACGAGGCCTGGACGGCCGGTGTCGCAATTCAGCGGATTAGTGCCTGGGAGCGGTATCGGCTCGACTTCGTAGAGGAACCGGTCATGTACCGTGACGTGGCCGGGCTGGCTGCTGTTCAGGCGGCCGTCCGCGTGCCGGTCGCCGCGAATCAGAGCGCATGGACCGACTTCGATGCCTTTCAGATCATCGCGCGCCGCGCCGCCGACGTCATTGTCAGCGATCCGCATCAGGTTGGAGGGCTGCTCGCCTTCAAGAAGGTGGCCGCGATGGCGGAAGTGGCCAACATGCCGATTAACAAGCACAGCTCCGGTGAATTGGGCATCAGTACCAGCGCGTCGCTCCACGTTGCCGTCACGATCCCCAACCTCACGGATGGGAACCAGATCTACGCGAACTTGCTCGTGGATGATGTCGTGGAAGATCCGCCGCGTCTGGATGCCGGGATGCTCGCTCCGACCGACAAGCCGGGGCTCGGCGTGGCATTGAATGCAGAGAAGGTCGCGAAGTACGCGGCGCTCTATCAGGAGCGGGGACAGTACGTACACCCCTACTTCACGCGCGCCTTGGGCTATCTCTTGCCCGACCCGCCGCCGTCCCGCTAGCGCCGACAACTAGGTGTCACGACGATCGCCGGCGGTACGATGGATCGAGCGCGTTCCGTAGGCCATCTGCGACCAGGTTCAGCCCGAGTACGAGCGTAGTAATCGCTACCCCGGGGAAGATTCCGTACCAGGGATTTTCGGTCAGGTAGAGTCTCGCCTGCTGCAGCATCGCACCCCACGACGGCCGGGGCGGTTGAACACCCAGGCCGAGGAAGCTGAACGCGGCTTCGAGCAACACCGCGGTTGCCGCCGCAATCGCGGCCTGGGTGATGAGGTGAGGGACGATATTGGGCAGGACGTGGCGCCGCATGATTCCAATCTCCGTGGCGCCAATCGACCGGGCGGCCTCTACGTATGGCTTCGCCGTCTCCACCAGCGTGCCGGCGCGCGCCAGGCGCGAGAACACCGGGATGTTAATGGCCGTTACCGCCAGCGTCGTACTGACCGCGCTCGGCCCCAGGATCGTAACGATTACCAGCCCGAGCAGGATCACGGGGAACGCCAGCAGGACGTCCCACGCCCGCATGAGCACGCTGTCGGCTAGCCCGCCCGAGTAGCCCGCCACCAGGCCTGATCCCGTCCCAAGCAGCGCGCCCAGCGCAACGGCGGTGCCGGCAACACCCAGCGATAGGCGAGCGCCATGCAGCAGCCGGCTCAGCAGGTCGCGTCCGAACTCGTCCGTGCCCAGCAGGTAGGCAACCGATGGGCCACGCAGCTTGTCGGCAAGATGTAGCTCGAGCGGGTTCTGCGGCGCCACCGCCGGCCCGACGACCGCCAGCACGACGATCACGCATACGATCCCGAGCCCCACGCGCGCCGATAGCTGACGGAGATAGAGCTGAAACGTGGTTGCGGCCCGCGGCCCTGCCGCAGCGGCTATCCGCGGTTCCTGGGTACGCCTAGCCGTAGCGGATGCGCGGATCGAGAACCGCATAAAGGATGTCGATGGCGAGATTGATGGCCAGGAACGCGACTACGAACAGTAGCACTGAAGCCTGCACGACGGTGTGGTCTTTGTTCAGAACAGAGTAGACCACCAGGCTGCCCAGACCCGGCCAGTCGAACACGGCTTCGGTTACGACGGCGCCTGTCAGCAGTGTGCCCATCTGCAGGCCGAGGATCGTGACGATCGGGACCGCCGCGTTGCGCACCACATGGCGCGCCAGCACCGCGCGGCGTGGCAGGCCCTTGGCGTGTGCCGTCGTGACGTAGGCGTATCCCAGGACTTCCAGAATACTCGTCTTGATGTAGCGGGTGAGGGTGCCGGCCAGAACAATGCCCAGCGTCAGGGCCGGCATGGCCAGATGGCGTAGCGCCCGAACCGGGTCGTCAAGAAGCGCGACGCGACCTGTGGCGGGGAGCCAGCGCAGGTGGAGGGCGAAGGTCAGGATGAAGAGCACACCCAACCAGAAGGTCGGAACGGCCATTGTGAACGTGGAGAAGAGTACGCTGACGTGGTCGACGAGCGAGCTGCGCCGAAGAGCCGCCGCAAGCCCCAATGGTAGCGCGATGAGGAGGCTGAGGAGCCAGGCGGCAACCGCGAGCTCCACGGTGGCGGGAATCTTCTGCGCGACGAGCTCCGCCGCCGGCTGCCGGTTCAGGTGCGACCGGCCGAGGTCGGCCCGCAGGACGCGCCCCAGCCAGACGAGGTACTGTTCGGGCAGCGACCGTTCCAGCGCGAGCTCCTCGCGGATCGCGCGAATCTGCTCCGGGGTCGCGTCGATGCCCAATCGGTTGATGGCGGGGTCGCCGGGGATGAGATGTGCGCTGAGAAAGACCACGGCGGAAGCGACGAACAGCACCGGCACGAGAAGGCTCGCGCGCACGAGCAAGAACCGCTTCATACTACGCTCACGTTGACCGGAAATCGGCGGGAGGCGTCGCCGGACGAGCGGCGCCGCCTCCCGCGTGTAGATGCAACGTCTGTCCTATCAGGGCAGCCACGTCCGGTGGAACATCCAGTACGTGTCCGTCTCCAGCCGCACGTCGCGCAGCTTGGCCGGCCGCATGGCATACAGGATGACGCTCCGGGCGATGATGATTTCGAAGGCTTCATCGAGCAGCATCTCCTGCACCTTGCGGTAGATCGCTTTGCGCTTCGCGCGGTCGAACTCGCTCGACCCATTTTCCAGCAGCGTCTCAAAGTCCTTCGACTGCCAGCCCACGTTATTTCCACCGGGGAAATACGCCGGCTGAATTCGGAAGAGCGAGCCGGGGTCCTTGTGCCCGCGCCCCGAGGAGCTGACCATTGCTTGGAAGTCGCCGCTGAAGATGCGCTGGGCGTAGTCGGTGGACGGCATATCCACGATGTTCACTTTCACACCAATCTTGGCCAGGTCTTGCTGCCAGATCACGGCGATCGGTGTCAGTTCCGCGATCAGCGGCGACGAGACCACCGTGAATTCCAGGCCGCCCCCATGGCCCGCCTCGGTGAGCAGCCGGCGCGCCCGGTCGAGGTCGAACGTGTAGGCGCGCTGCAGGTCCGCCTCGTACGCCCACGATGTCTTCGGGATTGGCGTGTTGGCGACTTCGCTCGCGCCCGCGAGCACCGAGTCCACGACAGCCTGGCGATTGATCGACCAGGCCATCGCCTGGCGGACTTTCTTGTTGTCGAAGGGCGGCCGTCGAGTGTTCAGGTAGATGTTGAAGAAGAACAGGTGCGTGTCCGGCTGGACGACCATGAGGTCCCGGTTGCGCCTGATTCGTTCAATCTGGCTGAACGGGAGCGAGCGGATGAGGTCAACTTCGCCCGCTTCGAGGCTAAGGATCAGCGAGGCCACGTCTCGGAACGAACGGACGCGGAACCCATCCGCGTAGGGCAAACCGGGTTCCCAATATTGCTCGTTCCGTACGCAGATGAGTTGCTCGCCCGGAACCCATCGCTCGAAGCGGAAGGGTCCGGTACCCACGGCTCGGCTCTGAATATCACCGACCGCCTCGCGGGCGACAATGCCCATGAAGGTAAGAGCATCAAGCACGTAAGCCGTTGGCTGCTTGAACCTAATCTCGACCGTGTGCTTGTTGACGGCGAGTGCGCCGAGCGCGGTCTGCAGCAGGGACCGCGCGGCGCCCCCAGTCCGAGGGTTGAGCGCGTAGCGGAAACTGAAGACAACGTCCTCGGCGGTCAGTTCGCGCCCGTTGTGGAACTTGACCCCCGGCCGCAGCTTCATGGTGAGAGTTAGCTTGTCGCTGCTCAGCGTGTAGCTCTCCACCAGGGCGGGGACGACGTTCAACTGGCTGTCGTAGTAGAACAGCGGTGTGTAGATGTTGTGATGCCACGGAAAGCGGGCAATCCCAGTCTGGAAGGGGCTGAAGTCAACCAGGTCGCCCGGCTGGCCCGTGAGAATTACCCCGCCACGCTTAGGCACAACTCCGGCGGAGTTTGGGTTGATCGAGACACCTGCCCGCGCGAGCGGCCCAAGGTCGGCCGCCCGTGTCGCCGCCAGTGCCGTGGGCTCCCGCCGCGTGAAGCGTGTAAGTAGATCAGGTGCTGCCGCCCCGGCCATGGCGCTCGCGGTTACCAGCTTGAGAAACCCGCGGCGCGACACCCGGTTGCGTCCACTGGCATTGGAACGGTTCTGCGCCATCTCCTCACCCCCTGGACGATCTAAACTCGCGCAGGTTCTTGAGACGCTGTCACCACATGACCATCGCGGACGACCAGCCATGGCTCTAGCTTCGTGCTGCCGATCAGCACATTGTCGTGCGAATCCCGGAACTCAAACCGGCCTTCGCGAGTTTCTAGCACCACGGCGTCGCCGGCCGCCCCGCGGCGGAGCGTGCCAAGGTCCTTCTCCTCGCCGAGTGCACGGGCCGGCTCCGTAGTCGACAGTCGCACGACTTCCGTCAGTGAGAGTCCCAATGCAAGGAACTTGCTCATCGTGGTAGTGAAATCGAAGACGGGGCCATTGACGGCCAACGACTGGAGATCAGTGCTAATCGTCGGCCGCAGACCCTGCTCCAGGGCAATCTGCGCGACGGCAAACCGGAAGCTCCCGGAGCCGTGCCCGACGTCGAAGATGACGCCCCGCTCGGCCGCTTCCACGACCTGCGGCAGCAACCGGCCGTCGTAGCCGAGGATCCCGTTGGCGAGTCCATTACAGCAGTGGGTGATGATATCGCCGCGCCGCAGCACAGCCAGCACCTCCGGCAGAGGCGCCGGCGTGTTGCCGATGTGAACCATGAGTGGAATTTCGGCCTTGTCGGCCGCGAACCGGGCGATCCACAGTGGCTGCAAGCCCCTGGCGCCCGTGTAATGGCCGCTCATCAGTACCTTGATGCCCTTGATGTACTCGCGGTTGGCCTGGGCGACGCGGATGGCGTCCACCACATCGGAGAACTCCAGATTTCCGTACAGGAGTTTCGGATAGAAGGTGAGCATGCCCCCGGGCGCGATATTGAGCAGCGCATAGACACGCGTGCGAGCCCGTTTGATTACATACTCGCGGAACCCTGGAAACGTTACCCATCCCGCGCTGCCGGTGTCGAGCGTGGTGGTCACGCCGCGGGCCAGGCATGTGGAATCGACGTCCACGGAAAGCTCGGTCACACCCCAGTAGACGTGGGTATGGAGGTCGATGAGCCCGGGGGCGACAATCCGCCCCGCGGCCTCCACGGTCCGCTCCGCCGCGGACGGCGGGATCGTCCTGTCGATCGCGGCGACTCGGCCGTCCGCGAACGCGATGTCAGCGGTTTGGTCGAGACCGCTTCCGGGATCGAGCAGCCGGCCTCCCTTAAGGAGCAGCGAGAACATCGTCCGTCCCTACCCCCGATCTGGATCCGACGTAGTCTATGCGGCCGCGCTATAGACATACCTACCGCGAACGAAGTCGCCTTCATCGAAGCGAGTCGGGCGAAACATGCGGATATCGAACTCACGACAGGCGCCGGTGTCAATGAGCTCGGCGAGCATGGCGCCCACGACGGGGCAGTGTTTGAAGCCGTGCCCGCTAAACCCAGCGGCCACGTACATGCCCTCCAACGGCGGCAGCGCGCCGAGCAGGAAGTGCTGATCTGGCGTTTCGTCGTAGGTGGCCACGTAACCGCCTTGATAGCCGGCCTGCGCTAGCGAGGGGAACCGGCCGATGCTACGCCGCGCGAAGTCCTCGATGATCTCATGGTCTAGCCACGGCTGGCAAAATCCCGACACCGGCTCCGAGAAGGCGCGTTCCGGCGGACCGATCAACCCGAGCACCAGCGGGGGGCCCGGCTCCGGTTTGAAGTAGACACCGTTGACGAAATCCGTGTAGATGGAGCGGGGCGATAGATCATCGGCTGCGCGGCGGAGGATGTAGATGGGATGGCTGGTGGTTCTAACCTGAAGCTCCGCGCCAGCGAGACGTGCCAGCGCAGGGGCCCAATCGCCGGCGGCATTGACCACGACTGGGGCTGCAACGTACCCCTGGTTCGTTTCGACGCCCTGGACGCGCCCACGGTCTTCGCGAATACCGGTTACCGTCGTGCTTAACACAATTGCTGCGCCGAGCGCTCGCGCCCGGGCAGCGAATGCCATCGTCGTGAGATACGGGTCCGCGTAGCCGCAGTCCGGCTCAAAGGCCACGGCGGCGACGCCATCGAGGTTGATGCCGGGCTCCTGCTCTGCGAGTTCAGCGGGGGAGAGTTCGCGGGTGTTTGCCCCTAGTTCCCGCAGCATGGAGACGATCATGCGCAGTGCCCCGGCATCAGCGGAGCCGACTCCCAGGAGCCAGCCGCAGGGCTGGAATCCGACCTCGCCACCGATCACGTCGTCGAAGTGCTGAAAGGTCTCGAGGCTGCGAAGCGCCATCCGGGCCATTGTTTCGTGCGAGTAATGCACGCGGATGATGCCTGTCGAACGCCCGGTTGCCGCGGACGCGAGTCCTTCTTTCTCGATCAGGCAGACCCTCCCTATTCCGCGAACGGCCAGGTGGAAAGCGATGCTCGCCCCAATGCAGCCGCCCCCGATAACGACCGCGTCTGCGTGCTTGGGCGGCGGCGATGCAGCCACGTCAGGCGACATTTGGACTGGACCCCTCTGCCCGGCTCTGCTATCTTACAGGTGTGATCATATCAGTTCATCAGTTTATCAGACAATCCTCCTGCGCCGGGAAGATCTCGTGAGACCGGCCGGACAGGTCCCCCGCCGTCGAACACTGAGCCGCCGCCGGCCCAGGCTGCAGCGAACCACGCTTCCCAGGGCCGTCGCGGAGCACCTCATAGCCGAGATCAAGCACGGGCGCCTGTTGCCGGGGCAGCGGCTGCCCACGGAAAAGGCGCTGATGGAGGAGTTCGGTGTCGGCCGCTCGTCCATACGGGAGGCCCTGCAGCACCTGGTCATCCTGGGCCTGGCGGACGCGAAGCCAGGTTACGGCTACCGCATCAAGCAATTCGACCGGGAGGCCCTTCCCGATGTGGAACTGATCGCCCGGCTGCTCGCGGAGGACGCGCTCCTTGACCTGCTCGAGGCTCGGGAGATGCTCGAAATTCCCGTGGCGCAGCTTGCCGCCAAACGAGCCGACACGGCGGATCTACAGGCCATGGAGCAACTGCTCCGCGAGATGGAAGCCAAGCTGAGCCGCGGCCAGACGGTGCACCGGGAGGCCGCGCGTTTTCATCTTCTGGTCGCCCGAGCCGCGAAGAATGTCACGCTCGAGCGGTGGGTTGCGAGCATCATCCCGCTGTTGACGGCCCGGGGCTGGCAGATCGAGCATGACATCCCGGATCGAAGCGCGCGGGAACTGCTTCTCCACCGCCGGCTGTACGATTGCATCAAGGCCCACGACGTGGCGGCCGCTGAGAGCGCGATGATCGAGCACCTGGGGGACACGCGGGCCACAATCCTTCGCGAGCAGCCGTTGTCGACGGGTGTCGTGGGGCAGGAGCAGGACGGGCCGCCCCTGGCTTAGCGCCGCCCGCCGCACTCGACGGGAGAGCGTTCCATGAGCGCCGATATCGACCGCGATGATCTATCGCACCTGTTGGGGCTCGTGGCGGCCCATGAACGTTGGCGCGGCGACTGTCTCAATCTCGTGGCCTCGGAAAACCGCCACGGCGAGGTGGTCAGACGGCTGCTCGCGTGCGATCTCGCCGGGCGCTACGGCGACTACCACGGCCGGGACCTGCGGCAGCGCAAATATATGGGAACCCGGTACATCGTTGAAATCGAGGAGTTGGCGGACCGGCTCGTTCGGGAACTGTTCCACGCCCAATACGCGGAGCTCCGCGCCCTCTCGGGCCATCTCGCGGCAACAGCAACTATCCTGGCACTTACGCGGCCCGGGGATACCGTGCTCGAGGTTGACCGTAATGGCGGCGGCCACCGTACGGCGGGAAAGCTCGCCGCAAGCACCGGGTTTCCGCTCACAGTCCGCGCGCTTCCGTTCGATGCCCTAGCGCACACCGTGGATGCTGATGCGGCGATCGGGCTCATGCGGGAGACGCGGCCGCGGCTTGTCATTTTGGGCTCAAGTACGTTTCTCTTCCCGCACCCGGTCGAGGTGTTGGCGCAGGCTGCGCGAGAGCTGGAAGGGACGTTTCTCATCTACGATGGGGCACACGTTATGGGCCTGCTGGCGGCCGGCCTCTTTCAGGCGCCGCTCGAGGACGGCGCGCACTTGATCGTCGGCAGCAGTCACAAGGTGGTCCCGGGACCGCAGGGTGGTCTCATCTTGGCCAACGATGGGGCGCTCGTGACCCGGGTGTCGGAGGCCGTGCACCCTGGCCTCATCGCCAATCATCATCTTGCTCGCGTCGCGGCGCTCGCAGCCACCTTTATCGAGATGAAAGCGAGTGGGCGGGCCTATGCGCGTCAGACGGTACAGAACGCGCAAGCCCTGGGGGCCGCGCTGGACGCCCGAGGTATCCGCGTGGTGGGTTCGCAGCGCGGCTATACACAGTCCCATACAGTTGTCGTGCTGCCCCCGCCATCGACTGAAGCTGGCACCGCGGCCGAGCGCCTGGAGGCTGGCGGAATCATCGTCACGGTATGCGCGCTCGACCCCTCGCTTGGCGGTGCTGGTCTGCGGTTCGGAGTCCAGGAGGTCACGCGCGCCGGGGCGACCGTTGAAATCATGGACGATATCGCCGGGTTGGTGGTAGAAGCGCTCGGGTCGGACCGGTCTCCCGGCACCACGGCTGGTAAGGTACGCGAGTTCGTCGCGGAGCGCCTGTCGAAGCGCCCCTACGACCTCCTGCGGCCAGCGGAGGCCGCCGATGCCTGATCGCCGGCTGCTGGTTCTGGACCTGGGCCTGAGCGAGCTGAAGGCGACGCTGTTCACGCACGACGGCACCACTCTCGCCCGCGCGCAGCGTCCGGTAGAGACGCGCTCGCCTCATCCCGGGTGGTTCGTCCAGGAGCCGGAACAGTGGTGGATGGCGGCAATCCATGCCTGCCGCGATCTGTGGTCGCGGGCAGGCGCCGATCACCTCCACGGCGTGGCCGTTACGGGGCATATGCATGCGCCGGTGCTGATCGACGCTGCGAGGCGCGCGGTCGGCGAGTGCCCTATCATCTGGGACCGGCGGGCGGCGGCCGACTGGGCGGACATCGCTGCGGCGTTCGACGCTGAGGCGTTTCATCACGTGACGGGTGGGCGGCTGGGACCACAAACCGTGCCAGCCAAACTCGTCTGGATGTCGCGACGAGCCGCTGATACCATGCGGCGTGCGACGGCGCTCCTGGCGCCCAAGGATTACCTGCGCTTGCGCCTCACCAACGAAGTTGTCACAGATTTGACCGATGCAGCAGGCATGCTGCTTTTCGACATTCACAGGGGGCGGTGGGCGAAGGATGTCGCTGCCGTTTGTGGGGCGGACGCGCTGTTGCCGCCGATCGTTCCATCCACGGCGTTGGCTGGGGCCGTAACCGCCGACGCGGCGGCCGCGCTCGGCGTCCTCATGGGTACGCCAGTTGTGGCTGGCGCCGGTGACGACGTTGAAGCGCTTGGTGCGGGCGCCAACAGCGTGGGCGACGTCTACGAGCATCTTGGGTCGACCGGTACGCTCGGCGTCGTGACCGACAAGCCGATCTTAGACCCCCAGGCTCGGGTGGAGACCGTCCCCCATCCAAGTGACGGACGCTGGATCGTCGGAGGCTCCACGAACGTCGCGTCCGCCGCGCTCGATCGGATCCGCCGCCTGCTGGCTGGCGATGGAAAGAGCCGCCGCCTCGCGGCGGCTCCGCGCCAGTTGGTCCGTTTGACGAGCAACCCATACTTCTTGCCGTATCTATCGGGCGAGCGCGCGCCCCGGTGGGACGAGTCGCTGCGCGGCGCCTTCGTCGGGCTCGACCTCGAGACCGAGCGCGGTGAGTTGATGCACGCCGTCCTTGAAGGTATCGCCTTCTCGCTTCGCGACATCGGCGAGGTGCTGACGGAGCTGCGGCTGCCGATGCACACGGTCTACTCGTCCGGCGGCGCCGCCGCCGTGCCCGGGTGGGCGCAGCTCCGCGCGTCGGTCTACTGCCTTCCCGTGGTGACGCCGAGCGACGGCGATACCACCGGCCGCGGGATGTTGATGCTGGCGGCGGTTGCGCTCGGCGTCTACCCATCACTCGAGAAGGCCTTCGAAGCGACGGCGGTAGAGTCCCAGACGCACCAACCTGATCCGGCAGCTGCCGCGTCCTACGAGGTCCGCTATCAGGCCTTCCGATTCCTCGTCGATGCGCTGACTCCGTGGTTCCGCAGGCACCAACCGCTCGAGACGCCGTCTTCCGCTGCTGCCGACTCGATTCCCGCGGGAGGATGACTCCATCGTGGCCAAGACGCCCTACCTGTTTGAGCATTTGACTTGGGAGGAGATAAACGACGCCGTGCGAGATCAGCGGTGCGCCCTCATCCCCGCCGCGACGATTGAAGACCACGGCCCGCACTTGCCCGTTGACACGGACGTGGTGATCGTATCGGCGATCTGCGAGCGCGCGGCTTCGCTCGCGCCGGCGGAGATTATCCTGCTGCCCTGCGTACGGATCGGCTACAGCCCTCATCATATTGACTTTCCCGGCACGCTGACTATCCGCTGGACAACGTTCGTGGAGTATGTGACAGATATTACCCGAAGCCTGGCCCACCACGGTTTTCGCAAGATACTTTTCGTCAACGGGCATGGTAGCAATCGGCCGCTGCTCGAAATGGCGGTGCGGCTGACCATGGTCGAACGCCCCGACATCCACTGTGCCTTCACCTCGTGGTGGGACTTGCACGACGTGCAGTCGGCGTTCAATGCCGTGCGGGAGTCTGAGGTGACAGCGCATGCCTGCGAGGCCGAGACGTCGGTTTATCTCGCGGTTGACGCAGATCGCGTGAGAATGGACCGCGCGGCGCGAGATATGAGCTATCAAATGTCGCCGCACTTCTGGGGGGACCTGATGGGCCGCAAGCCGGATCCTTCCTTCAAGAACCCCGTGTGGATGGTAGAATACTGGAGCATGGACACGCGGCACGGCGTCAAAGGCGATCCGACGCGAGCCACGCGGGACAAGGGCGAGCGGATCCTCGAGGCCGGTGCACGCGAGCTCGTGGAGATCGTCCGCGAGTTGAGGGCCCGTCCGATGAGAACACGGACGGCGCATCAGTTGCAGGCGTCCGCTCCACTGTGGACAGCCAAGACCTGATACGCAGGTTAGTTGCGACGCCCCGGTTGGTCACCTGCGCTTCTTTGCCTGCGAGCAGGACCTCTCTCAGGAGTCGCCCGACGCCCCGCTACCGGATGCCGTGGTGGCGGGCCGGGAGCCCTTCCTGATCATCGGGGCGATTGCCGAGGGATAGCGGCATTGAGCGGCCTGAGACATAGGTAACAGGTTGTACCGGACACATGGGTAACACTTCCTCCCCTGAAAGGGGGAGGCAGCGATGCCTTGGAAGGAGTGTTCGGTGATGGACGAGAGAGTGCAGTT
>Ga0187892_10007296_pt1 | contig 15841 bp, 16 predicted proteins | sample MA1701073metaG_FD_139345 | JGI IMG/M metagenome (GOLD analysis project Ga0187892, IMG submission 139345) | Bio-ooze microbial communities from a basaltic lava cave in the Kipuka Kanohina Cave System on the Island of Hawaii, USA - MA170107-3 metaG ... | reverse complement strand
GATGCCGGGGCTCATGGTCTCGGTCGCCGTGAGCGAGGGACAGGAGGTTGCGGCGGGAGACCCGCTCTGCGTCGTCGAGGCGATGAAGATGGAGAACGTGCTGAAGGCCGAGCGCGACGCCAAGGTGGCCAAGATCCTGGCAAAGCCCGGCGACAGCCTCAATGTCGATGCCGTGATCCTCGAATTCGCCTGAGCCTTGGGCGCTTCCGTCCGCTCTCCCCTCGTGGGAGAGCACGCGCGCCTTTCGGCGCGCGGTGGGGGGGAGCCGCGACGCGCTGTCTAAGAATCACCCCTCACCCTTCCCTCTAGGCGAGTTGCGCAGAGCTGCGCTCGCGCAAGATCGCGGCGGAAAGCCCTATTCCTCAAGGGGAGAGGGAACATCTTTGACGTTCCCCGAGCCCGCAACAATGGGTCGTTGGGACCGGGGCGTACTGGATGCCTGCTTTCGCGGGCATGACAATTGGAGTCTTGATGCAGGATCCGTAGCCGGGCTTGACCGGGCGAGGCGATAGCCTCAACCCTAAGGCCGATGGCTGTCGGCAGGATCATCCAACGCTTGTTCGGAGCAGGCATGGCCGGGAAGGCCGGTGAAAGGCGGACCGTTACCGTCAAGATCGAAGGCCGCGTGCAGGGCGTCTTCTACCGCGCCTGGACCGAACAGACGGCACGCTCGGTCGGACTCGACGGCACGGTCCGGAACATGGGCGACGGGAGCGTCGAGGCCACCTTTTCAGGTCCGGCCGAAGTGGTCGCCGACATGCTGCGGCGCTGCGCAGACGGACCCAAGAACGCGCGGGTCACCAAAGTGACGGTCGTGAAAGAAGGCGGCTCGGTGGCGCCAGGATTCAAGGTCGTTGGGACGAAGTGGCGCTGACCGCAACTTCGCGCGAGACCCCCTCGAAGGCAGCACGGAGCGCGTCATCCACTCTGTCCATGTCGGTCTCGGCGCCAAGCGCGGCGAGGCTCGTTACTTCCGTATCGGCGTGACCGCAAGGCACGATGCCTGAGAAATGCTCAAGCTCGGGCGCCACGTTGAGGCTCGCCCCGTGCAGCGTGACCCAGCGGCGCACGCGCAGTCCGACACTGGCGATCTTAGCTCCGCGCACGAAGACGCCGATCTGGCCCGGTTGCCGTCCGCCCTCGACGCCGAGGCGCGCCAATGTCGCAATCAGCCAGTCTTCGAGGAAGGCGACGAAGGCCCTCACGTCGCGACCGCGCGAAACGAGGTCGAACATCACATAGACGACGCGCTGGCCGGGGCCGTGATAGGTGAAGCGTCCGCCGCGCCCACTCACGAACACGGGGAAGCGGGTGGGCGCGAGCAGCTCGCCCGGCGCGGCACTGGTGCCGGCCGTGTAGATCGGCGGATGCTCCAGGAGCCATACGCAGTCCGGCGCCTCGCCGCGCGCGATCGCCGCGGCCCGCTCATCCATGACCGCGACGGCCTCCTCATAAGGCACGAGGCGCGGGCTCCTCAGCCATTCCACGCCGCGGCGGGGAGCGGCTTGAAGGACGCGAGGCCTTGCCGAGAGCGCTGTCATAAGGCCTGGTTGTGACGGTCAAAATCCGGCGTGGCAAGCCTCTCGAGGCCGCCTCTCAAGACAAGCCTCTCGAGGCGAGCCTCTCGTGGCAAGCCTTCCGAGGCAAGCCTCCGAGGCAAGCCGCTCCTTGCACCTCATAGGCAGGTTTGCTAAGGCACCCCGACCTTGCTTGAAAGCGGGGTCAGCCTATAGCCATATGCCGGGTGCTCGACGCTCCGGCACTCCTTGCGGTCGTGGCGGAAATGGTAGACGCGCAGCGTTGAGGGCGCTGTGGGCTCAGCCCGTGGAGGTTCGATTCCTCTCGACCGCACCACTTACAAAAAATGGCATTGGGTTTATTTGGCTTTTCGTCCTGCCTCCCTCACCGGATGCCTAGGTGAGGGAATGGATCGGGGGCGGCTCGCCGGAACGTCGTTTCCGCCGTTTCTGCCGCCTCGTGAACTTGGTTCCCGGCCACGCCACGTGCGGGGAACTCGCGGAAGACCTTGAGGACGCCCCGGTCGTTCCGTATCAGGTCAACTAGAGCGTTAATCACGCGCATCGCTGGTCGGTGTTACCGCCTTACTCTCAGTGGAGCATCCCTATTGTCTGTTGCAGCTTGCTCGCGCGTTTCCGGGGTTACACAAACATGGTCGCCTGGGAACGCGTCACGCCAAACAAAGCCGTCTTCGCATGTGTCAGCACCGAAGGGACCCCCACCCGGTCTTCGTCGTGAACCAGCGAGTTGATTATCTTGAAGTGTTCGCGCACGCGTCTCAGGCGTGACGCAAACGTGATCGTCAGGGTACGCCTCTCTGTAAACGTAGCCGGGCACGCAGTCTTGGGCGACAGGTGATGCCGATTTCGGAAAAAAGTTGGTAAATGCTGCGATTAAGCCAGTAGCCGCTGTGACCAGGGCAGCCAAGGCGGTTAGTACTCCGGGCACTGTTTGTAACCACGGCTTCCTTTCTTCTCCGCTCATGATTGTCTCCCGGGACCATATTCCCATTCACCTAAACGTCACGCTTTCGAGATCATATCCTGCCCGCGCAGTGCTTTGTTTTTCATTTTTGGAAGAGTGTGGCCTTTATCACAGCGCCAATCTCAGCGACGAACCAAGATCTCCTTCAAGCTCAAGATGGTCTTGAGCACGAAGCCTGAGGAGGAGAAAATGGCTCACACTCCGTTCATTATTTTTCGTGATCAGGGTCAATGGAAAATCAAGTCAAATAGCGTGCATTACGGGCCGTATGCGACACAGAGAGACGCTATCCGTGCTGCCGTGGACGCTGCACACGAGGCGGGCCGAAAGGGCCTTGACGGGCAAGTCCTGCTTCAGGATCAGTTGAGTGTCGAGTGGACCTACGGAAAAGACCCGTACCCGCCGCATAGCTCAGACTACCTCTGAACCCTAACGCCGAGAAACCCGCGTTTGGGGGCAAAGCGGAAAGGGCGTAGTTCTCCTTTCCGCTACCCTCCCCTCCCGACTTGCTGAGGGCGCGGCTCTAGGGGGACGTCGACCGCACCAATTCCTTCGAGGACGATGAGCGGCGCTTTTTTGGCTGGAAATTCCGCGAGAACAAGGGTCTAGTGGCCGCCAGGCCGCGCCTGCCGTCGCAGGCCCGGAAGCGGGAATTCGTCTCATCCAGCGCCGTTCCCGCTCCCGCGGACCCCGCGGCCCTTCCCGCTTGACGCTTTCAAACCGGCGATTGGACGGGCCATGCAGGATGCCGCAGGCGAGGTCGAACTGCGCGACGATGAGGGCGGAATTCGCCCCGAGTTTCTGCACGCCGTCGTTGCCGCGCTCGATGCCGGCGAGGCGGCGAACTTGCGCGAACTCACCCTTCCGCTGCACGGCGCCGATCTTGCCGATCTCATCGAGCTGCTTCGCCCCGAGCAGCGCGCGACGCTCATCGCCACGCTCGGCGAGGATTTGGACGCCTCCGCGCTGCCGGAGCTCGACGAGCCGGTGCGCGACCAGGTGCTCGAGGTCATGCCCGCCGCGCAAGTGGCCGAGGCGTTGCAGCAGCTCGATTCCGACGACGCCGTCTATCTCATCGAAGACCTCGACGAGGAAGAGCAAAGCGACATCCTGGCCAAGCTTCCTCGCTTCGAGCGTCTCGCGCTCGAGCGCAGCCTCGAATATCCGGAGGACTCGGCCGGCCGCATCATGCAGACCGATCTCATCGCCGCGCCGCCCTTCTGGTCGGTGGAGCAGACGATCGACTACATGCGCGATGCCGACGACCTGCCGGACCGCTTCTATGAGATTTTCGTGGTCGATCCCGCTTATCACTTGCTCGGCTCGGTCGCTCTCAGCCATCTGCTCCGGTCCAAAGGCGCGACCCTGATCGACTCGATCACCGAGCGCGACATCCATCCGATCCCGGTCGAAGCCGATCAGGAGGCGGTGGCGCGCCAGTTCGAGCGCTACAACCTCACATCGGCGCCGGTCGTTGACGGCGGCGGGAGGCTCGTCGGGGTGATTACCGCCGACGATGTCGTGGAGGTGGTGCAGGAAGAGGCCTCGGAGGACATTCTGCACATGGGCGGCGTGGCGGGAGAGTCGGTCTCAGACTCGGTGTGGCGCACCGCGAGCCATCGCTTCACCTGGCTGCTCGCCAATCTCGTCACCGCCATTATCGCTTCGGTGGTTATCAGCCTGTTCGAGGCGACGATCGAGCAGATGGTGGCGCTTGCCGTGCTGATGCCGATCGTGGCCTCGATGGGCGGCAATGCCGGCACCCAGACCATGACCGTGGCGGTGCGGGCGCTGGCCACGCAGGATCTCGGTCCGGCCAACGCGCTGAGAGTCATCTCGCGCGAGTCAGCGGTCGGCCTGCTCAACGGCCTGCTCTTTGCCGTCATCATGGCCGCCATCGCGTTTTTCTGGTTCGGCAGCGGCGAGCTCGGCGCCGTGATCGCGGTCGCCATGATCGTCAATCTCTTGGCGGCCGCCTTAGCCGGCATCCTCATCCCGCTCGGCCTTCACGCGCTTGGGCTAGATCCCGCCATCGCCTCGGGCGTGTTCGTCACCACGGTAACCGACGTGGTCGGCTTCTTCGCCTTTCTCGGGCTTGCCGCTTTGTGGCTGGTGTAGGGGGCCGCATGTTCTTCTATATCGCCAAAGTGCTGGGCTTCCTGCTGCAACCCTCGACGCTGATCGCGCTCCTGATCGGCTACGGGTCCATCCTGATTTGGACCGGATGGGCGCGCTGGGGCCGGCGTTTCGTCACGTTCGGCGCCGTCATGCTCCTGCTAGCCGGTCTGTCTCCGCTCGGAAATGCGCTGATCCTGCCGCTCGAGGACCGTTTTCCGCGGGCCGATCTCGATGCGCCGCCGCCGCCCACGGGCTTTATCGTTCTCGGCGGTGGGGAGGATATGCTCGTGGGCGAGGCGCGCGGCGTACCGGCACTGAACGAGGCTGCCGAGCGTTTTCTTGAAGCCGTGATTCTCTTCCAGCGTTACCCTGAAGCGCAAATCGCCTTCTCCGGCGGCGATGCCGGTATTCTGTACAAGTCCGGCAGCGAGGCGGAGGGCGCCCAGTCCTTACTGACCGCGCTCGGCGTGCCGCGGGACCGGCTCATCCTGGAAGCGAAGTCGCGCGACACTTATGAAAATGCGGCCTACCTCAAGGAGGAACTCGCGCGCAATGGCGAGATCGGCCCCGGCAAGCGCTGGCTCTTGATCACCTCGGCCTATCACATGCCGCGCGCAATGGGCGCCTTCCGCAAGGCGGGCTTTGACGTCGAGGCCTGGCCGGTCGACTATCGCACGCGCGGGAGGGCGGACCTTACGCGGCCCTTCGACAAGGTCTCGGAGGGTTTGCGCCGGGTGGATGTCGCCTCCCGCGAATGGCTTGGGCTTCTCGCCTATTGGCTCAGTGGACGAAGCGACGCGCTGTTCCCGGCACCTGCGCCCGCGCACCGTAGCGGGGTGCGATCTGGCGCGCCCTGGCGCTACGCCGTCCGGCAGCCCGCCAGCATCCCCATGTCGACCCAGCCTTTGAGGTAGGACGCGGCGCGAAGCTCGGCCTCGTCCTCGCCGGCGAAGGTCGCGACCATCTCGCACAGGACACCGAACCGCACACCCTTCGCCGCCTCGTCCCACATCATCGCCTCCTCCGCCGAAAGCGGCCTGAAGTGCGACATGAACTCCTGCCGCCAGACCAGGATCGCCTGCGGCTCGGGAAGGCGCTGAGGCTTCGGCGGGTCGGTCTCGCTCTTGAGCGCGGACCAGATGTCGGCGGCGTTGGTGCTGAAGGTGAGGCGGATCGCTGTCGGATGCGGCAAGAAGACGAGCTTCGGCCAGGCTTCGAGTTCGAGTGACCCAAGCGCATCGATGCGAAGCGGTTCGGCGTCGGGACCGTCGAAGGCATCGGTGAGCGCCTTCTCGAGCTCGGCGATCTCGGCAATTTCGCGATGCTCGGCGTAGGGCGCGCTTTTCCGCACGAAGGCGGGGAGGTGACGCCCGAACCAGCGCGCGCTCCGCCGATCGGAGGGATTGGCGGCAATGTAGGCCTTTACCAGCTTGGCGAAGGCCTGATCGCCGAGATAGGCCTGCAGTTGCTCGTAGTCTTCGCCGACGATCTCGGCGAGTCTCGCGACATAAGCGTTGCGATAGACGCCGAACAGCACTTTCCGCTTTTCCTTGGCGCTGTCCTTGACCTCGCCAAGGATGGCGTCGTCGCCGGCAAGGATGCCGCGCTGGAAGCTATCCTGGATCTCGCGAAGGGTTTTCATTCCGCGGCTTCGAGCCGCTTCCCGTCCAGCACGGCGCCGGCGATCGCCCGCGCATGGTCGAGCTCGGCGACAAGCTCGGCGAGCGGCGGGATGTTGTCGTCGCGCTCGATCATGGTGGACACCGGACCGAAATGGGCGACCGTCTCGCGGTAGAAATCCCAGACCTCGTCGCACACGGGATGATCGTGGGTGTCGATGATGTGGCTCTCCTCGTGGCTGTGGCCGGCGACATGGAACTGGACGACACGATCGCGCGGCACGCCGTGCAGGAAATCGCTCGTCGAGAATTCGTGGTTGAAGGCGCTCACATAGACATTGTTGACGTCGAATAGGAGCCAGCAATCGGCGCGCCTCGCCACCTCGCTGACGAACTCCCACTCCGTCATCTCCGATTGGCCGAAGGTGACGTAGCTCGACACATTCTCAAGCGTAAGCCGGCGCCCGAGAAAGTCCTGAACCTGTCCGACACGGTCAACGACGTGATCCAGCGCTTCCTCGGTGTAGGGGATGGGCAGGAGGTCGTGCAGGTTCACGCCGTGGACGCCCGTCCAGCACAGATGGTCGGAGATCCATTTGGGCTTGACGCGTTCGGCGAGCGTCTTCAGCGCGCCGAGATACTCCATGTCGAGCGGCGCGGTCGAGGCAATGGAGAGCGAGACGCCGTGCATGACGACGGGATAGCGCTCGCAGATGCGGTCAAGCATGTGGAGCGGCTGGCCGCCCTCGATCATGTAATTCTCGGAGATGATCTCGAACCAATCGATGGCGGGGGAGCCGTCGAGAATCTCCCGATAGTGCTGCGGCCTCAGCCCCAAGCCGAAGCCGAGGTGAGGGGGCTTTTCGCGCATGATGGCTCCAGCTCCTGAAAGCTTGCCGGATGGCCGGGCCGCCAACCTGGCGGCCCGGCCATAGCCCACTTAGCCTAACCCTGGTACTGGCCCTTGAGCTTGGTGCATTCATCCTCTTTCATCTGGACCCAGCCCTTGCCCTGGCAAGCATTCTTGCCCTTGCAGTCGTTCTTCGTGCTCTTGCATTCGCCCTTGCCGGCGCAACCGTTGACGCCAAAGCAGCGGCCTTGGACTTCGACGGCCGAAGCACTGCCGATCAAGGCTCCAGAAACGAGCAGAGCCGCCGCGGTCATGGCAATCTTAGCACCGGACTTTCGATTGAGCTTCATTTTCCACTCCTGTGCATGAGTTCGAGGCATTCGTGGCGGAGAGCCGCCAAGCGAGCTATAGCCTTGATTTAAGGGGGCCTTGCGTCACTCCTGTTCAAAGCTCTGTGACCCTTGGAGCCTTAGAGAATTACATGCCGGGAGGTAAACCGTTCGTGATCGGAGGATCTTGAACTCAGGATGGTAGCGAGCATAGGGCATGGGGCTCAAGGATATTCTCATCTATCTGGACGGTACCGAAGCGGCCAAGGCCCGGGTCGCCTTCGCGGTGGCTCTGGCGAAGGAGCACGACGCCCAACTCCTCGGCATCGCCTTTGCGCCCACCGCGCTCCTCCCGCTCCATGGCGCCGATGTGGGCTTCGCCGACATGAGCGAGATCCTTGAAAACGTGAAGGCGCAAGGCGCCGGCGCGCTCAGGGCCTTCGCGGCATGCGCCAAGGACGCGGGGGTCCTCTCCGAAATACGGCTCATGCAGGGCATCAGCGAGCAGTTTCCGCACGACTTTGCGCAGGCGGCCCGTCATGTCGGCCTTACAATTCTCGGCCAGCCGCGCGACGGCGATCCCCTCATCGGCCAATATGCGCTCGCCGAGCGTTGCCTGTTCGCCTCGGGAAGGCCCGTCATCATCGTGCCGGCGGCGATCGAGAAGCCTGCGCTCAATGGAACCGTCGTTGCCGCATGGGACGGAAGCGCGGAGGCCGCGCGGGCGATCAACGACGCGCTGACATTCCTTAAAGCCGCCGCCCGCGTGGTTCTCCTCGTGGGCGTTGTCTCCGAGCCGGGGGACGAGCGGGCCGTTCCGACCGATGATATGATCGCGCATCTGAAACGTCATGGCGTCACGGCGGAAGCGATGCAGGTTAGGATCGGCGAAGGCGATACCGGCAGATCGCTGTTGGCGGCTGCCAAAGAGCTTGACGCCGCGCTGATGGTGATGGGCGCCTTCCACCATTCGCGCTGGCGCGAGTTCATTCTCGGCGGCGTGACGCTGACCGTGCTCGAAGAAGCGACCATCCCCTTGTTCATGGCCCATTGACGCCGATGACGGTACATCTGATCAAACTTTGCGTGGGCGTCGAGACACCGCGGGAGCTTGCCGAGTGGCAGGCGAGGCGATTGAAACGCCTGGCGCAGGCCGGAAAGACGCGCGAGCATTGCCATCGCACTCTCCAGACCCCGCGCCGGCGCGCCGAGATCCTCGACGGCGGCTCGCTTTATTGGGTGATCAAGGGCTTCGTGCTGGTGCGGCAGCGCATCCTCGATCTTCGCGCCGACGCGAAGGACGACGGCACGAGCTGTTGCGGGATCGTGCTCGATTGGGACCTCGTCCCCACGAGGCCGCAGCCGCGCCGCGCCTTCCAGGGCTGGCGCTATCTCGAGGTCGCCGACGCGCCGCCTGACGCCAAAAGTTTCGCCGACGAGTCCGACGAGGTGCCGCGGGCGATGCGCAAGGAGTTGCGCGAGCTTCGCCTCATCGATTGGTAGGCACGGGCACGGCAATGTTGTCGATCAGCCGCGTGCGGCCGAGATGAGCGGCCGCCAGGACGCGCGCCCGTTTCACGGGGCCCGTTAGCGGCTTCAACGTCTCTGGATCGCGCACGGCGACATAATCGACCCGGAAGCCGGCGGCCTCCAGCTTGAAGCGCGCGGCCTGGGCGGCGTCATTGGCGCCGCGCCCTTTGCTCAGGTCCGTGGCCACCGCGTGGATGGCCTGATAGAGCAAGGGGGCGGCCTTACGCTCCGCCGGCGACAAATAGACGTTCCGCGACGAGAGCGCGAGACCGTCCGCCTCCCGCACGATCGGCCCGCCAACGATCTCCACCGGAATATTCAGGTCGCTCACCAGGTGCCTGATCACGAGCAACTGCTGATAGTCCTTTTCGCCGAACACCGCGAGGTCGGGGCCGCATTGCAGCAGGAGCTTGGCGACGACGGTGGCGACGCCGTCGAAATGGTTGGGCCGGGAAGCGCCGCACAAATCCTCGGTCAGGTCCCCGACATACACTTTCGTGCTGTACCCTTCGGGATACATCTCCGCGCCGTCGGGGGTGAACACGAGGTCGGCGCCGGCGTTTCCGAGCTTGGCGAGATCGCCGGCTTCGTCGCGGGGGTAGCGATTGAAATCCTCGCGCGGGCCGAACTGGATGGGATTGACGAAGATCGAGGCGACGGCGCGATCGGCCTTGCTCTTGGCGAGCGCGACCAGGGAAAGATGGCCTTCATGCAACGCGCCCATGGTGGGCACGAGCGCAATGCTCTCGCCTGCCTTCCGCCAGGGGGCGAGGTGACGCCTGAGATCGCTGACGGTCCTGACGGCGGTGACGCCCATGATCTGCCTCTCTGCGCGGGGACCATAAAGAGGCGTGCCCTAACGTCAACTGCCCGTGCACTGCTGATGCTGCGGCCAAAGAATGGGAATTCCTTCTCCCCCCGCCTTCGCTGAAGCAAAGCTTTGGCCTCGCGCAGGCAGGTCGCGGGCACGATTCCAGGTGTCATTCCCGCGAAAGCGGGAATCCAGTAGTCATCCATCCTTGCCTGTCTCCAGACCACAGGAGTTACTGGATTGCCCGGTCAAGCCGGGCAATGACAACGATAATTGTCATTCCGGCGAAAGCCGGAATCCAGGAGCGGCATGCACTGCGTTTGTGAACCTGGATTCCGGCTTCCGCCGGTATGACGAGTTTTTTCCAGCCCCGTGTCATTCCCGCGAAAGCGGGAATCCAGTAGCCGCCATCCTTGGCTGTCCTCAGACCGCAGGGGTTACTGGATTGCCCGGTCAAGCCGGGCAATGACAAGGATAATTGTCATTCCGGCGAAAGCCGGAATCCAGGAGCGGCATGCACTGCGTCTGTTGCTCTGGATACCGGCTTCCGCCGGTATGACGAGTTTTTTCCAGCCCCGTGTCATTCCCGCGAACGCGGGAATCCCGTACTCACCCCGAGATCGCGGCAGTTAACTGGATTGCCCGGTCAAGCCGGGCAATGACAACGATAATTGTGATTCCGGCGGAAGCCGGAATCCAGAAGCGGCATGCGCTGCGTTTGTGAACCTGGATACCGGCTTTCGCCGGTATGACGCTTTTGATCACCCCTACCGGCTCGGCCTTCGGCTCCGCAGCCCTTCCCATCAAGGGGAGGGATGAATTCCCTTAGAAGGCTGAGCAAAGCGAAAGTGCGGTCCGGCATTGTTCGCAACCGGGCGAGGGTCCATCTATACTTGGTCTTGTCGACTACGGAGAGCGAAGAGGATGGGAGAGCCGAAGACTCCGGCGAAACCCAGTCAGGGCGAGGTCGCGCCCGGGCGCTCGACCCGGGGTGAAATCGACGCCTTCCTCGAGGAGGTGCGGAGCCTGAAGCCGATGGGCTCGGGGCGCGGACGGCTGATCTTCGCCATGGACGCGACCATGAGCCGGCAGCCGTCCTGGGACCTCGCGCTCGAACTGCAGGCCGACATGTTCAAGGCGGTCAAGGCGGTCGGCGGTCTCGACGTGCAGCTCATCTATTTCCGCGGCTTCAACGAATGCCAGGCGTCGAAATGGGTCGGCGATCCGGAGGCACTGGCCCGGCTGATGCGCCGGGTCGCTTGCGCCGGGGGCTACACCCAGATCGGCAAGGTGCTGTCCCATGCCAAACGCGAAAGCGGGGCGAGCAAGGTCAATGCGCTGGTCTACGTCGGCGATTGCATGGAGGAGGATGTAGACCGGCTGGCCAATCTCGCGGGCGAGCTCGGGCTGATCGGCGTCCCGGTCTTCCTCTTCCAGGAGGGCCATGAGCCTAAGGCCGAACGGACCTTCAGGGAGATCGCACGGCTCTCCCGCGGCGCCTATTGCCGGTTCGACGCGGGCTCAGCGCGGCAGCTCCGCGAGCTTCTCGCCGCCGTCGCCGTCTACGCCACCGGAGGCCGCAAGGCCTTGGAGAACCTCCGCGACGAGAAAAAGAGCGATGCCGCTCTTCGCCTTCTTGAGCAGCTCCGCTGACGGGCAGGGCCCATGGCATATTTCCTGATCGGGTGCGCGCTCCTCGTCCTGTTTCTCCTTGGCATGCGGCAACTCGCCTTTGCCAATCCCAGCAGCCTTGCAGGCGCTGTCCGCAAGATGGGCGGCGTTGCGGCGCTCGCCGCCGCGGGATTCCTCGTCCTGCGTGGCGCGCTCCCTCTCGCCATTCCGCTCGCGGTGTTCGGCTTTTCGCTGCTGCGGCAGGGGGGAATTGGGCTCGGCGATCCGTTCGGGTCGGCGCGCAAGGCGCCTGGCCAGAAGTCGCGCATCAAGACCGATCGTCTCGAGGTCGAGCTCGACCACGATAGCGGGCATATGGAGGGCAGATGCCTCACGGGGCGATTTGCCGGACGCCCGCTCTCCGCGCTCAGCGACCGCGAAGCGCTGGATTTCCTCGCCGAGCTTAGGCAGGAGGGCGCGCCGGAAGCTGCGGTGATGGAATCCTATCTCGACTGGCGCCTGCCGGACTGGCGGGAGCAGCGCTCATCGGGGGCTGAACGCGGGCAATCCCGAAGAGGGCCGGGCGGCGTCGTACGCATGAGCACGGAGGAGGCCTATGCCGTGCTCGGAATCGGTCCCAACGCCAACGAGGAGGATATCAAGCAGGCGCATCGCCGGCTGATGATGAAGATGCACCCCGACCAGGGAGGATCGACCTATCTTGCGGCGCGGATCAACGAGGCCAAGGAAGTGTTGCTCGGCCGCGGCTGACGCGCCGTCATGCTGAGGAGCGCCTGCAGGGCGCCTCGAAGCACGACTTTACGTGCGCCCTCCGCCATTGCCGGTCAAGCCTGCACGATTTTCAGGTGTCATTCCCGCGAACGCGGGAATCCAGTAGTCACCGTCCTTGGCTGTTCCAGACCGCAGCGGTTACTGGATTGCCCGGTCAAGCCGGGCAATGACAAGGAAAACCCTGAGGGGGAATGTCAACGTTGCTGTGGACCCCAACGCCGAAAAGAGAGAGGGGCTTTTCGTCCGCGCCTCCCGCTACTCGGCAAGCATCACCGCGCAATCGAGGGACAGCTTTTTAAGTGCCGCGCAGGCGGCTAGGGCATCCTCCTGCGAGAAGCCGGCAAAGCGCGCCCGGTACCACTCCTCGTCCCCCTTCATGAAGGAGGTTGTGAAGGGCAGGTGGCCTTCGAGCAGGCTGACCGCGCGCTGCTGGACCATGCCGAGCCGGTTTTCGGCTTCGGCCTGCGACGTATAGGCCCCGACCTGGACGTGATAGGCGCCGTCGTAACGAACCGGCTTGACGGCAGCTTTCGCCGGTGGGTTGCCGAGGGCTGCGGCCGCTATTGGCGACGCAGCCGGCGCGGCGGCAATTTTCACCGTCGGGCCGCTCAGGGCAGCGGCCGCTATCGGGGAAGCAGCCGGCTCTGCGATATCGCCTTGGGCAGGAGCCGAGACCGTTGCCGGAGCCGGTGCTGCCGCCCGAGCCAAGACCGGCTTCCTGATCGGGGGCAGCGGTGGCGGCGGCGCCCCGACCAGTGACGCTATGCGCTGCGCCGGCGTGGGCTTGGTCTCTGAGGCCGCTGCAAAGTGCTTGTCGAGAAGGCCACGCGTCGCGGCGTCTCTCTGGTTTCCGGTCCTGCCGCCGAGCACAACGGCGAGCAGGTGCTTGTTCCCGCGATGCACCGAAGCGGCGAGGTTGAAACCGCTCGCCCTTGTGTAGCCGGTCTTGATGCCGTCGGTGCCCTTGTAGCCGAACAGCAGCTTATTGTGATTGCGGAACTTGCGGCCTTTGAAGCTGAAATAGCGCGTCTCGAACACGGTGTAGAATTCGGGGTAGTCATGGACGAGATGCGCGGCAAGGGTGGCCATGTCGCGCGCCGTGGTGATCTGCTCGTCGTTAGGGAGGCCGGAGGCGTTGCGAAAGACCGTCTTAGTCATGCCGATTCGCCGACCCGTGGCGGTCATCACGCGGGCAAAGTTCTCTTCGGAACCGCCGAGATTCTCGGCGATGGTCGCGGCGGCATCGTTGGCCGATTGGGTGACGAGAGCCTTGGCGGCATCGCTGACCTTGATGGTCGTGCCGGGTTTCAGGCCGAGCTTGGTCGGGGCTTGGCTTGCAGCGTGAGCTGTCACGAGGAGTTCGGTATCAGGAGTAATCTTGCCGGCGCGCATATAGCCGAACATAACATAGAGGGTCATCATCTTGGTCAGGGAGGCCGGATGACGCAGCGTATCGGCGGCCTCTGAGTGAAGGATCGCGCCCGTGTTCATGTCGACGACGATGGAGGCCGCGATCCGCGGAGCGGCCGGCCTCGACTTCCGCTTCGCCGCATCGGCGTTCGGCGCAACCATCGCGACAAGCATCAGCGCGAGCGCCGCCAAACCGCCGGCGCGCAGTAGATTCACCCTACTGTAAGGCCGCAAATTCCCTACTGATGCCCGAACGGCCAAGACTTCCCCCGCCTAACGCCACGTCCCCCGGCGCGAATCCCCCGCTGCCTCGGAGGCGCCTCCCCGAATATACCCGCTCCAACGGCAAGAAGAAGGCTAAAATTCGCATCTTGCCAAAGCGTTAAGTCACGGTCGCCAAAGCGATTGTGCAGTGCAAAAATTTTTGTTGATTTCTTTTGTGCAATGCATATATATCGCCCGTGTTCGCAGCAATCGCATAACCCGTGTCGAGAGAGGGCCCCCATGCTTAAAGGTTTCGAGGAGTTCCAGAAGGTCGGCAAAGACGGTTTCGACGCCGCCGTCCGCTCATTCGGTGAGATGAACAAAGGCTTCCAGGCCATCGCCGCGGAAGTCACGGACTATTCCAAGAAGGCGTTCGAGGATTCGACCCGCGCCTTCGAGCAGCTGATCGGCGCCAAGTCGGTCGAGCAGGCGATCGAGATCCAGACCCAGTATGCCAAAAAGGCCTACGACACGTATGTTGCCGAGATGTCCAAGCTCGGCGAGATGTATGTCGGCTTGGCCAAGGACGCCTACAAGCCGGTTGAGGCCGCCTTCGCTAAGAAGCTTGTCTAAGCGCGACTCACAACCTCCATCTTTACCCAGTAAAAAAGACCCGGGCTGGCCCCGGGTCTTTTTTTTTGCCGTTTTCCTGTCGGCAAGTCGCACTATGTTAAGGGGGGCGCGACCGATTTTGCGGTTGCGCGCGATGAAGCTAGAATATGCGGCAAGAAAAGCGAGCGCGACCGCTCGCCTTGGCAGATGAGCAACGAGAGGCCACATAGGGGTTGACGATGGCGCGAAACGGCGATCCTCGCCGGGGCGACGACACCGGCACCCATATCATCACAAAGACCCGGCCGAAGACCAAGCGGCCGAGCCTCTACAAGGTGCTGCTGCTGAACGACGACTACACGCCGATGGACTTCGTCGTGTACGTGCTCGAGAGGTTCTTCAACAAGCCGCCGGAGGAGGCGACACGCATCATGCTGCATGTTCATCAAAAGGGCGTCGGCATCTGCGGGGTCTACACTTACGAGGTCGCCGAGACTAAGGTAGCGCAAGTGACGAGTTTCGCGCGCCAACACGAGCATCCGTTGCAATGCACGATGGAGAAGGAGTGAGGATCTAGGTGGCTTCGTTTTCGACCAGTCTCGAGCAGGCTCTGCGGCGCGCGTTGCAATACGCCAATGAGCGCAGCCACGAATACGCCACGCTCGAGCATTTACTCCTGTCCTTGCTAGACGACCGCGACGCGGCGGCGGTGATGCGCGCCTGCGACGTCGATCTCGATCTCTTGCGCGACAAGCTCACCTCCTATGTCGACAACGAGCTTTCGGCCATGGTGCTCGACAGCCATGGCGACGCTCAGCCGACCGCGGCCTTCCAGCGCGTCATTCACCGCGCCGTGGCCCACGTGCAATCGTCAGGCCGTGAAGAGGTGACAGGCGCCAATGTGCTGGTCGCCATCTTTGCCGAGCGGGAGAGCCACGCCGCCTTCTTCCTGCAAGAGCAGCACATGACGCGCTTCGACGCGGTCAACTATATCAGCCACGGCATCGCCAAGCGGGCCGGCATGTCCGAGCCGCGCGCGGTACGCGGGGTGGACGAGGACGCCGCGACGGTCGAGGGCGGCGACGAGAAGAAGCGCGGCGCCGATGCGCTCGAGGTCTATTGCATCAATCTCAACCAGAAGGCGCGGGCCGGCCGCATCGATCCCCTGATCGGCCGCGGGCCGGAGATCCAGCGCACCATCCAGGTGCTGTGCCGGCGCCAGAAGAACAACCCGCTCTTCGTCGGCGATCCCGGCGTCGGCAAGACCGCGATCGCCGAGGGCCTCGCGCGCCGCATCGTCATGGGCGACGTGCCGGAAGTGCTCTCGGATTCCACCGTCTTCCAGCTCGACATGGGCGCGCTGCTCGCCGGAACCCGCTACCGCGGCGATTTCGAGGAGCGGCTCAAGGCGGTGATGCGCGAGATCGAGGCCTATCCCGGCGCCATCATGTTC
>Ga0187892_10007295_pt1 | contig 15841 bp, 13 predicted proteins | sample MA1701073metaG_FD_139345 | JGI IMG/M metagenome (GOLD analysis project Ga0187892, IMG submission 139345) | Bio-ooze microbial communities from a basaltic lava cave in the Kipuka Kanohina Cave System on the Island of Hawaii, USA - MA170107-3 metaG ... | reverse complement strand
CTGGATCACCTGCTCGTAGCGCACGAGCGCCTCCTGCTGGCGCGCCTCCGTCAGCTCGAGGTTGGCCTGGTTGCGTCCGGCGTTGAAGATCGGCAGGGTCACCGTCGGCCCGAACTGCCAGACGCGCGAGGGCCCCATGAACAGGTCGGACAGCGACACGCTCTCGACGCCGAAGAAGCCGGTGAGGCTCACCTGGGGGAAGAACGCGGCCTTGGCCACGCCGATCCGGGCGTTGGCGGCGACGAGCGCCCCTTCGGCCTCCCGGATGTCGGGGCGCCGCTCGAGGAGCGCCGACGGCAGGCCGGCCGGCACCACGGGCGGGAACGTCTGGCCGGTCAGCGGCCGGCCGCGGGTGATGCCGCCGGGGTCCCGCCCCAGGAGCACGCTCAGCTGGTGCTCGGTCTGGGCCGCCTGCCGCTCGAGATCGGGGATCTGGGCGGCCGTCCGGGCCAGCTCGGCCTCGGCCTGGGAGAGGTCGAGCGCCGACGTCAGCCCCGTCTCGAACCGGTCCCGCACGAGCTGGAGCGAGTCCCGGCGCGACGTGACGTTGCGCCGGGTGGTCTCGAGCTCCATGTCGAGCTGGCGGAGCCGGAGATAGGCGCTGGCGACGTCGCTGATCAGCGTCATGACCACCGCCCGCCGGGCCTCCTCGCTGGCCAGGAGCTCGGCGCGGGCGGCCTCCGTCGCCCGCCGGAGACGGCCCCAGAGGTCGATCTCGAACGTGAGGTCGGCCGTGGTGGAGAAGAGCTCCGTCCGGCCTCCCTGCCCGCGCGCGGGCACGTTGTCGGACAAGCGGTCGGTGGTCACGCGGCCGCCCGTGTTGATCTCGGGGAACTGGGCCGCCCGGGTCACGCCGAGGGCGGCCCGCGCCTGGTCCACGCGCGCCACGGCGATGCGCAGGTCCTTGTTGGCCTCGAGCGCGGCGCGCATCAGGCGGCGCAGCTCGTCGTCCTGGAAGAGATCCCACCAGCCGAGGTCGGCGAGCGAGGCCGGGTCGGGGGCGGCGGCCTCGCGCCAGGCCGGGGGCGCGGGCACGGGCGGCCGCCGGTAGTCCGGCCCGAGCGCGCATCCGGCCAGGGCCAGGGCGAGGGCGACGGCCAGCGCTCTCATCGCTCGCTGCCCTGGCGCGCCGGGTCGGCGCCGATCGGGTCCCAGCCCGTCTCGGGGTCCGCGCCGTTGCCGCCCCCGCCCGCCTCCCGGCTGGGGGCGCCGAGCCAGCGGCGGCCCGGCGCGCGCTCCTCTCCCGCCGCCTCGGACTCGTGCTGGGCCGCGATCAAGGAATAGAAGACGGGCACCACGAACAGCGTGAACAGCGTCCCCACCGTCATGCCGGCGACCAGCACGGTGCCGATGCTGTTGCGGGCCTCGGCGCCGGGCCCGGTCACCAGCACCAGGGGCAGGTGCCCGAACACGGTGGCGGCGGAGGTCATGAGGACCGGCCGCAGGCGGGTGAGCGAGGCCTCGCGCAGCGGGGCCGCCTTGGACAGCCCGCGGGCCTGCAGGGTGTTCGCGAACTCCACGATCAGGATGCCGTTCTTGGCGATCAGCCCCACCAGCGTGATCAGGCCCACCTGGGAGTAGATGTTGATGGTGGTGAGGTCGAGGAAGCTGAACACGAGCGCGCCCGAGATGGCCAGCGGCACCGAGCCGAGGAGCACGACGAGCGGGTCCCGGAAGCTCCGGAACTGGGCGGCCAGGACCAGGTAGATCAGCACGAGCGCGAAGCCCAGCGTGACGGTGAGGGCCGAGCTCTCCCGGCGGAGCTGGCGCGACTCGCCGGCGTGGTCCATGACCACGCCCGGTCCGCTGGCGGCGGCCGCGCGCTCGAGGACGGCGAGCCCCTCCTCCTTGGTGACGCCCGGCTTGACGCCGCCGAAGATGCGGACGGCGTTCCGCTGCTGGAAGCGGTTCAGCGTGCGCGGCGCCACGTCCGTCTCGACCCGCGTGAACGTCGACACGGGGACGAGCCGGCCGTCCGGCGTCCGGATCTTGAGGTCCAGCAGCGGCCCGAGGGTCGCCCGGCCCTCGTCGCCGATCTGCGGGATGACCTTGTAGCTCCGGTCGAAGTAGTTGAACCGGTTGACGTAGGCGCCCCCGAGGAGCGTGCCGAGCTCCTGCCCGACCCGCGCCAGGTCCAGGCCGAGGTCGGCGACCCGCTCGCGGTCGATCACGACGCGGGCCTGGGGCAGGTCGATCTTGAGGTCGGTGTCGACGTAGAGGAACTTGCCGCTCCGCCACCCGGCGCCCAGCACGGCCGCCGTCGCCTCCGCCATCTGCTCGGCGGCGCCGCCGTTCTGCAGCACCAGCTCCACGTCGTACTGCCCCGGCGTCGGCAGCGGGGGGTCCAGACGCGGGAAGACCCGGAGGCCCGGGGCCTGCGACACGGCGCCGAACACCTCCCCGAACATCCGCTCCGTGGACCGCCCGCGCTCCTGCCAGTCCTTGGTCACCATGCCCCCGAACCCGCCCCACGCGCTGGTCAGCGACCACATGAACTTGGCCTCGGGGAAGGCCGTGACCGCCGTCACCACGGCCAGCGAGTCGCGGTTCGTCGCGGTGAGCGTGGAGTCGGGGGACGCCTCGAGGAAGAAGCTGATGTGGCTCTGGTCCTCCACCGGCGCCAGCTCCTGGCGCGAGAACATGTACAGCGGCCAGGCGGCCACCGTGATCAGCAGGGCGACCACCACGATCGCCCACCGCCGCCACAGGGCCCCGTCCAGGAGCCAGCCGTAGGCCCGCCGCACCAGGTCGAACCCCCGGTTGACGAGCGCGGTGAGCCGGGCCTGCTTGCCGTGGGGGTGGACGAAGCGGGAGCTCATCACCGGCGACAGCGTGACGGCCACGATCCCCGACACGACCACCGCCGCCGCCAGCGTGAAGGCGAATTCGAGGAACAGGGGACCCCGTGAGCCCGCCCTGGAAGCCGATGGGCGCGTACACGACGGCGAGCGTGATGGTCATGGCCACGATCGGGCCGAGCAGCTCGCGGGCGCCGACGAGGGCGGCGTCGATCCGGGAGCGGCCCTGCCGCACGTGCCGCTCCACGTTCTCGACGACCACGATGGCGTCGTCGACGACCAGCCCCACCGACAACACGATGGCGAGGATCGTGAGGAGATGCTCGCCCGGATGCCGGCGCCGATCTTCGCGAGCCTGGCGACGCTGGCGCTGGTGTCCGACGATGCCGCGTGGGCGGGCCGCCCGGCGCTCTACGCCGCCATCGGGGCGGCCGTGCTGAGCCCGCTGCGGTCCCTCGCGCTCTGCCTGCTCGGCGGGGTCGCCGGCTACGCGCTCCGGGCGCTGGCCGGCTGAGCGCCGGCTACCGGGGCGCCAGGCGCTTGGCCTCCGCGTCGACCCGGCGGATGAACGCCGTCATCACCCGATGGATCTCCGCCCCGTGCCGGGCGAGGAAGGCGTTGGTCTCCGGGGACAGGTCCGGGCTCGGCGGCGTCGGCAACCCGTGACCGGCGCGGACCACGACGTGGTGCGCGAGCAGGAGGGTCATCTGGGTCAGGACGTAGTCGCGGGAGGCGAGGCCGGCGCCGTGGACGGCCGTCCGGAGCGCGGGGTCGCCGGCGTCGATGAGGCGGGCGGCCTCGTCGACGGTGGCGTCGTGCCAGGCCGCGTCCCCGATCCAGGCCGCCTGCAGCCCGAGGAACAGCGCCACGTCGGGACGCGTCCGGCCGGCCACGCGGTGGCCGTCCAGCGCCCGCGCCACCTGCTCGAACCGGCCGAGGTGCTCCAGCGTGAGCTGGTAGCCGCGGATCTCGCGGGCCTCCGGGTGCACGCGGGGGGCCTGGGCGGCGACCTCGCCCGCGGGGAGGGCGGCCAGCGCCAGCGCGAGGCCCCATCCCGCCGCGCCGCCCGGACCGCGCCTCATGGCGGGGCCATCGAGGCGGGCACGCAGCGCGCGCCCGCCAGCCGGCGGATCTCGACCTCCGCCTCGATCCGGACGGCGTGCTTGGCCTCCCGGCCCTCCGGCGAGGGCGGCGCGTAGCGGGCGAGATCGAGGAGGCTCCGGCGGGCGCTGGCCTCGAGCCCGCGGCGCCCGGCGTCGCAGGCGACCCGGGTGTCGTACTCGACCCAGCGCTGCCAGCGAGGCAGCGGCGCCCCCGGGTCCACCGCGACGGCGAGGACGGCCTGGACCTGGGCGTCCGGGGGCGCGGCCCGGAAGCCGGGGTCGCGCGCCAGCGCCTCGAGCCGCGCCTCGTCCAGCGGCGGCCGGACCAGCACCCACCGCTCCTCGGCGCCCGCCGGCCCGCCGGCGACGGCGAGCCAGAGCGCCGCGAGCCACCACCGCGCCCCGCAACGCTCCCGGCGCCGCCCTGGCGCGGAGCGCGGGGGCGCCGCGTCCGGCTCCATCGCATCCGCCCCGGGGCGCGACGGCATACGCCCGAGGATAGCAGCCCCCCGCCACGCCGCACGACTATCCGGCCGGCCCGCGCGGGGCTCTGGTATCCCAACGAGCCGCGGATCGTCGAGAGCCGGACGGTGCCGTGGGACCGCCCGCGCGGCACCCAGGTCACCCTCGAGATCGAGGGGCGCTACCAGAAGGGCCGCGCCTCCGTGGACGGGCAACGGCCAGCCCCCGCGCGGCGTCCGGCGCCTGGCGCGGCGGCTGCACGAGGAGCACGCGCTGCCCGTCTACGTCCTCGTCGACAACGACCCCTGGGGCTACTACATCTACTCCGTGGTCAAGCAGGGCTCGATCAACCTGGCCTTCGAGAGCCAGCGCATGGCGATCCCCAAGGCCAAATTCCTCGGCCTGTCCAGCGCCGATGCCGACCGCTACGGGCTGCCCCGCACCGTCGGCATCAAGCCTCAACGACAAGGACGTGGGCCGCGCCAAGGAGCTCCTGCGCTATCCCTGGTTCGCCAAGAAGGGTGGCAGGAGGAGATCAAGCGGATGCTGGCGGCGGGGCTCAAGTACGAGCTCGACGCCCTCGCCAACAAGGACTTCCGCTACCTGACCAAGACCTACCTGCCCCGGAAGCTCAAGGAGCGGGACTGGCTGGACTAGGGCGCCGGCGTCAGCCCGCGCCGCCCAGCACGACGAGGGCGTCGACGGCGACGGCCCCGCCCCCGCGGGCGCGCACCAGGAGCGGGTTGATGTCGAGCGCCGTGACCGCCCCCGCCGCGTCCACCCCCAGGCGGGACACGGCCAGCAGCACGTCCAGGAGCGCCTCCAGATCCGCCGGCGGCCGGCCGCGCACGCCCCCGAGCACGCGCGCCCCGCGCAGGCCCTCCACCATCCGCCGGGCCTCGTCGCGGGTGAGGGGCGCGGCCCCGAAGGCGACGTCCTCCAGCGCCTCGACCAGCACCCCGCCGAGGCCCACCATCACCACCGGCCCGAACTGCGGGTCCTGGACAAGGCCCACCACGACCTCAACCCCGTCCGTGACCATCTCCTGGACGATGGCGCCGTCGATGGGCGCCTCCGGATGCCGCCGCCGGGCGTTGGCCGTCACCTCGTCGTACGCGGGGCCGGCCGCCGCCGGATCCCGGAGGCCGACGCGCACGGCGTCGGCCTCGGTCTTGTGGGGGATGGCCGACGAATCGACCTTGACGGCGAACGGCCCGCCAAGGGCCCGGGCCGCCGCCGCCGCCGCCGCCCCCGACGTCACCCGGCGGAGCCGGGCGACGCCGACGCCGTAGGCGGCGAGGAGCTCGCAGGCCTCCACCGCGCCGAGCGTCCGCGGGCCCGGCGCCGCCCGGAGGCGCGCGAGCGCGGCCGCGCCCGCCGCCGGCGGGGTCCCGCCGCCGTCGCCGACCGGGGCCGCCCGGCGCCGGCGATGCTCGGCGAAGGCGGCGAGACCGTGGGCGGCGTCCACCGCCCGCGTCGCCGTCGGCAGCACGCAGATCCCCGCCTCGCGCAACGCGCGCCGGGCCCCCTCGGGCGCGGCGGCCCAGGCCACGAGCAGGGGCTTCGTCGCTCCCGCGTGCACGTCCCGGAGGTTGGCCACGACCTGGTCGGCGAAGCGCTCCATGAGGCCGAGGTAGAAGATGGCGAGGTCGACGCCCGGGTCCCGGAGGACCAGCTCGAGCGCCGACCGGAGCAGCGCGGGCTCGGCGATGAACTGCGCCGTGATGTCCACCGGGTTCCGGACGGCGCCGAAGGGCGGCACCACGCCCCGGAGCGCCGCCTGGGTCTCGGCCGACAGCTCCGGCACGGCGAGCCCGACCTCCTCGGCGCGGTCGGCCATGAGCACGCCGGCCCCGCCCGACTGCGTGACGAGCCCGAGCCCCCGCCCGGCCGGCAGCCGGCAGAGCGAGAAGGCCGCCGCCAGGTCCAGGAGCGCCTCCTCGTCGGACGGCCGGAGGATGCCCTTCTGGCGGAACACGCCCGCGTACACGCGGTCCGAGCCGGCCAGGGCGCCCGTGTGGGAGGCGGCGGCCCGGGCGCCCGCGGTCAGGCGGCCGACCTTGGCGATGACCAGCGGCGTGCCGAGCTCGAGGGCGCGGTCGGCGACGTCGAGGAGCCGCCGCCCGTCGCGGAGCCCCTCGATGTAGCCGGCGACCACCTTCACCCGCCGGTCCTCCAGGACCCAGCCGAGGAGGTCGGCGAAGCCGAGGTCGGCCTCGTTGCCGCTGTTCACGAAGTACCCGAACGCCAGCCCCTCGCGGCGGCCGAGCGCCACCATGGCCGTGCCGAAGGCCCCGCTCTGGGTGACGAAGGCGACCGGCCCCGGCGGCGTGTCCCCGTCGCCCGCCTGGCTGAAGGTGGCGAGGACGCGGTCGAAGGTGTTCATGAAGCCCAGCGTGTTGGGCCCGCACAGCCGGAGCCCGCCCCGCCGGGCGGCGGCGGCGACGGCCGCCTCGAGGGCCCGGCCCTCGTCCCCCATCTCACCGAAGCCGGAGCTGAACACGACGGCGGCGGGCGCCCCCTTGGCGACGCAGTCCTCGATGGCCGCCAGGACGGCCCGGGCCGGCACCGCCACGATGGCGAGGTCCACGGGGCCGGGGATGGCGCTCACGCTCGGGTAGCAGCGCAGCCCGGCCACCGCCGCGTACTTCGGGTTCACGGGGTGGATCTGCCCCGCGTAGCCCTTGTCGAGGAGGAACTTGAGGGGCCGGCCGCTGATCTTGGTGAAGTCGTCGGAGGCGCCGACGATGGCGATGGCCCGGGGCCGGAAGAAGCGCTCGAGGGCGGCCGCCGGCGGCGGGGTCACGGACGGGCGCCGCCGCCGTCGGCGACGCGGAAGGCGATCCGGGGCCGGGACCAGTAGGCGGGGAGGACGACGACCCGCGGGCGGGCGCCCAGCGTGCGCCGCGCCTCGTCCCAGGCCGCCTCGACGGTCGGCGTCACCTCGACGCCCAGGGCCTCGAACAGCTCGCCGGGCCGCGCCCCCGCCATGAGGATCCGGCTCGCCGTGCGCATGCCGTACTCGTCCTCGTTGAAGAGCCAGAACGGGTGATAGGGATGGTACGCCCCGCCCGCCTGGTAGACGCGGACCAGCCCGGGGTCGCGGCCCACGCCGTCGGCCGCCCGCTCCAGGGCCTCGAAGGACCGCCCCGCGCGCCCGAACGTCCGGATCGCCTCCTCGTAGCCGGGGTGCGTGCGCGGGTCGACGGCGTTCCTGCTCCGGGTCACGCCGATCACCATCCCCTCCGGCCGCAGGAGCGGCGCGTCCCGCCAGAGGCGCAGGGGGAAGCACACCCCCGTCAGCGCGATGAGGGGGTTGTCCGCGGAGCCGTAGAGCAGGCTCGGGGGCAGCCCCACCACCACGAGGTCGGCCACGGGCGCGTCCACCACGAAGCGCCGGTCGGCCTCGGGCCAGCTCCGCTCCCGCACCTGGCGCGCCTCGCCCGCGAAGGCCCCGATGACCCCGCGCCGGTCGGTCATGGCCTCGACGTAGAAGGTGGGGCGCCCGCGCGCCCGCTCGATGGCCTCGTGGATGGCGAGCTTGCGCTCCTGGTAGTGCATCGTGCGCGGGTCGCCGTGGCAGGAGTCGGGATGCCCGATCCCGCCCCGGCCGTGATGGCCGGTCATGCTCTCCACGCCGCCGAGCCCCACCACCACCCCGGTGCCGCTGTAGCCGCCCCAGATGTTGACGGCGACGTTGCCGACGTAGACGAGGAGGTCGCTCTCCATCGCCGCGCGGTTGTACGCGAGCGCGTCGCCGAAGGCCGTTCGGCCCAGGCCCACGAGGCCGTCGCCGTCCTCGCAGTCGTGGTTCACCACGCGGTAGCGGCGCGCCACCGCCTCGCCCAGGTAGGCGTCGAGCGCGGCCGGGAGGAACTTCGGGTGCATCCCGTTGGCGCTGACGATGGTGACCTCCGCATCGGCCACCCCCGCCGCCTCGAGGCGCCGGAGCACGGCGGGCAGCAGCGTGCGCATCGTGGCGGCCGGCCGGTTCGGGTCGTCCACCGCCACCACGACCCGCCGGCCGCGGCCGGACGGCCGCGCCCCCGCCAGCGCCTCGAGACGCGGCAGGCCGAGCGGCGCGTCCAGCGCGGCCTCGGCCAGGGCCGCCCCGTCGGCGGGCGCCGGCTGCTCCTCGTAGGCGAGGACGGTCGCGTCGTCGGGCAGCGGGACGGGCACCCGCTCGCCGCCGCAGTCCACGTCGACGGCGCGCATCGTCAGGGCGTCGCCCCCGCCTTGACGAGCCGCACGGCGCGGACGTCGGGCCGGGCGGCCAGCTCCTTCACCAGGGTGAGGAGCGGCGTGCGGTCCACCGGGTAGCGGGTGGGGATGGGTCCGGCGGCCACGAGGCCCGCGTGCTGCGCCGGGCTGTAGAAGGCGGCCAGGAGCAGGTCGTCGTCGGAGGCGAACGGCCCCCGCGCGCGCCGCACCCGCTCGAGGCCGGGCGGCAGGAGGTCGCCCGGCCGCGCCGTCACCGGCGCCTCGCCCCGCGTGATGCGGTCCAGCACGTCCGGCGCCACCGGCGCCGCCAGCGCGCCGTAGTAGCCGAGGGCGTACTTGCGCACCTCGTCGGGCACGGTGGCGTAGCGCTGGCCCTGCACGACGTTGAGCACGGCCTGGGTGATCACGAACTGGGCGAAGGGGCTCACGACGATGGGATAGCCGAGCTCCTGCCGGACGCGGGCCGCCTCCTCCAGGATCTCCTCCAGCCGGTGGGCGAGGCCGATCTCGCCGAGCTGGGAGCGGAGGTTCGAGATCATGCCGCCGGGCACCTGATGCTCGTAGTGGAAGGGGTCGTACTCGGCGATCTCCCCCAGGGGCTTGCCCTCCCGCGCCGCCACGTAGCGGAGGTAGTCGGCCACCGGCCGGAGGCCGCCCTCGTCCAGCGCCACCTCGGCGCCCAGGCGGCGGGCGTTCCGCGCCACCCACTCGGTCGGCGGCTGCGAGGCGCCGTGGGCCACCGGCGACGTCGCCGTGTGCACGGTGTCCACGCCGTGGCGGATGGCCTCCAGCGCGCAGAGGGGCCCGAGGCCGGTGAGGCAGTGGGTGTGCAGCTGCAGCCGCGCCGGCCCCACCGCCTCCCGCAGGGCCGGGATCAGCGTGCGCACCCGGTCCGGCTTCAGGAGGCCGCTCGGGTCCTTGAGGAAGACCGCGTCCACCCCGAGGCCCACCAGCTCGCGGGCCTTGGCGGCGTAGTAGGCGTCGGTGTGGACGGGGCTCACCGTGTACACGACGCCGCCCGACACGAAGAGGCCGGCCGCCTTCGACGCCCGCACCGGCACCCGCATGTTGCGCATGTCGTTGAGCGCGTCGTAGGGGGTGACGTAGCGGATGCCGTTGGCGGCGATCCGCCGGGCGGTCAGCTCCACCACGTCGTCGGGGAAGAGCTCGAAGGTGAACAGGCTCTGGCCCCGGGTCATGACCACGAGCGGCGTCCGGGTCGCCGCCCGGCTCATGATCCGCATCCGCTCCCAGGGGTCCTCCCGGAGGTATCGCACGCAGACGTCGAAGACGGCGCCGCCCACGAGGTCGATGGCCTCGAAGCCCAGCCCGTCGAGGACGGGCGCGATGGGCAGCATCATGGCCGTGGTCATCCGCGTGGACCAGAGCGACTGGTGCGCGTCGCGGAGCGTCGTGTCGATGAACGACACCGGCCTCATGGCGGCGGCGCCGGGGCCGCGAGCCCCCGCTCCTCCTCGACCCAGCCGGTGTGGACGCGCCCGGCCAGGAAGTCCGGGTGGTCCAGCACGCGGCGGTGGAACCCGATCGTGGTCTCCACCCCCTCGACGTGGAACGCCTCCAGCGCGCGCCGGGCCCGCGCGACGGCGGCGGGCCGGTCCGGCCCGACGACGACGAGCTTGGCCAGCAGCGAGTCGTAGAAGGGCGGCACCGGCGTGCCGGCCTCCACGTGGGTGTCGACGCGGATGCCGTCCCCGGCCGGCGGGGTGAAGGCCCGCACGAGGCCCGGGCAGGGGCGAAAGCCCTCCGCGGGCGCCTCGGCGTTGACGCGGCACTCGATGGCGTGGCCGACCATCCGCACGTCCTCCTGCCGGAGCGGCACGGGCTCGCCGGCCGCCACGCGGAGCTGGAGCTGGACGAGGTCCACGCCGGTCACCATCTCGGTCACCGGGTGCTCCACCTGGATCCGCGTGTTCATCTCGATGAAGGCGAACCGCTCCGTGGCCGCGTCCAGCACGAACTCCACGGTGCCGGCGCCCTCGTAGCGGACGGCCCGCGCCAGGCCCAGCGCGGCCTCGGCCAGCTCCGCGCGGCGGCGCGGCCCCAGCCCGGGCGCGGGCGCCTCCTCGAGCAGCTTCTGGTGGCGGCGCTGGAGCGAGCAGTCGCGCTCGCCCAGGTGGATGGCGCGGCCGTGGGCGTCGGCCAGCACCTGCACCTCCACGTGGCGCACGCGCTCGAGGTACCGCTCGGCGTAGATGGTGCCGTCGCCGAACGCGGCCCGGGCCTCGGACGCCGCCAGCTCGAGCTCGGGGCCGAGGGCGTCGGCCGAGCGGACGACCCGCATGCCGCGGCCGCCGCCGCCCGCGGCCGCCTTGAGGAGCAGCGGGTAGCCGACGGCGGCGACGTCGGCGGCCGTCCGCACGGGGCCCGCCGACCCGGGCACCACCGGCACCCCGAGACGGGCGGCGAGGGACCGCGCGGCCAGCTTGTCCCCCATCAGGCGGATCGCCTCGGGCGACGGGCCGACGAAGCGCAGGCCGTGCTGCCGGCAGGCCGCCGCGAAGCCGGCGTCCTCGGCCAGGAAGCCGTAGCCCGGGTGCACCGCGTCGCAGCCCGTCCCCAGCGCGGCCGCCACGATGGACGGGACGTTGAGGTAGCTCCCCCGGGCCGGCGGCGGCCCCACGCACACCGCGCGGTCGGCGAGCCGCGTGTGGAGCGCCCCCCGGTCGGCTTCGGAGTGGATCGCCACCACCTCGAGCCGCAGCGCCCGGCAGGCGCGGATGACCCGGACGGCGATCTCGCCCCGGTTGGCGACGAGCACGCGCTTCATCGCGCCGCGGCGAGGCCGCCGCCGTCGACGCGCAGCCGGAAGCCGGCCAGGTCCGGCCGGCCGGCCAGGGCCGCCACGAGGTCGACCAGGGGCCGGCGCCCGTCGGGGAGCGCGCGCCGGGCGGGGCCGGCGGCGAGCATGGCGTCGACGTGCTCGTCGGGGAACATCACGCGCAGGAGCAGCTCGTCGTCCGAGATGCGGCCGTGGGCGGCCCGCAGGCGGGGCAGCGCGGGCGGCAGGGGCGCGGGCGCGCCGATCCGCCGGCCGGCCGGCGACCGGACGATGCGGTCCATCACCTCGGGGTCGATGGGCGCGGCCGGGGAACCGTAGTGTCCGTAGGCGTACTTGACCACCTCGTCGGGGATGGTCCGGTACCGCTCCCCGGCCAGCACGTTGAGGACGGCCTGGGTGCCCACGAGCTGAGAGAACGGGGTCACCATGACGAGGTAGCCGAGCTCCCGGCGCACGCGCGCCACCTCCTCCAGCACCGCCTGCAGGCGGGGCCCGATGCCGAGCTGGGCGAGCTGGGCTTCCAGGTTGGTGATCATGCCGCCCGGGATCTGGTGCTCGTAGTGGAAGGGGTCGTACTCGGCGATGCGCCCGAGCGGCTTGCCGGCCAGCCGGGCCACGCGCCGGAAGTGCTCGGCCATGGCCGCGAGCCCCGCCCCGTCCAGCGCCACCGCCCGCCCGAGGCGCGGGGCGTGCTTGGTCACGTACTCGATGGGCGGCTGGGACGGGCCGTGGGCGAGCGGGCCGATGGCGGCGTGGACCACGTCGACGCCGAGGGGCAGCGCCTCCAGGTACACCTCGGGGGCGAGCCCCGTCACGCAGTGGGAGTGGAGCTCGAGGGGGGTGCGCCCGATGGCCTGCCGCACGGCCGGCACCAGCGTGCGGACGCGCGCGGGCGTGAGGAGGCCGCCGGGGTCCTTCAGCATCACCGCGTCCACGCCGAGGGCCACCAGCCCCCGCGCCTTGGCCGCGTACAGCTCGTCGGTGTGGACGGGGCTGTCCGCGTAGACGAGACAGGCGACCACCGTGAGGCCCTCGGCCCGCGCCGCCCGGAGGGCCGGGACCAGGTTGGAGATCTCGTGGAGCCCGTCGAAGGCCGTGATGCGCCGGATGCCGTTGGCGGCCAGCCGGCGCACCCAGAGCTCGATGACGTCCTCGGGCAAGAGGTCGAAGCTGATGAGGCTCCGGCTCCGCACGAGCGCGTTCAGCGGCGTCGTGACAATGGCCTGGCGCAGGAGCCGGATCCGCTCCCAGGGGTCCTCCCGGAGGTAGCGCACGCACACGTCGAACGTCACCGCCCCCATCAGGTCGATGGCGTCGAACCCGATGGCGTCCAGGCGCGGCGCGATGGGCAGCATCATGGCCGTGGTCATGCGCGTCGCCCACAGGCACTGGTGGGCGTCGCGCAGCGTGGTGTCCACGACGCCGAGGCCGGCCGGCATGCGGGCGCCTACTTGAAGCCCAGCTCCTTCATGGCCTCGCGCAGGAACGACTCGTCGATGTGCTTGTCCATCCACGCCTCGATGGCGGCGTCGTCGGGGACGAGGGTCTTGGGGATCTTCCCGGCGTCGCGGGCGGCGGCGATGATGATGCGGGTGCTGGCCCGGTCGGTGGTCGGCACGTCCCCCAGGATCATGTCGCGGTCCAGCGCGATGTTCTTGACCACGTCGAGGTCGAGCTTCTCGCGCTCGGCCAGCCAGCGGGCGAAGTCCTCGGGGTGCTGGCGGAAGTACTGGATGCCCTTGAGGTGGGCCCGGACGAAGCGCTTGACCACGTCGGGATGCTTCTTGACGAACTCCCGCGGGAAGATGACGCCGAGGCTCTCGGCGCCCGGGATCACGGCCTTGGCCAGGTAGACGGCGCCCAGCTTCTTGCGGGCCAGCTCGGCCGGCGGCTGCCAGGCGATGAGGCCGTCGACCTCGCCCTTCTCGAGGTACGTGAACAGGTCGCTGATCCGGCCGTACACGTGCTGGGTCTTGATGCCGTGGCGCTTCTCGAACACGCTCAGCAGCGTGTCGTGGATCGTGCCGATCCCCGGCGTGCCCACCCGCTTGCCGTCCAGCTCCGTGATGCTGCCGATCCCCTTGCGGACGACCAGGGGCGAGTTGTTCTTGGCGGTGGAGGCCACCCACACCAGGTCCACGCCCCCCGCCACCGCCTGGAAGAAGGGCGCGATGGCCGTGGAGATCGCCACGTCGACGTCGCCGGCCGCCATCTTCTGCAGGGTGACGGGCCCGTTGATGTTGTAGGCCAGCGCCGGCTCGATCCCCTCCTGCTGGAAGTAGCCCTCCTTGAGGGCGGCGTAGGGGCCGAGGGTGTCCACGGCGTCCTGGGTGATGGCGCCCACGCGCAGCTTGAAGCGGGGCTGGGCCTCGGCGAGCGGCCCGGCCATCCAGGCCAGGCCGACCAGCGTGGCGACGACGATCCGTCCGATCCGAGTTCCTCGCGTCATGGCCGGGCTCCTTTCGCTCACGTGAGCAGCTCCCGAAGCTCCTGGCGCAGGGCCACGAACTCGGCCGAGGTGGGGTCCCGCGGCATCGGCAGCCCGGCCGCCCGGTCGAGCAGCACGGTGGCCGGCCGCCGGCTCAGGACCACGATCCGCGTGCCGAGCAGGATGGCCTCCTCCAGGTTGTGGGTGACGAAGATCACCGTCTTCTTCCGCCGCTGCCACAGGTCCAGCAGGTCGCGCTGCAGGCCCTCCCGGGTCTGGGCGTCGAGCGCCACGAACGGCTCGTCCATCAGGAGGATCAGGGGGTCCACGATGTAGGCCCGCGCGATGGCCACCCGGTGCCGCATGCCCCCCGACACCTGGTGCGGGTAGTACCGCTCGAAGCCCTCCAGCCCGAGCAGGCCCAGGAGCTCGGCCGCCCGCCGCTCGCGCTCGGGCCGGGGCACGCCCTGGATCTCGAGGCCGAGGGTGACGTTGCTCAGGAGGTCGCGCCACGGCATCAGGGCCGCGTCCTGGAAGACGAAGCCGAGCTGGCCCCGCCGCCGGAGGTCGGGGGCGGCGCCGTTGATCCGCACCTCCCCGCCCGAGAGCGGCTCCAGCCCGGCCGTGATGCGCAGCAGGGTGGACTTGCCGCAGCCCGACGGCCCCAGCAGCACCACGAACTCGCCCTCGTCGATGGAGGCGGTGACGTCGCGGATCACCGCCAGCACGCCGTTGTCGCTCTCGAAGAGCTTCTGGACCCCGCGGTAGGCGAGCATGCTCAGAGGCGGACCTCCTGGCGGTACCGGAAGACGGCGCGCTCGACGGCCATGAAGGCCTCGTTGAGCACGAGGCCGAGGACGCCGATGGCGATCATGCCGACGATCACCACGTCCATCCGCAGCAGCGTGGCGTAGTTGAAGATCAGCTGGCCGAGCCCGACCAGCTCGGCCGCCACCATCTCGGCGGCCACGATGCACATCCAGGCCGGGCTCATGACGGCGCGCATGGCCCCCACGATCTGCGGCAGCGCGTTCGGCACGATGACCTTGAGGGCGATGAAGCGCCGGTCGGCCCCGAACACGCGGGCGACGTCCACGTAGCTCGGGTTGGCGGTCCCGATCGCGTTCATGGTCAGGATGAACAGGGGGAAGAACGCCCCCACCCAGATGAGGAAGACGTACCGCCCGAGCCCCCGGAAGAACAGGATGGCCAGGGGAATCCAGGCCAGGGGCGGAATGAAGCGGAGCGGCTCGCTCACCACCCGGGTGCCGAAGTAGATCGGCCGCCACAGCCCCAGCACGATGCCGAGGGGGATGGCGGTCAGGCAGGAGGCGATGAAGCCGAGGAACACGCGGTAGAGGCTCACGTAGGCGTGGTAGAGCAGCGTGTAGCCCTGGAGGTCGCCCTCGACCAGGAGGTCCCAGAAGGTCCCGCTGACGGCGAGCGGCCCCGGGAAGAAGCTCGACCGGAGCAGCAGGCTCGTGACCTCCCAGAGCGCGACGAAGGCGGCGAGCGACGCCAGGTTGAAGCCCACGACGCGGGCGGACCCGCCGCCGCCGCGCCGGCGCCGGCGCGCCGCCGCCGGATCGCCGACCCGCGCGACCTCCTCCACCTTGGCCATCGTCACCTCCTCGGGCGGCCGCCGCGGGCCGTCAGGGCAGCGGCTCGATCACCATCAGGGCCTGGCCGAACTCGACCATGCCGCCGTTGTCCACGCAGAGCTCGGCCACCCGGCCCCGGCAGCCGGCGCGGATCGAGTTCATCAGCTTCATCACCTCGATGATGCAGACCGTGTCCTCCTCGGCGACCACGCTGCCCACCTCGACGAAGGGCGGCGAGTTCGGATCGGGTGTACGGTAGAACGTGCCCACGATCGGGCTCTTGACGACCTCCAGGCCCGCAGCTTCCGAGGTCGGGGGCGGAGCGGCCGGGGCCGGCGCGGGCGCCAGGGGCGACGCCTCCCCGGCGGCGATGGGCGCGGGGATCGAGGCGGCCACCGGCGGGGGCGCGGACGTCGCGGGAACCACCG